>JACCEB010480663.1_pt1 | contig 37433 bp, 36 predicted proteins | sample 7454761 | NCBI WGS metagenome assembly JACCEB01 (sample SAMN15323454, study PRJNA562643) | freshwater metagenome | isolation source: river surface water | place: USA:Blue River Watershed | collected 2017-08-18
AGCCCGTCGATGTCAAGACACACCGCGAATTGCCTGCTTTCATCAGCAACCGTGGCGGCGTTTCTTTGCGCCCCGGTGACGGCGTGATCCACTCCTGGTTGAACCGTTTGCTGTTGCCCGACACCGTGGGCACTGGCGGCGACTCGCACACCCGTTTCCCAATCGGTATCAGCTTCCCAGCTGGTTCGGGTTTGGTGGCGTTTGGTGCGGCCACGGGCGTGATGCCTTTGGACATGCCCGAGTCGATCTTGGTGCGCTTCAAGGGTGAAATGCAACCCGGCGTGACGCTGCGCGACTTGGTGCACGCCATTCCGCTGTACGCCATCAAGCAAGGGCTGTTGACTGTGGCCAAGGCCGGCAAGATCAACGAGTTTTCGGGCCGTATCCTCGAAATCGAAGGCCTGCCCAACCTCAAGGTGGAACAAGCGTTTGAATTGTCCGATGCGTCCGCCGAGCGCTCTGCCGCAGGTTGCACGATCAAGCTCAACAAAGAGCCCGTGCAGGAATACCTGAAGTCGAACGTGGTGCTCATGAAGAACATGATTGCCGATGGTTACGCCGACGCACGCACCTTGGCACGCCGCATCGAAAAAGTCGAAGCTTGGTTGGCAGCGCCCAACCTGCTCGAGGCCGACAAAGATGCGGAATACGCCCACATCATCGAAATCGATTTGGCCGAGATCAAAGAGCCGATCGTGTGCTGCCCGAACGACCCCGATGACGCGAAGTTCTTGTCCGAAGTGGCGGGCACCAAGATCGACGAAGCCTTCATTGGCTCTTGCATGACCAACATCGGTCACTTCCGTGCCGCCGCCAAATTGTTGGGCGGTCAGCGCGATATCCCCGTCAAGTTGTGGGTGGCCCCACCCACCAAGATGGACGAGAGCGAGCTGATCAAGGAAGGCCATTACGCCGCCTTTGGCACGGCCGGTGCGCGCACCGAGATGCCCGGTTGCTCTTTGTGCATGGGCAACCAGGCCCAAGTGCGCGAAGGGGCCACCGTGGTGTCCACTTCCACGCGCAACTTCCCGAACCGCTTGGGCAAGAACACCAACGTGTTCTTGGCGTCAGCCGAGTTGGCCGCGATCACCTCGAAGATGGGCAAGTTCCCCACCGTGGCCGAATACCACGAAGCCATGGGCATCGTGAACAAGGACGGCGCCGCCATCTACAAGTACTTGAACTTCAACCAGATCGACGAGTACGTGGAGATCGCCAAGGGTGTGACCGCCTGATCTTCAAGGCGCATCAAGCCGCAGCGGGCTTCATGCGCCCGGTCGAGCCAAAGCCCCGCCAGTGCAAACTGCGCGGGGCTTTTTTTTAGAACATTCGGGCGATCAAAGCCCCTTCGGCGGGGCCATCCACAGGAATCCACACTTTCAGGGGGCTGCCGGCTGCCACATTGAGGGGCTCACCTTTTTCGCTTTTCATCTGCGTGAGCGGCACTTGGCGATTGCCTTGGGGGTGAATGATCTCAAGCGTGTCGCCGACAGCAAAACGGTTTTTGGTTTCGACCAGTGCCCAGCCATCGCCCACGGAGCGGACTTCGCCGACAAACTGGCTGCGGTGTCCGACCGAGTGCCCGTTTTCGTAATTTTGATAGTCCTGCGCAGGACGGCGCTCTAAAAATCCCGAGGTGTAGCCCCGCGAGGCCAAGCCGTCCAGTTCGCTGATCAACTGCGGGTTGAAAGGTCGACCGGCCACCGCATCGTCAATGGCACGGCGGTACACCTGGGCGGTTCGGCTGACGTAGTACAGGCTTTTGGTGCGCCCTTCGATCTTCAATGAGTCCACCCCGATCTTGACCAAACGCTCCACCAGTTCAACGGCCCGCAAGTCCTTGCTGTTCATGATGTAGGTGCCATGCTCGTCTTCCAGGATGGGCATGAGTTGGCCAGGGCGACCGGCCTCTTCGATCAAGTACACCTGGTCGGCAGCGGGGTGGCGCTGACCGTCGCCACACGCAGAAAACGCTTTTTCGGCGCTTTGCTGCTCTTGCTCAAAATTGAAATCGCTCGGTAAGCGCACAGGCTGCACTTCTCCTGTGTCGGTCTCGTCCGTGGCGGCTTGCGTGCCATAGCTCCAGCGACAAGCGTTGGTGCAGGTGCCTTGGTTGGGGTCGCGGCGGTTGAAGTAGCCCGACAACAAGCAACGACCCGAATAAGCAATGCACAGTGCGCCATGGACAAAAACTTCCAGCTCCATGTCGGGACATTCTTGGCGTATTTTTTCGATTTCGTCCAGACTCAGCTCTCGGCTCAAGATAATGCGGGCGACGCCCATTTTTTGCCAAAACTTCACGGCCGCCCAGTTCACGGTGTTGGCCTGCACCGACAAATGAATGGGCATCTCGGGCCACTTCTCGCGCACCAACATGATCAGACCGGGGTCGGCCATGATCAAGGCATCAGGCCGCATGGCGATCACCGGCTCAATGTCGCGCAGGTAAGTGCGTACTTTGTCGTTGTGCGGCAAGAGGTTGCTGGTGACAAAGAATTTTTTGCCACGGGCGTGCGCTTCGGCAATGCCTATGCCGATCTGTTCCAGCTTGAATTCGTTGTTGCGCGCACGCAAGCTGTAGCGCGGCTGGCCGGCATAAATGGCATCGGCACCAAAGTCAAAAGCGGCGCGCATTTTTTCCAGAGAGCCGGCGGGCAATAAAAGTTCAGGAGACAGGAGCGGGGTCATGCTTCAGATTGTCCGATGATTTCCCCCCACTCTGATCGGGGCACAATTGACGTATGACAAGACATGGCCTCAAACAGGTGTTGATTGCGGGTGGCGGTATTGGCGGCTTAGCCGCAGCCTTGGCGTGCACGCGTCAAGGGGTGCCGGTTCAATTGTGGGAGCGCGCCGCGCAGCTTGGCGAGGTGGGTGCGGGCATCCAATTGGGGCCCAATGTCACGCGCATTTTGCAAGCGTGGGGGCTCGATGACGCGCTGCGCCAAGTGGCAGCGTTTCCCGAAAAATTACAAGCCCGAGACGCTCGCAGCGGCGAGGTATTAGGCACCTTGCGCTTGGGGCAACGGGCACAAACGCTTTACGGCGCCCCTTACGCCACCTTGCACCGCGCCGACCTGCAAGGCCTGTTGCTCAGCGCGGCCCAAGCCTTGGGCGTGCCGATCCAGCTCGGCCATACCTTGCAAAGCTGGGCACCAACAGCCGAGGGTTTAGAGCTGTGCGCGGAATCGGGTGAGCGGGCCACGGCCGATGCCCTGATTGGGGCCGACGGGGTGTGGAGTGGCGTACGCCAACAGTGGCGAGGCGATGCGCCGGCCCCATTTACAGGGCATGTGGCTTACCGCGCCTTGTTGGCGCAATCGGAGTTGCCGGTGCAGTGGCGCTCGCACGATGTGACGGTGTGGATGGGGCCGCGTTTGCATGTGGTGCACTACCCAGTGCGGGGGGGTGAAGCCTTGAACATCGTGGCCATCGTGCAGGCCGAGCGCCCCGCGCAGTCGCAAGATTGGGACGCCGCAGCAAATGCCTCTGCCTTGATGCACGCCATGGGCGCGGTTTCAGCAGCAAACTCGGGGGCCTTAGGCCCCGATTTGATGGCGCGTTTAGAGGCCGTCTCGGACTGGAGGCAATGGGCACTGCATGACCGCGCCCCCCTGACCTCGCCCCACGAAATGGCCGGTGACCGTGTCGCTTTGTTGGGAGATGCCGCACACCCGATGCGGCCTTATTTGGCGCAAGGGGCGGGCATGGCCATCGAAGATGCGCTGGTGTTGTCGCAGTGCTTGGCACAAGGGCAGGGCGATGTACGCCAACGCTTGAAGGCCTATGCCGAGCAACGTTGGGCGCGCAATGCGCGGGTGCAAGCCCGAGCTGTTCGCAACGGCCGCATCTTTCATGCGCAAGGCGGCTTGGCCATGGCGCGCAATCTGTCGATGCGTCTCATGGCCGAGCGTGTGATGGATGTGCCTTGGCTGTACGGCCAAGGACCACAGCCTTAACGGATCAACCCAGGGCCAAGGGCAAAGACCGCTGGCGCTTGCCGGTCAGGGCAAACAGGGCATTGGCCACCGCCGGAGCGACGGGTGGCACTGCCGGTTCACCCACTCCCGCGGGGTGCCGGGTGCTGGACACGATGTGCGTGTCGACCTGTGGCGCTTGCGCCAGCGAGAGCATCGGGTAATTGGGAAAGTTGCTTTGCTGCACCACCCCAGCCACGATGTCGATCTTGCCAAACAAGGCCGCGCTCAGGCCAAACAACACGCTGCTTTCCACCTGTTGCGCCACAGTCTCCGGGTTGACCACGGTACCGCAGTCGATGGCACAGACCACGCGGTGCACACGAACCTGCCCTTGCTCCACCGAGACCTCTGCCACTTGTGCCGTGATCGAACCAAACGACCGGTGCAAAGCCACGCCCCGTGCACGCCCACTTGGCAGAGCCTGGCCCCAGCCCGCTTTGTCTGTGGCCAGTTGCAGCACGGCGGCATAGCGCGGCGCTTCTTTTAGCCACTTCAACCGAAAAGCGACGGGGTCTTGTTGCGTTGCCACGGCCAATTCATCGATGAAACTTTCCGAGAAAAACGCATTGTGAGAATGCCCCACTGAGCGCCAAAAACCCACCGGCACGCCCGACTGGGTGGCCACATGGCTCATGTGCTGGCTGGCAAATCCGTAGGGCAAGTCGAACAAGCCTTCAGAGGTGGTTTTGTCAGGCATGTCAAAAGGACCCGCCAAATGGGGCGCGGTGCGGGCCATCCAACGCGGCGTGATGGCATCCCCCGCCGACTTGATGCGCAAGCTGGTGACTTCGCCTTTGTCATCCAGCGAGGCCTGAAATTTGGCCAAGTGCATGGGGCGGTAAAAGTCGTGGCCCATGTCTTCTTCACGCGACCAGCTCAATTGCACCGGAGCACCTTGGCAGGCCATGGCCACTTGCACCGCTTGACCGACAAAGTCGACTTCAAGTCGGCGCCCAAAGCCTCCCCCCAACAGCGTCACGTGCACCGTGACTTGGTCTTCATCGACACCCGCCACTTTGGCGGCGATGGCCCGGGCCATTTGCGGCACCTGCGTCGGCACCCAGACTTCGACTTTGCCGTCTTTGACTTGGGCCGTGCAATTCATGGGCTCCATCGTGGCATGGGCCAAATAAGGCGCTTGGTAGAGCGCATCGATGCGCTTGGCAGCGGCTTTTTCTGCTTGGACCGGCACGCCTTGTTCGTGGAAAGTAAAGCCACTTTCGGTGTTCAAGGCGTTCAGTAATGCAGCCTGAATGCGTGACGTGTCGGCACCGCCACCAGCAGGTGCTTGCCATTGAACCTGAACGGCTTTTGCGCCCTGTTGGGCATGCCAGGTGCTCTGGCCGACCACGGCCAAACCTGCGGTACCGCCAGCCCATGCGTCGAGCGAAACCACTTGGCTCACGCCCGAAACAGACAAGGCCGGTGCGCGATCGATCGAGGCCACACTGCCGCCCAACATGGGGCACATGCGCACCGCTGCAAACAGCAGGCCAGGCAGGCGAACATCGGCGCCGAAGAGGGCTTGCCCAGTGAGTTTGCTGGGGATGTCGGTGCGCTGAGTGCTTTGGCCAATCAGCTTCCAATCTTGACGCGATTTGAGTGTGACCTGTTGAGGGCTGCTGCCCGCCGCCACTGAGGCCATTTGCCCGTAATGGGCCGACACGCCAGAAGGGTGCTGCATGAGTCCGGCGCTCACTGAGATCTCTTGCACAGGGACTTTCCAAGCCTGTGCAGCCGCTTGCAGCAAACTGGCGCGGGCCGTCGCCGCGGCCATTCGCAGCGGGTCCCAGAGGTCGGCGATGCTGGACGAACCACCGGTGGCATTGATGCCCAATTCGCGGGCGATTTTGCCCACCATCCATTCGCCCATTTTGATTTTCACGGGCTTTTGTTCGCCTTCGCTGTCCAGCGGGTGAAACGGCAAACTGGCGACCAACATGGCCACGTTGCCATAAATTCGATCGCCGCCTGCCTGCTCCAGCCGGATTCGGTTGAGGGGCATGTCTAACTCTTCAGCCACCAACATGGCCAGCGAGGTGTGCACCCCTTGCCCCATTTCGCTGCGGGGCATGGCCAAAACCACAGCGCCATCCGCGGCGATTTTGATCCAGCCATTCAAGGCCACATCCCCTTCGGTTTTGTTCATCAGGTCTGGGCTGCCCAGTCTGGACCGCGCAGGCCACGCGCCCCAGCCCACCACCAAGGCCCCCGTGGTGCCCAAAGCACTCAATAGCCAAGTTCTGCGTTTCATGCGGCACCGCCTTTTTGTGCGGCACCCGATGCGGTGCTCATGCTTTTTGCGGCGCGGTGAATGGCCAAACGGACGCGTTGGTAAGTGCCACAACGGCACAGATTGGTCATGGCCGCGTCGATGTCGGCATCGCTGGGGCGCGGGTTTTTTGCCAACAAGGCGGCAGCAGCCATCAGCATGCCGCTTTGGCAGTAGCCGCATTGCGGCACTTGCTCGGCTATCCAAGCGGCTTGCAGGGGGTGCGGACTTTCAGGTGTGCCCAAAGACTCAATAGTGCGTATTTTTTGATGGGCAACAGCCGATACCGGCATCACACAAGAGCGGACGGCTTGGCCATCGACATGCACGGTGCAGGCGCCGCAAGCGGCAATGCCGCAGCCAAATTTGGTACCGGTCAGGTTCAGTTGGTCTCGCAGCACCCACAACAAGGGCATGGCGGGATCCGCATTGGCGTTGCGGTTTTCACCGTTGATGTTCAGTTGCACGTGTTCTCTCCCTCAATGGAAGTGAGCATGTTAGTGCAATTTAAATGTCATGAGGCCTCACGGTGGATGGCCAAAACCCAGGCCCCATCAGAGCTGTGTGCGCAATGACCAAATCTCAGGGAAGAGCACCACATCGAGCATTTTGCGCAGGTAACTCACGCCGCCTGTGCCCCCGGTTCCCCGCTTGAAACCGATCACCCGTTCCACCGTGGTGACATGCCGAAAACGCCAAAGTCGAAATGCGTCTTCTAAATCAGTCAATTCTTCGCCCAGTTGATACAAGTCCCAATACTGCTGAGGATGACGGTAAACCTCAAGCCAAGCATTTTCAACAGCCGGACTGGCGCTGTAGGCTTGCCGCCAATCGCGTTGCACGTGGCTGTCGGGCACGGCCAGACCGCGTTGATGCAGCAAGCGCAAGCATTCGTCGTAGAGCGAGGGGGCGGTGTAAGCGGCTTGCACCCGCGCCAAAATGTCTGGGCGGTGGGCATGCGGCTGCAGCATGGCCGCATTTTTATTGCCCATCGAAAACTCGATGCAACGGTATTGCCAACTTTGAAAGCCACTCGATTGCGCCAAATAAGGCCGAATGGCGCTGTACTCGGGCGGTGTCATGGTGGCCAACACATCCCAAGCGTGCACCAGTTGCGCCATGATCGCGCTGACCCGTGCCAGTTTTTTGAAGGCATCGGGCAACTCATCCTGGGCCACGCTGGCCATCGCCGAAGTCAGCTCGTGCAGCATCAACTTCATCCACAACTCGCTGGTTTGGTGCTGCACGATGAACAGCATCTCGTTGTGGTCTGGCGAGAGTGGTTGCTGTGCATTCAGGATGGCGTCCAGTTGCAGGTAGTCCCCATAGCTCATGCGACCTTCAAAGTCGAGTTGGGCGCTTTCTTCGAGCACGATGCGTTCGCCCAATGCAGGCGCGCTGCCCACGGCTGCTGCCTTTGCCGTGTTGGCCGCGTTCGCAGCGTTGACCGCGGCAGGCTCGGCAGAGCCCGCATGGGGGATGGGGTTGTGGTCCTGGTTGGGGTGGTTGAAGGGGCACGCTGTCACGGTTGACCTTTCACGTCACGGCTTGTTTTTGTGAAAAACGAGCGTCTTGCCACTCGCCACTCTGCATCACTTGCAGCAGTTGATCGGCGGCGCGCCACACATCGGCATAACCGATGTACAAAGGCGTGAATCCAAAGCGCAAGATGTCGGCATGTTGGCCCCCATCGCCCGCCCGAAAGTCTCCGATCACGCCGCGTTCAATCAAGGCTTGCACGATGGCATAAGCGCCATCTGTGCGGGTCAAGCTGACTTGTGAGCCGCGCTGGGCCTCTTCTGCTGGTGTGGCGATGCCAAAGCCATGGCCATGCAGTCGTGTGCGAACGAGTTGCATGAACAGCCCCGTGAGGGCCAGTGATTTTTGGCGCAAGGCGGACATGCCGCCCAAGGGTTCGGCGGCCAGTATCGCGTCCAGTCCGCAATCCAGTGCGGTCAAGCTCAAGATGGGTTGGGTGCCACATTGAAAACGGGTAATGCCTTTTGCGGGTTGGTAATCCGGTGTGAAAGCAAACGGTGCCGCGTGGCCCCACCAACCGGCCAGCGGTTGCCAAAATCGGTCGGTGTGTTGGGGGTGGACCCAAACAAAGGCCGGTGCGCCGGGGCCACCGTTCAGGTATTTGTAGCCACAGCCCACGGCAAAGTCAGCGCCCGAGGCATGCAAATCCACCGGAACGGCCCCCGCGCTGTGGGCCAAGTCCCAGACCGTGAGAATGCCCTTGGCATGGGCCAGCGCCGAGATCGCTTGCATGTTGTGCATGGCTCCGGTGCGGTAGTTGACGTGCGTGAGCATCAACACCGCCACATCGTCGGTCAGTGCCGCGGGAATATCTTGGGCTTCGACCAGCTTGAGCGTGAATCCGCGCTCTTTGCACAAGGCCTCGGCGATGTACAAGTCGGTCGGAAAGTTGCTGCGTTCGCTGACGATGGTTTTCTTGTGGGGGTGGTCTGCAGCGGCATTGTGCAAAGCCGCGGCGAGCACTTTGAACAAGTTGATCGACGTGCTGTCGGCTGCCACCACCTCGCCCGGCCGGGCGCCAATGAGGCGGGCTATTTTGTCGCCGATGCGCTGGGGCAGCGAAAACCAGCCTGCCGTGTTCCAGCTTTTGATCAGGTCGTGCCCCCATTCGTGGGCCACGGCATGCGCCACGCGTGCAGAGGTTTGCTTGGGCAAAACCCCCAGAGAGTTGCCATCGAGATAGACCACCCCTTCTGGCAATTCAAATTGCTCACGCAGACTGCGCAAGGGGTCTTGCAGATCCAGCAACTCGCAGTCGTGCAGTGTCGGGGTCAGGTTCATCATGGTTTTTCTTTCGGTGGAAAATCAAAGTTCGCGCAGCACCGCACGCACCGGGCTGGCGTCGGCGGTCGTCCATTTGAGGGGCAGGGCAATGAGCTCGTAATCGCCTTCAGCCACCTCGTCGAGCCACAGGTTTTCCAGCACGCGAAGACCACGCTGGCGAATCACTTGGTGGCTGAGCAAGGCCTTGCTGTCGGCGGGGTCGATGCTGGCGCTGTCGGTGCCAATCAGCTGTACGCCCAGATCGGCCAAGCGCTGAACACATTCGGGGTCAAAACCGGGCAATTGCGCGTCGAACTGCGTCAGCGGCATCTGGCGGTAGGTGCGCACCAGCACCCGTGGGGGCAGGTCGGTCAGGGCGTGCTGCAAGTGCGCCCATGTGATCAGGGGGCTGGCGTCGAGTGCATGGACGACGCGACAGCGACCTAAAAACGGGGCCAGATCGAGTGTGCCCACAGCCGCGCCCTGCGGGTCGTAATGCAGCGGCGCATCGGCATGCGCGCCCACATGGGGCGAGAGGGTGAGGGCGCTCACATTGACAGGGCAGCTGTCCGACAGGGTGGCCGCCCATTGCTGGCTGAACGGCGTATCGCCCGGAAAGACCGGGCTGTGCGCATCAACAGGTGGAGAAATGTCCCAAAGTTTTTTCATGGTGTGCGAAGGTAGCACCAGACAAAAACCAATGGTGTCGGTTATTCCCAACACCCGCTAAATAGTCTTCACAAATTCAATGCGGGCAGACCGTGTCGGCGGCGGGCGTGTTCGCAGGCGGGGCTGCCTTCTTCAAATTCGCGGCAGGGGGAAGGGCGCCATTCGTAGATGCCACAGATGGCTTTTTCGCCGGTCTTGCCATAAAGGGCTGCGCAACGCGGCGGGCTGTGGTCGGTGCCACGCATGCGGCAGGTGTGCTCGGTGATGGGCGCGGCCAGACCGGCGGGCACATCGCCGCCGCCTTCTTCGTATTCGTCCATCGAAAAATCCACCCGAAAGCTCGCGCAGCAAGCGCCGCAGGTGGTGCATTGGCTCATGGACTTGTTTGCCTCTCAGTGCGCTGTGGCCTTTTGGCGCTCATCGGCCTTAGGCCGACACACGCCCCAGCAGCAAAAACTCCATGAGCGCTTTTTGCACATGCATGCGGTTTTCGGCTTCGTCCCACACCACCGATTGCGGGCCATCGATCACCTCGGCGCTCACTTCTTCACCGCGGTGTGCAGGCAAGCAGTGCATGAACAAGGCATCGGGCTTGGCCGCTTGCATCATGGCTTCGTCGACACACCAGTTGGCGAAGGCCTTTTTGCGGGCCTCGTTTTCGGCTTCGTAGCCCATGCTGGTCCAGACATCGGTGGTGACCAAATCAGCGCCACGGCAGGCGTCTTGAGGGTCTTTGAAGATTTTGTAGCTGGCACTGCTGCGCAAGCCCGCCACCGCTTGGTCCACCTCATAGCCACTGGGCGTGCTCAGATGGACAGTGAAGTCCAGCAACTCGGCGGCTTGCAGCCAGGTGTTCGCCATGTTGTTGCCGTCGCCCACCCAAGCCACGACCTTGCCGGCAATCGACCCGCGGTGTTCGATGAAGGTGAAGATGTCGGCCAAGATTTGGCAAGGATGAAACTCATTGGTCAGCCCGTTGATGACGGGCACGCGAGAGTGCGAGGCAAAGCGCTCGATCTTGTCTTGGCCAAAGGTGCGGATCATGACGATGTCGGTCATGCGGCTGATCACGCGGGCGCTGTCTTCGATGGGTTCAGAGCGCCCCAGTTGACTGTCGCCCGTGGTCAGGTGCACCACCGAACCACCGAGTTGGTACATGCCGGCTTCAAAGCTCACGCGGGTGCGGGTGCTGGCTTTTTCAAAGATCATGGCCAAGGTACGGTCGGCCAGCGGATGGTATTTTTCGTAGGCCTTGAACTTGCGCTTGATCTCAGCAGCACGCAACAGCACGTGCGCGTATTCATCGGCGCTCAGATCGGTGAACTGCAGGTAGTGCCGAACCGGCGCTGGCGCTGAAGCTGAAGCTGGAGGGGTTGCAGTCATGGTTTTTCTGCCAAAAAGGTCTTGATCAAGGGCACCAAAATGGCCACCACCTCGTCGGCTTCGGCCTCGGTCATGATCAGCGGGGGCACCAAGCGAATCACGCTGTCGGCGGTCACGCTCAGCAGCAAGCCGGCCTCTGCGGCGCGGCTCCAAATGGCGCCGCAGGGGCGGTCCAGTTCCACGCCCAACATCAGACCTTGGCCGCGGATTTCTTTCACGCCCGGCACGCCGGCCAGCGCTTTTTCGAGCGCGCCGCGCAAATGGTCACCGACTTTGGCCGCGTTGGCCATCAGGCCATCTTTTTCCATGATGCGCAGGGTTTCCACCCCCGCACGCATGGCCAGGGGGTTGCCGCCAAACGTGGTGCCGTGGTTGCCGGGTTGAAAAATGTGCGCCGCTTTGGGGCCCGCCACCACTGCGCCGATCGGCACGCCCGAGCCCAAGCCTTTGGCCAAGGGCATCACATCGGGCACGATGCCCGCCCACTGGTGGGCAAACCATTTGCCGGTACGGCCCATGCCGCACTGCACCTCGTCGATCATCATCAACCAGTCGTTTTGATCGCACAGGGCGCGCACTTGCTTGAGGTATTCCACGCGCATGGGGTTGACGCCGCCTTCGCCCTGGATGGTTTCCATGAACACGGCCACCACGTTGGGGTTGCCAGCGGTGGCCTTTTTCAGTGCCTCGATGTCGTTCACCGGCACGCGCAAAAAGCCGTCCAGCATGGGGCCAAAGCCCGTTTTGAGTTTCTCGTTGGCCGTGGCGCTGAGGGTGGCGATGCTGCGGCCATGAAAGGCTTTTTCGTAAACCACGATGACGGGTTTTTCAATGCCTTTTTCATGGCCAAATTTTCGCGCCAGCTTGATGGCCGCTTCATTTGCCTCCAGGCCCGTGCAGCAGAAAAACACATTGGTCATGCCCGACAGTTCGACCAACTTGGCAGCCAGCACCTCGGCGTTGGGCACATGAAAATAATTGCAGCTGTGGATCATTTTCCCAATTTGGTCCTGCAAGGCAGGCACCAAGTCGGGGTGGTTGTGGCCCAGTGTGTTCACCGCAATGCCAGCCAGTGCGTCCAAATAAGCTTTGCCATTGACGTCCCAAACGCGGCAACCTTGACCATGGCTGAGTGCAATAGGCAGTCGGCCATAGGTGTTCATGGTGTGCGGTGAGGCAGCTTCAATGAAAGCAGTCATGCTTGAACTCCTGAATGAAAATCGGCCCAACGAAGAGGGCCGTTAAGAGGTGATTTTAGAGGGACTTTGCCGACACGCCGAAGCAGGCGGCTGAGGCAATTAAGTCTTATATAAGATACAATACCCAGCCATTCAGAGCACGGCGATCCTGTGCTCCGTGAACCCACCCCTAACCCCTCTATCCGATGGTCTCCAACACTGCCAAAGAAGTCTTTATCTTGGGTTTGACCCTGGACGGAAAGACATTTCGCCCGAGCGATTGGGCCGAAAGATTGGCGGGCGTGATGAGCCAGTTCCGCCCTGGCGGCGCTGTTCCCGGCAGCCACCTCAGTTATTCACCATGGTGCGTTCCAACTACCACGATGGACAATGTGAAATGCGTGGTCGTGCACCGCGACCTGCGCGATCACGATGTGTTGGCTTGGGACTTTGTGATGAACTTTGCCCGTGACAACCAACTGCAGGTGGCCGAGGCCTGCTTGCTGCCCGATCCTCCCCCCAAACGCTAAGCCGAGGGTGAGTGGCCGGATGTGAAGATTTCTGGCTAATGGCGCGGGCTTGGTCCATGCGCGAGTCATCCGATCAGGGTTTACGCTCTGCGCTGACGCAGGTCAAAGTGGATACGCTGGACATTACGAGTTCGAGTCTCATGGGGTTTGAGCCTAGCTGGACAGATGCGCCCCCTCACTGCCCCCATCTTTTCCATTTCACCCTCACCGTGAGACCGCTATGTCACCTCTGTTCTTTGCCATTCCTGTTTTTTTGTTGCTCATGGGTTTGGAGTTGTGGGTGGCGCGCTCACGCGGTTTGTCGGTCTATCGGCTAAAAGACTGCCTGACCTCTCTTAACATTGGTTTGATCAGTGAGTTCACCAAAGGGGTCGGGGGCTTGATCAGTGTGGGCATGTATGTGCTGATCTCTGAGCACTTCGGGGCGTTTGTATGGGATCCATTGCATCCCTTGACCTGGCTCAGTGCCTTGGTCTTGTATGACTTTTGCTATTACTGGGTGCATCGCACCGGACACGAGGTCAATCTCTTATGGGCCTCTCATGTCGTGCACCACAGTAGCGAAGAATTCAATCTGTCGACCGCACTGCGCCAGTCCTCCACGGCCTTCTTGTTTCGCTGGATTTTTTATGTGCCCATGGCCATGTTGGGTTACCCCGTGGTCGTTTTTCTAGCGGTTGGCTTGATCGATTTGTTGTACCAATATTGGGTACACACCCAGCTCATTGGCAAGCTGGGATGGATAGAGAAGGTGCTGGTGACGCCCTCTAACCACCGGGTGCACCACGGACAAAACGACTATTGCATTGACAAAAACTACGGCGGTATTTTGTGTCTCTGGGACAGACTTTTCGGCACCTATTCCGATGAACGCGACGATGAAAAACCCGTTTATGGCATCCGCCAACCCTTGAACAGTTGGAATCCACTTTGGGCCAATATGCACCATTACTTTGAAATTGGGCGGCAGGTTCAATCTGCATCGGATTGGCGCCATAAGCTGATGCATGTGTTCGGATCACCTGCATGGTCGCCGCAAAAGTCAGTGAGCAAGGCTTCTTTTTCTGCCACCCCGTTCACGCGATTTGAGACAGCGACGCCCCATCATGTGGTTCGAGCCGCTTTGGGCGTGACGGCCGTCTCGACGGTGATGCTGATGTTTTTTTATGGCTTTGAATCCCGCTGGTCAATCGCATGGCAACTGACTGTGGTGCTGGGGTTCACCCTGTTGCTGACCCTGATGGGAGCTTGGATGATGCGCGTGCGGCACGAGTTGCCCCAAGCGCCCTGAGCGTCTCAAGTGTCCGAGACGCCTTTGTGAAGCGATGGAGTGTTGGGCCGGATTGCTTTTGTGAAAGCCCATGAAAAAACCGCCTGTGGTTTGTCACCAAGGCGGTTTAGTTTTCGCGGACAGCGCACCCGTTTCAAACGGCAGCGAGGACAAGGCCTCGCCGGGCTGTAGATCTGGTGGAGCGGATCAGGCTGCGGCGAGAGCCAAAGTTTTGACTTTGGCGCTCAGGCGGCTCTTGTCACGAGCAGCCTTGTTTTTGTGGAAGATGCCTTTGTCGGCAATGATGTCCACCACGGTTTGCATTTTGGCAAACAGTTCAGTGGCTTTGGCTTTGTCGCCCGCTGCAACGGCTTTTTCAACGTTTTTCACAGCAGTGCGGTATTTGGAGCGCAGCGAAGAATTCGCAGCGTTGATTTTGATGTCTTGGCGGACGCGTTTACGGCCGGAGGCAAGACGGGGATTTTTCTTTTTGGGTTTAGCGGATGCCATGGATAAGTTCTTTCAGTGTCTGAGGATGATGTCCAGCGAACCCAGCATTCTAGCAGAAATGTCACCCTGGCCCGCGGTTTTATGAGGGGGAGGCGCCCAGAAAGCGCCGCAAGATCGCTACACTCGCCCTCTGTGAGCCTCCTTCGATCTGCCTCTGTTGTGTCGGTTTTCACCCTGGCTTCCCGGGTGACGGGTTTGGTGCGCGAATTGCTGATCGCATCGGCCTTTGGCGCCAGCGCCTTGACCGATGCCTTCAATGTGGCCTTTCGTATTCCCAACTTGTTTCGCAGACTGTTTGCCGAGGGCGCCTTCAGTCAGGCGTTTGTGCCGGTTTTGGCCGCGAGTCGTGCCCAACATGGCGATGAAGCGACCCGCGAGGTCATCGACAGCGTGGCCACGGTATTGGCGGTGTCGGTCTTGCTGTTGTCCATTCTGGGGGTGTTGGCGGCCCCATGGTTGGTGTGGGCCATGGCCAGTGGCTTGCAACAAAATTCGAGCGGTTTTTCATCGGCGGTACACATGACCCGCTGGATGTTTCCCTACATCGCGTTCATGTCCTTGGTGGCTCTCTCGGCGGGCATTTTGAACACATGGAAGCGTTTTGCGGTCCCTGCCGCCACGCCGGTGTTGTTGAATGTGTCCGTGATTGCCGCCGCTTGGGGGTTGGCACCTGTTTTGGCCAGTCGGGGCATTGAAGCCATTTATGCCCTGCCCGCAGGGGTGATGTTGGGGGGCTTTTTGCAACTGGCGGTGCAAATTCCAGCCTTGCACCGCTTGGGCTTGCTGCCCCGTCTGGGCGTGGGGCCCTCCGCCCTCAAAAAAGCTTGGACCAACCCTGCGACCCGAAATATTTTGCGGCTCATGGCCCCGGCGTTGCTGGGGGTGGGCGTGGCGCAAATATCGTTACTGATCAATACCCAGATTGCTTCTCACTTGACCCCCGGCAGTGTCAGTTGGTTGACTTATGCGGACCGATTGATGGAGTTTCCCACCGCGATTTTGGGGGTGGCTCTGGGGGCGGTTTTGATGCCGCAACTGGCGGCGGCCAAGGCCACGGGCGACACCGACCGCTATGCCGCCATGCTCGACTGGGGCCTGCGTTTGGTGTTGTTGCTCTCTTTGCCCTGCGCAGCGGCATTGCTGGTTTTTGCGCAACCCTTGGTCTCGGTGCTTTATCACTACGGCGCATTTACCGACCGTGATGTGCAGCAAACCACCCTGGCCTTGACGGGCTACGGGGTGGGCTTGCTGGGCTTGGTGGCGATCAAGGTGCTGGCGCCCGGTTATTACGCCAGCCAAGACATTCGCACCCCGGTGCGCATTGCCGTGGCGGTCTTGTTGTTGACCCAGTTGTTCAACGTGTTGTTGGTGCCGCATTTGGCCCATGCTGGGCTGGCGCTGTCGATTGGTTTGGGCGCTTTGGTCAATGCCCTGTGGCTGCTGTTGGGCTTGTTGCGCCGTGGCAGTTACATCCCGCAACCGGGCTGGTGGCGTTTTGTCTTTCAGGTGCTGCTGGCCACGGGCTTGCTCACGGGTTTGCTCATGTATGCCAGCCAAGCGCTGCCGTGGCTGGCGCTGCGACAAGACGCTTGGCAACGCATGGGCTGGATGGCCCTTATTTTGTTGACTTCAGCCGGCGTGTATTTTGGCGCTTTGTGGCTGACGGGCGTGCGGCTGAAAGCCTTTTTGAAACGGTGATGACCTTGAGTTGGGCATGAACCTGAATTTCACTGCACCCACACCGTTGGATTACTTTGCCAGTCTGGTGCAAAGCGATGCGGATTTGCCTTTGCTGGAGGCGGCGGCCAGTTTGGCGCAAGACGAAGAACCCGCTCTGGATGTGCAACAGGTGTTGGACGATGTGGCACGCTTGCAAAAGCGCATCAAAGCCCGCTTGTCCGACGATGCCGATGACCTGACTCGCCTGGCCATGCTGAGTCAAGTGTTCTACAAAGAAATGGGTTTTGGCGTGAACGCCAATGACTTTTTCGCCCCTGAAAACAGCTACTTGCACGAGGTGCTGCGCACTCGGCGTGGGCTCCCGATTTCATTGGCCGTCATCTGGATAGAGTTGGCGCAAGGACTGGGCTTACAGGCGCAAGGCATTTCATTTCCTGGACACTTTTTGGTCAAGGTCACCCTAGAGGGAGGGCTGGTGGTGCTGGACCCCTTGACGGGAGAGTCGTTGGGGGTGGACAACTTGGCTGAACGCTTGGGGCCTTATCGCAGTGCGGGTCACAAAGTATCGGGCGCCGATTTGGACGATGGCGAAACCCCACTGGGCCTTTATTTGCAGCCCTGCCCACCCCGAGATTTCTTAGCGCGGATGTTGCGCAACCTGAAAGAAATTTTTCGTGCTCAAGAAGATTGGCCACGCCTCTTGTGCGTGCTGGACCGTTTGGTGGTCTTGTTGCCAGAGATGTGGTCGGAGCGGCGTGACCGGGGTTTGGTGCTGGCCGAGTTGGGACGTAACCACGACGCCCTGCAAGACCTGCAGGTGTACCTTCAGGCCGAACCCACGGCCGCAGATGGACCGGCCTTGAGAGACCGCATCATCGAGCTCTCAAGTACTTAGCCAGCGCCGATCAGTTGACCACCACGGGGGCGTTGTCACCTTGCGGTGCAATCTTGCCAATCGTGTACACCTGTTCACCCGCTTCGCGCAACGTACGCGCACAAGCTTCCGCTTGGTCGGCTGCAATCACCACCACCATGCCGATGCCGTTGTTGAAGGTGCGGTTCATTTCCATGTCGTCGATGCCTGCTGTGTGTTGCAACCAAGCAAACAACTCCGTTTGTGGCCAGCTGCCTTTTTGCAAATGAGCCGCCAATCCCTCGGGCAACACGCGCGGGATGTTTTCCAGCAAACCGCCACCCGTGATGTGGGCCAATGCCTTGATGGGGTGTTTGGCCAAGGCGGCCAAAACATTCAGAACATACAAGCGGGTGGGTGCCATTAGGGCTTGTTTAAAGGGCTGGCCATCCAAAGTGCTGGGCGTGTTAGTTCCAGCACGTTCGAGGCATTTGCGCACCAAGCTGAAGCCATTGGAGTGCACCCCGCTGGAGGCCAATCCCAAAACCACATCGCCCGCCTGAACGTTTTGGCCTGTGAGGATTTTTGATTTTTCGACAGCGCCGACGGCAAATCCGGCCAGATCATATTCCCCTGCCGGGTACATCCCGGGCATTTCAGCTGTTTCACCACCGATCAAGGCACAGCCCGATAACTCGCAGCCTTTGGCAATGCCGCCCACCACCGCCGCCGCCGTGTCGACATCCAATTTGCCGCAAGCAAAATAATCCAAGAAGAACAAAGGCTCAGCGCCTTGCACCAGCACATCGTTGACGCTCATGGCGACCAAATCAATGCCCACGGTGTCGTGCATATTCCACTCAAAAGCGAGTTTGAGTTTGGTGCCAACGCCATCGGTGCCACTCACCAATACGGGTTCTTTGTAGCGCTTGGGAACTTCAAAAAGCGCACCGAAACCCCCAATGCCCGCCAGCACGCCTTCGCGCATGGTTTTCTTCGCCAAAGGCTTGATGCGCTCGACCAAGGCATCGCCCGCAACGATGTCGACGCCGGCGTCTTTGTAGGAAAGTGGAGTTTGACTCATGGTTTTGGCCCGATGAGGGCAGTAAATAGAGAACGGGAGGGCCAATAAACGGGCTGGCAGACTAAAATCGGTCTTTATTTTAAGGGTTGACCCTGACTGGTCAGGACAGCCCGCAACAAAAGTCGAGAACCCCTTGCCAACACCCACACCGTTTTTGATGACCCGTCTGGCCGCATGGTTGGGCTTGGCCTTGGTTTTGGTACTTGTTTTTTGGCTTCTGGCGCCGGTGCTGGCGCCGTTTGTGGTCGCAGCGGTCTTGGCTTACATCCTGCACCCTTTGGTCTTGCGTCTGGACGCCTTGTTCAAGCATCGCTTGCCCCACACTTTGGTGGTGGTCATGGTCGAGGTGTTGGCCATTTTGGCCATGCTGGGCGTCTTGTTGTTGCTGGTGCCCATCTTGGTCAGAGAGTGGCCGCTCCTCAAGCAGCAATTGCCGGTCTTGCTCGACCAATTGGCCGCGTCCATCAATCCTTTGTTGAACCAATTGGGCTTGAGTTTTTCGCTCGATGTTCGCGATCTGAAAAGTCAATTGATGTCGTTTCTCAGTGCCAACCGAGAAGACTGGTGGGCGCCGTTCATGTCCTCGCTCAAGATGGGGGGCAGTGCGGCCTTGGCGCTGTTGGGCTACGTCGTCTTGGTGCCGGTCGCTTTGTATTATTTGTTGCACGACTGGCCCCGCATGGTGAGCCGATTCGTTGAATTGGTCCCGCCCGGATGGCGCGGTCCTTTCGACAGCTTCATGCAGGAAAGCGATTTGGTCTTGGGTGAATATCTGCGAGGCCAGTTGCTGGTTATGTTGGCCTTGGCGGTTTTTTATTCGCTCGGTTTACACCTGTTTGGTCTGGACTTGGCATTGCCGATTGGGGTCTTCACCGGCTTGGCTGTTTTTGTGCCGTACTTGGGTTTTGGTGTCGGCTTGTTGTTGGCTTTGCTGGCCGGTTTGTTGCAGTTTGCTTCAGCCGATGCCGTGGTCATGGTGGCGGTGGTGTTTGGGCTGGGGCAATTGATCGAGAGCTTTGTCCTGACTCCGCGCTTGGTGGGGGAGCGCATTGGCCTGCACCCCCTGGTGGTGATCTTGGCTTTGATGGCCTTCGGGCAGTTGTTGGGCTTTGTCGGCGTCTTGATCGCTTTGCCGGCCAGTGCCGTGCTGCTGGTGGGGCTGCGGCGCGTGCGCCGTCAATATTTGAGCAGCGATCTGTATCAAAAGAGTGGGGTCAACGCACGCGACCAAGGGCCTGATCGCGCATGAAGCAGTTGGCTTTGGACATCGGTTTGGCGTCAACCCCCACGTTGGATAACTTTTTCGTCGGGCCCAACGCAGCCGCTGTTGCACATTTGCGTTTGTGGACATCCTCACAGCACCGATCACCGGTGCCCAGTTATCTCTGGGGCGAGAGCGGCTCTGGAAAAACACACTTGCTGCATGCTGTGCACCATGCTTTGAAAGAGCAGGGCGGTCGTATCGGTTGGCTCGATGCCCACACCCTGCACCCGCCAGAATTTGACGACGACTGGACCGCGGTGTTGATGGACGATGTTCATCTGTACAACACCGAGCAACAACACACCGCCTTCAATTGGTTTGTCAATGCCCTGACGCCCCGCACAGGCGCCCCCCGTTGGGTCTTGGCCGCCGGGGCTTTACCGCCCCCCGATCTGAAGTTGCGTGACGATTTGCGCTCGCGCTTGGGCTGGGGACATGTTGAGGTCTTGAAGGTGTTGGACGAGCCTGAGCGTTTGGCGGTGTTGCGACAAGAAGCCGATGCGCGGGGTTTGACATTGAGTGAAGAGGTCATGGCCTACATGCTGAACCGCTTCTCGCGTGATCTGGGCAGTCTGATGCAATTGCTGGACCACTTGGACCAATACGCTTTGCAAACGCAGCGTGCGCTGACCATTCCCTTGGTGCGTGCGATGTTGGAGAACGCATGAAACTGGCCTTGTTTGACCTTGACCACACTTTGCTGCCACTCGATTCAGACCACACTTGGGGGGTGTTCACCACCGCCTTGGGTTGGAATGATCCGGTTGAATTCAACCAGCGCAACGACGCGTTTTATGCGCACTACCAAGCCGGCACGCTGGACATCCATGACTATGTGCGTTTTGCCACCCGCGCGGCCCTAGAGCGCGGGGCCGCAGAGGTGGCCAACACCCACGCGCGCTTCATGGAAGAAGTGATCCGTCCCCGCATCACGCCAGAGGCCTTGGCGCTGGTACGATCGCACCAGGCCGCAGGCGATACCGTCATGATCGTCACGGCCACCAACGAGTTGGTGACGCGCCCGATTGCCCAAGCTTTTGGCGTGAGCGAGTTGATCGCGGTGGAGTTGGCGCGCGATGCCTCAGGCTGGATCACTGGAGAAATCTCTGGGATCCCGTCGTTTCGGGAAGGCAAAGTCACCCGAGTCACCCACTGGTTGAGCCAACACGGCCTGGACTGGGACAGCGTGGAGATGACGTTTTATTCGGACTCCATGAACGACTTGCCTCTTTTGGAAAAAGCCCACCATCCGGTGGCAACGAATCCTGACGCTCGTTTGCGTCAACTGGCCACAGAGCGTGGTTGGCGCATCCTCGAACTCTTTCAAGAATGATCAAACAATTCATCCACAAGCTGATGGGCAAAGCCCCCAAAAGCAACAAGCCGGACTTTGGCACCCGAACCGAAGTGCCCGCCTCCGTGCACGGCATTGACCCTGACTTGGTAGACGAACGCGCCATTCATGTCACACGCACTTTGCAACAAGCGGGGTTTGAGGCCTACATCGTGGGCGGCGCGGTGCGCGATTTGCTGTTGGGACTGCGGCCCAAAGATTTTGATGTGGCCACCAACGCCACGCCCGAACAGGTGAAAGGCTTGTTTCGCCGTGCCTTCATCATTGGCCGCCGTTTTCGCATCGTGCATGTGGTGTACGGCCGTGGCCGAGACAATGAAGTCATTGAGGTGTCGACCTTTCGCGCCCATTTAGACAACGCGGCGGCAGAACAAGTCAAAGGCAATGAACGCATCAGCAAGCGTCAGCTGGAAGGCATGAAGCATGCGGTCGATTCAACGGGGCGTGTCTTGCGCGACAACGTGTGGGGCCCGCAGGACGAAGACGCAACCCGTCGCGATTTCACGGTCAATGCGATGTACTACGACCCTGAATCACAGCGCGTGGTCGATTACCACGGCGGCATTGGCGACGCCAAAAAACGGGTCTTGCGCATGATTGGCGATCCGGCGGCGCGTTACCGTGAAGACCCTGTGCGCATCATTCGTGCGGTGCGTTTTGCCGCCAAGCTCAGCCCTTTGGACTTCAAGCTGGAAAGCAAAACCGCCAAACCGCTCACGTCTTCGGCGGCCTTGCTGGCCGATGTGCCGCAAAGCCGTTTGTTCGATGAAATGCTGAAGTTGCTGCAGACGGGCCACGCATTGGCATCCATTGAGCAATTGAAAAAGCTGGGGCTGGCCTCTGGCATTTACCCCCTGCTGGATGTGGTCGTGGAGCGGGCTGAAAGTGCTTTTGTGCAGGTCGCCTTGGCTGACACCGATCGCCGTGTTGGCGAAGGCAAGCCCGTTGCCCCGAGCTTTTTGTTGGCGTGTGTGTTGTGGGCCGATGTGCGTGAAGCTTGGAGCCAACGCTTGGCCCGCAAAGAGCACGCGTATCCGGCATTACAGGACGCGATCGACGAAGTTTTTGATGCGCGCATTGGCGATGTGTCGGGTCGCGGCAAGTTGGCGGCCGACATGCGAGAAATTTGGATGATGCAACCCCGCTTTGAAAAGCGTGTCGGCAGCACGCCATTTGGCTTGGTCGAACAACCCCGTTTTCGTGCTGGATTTGACTTTTTGCGCTTGCGCGCAGATATCGAAGAGGTCGATGTGCAGCTGGCCGATTGGTGGCAAGAGTTCAGCATGGCCAGTGACGCAGAGCGCGAAGATTTGGTGCAAGCCGCCAAAGCCGAGCAGCAAGCATTGCAGGCCTCGAAACCCCGTGTGCGCCGCGCACCCCGGCCCGATGCGGCCACCGAGCCGCGGCCTAAAGCCGGCCCCAGTGAGCCCCGCGCAGAAGACGATTCGACAGGGGCGATGTCTGACGATGCACCCAAAAAGCGCCGTCGTCGTCGCCGCAAGCCCGGCGCCTCGGCGGGGGATGCCGCCAGCGCCGAGTGAACCATCGCCAGCCATGACATGAGCACCCCGGCGCGCGATCCCGTCACGGCTTATGTGGCCTTGGGGGCCAATTTAGGCGATGCGCGGCACAGCGTCTTGACGGCGCTAGAAGCGCTTTCAAGATTGCCCCATTCGCAGTTAACGGGCCACTCCCACCTGTACAGCACCGCGCCCTATGAAGCAGAAGGGCCTGATTTTGTAAACGCCGTGGCACGGATTGAAACCCGATTGACGGCGCCCGATTTGCTCGAAGCTTTGCAAGCCATTGAAAATCAGGCGGGTCGACAGCGCCCCTACACCCATGCCCCGCGCACGCTGGATTTGGATGTGTTGATGTTTGGTCATGCCACCATGCAAAGTGAGCGACTCACCTTGCCCCATCCGCGTTGGCGGGAGCGGGCTTTCGTGTTGTGGCCCTTGGCGGATTTGGCGCCTGAAAGGGTCACCCGAGAGGATTGGGCGCGGGTCGCTCAACAATCAATCACGCGCCTGCCAGATTGAGCCGCTTCGGACGCGGCGGCCAAGACCCGCAAACGCAATTGCAGGAGGTGCGTGAGGTTATGGGGACTTGGGCCTTGGGCTTTCGGCCTTGTTATTGGCTGATGGCTTTGGCCGCTTCTATTTGATATTCAAAGTAGCGTTGAAAGCTAAATGCCAGACTGGACATCATGACCGCAGTGCCAATCAACAGGGCCGTGACGATGCCCATGATGGTGCCCCAGTGGGTACGCCCGGCAGGGGTCAGGGCATCGGCGTTGGGGTTGAATTTGGCATTCCATTTTTCGATCGGCATGAGGCCATAAATGATCGCGTTCAAAGCGCAACCCGCGATCGTGAAGCCTAATAAAGGAATCAACACCCAACTAAGTGTGTCGTCTTGGCCCAGTTTTTGTACTCTCTCGAGTCCGTAAAACCCCAGCGCTGTGGGGATCGGTAACAACCAAGCCAGCGTGTCGGTCAAGCCGTACAAATAAAAGCGGTGCAATCCCAATGGACCACCCCAGAAAGCCAGCCAAGTGGCGCGTGTTTTGTTTTTCATGATGCCCATTATTGCGGAGCAGTGGTGTCTCCTGCCCCCAAAGGTTTTTCCATCATGACCACGTCCAACCAGCGGTCGAACTTCCAGCCGCACGATTTCAGAACGCCAACGTGGCTAAATCCCACTGCGCTGTGAACCCCCACAGAACTGGCATTGGCCGAGTCGCCAATCACCGCCAGTAACTTCCTCACGCCGGCGCGTTCAGCCCGGCTGCAAAGCTCGGCCAACAATGCTCGCCCCAGGCCTTTGCGGTGAACATCGGAGGCCAAATAAATCGAATCCTCGGCTGAAAACCGGTAAGCCGGGCGGGGCTTGAACCAGTTGCAATAAGCAAATCCAATGACGCGTCCTGCCTCTTCCACCACCAAATAGGGCAACCCTTTGGCCAACACATCGGCGCGGCGCGCAGCCATTTCGGCCTCACTGGGGGGATCTATCTCGAAGGTGCCGGTTCCCGTCAGCACGTGATGGCTATAAATAGCGGTGATGGCCGCAATATCTTCGTCGCGACTGGGGCGGATCAGTGGCAAGGTGGGCTCCCGTTGTATAATGGTGGGCTTTTCAGTGTGTCACTGGCCGGGTGGCCAGTTGCGTGTCTCAAACGCTGAAGGATACCGGGCGGCTCGGCAATTGTTCCGAACACGCTCAACCACCCAAGGATAAATCATGGTTGTTATTCGTTTGAACCGCGGCGGCTCTAAATCACGCCCTTTCTTCAACATCGTCGTTGCTGACAAGCGCGTGCGTCGCGATGGTCGTTTCCTCGAGCGTATCGGCTTCTACAACCCCACAGCCAAAGGTGGCGAAGAAGGTCTGCGCATCGCCCAAGACCGTCTGACCTACTGGAAGAGCGTGGGTGCCCAGGCTTCTCCCACTGTGGATCGTCTGATCCGTCAAGCCGGTAAAGCCGCAGCCTAATTGGCTCGCTTTGGTCATGCGCCCCGCCTTGGAAACAGCGGCTTTGCCCGCTGACGCCATCGAAATTGGGCGCATCGCCGATGCCTGGGGCATCAAAGGCTGGTTCAAGGTCTTGCCCCACAGCGCCTCGCCCGAGGCGCTTTTTTCTGCCAAAAACTGGTTCTTGTTGCCGCCTGAACGGCCCATGAAACCCCAGCGTGCCACGCAAGCCGCGGTGGCTGTGCCGCCAGTTTGGACAGAACCCTTGCTGCTCAACCTCAAGGAAGTCAAAGACCATTCCGACACGGTCGTGGCTTGTGCCCACGGTATTGAAGACCGCAATGCGGCTGAAGCCTTGCGAGGGGCCCGTATTTTTATCCCGCGTTCTCACTTTCCTGCCGCTGCCGATGGTGAGTATTACTGGGTGGACCTGATCGGTCTGCAAGTGATCAATCGGGAGGGCTTGAACTTGGGGCAAGTGCGCGACCTCATGTCCACCGGACCCCAAACCGTTTTGGTCATCGAGTCAGAGCCTGCTGCTGAAGGCAGCAAGCCGACAGAGCGGATGATTCCCTTCGTTTCTGCATTCGTCGATGGTGTGGACTTGCCAGGCAAGTGCATCACGGTGGATTGGCAGCCGGATTACTGACGGGCTGCGGCCGTGGAGGGCTTTCCATGCGCTTTGACATCATCACACTTTTTCCAGAGCTTATTGCGCCCATTTTGAGCAGTGGCATCAACCGCCGTGCTTATGAATGCGGCTTGGTCGAGGTGCATTTGTGGAACCCTCGAGACCATGCAGAGGGGAATTACCGGCGTGTCGACGACCGTTCATTTGGCGGTGGGCCGGGCATGGTGATGATGGCGGAACCCTTGTACCAATGTTTGCTGGCCATTCGAACAGCCCGAAACGAAGGGGAGCCCGCGCCCGTGCTGCTTTTCTCGCCCATTGGTGAGAAGCTGACCCATGCATCGGTTGAGCATTGGTCCAGCAGTGCAGGGGCCATCTTGTTGTGCGGTCGCTACGAAGGCATCGATCAGCGCTTCATCGATCGGTATGTAGACCAGCAAATCAGCCTGGGTGATTTTGTACTTTCGGGCGGTGAGATTGCTGCCATGGCCTTGCTGGATGCTGTGGCCCGCTTGCAGCCCGGGGTGTTGAACGATGCAGGCAGCCATCAGTGCGACAGTTTCAACCCCGCGCTGGATGGCTTGCTGGACAGTCCGCACTACACCCGTCCAGAAATTTGGCAAGAGCAGGGTGTGCCGGCTGAATTGATGTCGGGTCACCATGCGCAAATTGCACGTTGGCGCCGTGAACAAAGCTTGCTTTTGACGTCTCAGCGTCGGCCTGAATTGCTTGAGGAAGCGCGTTTGCAAGGGCGGTTAAGCCCGCAAGATGAGGCTTTTTTGACGCAAAACCGTCAAAAACCCGCGCAGTAACGGGCTACAGAGTCGACAAAAAAGCTATAATCAAGGGCTTTTCGATCCTCTACCCGCCGCGATTTGGCTCAGTCATGCATGGCATGGCCTTTACAGCACAAAACGCCCCTTGTGTAGCGAGGCATGATCGGACGGAGTTCCAAAAATGAATTTGATTCAAACTCTTGAGCAGGAAGAAATTGCCCGTTTGGGTAAAGTGATTCCTGAATTTGCCCCCGGCGACACCGTGATTGTCAGCGTCAACGTGGTGGAAGGTGCGCGCAAGCGTGTCCAGGCCTACGAAGGTGTTGTGATTGCCAAACGCAACCGGGGTCTGAACAGCGGCTTCACTGTGCGCAAGATCTCCAGTGGCGAAGGTGTGGAGCGTACGTTCCAAACTTACAGCCCCGTGATCGCCAGCATCGAAGTCAAGCGTCGCGGTGATGTTCGTCGCGCCAAGCTGTACTACCTGCGTGACCGCAGCGGCAAGTCGGCCCGTATCAAAGAAAAGTTGCCACAGCGCAAAGCAGCTCCTGCTGCCCAAGCGTAAAGCCTTTTCGGCCCATGAAAAAACCGCCCGGGTTTGCGCCCAGGGCGGTTTTTTTATGGTCAGAGCCCGGTTTTGGCGCCGGGCTCTGAAGCGGGATCAACCGCGCGTGATTTTCAGGACGCGTGTACCGCCCCGTTTGCCAGCAGGGCCATCACCCGCAGCGCCGTGGGGCTTGAAGTTGCTGGCGCCAAATTGCTTCGGGCCACGTGCAAATTTGTCACCGGCTGCGCCACGGGGGGCTGGGCGAGCGGCATTGCGGTTGTCACTGCCGCGATCTTCCCAACGACCGCCACCTTGACGGGGGCTGTCATGGCGCGTGTCTTGTCGCGAGTCGTGGCGTGCATCTTGGCGGGGTGCGCCACGGTTATCGCCACGGTCCCAAGGGTGTGCCGGTGCCGCACGCTGTTCGAAGCGATCGCCACCGCGTGGCGCATCAAAACGGCCACCCTCTTTGCGAGAGTCAAAGCGCGGAGCCTCATCGCGGAAGTGACCACGCGGGCCGCGGTTGTCAAAACCACCGCCATCGCGATCGCGGTTGCCCGCAAATTCACGACCGCCACCTGAGGGACGACCCCCGCGGAAGCCGCCGCCTGCGTTGGCATAGTTGCGTTCGCCACCGAATCGGTCACCGCCACGGCCCATGGGCTTGCGGGCTTCGGGCATGCGAATTTTGGGCTCGAGGCCAGGAATGACTTCGGCTTTGAAGGGTTGGCGCGTGTAGGACTCGATGTCACCGATTTTGCGGCGGTCACGGAGTTCGGCAAAAGTCACTGCCAAACCATCGCGGCCGGCACGTCCGGTGCGGCCAATGCGGTGGGTGTAATCCTCGGCCTTCATGGGCAAACCGAAGTTGAAAACGTGCGTGATGGTCGGGACGTCAATGCCACGCGCGGCCACGTCGGTGGCCACCAAAATTTGCACCTGGCCATTGCGCAGCGCCATCAATCGGCGATTGCGCATGCCTTGGCTCAGTGCGCCGTGTAGGGCCACTGCAGAAAAGCCGTCTTGTTGGAGGTCAGCAGCCAAGCCATCGCATTCGATCTGGGTGCTGGAAAAAACAATCGCTTGGTCAATGGAGGCATCGCGCAACCAGTGGTCCAACATTTGGCGTTTGTGCTGTGCGTTGTCTGCCCAGAACAAAACTTGTTTGATGTTGTTGTGTTTTTCTTGCGGGTTGTCGATCTGGATCTTCTGCACAGAAGAGCCGCCGTCGTGCATCACGCGCATCGCCAGTTGTTGAATGCGCGGCGCAAAAGTAGCGCTGAACATCATGGTTTGGCGGCGCTGACTGGTCATGTCGTTGATGTCGGCCAAATCGTCAGAGAAGCCCAGGTCCAACATGCGGTCGGCTTCGTCGACCACCAAAAACTGCACTTGGTCCAACTTGATTTGCATGGAGCGCTGCAAATCGAGCAAGCGGCCGGGCGTGGCTACGACCAAGTTGGCGTTTTGGAGTTTGGCAATTTGCAATTGGTAAGGAATGCCGCCCACCACGTTGGCCACGCGCAAGCCACGGGTGTGTTTCACCAACTCGATGGCATCTTGTGCCACTTGTTGGGCCAACTCGCGGGTGGGGCACAAAATCAGCGCGCCTGGGGTGGGTGCCTTGAAGTTGCGTGGGTTGGTGGGGTCTTTGCGCTTGGCACGCTTGGGCGCGGGTGCGCCGTTGGCGGCCGCTTCGGCGCAGGCTTTTTCAAATTCAGCGCGATCGGCGGCGTCTTGCTCGGCCATTTGCTGGATCAGGGTGTGCAGCACGGGCAACAAGAAAGCAGCAGTTTTGCCACTGCCGGTTTGGCTGGACACCATCAAGTCGGTGTAGCCCTTCGATTTGACATCTTTCGAGCCACCTGCCGTGGGCAGTGCCAGAGGAATCGCTCGTTGTTGAACCGCGGTGGGTTGTGTGTAGCCCAAATCGGCCACGGCTTGCACCAGTTCTGGGGCCAAGCCCAACTCAACGAAGCCATTGGGCACTTCGGGTGAAGCGGCCTCGTCAAGGGCGGCAGGCACAGGCGACTGAGCCGTCGCGTTTTCTGCAGCGGCGGCCATGATTTCAGTCGCCAAGTTTTTGGCGTGTGCGGCTTCGGCCGCCATAGAAAGGTGTTCGGCAGGCGATAAGTCGTCCTGCACTGTGTTCAAAGTGTCGGTCATGTGTAACTAGAAAAAACTCGCAAGGAACAACGGCCGCAAGAAATTGCACTGGCCGCTGGCACCGCAAGGTTGAAAAAACATCAACCATCAAACGGTGCTCGCGAGAGGCGCTGGGCATAAAGCCTGGCCGCTGAGAGTGACCCTATCGTTGGGTCAAGGCATGAAGGGAGATGTGTGAAACGCTGCACACTTGCGCAGAGAGCCTCGCATTATGGCACGGATCTGAAAAGTTGGCTAGGGTTTTCCCTGAATTTTTCACAACTGCAAGAAATGCTCTCGGTAGTGCAGCAATTCGTCGATGGATTCATGGACATCGGCCAGTGCGGTGTGTTTCTGTTGTTTTTTGAAACCCGCATACACCTCGGGCTTCCAACGGCGTGACAACTCTTTGAGCGTGCTCACATCCAGATTGCGATAGTGCAAAAAGGCTTCCAGCTTGGGCATGTATTTCACCAAAAATCGGCGGTCCTGACTGATGGTGTTGCCGCACAAGGGCGAGCTGCCTTTGGGCACATATTGGGCAATGAAGGCCATGATGGCGGCCTCGGCCTCGGCTTCGCTGGTGGTTGACGCTTTCACTTTGTCGATCAAGCCACTTTTGCCATGCGTGCCTTTGTTCCACGCGTCCATGCCGTTCAGCAGCGCGTCACTTTGATGAATGACCCAAACTGGCGCTTCAATGCGTGGCGTCAAATGCGGGCCCGTGACGATCACGGCGATTTCCAGCAAACGTTCTTTTTCAGGGTCTAAGCCGCTCATTTCGCAATCGATCCAGACCAAATTTTGGTCGGATTTGGGCAAGTGCAGGGCTTCGGTCACGGTGTTGGGCGGGTTCGATGTAGACATCTCGCCATTGTCGCCGATGCCACTGCCTCGGAGCATGCTTTCAATCTGCCCTACACTTTGCGCCCATGGATGCATCCCTCACTTTGACTTTGACGCTGGTGGTCGCCCTGTTGGCCAATGTCGCCCTGAAATTTTGGCTCAATTCACGCCACGTCAGGCATGTGGCCCAGCACCGGCCTGCTGTTCCTGCGGCTTACGCGCAGACGGTGTCTTTGGCGGATCACCAAAAGGCGGCCGACTACACCTTGTCCAAAGTGCGTTTGTCGCAATGGGACATCGCCCTGGATGCAGCGATCCTTTTGGCTTGGACCTTGTTGGGCGGCTTGAATGCGATGAATCAAGTGCTGATGGCGTGGATGGGCCCGGGGATGGCTCAGCAAATCGCATTGGTGCTGTGCTTTTTGGCTGTGGGGGGCTTGCTTGGCTTGCCTTTGTCGCTGATGCAAACCTTTGGCGTGGAACAGCGTTTTGGCTTCAACAAAGTCACGCCTCAGCTCTGGTTGGCCGACATGGCCAAAGGGCTTTTGCTGGGGCTGGTGGTGGGCACACCATTGTTGTGGGTGGTGCTTTGGCTGATGCAGGCGGGCGGCGAATTGTGGTGGCTTTGGGCTTGGGGCGTGATGTTGGCTTGGCAGCTCTTTTTGATGTCCATTGCCCCCAATGTCATCATGCCGTTGTTTAACAAATTCACCCCGCTGGAAGACGAGTCTCTGAAGACCCGAGTGCAGGCCTTGATGCAACGTGCCGGCTTCACCGCCAAAGGATTTTTTGTGATGGATGGCAGTCGTCGGTCTGCCCATTCCAATGCCTTCTTCACCGGATTTGGCGCCAGCAAACGCGTTGTTTTTTTCGACACCTTACTCGAGCAACTGAGTCCCGCTGAAATGGAGGCCGTGTTGGCACATGAGCTGGGACATTTCAAGCACCGACACATCTTGAAAATGATGCTGACCCAATTTGCCATGACTCTGGGGGGGCTGGCTCTGCTGGGTGGGTTGGCTCAGCAAGTTTGGTTTTATGTGGGCTTGGGGGTCATGCCCAATATGACGGGAAGCAACGACGCACTGGCCTTGATCCTCTTTATGTTGGTGATCCCGCTCTTCACCTTTTTCTTGGCGCCTTTGGCTTCATGGCGTTCGCGTCAACAAGAGTTTGAAGCCGATGCTTACGCCACCGCGCAAACCCCAAGTCAAGACTTGGTTTCGGCATTGCTCAAGTTGTACCAAGACAACGCCTCGACATTGACGCCCGATCCTTGGTATGTGAAGTTTTATTATTCGCATCCGCCTGCCAGTGAGCGCTTGCAGAGGATGGGCGCGCGATGACGCGCCAAGAAGTTCGGGCGCTCAAGCCCACGGAAGTCGTCATGGCGCTGAGCCAACTCACAGGTTGGAGCTTGTCCGGCGATGGCGAACGCATTGCGATTGAAAAAGCATTTGGCTTTGCGACACACGCCCAAGCCATGTGGTTTGTCAACAGCATGGGCTGGTTGTCAGAGCGACTCAACCACCACCCCGAATTGTTGGTGAACTATGCCCATTGCGTGGTCCGTTGGCGCACGCATGATGTCAAAGGTTTGAGTTCACTCGACTTCGAGGCCGCCAAAGAAACCGATGGCTTGATGCCCGCATGAGCCTGCATGAGTAAAGCCAAAAGGGACTTGCCCCCCACCATCGCCGAAGACCTGCAACAGGGTCGGGTCGTGGCCACTTATGGTCGGCATTGCTTGGTGGAGACGCCCGAGGGGCGTCGGCTCATTTGTCATCCACGCGGTAAAAAAAACCAAGTGGTGGTGGGTGACCATGTGCTGTGGCAAATTGCAGGGGATGAGGGCAGCATCGAAAAATTGCTGGCGCGTGACAACCTTTTTTACCGCCAAGACGAAATCCGGACCAAATCATTTGCGGCCAATCTGGACCGCGTGTTGATTTTGATTGCCGCCGACCCCGAGTACTCCGAAAGCCAGTTGTCGCGGGCCTTGGTAGCTGCAGAGGCCGAGCGCATCAAGCCCCTCATTGCGCTGAACAAAAGCGATTTGGCACAACCCTTTGCACAAGCTTGGGAGCGACTAGCACCTTACCGGGCCATGGGTTACAGCGTCATGCCCATCAGTCTGAATCCACGCAGCGCGGTGGCCGATGATGGGGTGCAGGCCTTGTGTGAACAATTGACAGGGCTGACCACGCTGGTGCTGGGGCCTTCTGGCAGCGGAAAAAGCACGCTCATCAATCGCTTGGTGCCCGATGCCCAAGTGGAAACCGGCGAAATATCATTGGCCCTCAACTCGGGCAAGCACACCACCACCAGCACCCGCTGGTATTGGGTGCCGTCACTGGACAGACCACACGCTAACAGGAGCGATGCCCCGGGTGAGCACGCCACCGGATCATTGAGTGGCACAAAGGACGCTGCGGCTCTGATGTCCGGTCGCCGAACGGCGCTGATCGACTCCCCGGGCTTTCAAGAGTTTGGTTTGCACCACATCGAGCCCACACGCTTGGCGGCATGCATGCCCGATTTGCGGGCGCATTTGGGTGCGTGCAAGTTTTACAACTGCACCCATTTGCATGAGCCGGGTTGTGCCGTGCTGGCGCAGGTGGAGAGTGCCAGCCAAACCGGCACGATCAGCGTCAGACGCCACCGAATTTATGCGCAGTTGTTTGAAGAGTTGAGCCAGCAACGCTGGTGAAATTACAGATCAAACGGCCACCCAAACTGCAGATCAAATTGCAGCTTGCCTTGCAGTTCAACCCATTAAATTGGCCATGGTAAGCAAGGCCACCAGCACCAGCCACATGATGACGGTGCGCCAAACCAGCCCGACCACTTGGGCAAAGTGAGCCACTTCGGGCGGGCGACCGGGGGTACTGCTGCTGCCGGCCTTTTCAACCGAGGGGCCTTCTTCAGAGCTGGCTTTCAGCGGAGCGCCCCCCAAGCGGATGTTGATGGCACCCGCAGTGGCGGCCAAAATCACGCCATCGTTGTCTTCAGGGAAGTTCTGTGCATGGTTGCGCCACCCGTCCATGGCATCTTCAAAACTGCCCACAATGGCAAAGCCCAAGGCCGTCATGCGCGAGGGCAACCAGTCCATGGCTTGCCAAGCTTTGCTGGCCACTGATTGCAAGGCTTCGCTGGTCACAGAGCCATCTGGGCTGGGTTGTTGCCAGCGGCGATTCGCCAATTCGGTCAGGCGATACACCACCGCCCCCACAGGCCCCAGGCCAATGATGGACAAAGCGGCATACCAAAAGAAGACCCCAAACACATGCCGATGCGCGGCAATCATCGAGTACTCGATCACATGCCGAACGATCTCACTGCGGGGGATTTGTCCCACTTGTGTTTGTTGCCATTCGGCCAGAAGCTCTCGGGCCTTGTTTTCCTCGCCATTTTCTAAAGCTTCGCGGATGGCGGTGAAGTGGTGGCTGAACTGCCGAAACCCCAAGGTGATGTAGAGCAACGCCACATTCCAAAAAACAGCGGCCAACCAACCCAAGCTCAATTCCAATGACCAATGCACCGCCATCGCCACCAGTGCAGGGCCAATCACGGTCATGCCCCATGTGATCCAGGCTTGGTGTCGAACCCCCGCATCCAAGGTCCGAGCCACCCAAGCAACCCAGCGCTCAACGGTGGTGTAGATCACATTGACCGCGGGCAGGGGTCGCGCTTGCTCTAGGACCAAGGCCAACAGGATTGCAAAAAAACTCATGGTGTCCTCACTCAGCGGGGTTGACCACTAACAATCGGTACAAGTTGCGAAGCATAGCGGCAGTTGCGCCCCAAATAAATCGTTCAACCCGCACGGTTTGGCCATTGTCTGTGATGCGCTCTTGCTGGTAAGGCATTGAGAACCAGTCGCGGCGTGACCCTTGCCATTCAAAAGTATGGCGCCGGTGGTGGGCGGGGTTCATCAAAAAAGACAAAGGCACTTCGAACACGTCTTGCACTTCTTGCGGATTGGCTTGCACTTCGAAATCAGGGGACACCAATGCGATGACCGGGGTCACCCAAAACGCACTGCCCGTGACGTAGACCGGCAGTTCCCCAATGATTTGTACGTGACGAGGATGCAGACCCACTTCCTCTTGTGCCTCGCGCAGTGCGGTGGCGTGGTGATTGGCATCGTGGGCATCGACTTTGCCGCCGGGAAAGGCAATTTGACCGGAATGGGTCGACATGTGGTCGGCCCTTTGGGTCAATAAAACCGTTGAGTCAGAAAAATCAGAGCCGCGCACAACAATCGGGACCAACACGGCAGCTTGTGCCGGCGCGCGTTGGGTGAAGGCTTTTTCACGAACTACCTCGGGCTCCCAAACTGGCGGTTTCTGCAGCCGCGCCTTCAGTGCGTCAGGCTTCAAATGGGCCAAAGGCACAGCCGGCATATCGTGATCGATACGCCAAATCGGGACGGTGCGGGGATCAAAAGTCGTAGGGCTAGACACAAGGGCTGTTTATAACCGAGAGAGGGAGCCTCCCCTTAAAATAAGCCACGCTGCACTTTTTAGCAGCGCTATTTTTATTTTTATAGGTTGACACCATGAAGCGTGATTATTTTTCTCAAGGCACCTCCTCTGACCGTCGATTTGGCGAACACCGTTCTGGCACATGCATGGCCTTGATTGATGGCCGATTTTTGATCTGGATGGCCCAACAAGGGGCGGTGGGAGCGACGGGGGAGTCTGTGAACCGTCAAGGCTTGTTGGGCTTGTTGTCGCAAGCCTTGGCTCATGCGGGTCTGGATGTGGATTTGCGCCGCATTTATTGGTACAGCGACCGTTCGGATGGGCTCATCATTGATGACCAAATTGTGCGTTTGGTGCAAACGCACGATGCCGACGGAGGCGCTTCCTTGTTGCGCTCCTTGGGCCATGACCTTAAGCAATTGGCCGAGCACCATGCTTGCGACCATGTGTTGGTGGCCAGCGATGACGAACGGTTTTTGGCCACCATTGACGAAGCACAACTGAGCGGATTGAGCGTGCATTTGTTGGCCGATGAGTCGGCGCGCAACATGCCGCAAATGGTCCGCACAGACCCCGGTTGGGCGCGTTTGCTGGCGCAAGGCGATCGGCGTGTGGTGGTCAACTCTCAAGCGTTGGCCGACATGCTGCAAGGCAAGATGCCGACGGGGATGGGTTTGGCGTTGGAAGATGTGGAAGAGCTGCGTCAATCCATGCACGAGGTTGTCACCGCTTGGTGGAGTGACGAACCCGAAGATTTGCGCGAAGACTTGCGGGATGCCTTGCAGATCAGCCGCGGTATTCCGCAGGAAGTTGACCGTCAACTCTTGTTGCGCATGCGTCAGCGTTTGGCCCGTGCCTTGAGCTTGCCGGAAAAGAAAATGCTGCGTGAGACTTTGCGCGCAGTGGTGGCAGGGCAGGGCGAAGGCGCAGCCACCGCTCCGAACGCCACTGATTTGTCCAGCGAAAACGAGGCCTGACGGCAGACAACCGGCCCCACTGGGTTCAGTGGGGGCCCGTTGAGCCCCCTTGAGCACAGTGTGGGCCCCTTGTTTCTTCAGGGCTTGACGTGGTATTGCGTCAAGCGCTCGACTTCGTTGCGAGAACCCAGCACCACACTGACACGCTCATGCAGTTGGCGGGGTTGCAGATCCAAGATGCGCTGTTGGCCATTGGTGGCGGCACCACCGGCTTGTTCAATCAACCAACTCATGGGGTTGGCTTCATAGAGCAAACGCAACTTGCCGGCTTTGTGGGGTTCGCGTTTGTCCCAGGGGTACATGAAGATGCCGCCCCGCGTCAAAATGCGGTGCACATCGGCCACCATGCTGGCAATCCATCGCATGTTGAAGTCTTTGCCCCGTGGGCCCTCACGGCCCTCTAAGCATTCGTCAATGTAGCGGCGCACGGGTTCGTCCCAGTGGCGCATATTGCTCATATTGATGGCAAATTCTTTGGTGTCGGCCGGGACTTGCACATTCTCTTGGGTCAGCACAAATGAGCCCTGTTCGCGGTCGAGTGTGAACATCGCCACTCCATCGCCCACTGTCAGCACCAAGGTGGTTTGGGGGCCGTAGATGCAGTAGCCTGCAGCCACTTGTTGCTTGCCCGGTTGCAGAAAATCTTGCTCGGTCACGCCCACGCTCTCGTCGTATTTTTTCAGCACACTGAAAATGGTGCCAATGCTGACGTTGACATCGATGTTGGACGATCCGTCTAAAGGGTCAAACATCAACAGGTATTCCCCTTGCGGGTACCGGTTGGGCACCACATAAATGCTGTCCATTTCTTCCGAGGCCATGGCTGCCAAATGGCCGCCCCATTCATTGGCTTCGAGCAACACCTCGTTGGCAATGATGTCGAGTTTTTTCTGGACTTCGCCCTGCACGTTTTCGCTTTCGGCGCTGCCCAAAACACCGCCCAGCGCGCCTTTGTTGACAGCGTGGCTGATGCTTTTGCAGGCCCGAGCCACCACTTCCAGCAGCAGTCGCAAATCTGCTGGAATGTGTCCCTTGTCTCTTTGCTGCTCCACCAAATAGCGGGAGAGAGAAATTCTGTTGCTCATGGGTTTTCCTTGGCTCAGGTGCTGCCCAGTGCGCGGTTGATCACTTCACGCACATCGTTTGACAGGTCCGATTTGGCCGCCACGCGTTCGATGGCCACGCGGGCCGCACTGCGGTAGGGCTCGGCCAGTCGGCTCCAACGGTCCATCGCCCGCGCCAGTCGGGCCGCCACTTGGGGGTTGATGGCGTCCAAGGCCAACACCTGCTCGCTCCAGTAGACATAGCCCGCAGCATCCGCGCGGTGAAAGCCCGCCGGATTGGCGCTGCAATAGCTGAAGATCAAACTGCGGGCCCGGTTGGGGTTGCGCAGGCTGAAGTCGGGATGCAGCATGAGTTGGCGCACCCGTGGCAAGACATGGCCCGCACGATCGGGCGCACTGGCTTGCAGCGAGAACCATTTGTCAATGACCAAGGCCTCGTGCTGGAACAACTTGTGGAACAAAGCCAAGGCGTCTTCTGCCAAGGCATGGCCGCTGACCACCAGCGCCGACAGGGCGTTGAACCGGTCGGTCATGTTGCTGGCGTCCTTGAACTGTTGGTACACACGCCCAGGGGTCACCGAGTCTCCGTTGTGAACCGCCGCGATGCACAACATGCTCATGGCCAGACCCGCCAAGGCGCGACGACCACTTGACTGGGCATCGGGCGAATAAGCGCCATTGTTTTTGTGTGTGTCCCAAGCCCATTGCCAATCTGATTGCAGCGCGGTGGCCAGTTGCAGGCGCATGTTTTCGCGCAAGGCATGTACCCGCTGTGGGTCGACCACGTCCAATTGGTCGGCGATGTAGTTCTCAGAAGGCAGGGTCAAGGCCAAGTCTTTGAAGGCGGCATCCAGCGTCGGGTGACGCAGCACGTTGCGCAGGGCACCGATCAATTCGTCTGACAGCACCGCTTGACCCGCCAAGTCTTTGTTGTGCTGGATGGCATCGGTGGCACTTTGCAGCATCAGGCGTTGACCCGCTTCCCATTGGTTGAAAGGGTCGCTGTCGTGGGCCAACAAGATCAGCAAATCGTCAGGCGACAAGCCGTCGTCCAAGACCACGGGCGCACTGAAGCCGCGCAACAAGGAGGGCACAGGCGCGCTGTCCACATTCACAAAAGTGGTGGTGCTGCTGGTTTCGGTCAGTACCAAAGTGTGTTGCGGCACCGTGTGCTCAGTACCTGCCAGTTGCAAGGGCAGGGCATGGCCATCACGGCTGAGCAAACCCAAGGTGACCGGAATCACAAAGGGCGATTTGTGTTCTTGCTGCGGAGTGGCGGGGCAGCTCTGACTCAGGGTGAGGGTGTAGCTGCGCTCAGTGGCGTTGTACACACCGCGGGCCTGCAAACGCGGCGTGCCCGCTTGGCTGTACCAATGCTTAAAGGCCACCAAGTGCTGTTGCAAGGCCGAGCCGGGGTTGGCGTCGGCAATGGCTTGAGCAAAGTCATCGCAAGTGACCGCCTGACCATCGTGTCGCGCAAAGTAAAGCTGCATGCCTTTGGCGAAACCCTCGCGCCCTGCGGGGTCGCCCGACGTGGCCACCAAAGTCTGCATCATGCGCACAACTTCAGAGCCCTTTTCGTAAATGGTGACGGTGTAGAAGTTGTTGATTTCGACATAGCTGTCCGGACGCACCGGGTGGGCCATGGGGCCGG
>JACCEB011683096.1_pt1 | contig 37292 bp, 18 predicted proteins | sample 7454761 | NCBI WGS metagenome assembly JACCEB01 (sample SAMN15323454, study PRJNA562643) | freshwater metagenome | isolation source: river surface water | place: USA:Blue River Watershed | collected 2017-08-18
CAGCTCCTACTACTTTTCATGGTACTCACCCCTTAAGTGCAATATAAGTACCGCCTACTAAATCTTTATTCATCATAAATGCAGGATTAGTAGAAACTACACCAATAGCACGTTGCCCCCATTGACAAGCTTCAACTTCGTGACCTTCATGTTCGCATATAGAAACTACAGTACCTGGTTCATATTCTTGATCTGCTAGATATTTTTCTGCTAAGTCAGCATAACGTGCTGCTGTTGCAGTACCGTTCATAACGTTGGCATAAATGTCACCGTTATTGTCTCTACTTACTAATGATGTTTTATCGCCGCCGCCAGGAATTGAAATTGAAGCTGAATAATATGCTGATGTTCCAACTTTTAGTGTGTCTGATTTTTCAGCAATACCTTTAAATTTATTAGCGGTCAAATCACCATTTGAATCTCTAGCTGCTACCGACGGAATCCCGGTTGGTACCGTAGTTGTTGCACTTCTTGCTGATCCATTATCAACAATTAATGATCCTGCAGAACCGGTACAAGATCCTGTTAACGAACCCACAACTTCAACTGGAGTTAATGCAGAACCCACAGAACCAGCAAAGAAACCACTAAATGTTCTTGTCTGAGAATTGTAAGCAATAGTATTATCATCAGCCCAAATTGACCCGTAAAATCTTCTATTAGTTGAATCTACAATAGTTTTAGTTGCTGACTGATCTATTAAATCGCCCTGTATATTTGAAAAAACTTTTACTGCATAAATGTTTCTATATTTGCTATCTGATCTACCAATATCAAAAACCGGTGATACCGCTCCGGCAGGAAGAATTGGATAAAATCCATCTTTTGTAATAACAATAGGATCTCTATCAGTTGTTGCTGTTTTAATTCTTAAAGTTAATGTTCCGGGATCATTGTTATTTCCTAATCCTTTTTGGTTTTGTATAATTGGAAATTCTCCGCTTTCGATATAAACACGAAATGCTTTATCACCAGGAAATCCTACTTCATATCCGTCATTGGTAAATGTAACAGGATTGTTGAAACTTGCGGCACTTGACTTAATATAATCTGCTGCAGGAAATCCACCTAATCTATCGGCATCAGCGGCTGTACCCCAAAACTTCCAATTTAGTGCAGTTACACCTGTAGTACTATTAGCTTCAGGTAATGTGAATCCTTTCTTAATGACACTAAATCCAGGTATAGGATTTATAGTTGAATCGAGAGTAAATGCTTCTTTACTTAATACTGCGATTACTTCATCGGCTACTGATAACTTTACAATAGCATAATTAGTTCCACCCTCTGCTTTGACAATATTAGCTGTGAATGTTGATGTGCCAAATCCTGGAGCAGTTTGAGGTCCTACTAGTACAAATGCACTGCCAGTCCAACAATTCAGTTGATTAGTGCTGGTGTTGAACCAAAGTTCTCCAGTTTGTAATCCCGACGGGGGAGTATCGCTGATTTCTGCACCACCGGCAGCTTTAAAAATACTACCATCAAAATATCTTAAACGTTTCTTGCCACTATCGTACCAAATTTGTCCGGTGATTCGTTTAGGGGGCGGAGTATTATTTGCAAAATTTTCTAACAAATGTAGAAAATTTTCATTTTGAACTTCGCCGTAACCGGCATAGTTTTTACCTACAAAACGTAGATCTGTGGTATTATCAATTGTACCGTCAGGTACATTTGTTAAAAAAGTTCCGTTAAATTTATCAACTTGATATGGCATTCTTAGCTCCGTTTATCTATTTATTTTAAAGTAATTGTCCTTGCGCAGCCAGATCTCGCTGTCTTTCTAGCTCTATATATTCTGCTTGACTTAATGTTGTTGGCTTTCCTAAAGCCTGTTCTCTAATATGTCTTAAAACTTTCCAATCTGTACTATTTAAAAAATCTCTATTTTGAGCAGATTTTACATAATTGGGTGTCATATCTGGAGATTTTTCTCTTAGTGTATTAGAAGGCACATCGTAATAATGTGTACTGGCTTCTATTTTTTTAAAATCATCGTCTGATATTTCGTTTACCGTAACCGTTGAAGGTACCTGAGGTCTGTAATTTAATACAGATATTACAGCTTCGTTTTCTATGCAAATATAGTACATTATACTCCCCAAATTGCTAGCCAGTTGACTGAGGGTGTTGCTCTCTGCTCAGTATTTTGAACATAAATTCTAATTCTATCTGATAACTTTTCACCAATACATCTCATACTATCATCACCATTCACATCTCCAGCAAACGCTATATATGCAATTGATGGTATAAAAGCAATTAACTTTGCCATGGTTTTTCCTGTTGGGGGGAAGACATCAAAATAATTTGACGCATTGCTAAAACCGCCTACAATATTTGTAAAACCAACAGCCTGATTATTTCCGTAGGTAAATGTAGCATTGTTTGTAGGAGACAACACTCCACTTATTGTATTGTTTACAGCAGTTTGTATTGCAGCATCTTGGTCATCAACATATTTTTTATTAGCAGCTTCTGAGTTAGATGTAGGACCTCCCGAAAGATACACGGGTCCAGTTAGTGTTCCGCCACTTAGCTTAAGAAAAGTTTGATCGGTATAATCTTTATTAACGGCATGCATCAAATTTGTCGGACCGGCATGCAAAGTTAAATATCCAGTTAGTGTTCCGCCCGATAACGGTACTTTTGAACTATCAAAAATAGTTATATTTTGGCTTCCGTCAAAATTTACTCCGTTAATAGCTTTGGGTGTTTGTAGTTTAGTTGCAGAATCTGCATTACCTTTAAATCCTTGACTGGCTGTGATTTCTCTAGCAAAAATATCACTTTGAGCATTTCTAGCAACTAGAGAATTTGGAACACTAGTGACTTCTCCCTTAACATTCCATGTTTCAGCAACTGTGCCATTATAGACCCCCGGAGCTCCGGTTCTAATTACATCAATATATGAACCAGCAGTTAAACCTGCGGCATTGCCTGCTGTGATTGTAATATTTTGACTACCGTCAAACGACACTCCATTGATAGTTCTAGCATTTAGTAATTTAGATGCTGTATCAGCATTACCTGTTACGTTACCAGTTACACTGCCAGTAAACGTAGCATTTGCACCTGTTGTGCCGCTGTCTAATACTGTGGTTCCATTTGATGCTTTTACATCACCTGTCAAATTTCCAGTTAGACTTCCAACGAAAGATGTTGCGGTGATTTCACCTGCACTAAAATTTCCAGAAATATCACGTGCTACAATTTTACCGCCAGTATTAGAACTAGTAGCATCTACACTAAAAGTAACATCAGCAGTGCCATTAAATGATGTCGCTGCTCCAGTTAGATAAGTTCCTCGAGATAATGATTTTGCTAATGCTGCCGAAACTGTAATATCTGAACTACCGTCAAATTCAACACCGTTAATTTTTCTTGGTACTTTGAGCTTGTCGGCGGTACTTGAATTTCCGTTAATGTTTGCTGTAAAATTTGCCGTAGTAGATAAATTAAACCCTCGTGTAAGCGAACTAAAACCTACAATTGCATCTTGACTGTTTATATTAAAAATATCGCTAGACAATATTGCTAAAACATCGCCGTTTACGGTCATTTTTATTATTGCATGAAAATTTCCAGCTAAATCTCTCACTCTAGCACTTACTAATCTAGTAATACCAAACGGTATATCTGCTGATTCTGGGCCTACTAATTGCCAGCCGCTGACATTATATGGGGTTGTTCCGTCATAAAAAAATAATTGTTTTGATGATTGTTTAACCCAGAGATCTCCTTTAGCTGGAGTAATAGGAGGATTATCTGCGACTAGTGCTGCTGACACAGGATTCCAATCTAAACCGTCGTAGACATTTAAAATTTTTGTTGCTGTATTATAATATATTTGACCAGTTAAAGGAGCCGGTGGAGCACTATCTGCTGCAAAATTTTCTAGCAACCAAAGAAAGTTTTCATTCTGAACTTCGCCATATCCGGCATAATTTCTACCAACTAACTTTACACTAGTAGTAGCATTAATTCTTCCATCTTCTAAAACAGTAAGTTCGTTACCGTTCCATTTATTAATACGATATGGCATTTTTTAAATTCCTCTTATGGCTGTATTGTCCATACTGTTGTTATCAATCTAAATGTTTTTACTACTCTAGTAATTACAATATCACTAGTTGGTAGTGTGATTGGGGTTAAAGTAACATCTTGCACTGCTGTTCCAAAGGTTGTCGGACTTACCGATGTAACATATGTTTCATATGATTTTACTAACTGATTTGTTATAGTTAATGTTTCTGTTGTGTTGGTAAAATACGAACATAACACTCTAATAATAGTGTTTTCTTGATGCTCTGCTGCTGGGAATAACTGTGCAAGATATGCAGATATTGCATTATCAGTTATTGGATTTCCGGGATTACTGGGATCAGAAATGTCCATTGCAAATGCAATTGGTGCTTTAGAAACTGCATAATCAACATAAGCCTTAGGAGCCGCATCGTTTGGCTGACTTGGACTTTCTACTAAATTAGTAAAACTGTTATAAACATATTTTATATCTTTAATTTCTGTGTTACTAACTCTAACTGCGCCAGTTCCAGATGGATTTAATATTAAATCTGTGTTTGTAAATCTTGTCGATATTTCGTTATCATTAAAAAATAAATCGTCGACTGTAAAAGAATCAAATGCACCAAAGTTGGTTAATCCAGAAGCGGTTTGAACTGTTCCACCAAGAGAGGTTGAATCAAGTATCTTAACTCCGTTAATTCTAATCGAAGCAGTAGGACTGGTTAAATTTATATCCCCGCTAAGATTCCATGCTTGAGACGAAAGTGCTGGTAATTGATCTGTTGGACCTTTAGGAGTAGTTGACCAAATAATAATTTTATCTGTAGCTCCTTTTAATACGATACCACCACCATCGGCAGTTTCGTCAGTTGGTGTAATAATTTTTCCTAATTCTATTAGTTTATCCTCAACTGTTACTGTTGAAGTATTCATAGTAACTGTATCACCAAGAACAGTTAAATTTCCGTTAATGGTAACGTTACCTCCAAATCTAGCCTCACTAGACGGAACACCATTATAAAAATCAATAACATCTTGAGCTGTTTGAACACCAATTACTGTTGGATAGTTAATATTATCTTTATTAACAACTACATCAATATTTTTCCCTTGTTCTCTATTAGCAATGATAAAAGTTCCAACACCATTTACACTTAAATTAATTTGATTTTGAGAACCAAACGTATAACCTGCATTTGAAGAACTAGTAATTGAGCCAATCATTGTAACTGCCGGAGTATCAGTTCTCATAAAAGAAGCAATCGATTGGCCAGCTAATTTTTCAGAGTTAGAAGTTGTTGTATCAAATTTAATATCGTATTCGGAATTAGTCTCAAAATCTGGGAATTTTCCTGAATTAAAACCAATATTAACATCGGTGTTTAACGGATAACCAATAATTTGATTCGCTGGCCTAAATTTAGATTTACTAAAAATTCCCAGTAAACTTCCTCCCGCATATAACAGTACAATAGTTTGATCCGAACCAAGACTATCTTTTACTGTTTCAACAATAAATCCACTTTTTGATTGTTGTTTGCTATATGCCGGCGAAACTAACAAGGGTGTTGTTCCGTCATAGAAATATAATTGTTCTTTAGCAGTGTTATACCACAAATCTCCAGAACCTAATCCAACTGGTTGAACCGAAGTTAACGCAGCCGATCCTACAGACTTAAATTCATTTCCCGTGTAAACTTTGATTCTTTGTTCAGCCGTGTCATACCAAAGTTGTCCACGTATGGCTCTTAAAGGAGCAGTGTTGTTTGAAAAATTTTCTAATAATTTTACAAAATTTTCATTTAAATATTCACCAAAGCCGCTATAATTTTTACCAATAAGGGTCAGCGACGAACTTAGTTGATCTATTTGTCCGTCAGGAACCGTTGCTAGTATATTAGTATCGGTTTTGTTTACAATATATGCCATCTTCTATATCCTATTAAGAATTGATTGGATCAAAGAAATCTCTACCGTATCTAATAATATAATTAATAGTTTGATATGGATTCATAATTGAGAACGGCTGACTTAGAGTTGCAGCCGATTGATCTTTAATTTTACCAGAACTTGGTAAACTTGCTAACTGACCCGCAACAGGTGTTCCGCCTGGTCTTGATTGGAAACCTACGTCTGTAGAAGTAGCATTGGTTGCATTTACAGCAAAATATTGATCTCCTTCTGTAACTCCATCCTGTTTGGTTCCCTTCATATTATGCTCATGTTGAGGAAGATTATTAATAGACAAAGTATAAGACTGGGTACCCGCAGTTCCGCCAATAGTTGCAGCAGCAGTCCCTGTTACTACGTTAGCAGTTCCTCCGCCAGCCGACAGACTATTCGAAGATATCTGTAGACCATTTGCCATGTTATCAGCACCTAGAGGAAATCTACCTCGTAAATCTGGTAATTTAAAATATAAATTAAAATCTGAACCAGATTTCCAAACATATCCAATTGGTACATAGTTATTTGCAATAATATCAAATAAATCTGAATATCTGTTCTTTAAAAGTTCGCTGCCATCACAAAACAAATATCCTTTAGGAGGAGTTGTACCTGCATACGGTAAAATGGTTCCAACTGGAACTCCAAGATCTCCTACAAAATCATCCCTAGTAATTCTACCTAATTTATTAGATGCAGACGATCTTGGTAGATAAACTAAAATGTTTGTGTCATATGTAGATCGTGTAATTAATTCTTGTGTTTGAATTAAATCTACAGATAAAACAGTCTCAAATTCTTTTACAGTCGAAGTCCCTGATCCATCAAATGATACATCATTTTTTAAAGTTACGGCACCTTTAAATCTAAAAATTGTCGGATTTGCTAATGCATTTGCAGTACCAGCAGTTCCATTTATATCACCAGTAAACGCACCGCTAAATTCTTCTGCCGTTATTTTTTTTGCAAAAACTTCTTTAAATCTATTTTCAGATGCACCAATTGAAAAAGTATCTGTTGTTGCAGGAAATACATTTCTAGTAGTCAGTGTACTTTGAGAATCTATATTCCCGCCCACTACTAATTTTTTCTTAATGGATGCGCCACCTGTAATCTGTAATGCTCCGCTGTTAACGTTAACTGCATCCGATTCTGACTTTAAATAAACAGTTCCCGATACCAATGCATTTCCTGTAATATCTAGAGATTCTTGTGGATCTAGTGAGTTAATACCTACTTTATCATTTTTAACTCGTAAAACTGTACTAGGAAGATCTAATTTTGAAGTTTGAATATCTATAACTGCACCAGGAAGAGAGTTATAAATTCTAGCTCCTGTTGAACCATTTGAAATATTTAAAGTGCTGTCAGCGCCAACTGTAATACCTAAATTGTTTCTAACATTAAATTGAAAATCTGTTGTATTAATTACATCCGATCTTAGAAATTTTGAAGCAGCAACATTAGCGTCATTAATTCTTAGATTTTCAGCAGATTGTGCAATGCCTAATAATCTTGTTGGAAATCCAGTTATAAAAGTTTCTGTAGTAATGTTGATTCCCGGTTTAATACCTTCAACAGTAAAACCAGAAATATCCGACTTTGGAAAAAATCTATCTTTACTAATAATAACCAATGGACTATCGTCAACATAAAAAGTTACTACTGTTTTTTCTGTATTGTCTTGATCAATAATAGTTTCAACAATTGGACCGGTACGTTTTCCATCAATGGTACTAATGTACGGACCCACTAAAATCCATTTATTGCCGGAGTATATGGATAACTGTTGTTTACTGGTGTTGACCCATAAATCACCTTTTCTGCTTGCACTAACTGCTGGTTCTGCAACACTAGTTTGTATATTAGAGGCTGCTTTCCAATCAATACTATCCCAAATTTTTAATTGTTCATTTGTGGTATCATACCACAGTTGACCTTCAATTGGGTTTACAGGTCTATTAGGACCTGCAAAATTTTCTAAAAGCCTAACAAAGTTTTCTGCAATAATTTGTCCATACCCAGTAACATTACGCCCTGGCAATGTAAGACTGGTGTCAGTATTTGACGTATTATCATATACTGTAATAGGTACTTTTTGATCTTTTTCAGTGAACGTTACAATATATGGCATCTTTAAACCTCATTAAAACCAGTTAAGCTCTGAATACGAACTGTATAATCTATCTGCATTAATCTATTCAAAGATTTTTGCACTGGGTGAAATACTACATGGGTTAACAGTTTTCCGTTTCCAGCAGAATCATACCCCTTTAAACCCAATTCGTCAAAAATAAAGTTTCCATCCATTGTTTGACTATTATCAAAAGCTTCTTGACCTGCTGGTTCTCCATAGTCTAAAAAGCATGTAACTAAAATATCTGAATATGTTGCACCGCTAACATGGCGAACTTCCATTTTGTTCCTAATAGGATCTAAATTTTCTTTAGCTGTTTGATCAACTACCTTGGCATAGGTTTGATTATATAAACTTGAGTTAGTTCCTGTTGTATTTGGAGTTAGGTACGTGATTAATCCTGTAGGATCTACAGTTGTTCCCCCGGTTCCAAACACCATTTGATAAACTGTACCTTTGCCTTGCGACGACAAGCTTTGAGCTAAAGCAACACTCATATTTTCGTAATGAATAGCATTGCGTTTATCTCGAAAAACTTCGCCAGTTGCTGGATCCCAAATCTTAATGTGCCCTTCGATGTGAAAACCCATAGTTTCGTTTGGTTTTGTCATATTTGTTTCGTCTTTATCTGTTAGCATGATATTTCTCATGTTGTATTTATTTCTTCTATTTTGTGCTCTTATTTCTTAAAAATTTTGCCACAACAGAATTGTTGTCAATTAAAGTAACTCCGCTTGTTGCTGCGGCTAATCCACTATCGTAAAAAACATTTCCAGTTTTACTAATAATCACTATTCTGCTACCTGCAGGTATAGCTGTTGTTAATCTAATATAAGGAGTTATACCGTCTACTGAAAATTCTGCTTCAACGTCTATGTCCGCAGTTGGACTGGTTAGCCCGTTGGATTCTTGATAACGCTTATATGGATTTTTTCTAAGTCTTCTACCGTTAACAAATACTTCGTACTGATCGTTTGGGCCGTATGTTTCAGGTATTGTAGATCTATACCATATGGTATTTCTAGTGGATTTAGCAGGTATTGCTGACAGGGGGCCAACTAACAAAGAAGTTCCGTCGCTGGTAAATTCTTCTTTATTTTGATACTCTCTGTATGGAAGAGATTCACCTACTCCAACATCTACTACATCAGAATCAATTATATGTTTTTCTGGAATTGCTGTACCCAAAATACCTCTAATTAGTTGAGATATTGTGTTGCCTATTTTTTGATAATAGGTTATTCTTTCACCATTAATTGTAAGTGTTCCGGGAATTTTGTTAACAAGATCCGGAGAAAACAAATAATCGCCGTTGTCTACAATAATTTCTGTATCATAATAATTAAGTTCTTTTGTTAATTTTACCTGACCAGTTACATATCGCTTATAATGATTTACATTTAACATATCTTTAAAAATTTCATATGCAAATACTGGCCTAAATATTTCTTGTCCAAAAATAACTAAAGTTATTTCATCGGTTGCTAATGCTAATTTTGTTAATTTAACAAAATCATCATTTAGATTAACTTCATAATCAACTTCCGAAATTAATCTAACACCATTTTTATAAACCCACACTGACGAAATGTTGTTAACTTTTCTTTTTAATTTCATTACTCCATAATTTCCAGGGAATTTATCTTTAACTAAAGACATAGTTGGATATTCGCTGAACCATGTAACTTTAATAATATCTCCTGAATTTAAAGATAGTGAAGGAAGAAGTCTTATTTCATTGTTTTCAATTCTAAATGAATCGTTTTGAGATATTTCAACTCTAATCTCATCACCTACCGACATAAATTTTGTTATAGTTACTGTATTTGTAGCACCTTGTAATATCCAGTCTTCGATAAAATTTATTTTTATTTCATTGACATAGATCGAAACGTTTCTTACATCAATACTACCGGGGGCAATAAACGGATCCTGTCCAATAATAAACGAATTATTAGATCCGTTATAGATAACAATTTGTGTATCACCGGAAGGTATTAATTTATTATTCAGCTCAACTAATACATTACCAGATGCTGAACTTTTTTCTAAGTTAACAAATCTGTCTAAATCATAGACTCGTGTACTACCATCGTGAATAATTGTTTGTTCATTGATCCTAATTGCACTTTGACCGGAACTATCTGCTTCCGCAGCGGTTCCTAAAACTAGAATTTTAACTGTTTGATTTAAACTAGGTGCCACAGGAAATTCAATTACTGTTTCATCTTTATCATTTAATAATCCATTTGATGTTACAAATGAAGTTGTAACTTCTATACCGTTTACAGTAACTATTACATAAGAAGTTTCTGCAAACTGGGCTTTTGTTAAAAAATAACGTGTATTACTATCGCCCACAAATTCAGAAAAATCAAGGACAGCATACCCGCCCGGTCCTATTGAAATTATTTCAATAATTTTTCCTGCTGGAGGAGTTACAAAAAATTCTACTTCATTATTTTTTAAATCTAAATAATAATCATAAGAAATATTATAAACATCTAGACTTTGACTTTGTTTTATTTTGTCAAGATATACCGAAAGAGATTTTGCTTCTAAAATTTTATTTGTAAATTTAAATCTCTTTGTAAGCCCGTCGGTAAAATAAATGTTGCTCTTAACCTGAGACGCACCAACGTAAGATCTATGAAAGGTTTTAATCGATACTGTATCTAGAACTTGTCCAGGAACATTTTCTTCGGGAGACGGAACTTGTTCTGGAGAAATAAATTTATCCCCAGATACGACTATTTCTTCAGCGGCAAGTCCGTTTGCTGTTGAATAAATGTTGTTTGTATTAAGTAACGACCCGCCACTTAAGACTGTGTCTTGAACATTGGTATCGGTGATGTTAACTGATCCATCGCTGGTATTTGGACGGAAAATTAAAATATCACCGGCTTGAGTTGCTAGTGTAATTGGCAAATCAACATCTTTAGTTATACCATTACCAATAAAGGTATTCATCAATGTGCCAGATGGTGCGGATACTCTACCGTTTGGTTGTATTGTTGATCCATCGTATGAATTAAAATACGGATCATCTATTCTATTAAATCTTCCAGTTTTGTCTGGCAGTGTAGAAAAATCGCCTCGTTTAATATAAATGTTAATTGCCTGACCAACTGAAGGAGTGTAAGGTAGTTGTACACTTGTAGTACTTCCGTCAGCTATAACATAATAATCTGAATTTGGTATTACACTATCCCAACTATCACTAAACCATGGTAATGCATCCCACCCGCCGGTTGAATTAAACGAACTACCTTGAATAATTACTCCGCCAAAATCAATGCCGGTCATTAACTGAGATGTGTCTTTCCCAGACATACCGTCTAACGGTTCATAATATTTTTTAATTCTATCAACGCTATCAAGAATTTTATCATTTTTTGAATATACAATTCTAATTACAGTATTTTTAGAAGGAACTGAGAAAAATCTTATTCTTCCTTGAACAACAGTATATCCATCAATTATTTGTTCAAATAAAGATAATTCATATTCATTTGCTAAAATTAATGCGTTATTTAGATAGACACTTATTTTTGATCTATCTCTTGACGGCGGATACTTTAAATTAAACACCGATGTAGTTCCGCTAGCAACAATTGTTTCGTCCTGAACAAACGATGAATAAGTTCCATTTCTTGATATTCTATCAAATTTTAAAGTAATATCAAAAGATCTTATGGTACCTTTTCCAATTACAGCACTAGCTTTTGCCTGTGTACCTGTATCAGAAAATCCTCCAACTAACGTAACAGACGGCGCCGATGTATACCCAAATCCTTCTTTTGTGATCACAACTCCAGTAACAACACCGTTTGAAACATATGCTATACCTTCAACACCTGTGCCTCCTCCACCATTAAACACTACTGTTGGAGGATTGATATATCCCGAACCAGCATCATATATGTTAATTTCAATTACTTTATAGGTATTGTTATCTTTCCATAACTTCCAAGGATAGGTATTTAAAATATCGTTATTTGTTTTAACTGGAATTAACTTTCCTTCTGTATCTTCATAATACGGAGGAAGATCAAAATCAGTTAATAACGATTGTGTATTTTCTAAAGAAGTATATGTACTAGTAAATTCTCTAATCTTTGTTCTATATGGTTTTACTTCTCTTAAGTATTGTTCATAGCTATCTAAATTATCATTTTTATAATGAGTTTTTTGTTCAAGATCCCCTATAGTATGAATAGCATTTAAGAAACTTGTTTTAAATGCCCAATCAACATATAACTGTTCGGAGAAAATATAATGAATACTGTTAAAAAATAATTTGTTCCAATATAATTTAAATTCGTCAATTAAGATATTTTCTTTAACTGCTTTAATAATATTTCGTGTTTCACTAACTGGTTGATTGTCGTATGATATTAAGTCGTATGTACCAACATTATCATATCCTATTTGATTTTGTGTGTCGTCATAGATTAAGGATAAAATTTCAACAGTTCCGTTATATCTTCCAACTAATTCATATTTTTCGTTAATGGTAGTTGCAGTAGGATTAATCAATCTTAAAACTGCCCATCCGCCACTTCCGTATTCAGATACTTTAATTAAATCGTCAATTTTCAAATCTATTAACTTTGCTAATTGCGGTTCATAATAAGTACCCGGAATTTCTTCGATAATTTTATCTAAAGAATTGTATCCTGGTGCCCACCAATCAACATAAGACCAATATTTTGTTGTATCAAAGTCCTGGGTTAAGGATCTATAAAATGTTTTATTTCTTTCATTGAATTGATAAATTGACCAATAATTTCTATAAGTTTCGTCAGTTTTAACCAATACTGAGAATCCTCTTACATTTAATATAACATTGTCGTACTTTTTACCGGGGTTATTAATGGTGTATCCGGTTATTCTACCAGAATTATCTATGGTTAAAGTAATCCTAGCTCCAAATCCGGTTCCTATAATCGAAACCGGTGGCGGCACTCTATAACCAAAACCAGAATCAATTATATCGATAGATTCAATTTCTCCGTCAACTAAATTGGCTCTCAATAATGCTGGTCGAACTCTTGCAACATTGATTGTTATTAATTCTGCATAAGTATCAACAGTTACATCATACAATTTTAATGCTTCGTTAGGAATTTCATCTATAGAATTTAAATTTACAAAATCTAAAGTTTCAGCAAATGGTTTTTGTTTTAAAATATCATTTACATCATTTACAAAAATTTTAAGAGCTGTTGATCTATCAACAAACATACTTTGTCTTGGTCTAAAATTAATTCCGTATTTTTGTTTAGACGATAGATTTGGATCAGGAACTTTATTACCTGCCTGATCATAACCAATTAAACTGTCAACCCATTTTTGTTCTAATTGAGACGGCGGTACACTATCTGGTTGTCCTTCTGTTAATAATGCATATTCATGATGTGTTAGATTAATATTTTTGTTAAAATTATTAAATTTAATGTTTAACGCAGAATCGGCACTAGGTAGATATTTTTCAAAATTGTATGCTAATATCCTATCCTGAGATATAAATCCAACAAACGGAACTCCAGAACTTATTGGACTTGTAATATACAATGCAACTTCGGCTGTTGATATTTTTCTGCCTTCAATATCTGGAACAACTACTGAATTTCTTACCCAATAGTAATAATAATTTGTTAACACTGTTCCTGTTTTTTCATCATAAACTTCTTTTAAATTGTAAACAGAATCGTCAGGATACAACGGTTGACCGGAAATGTTTAATGCCAACCCTTCTGTGGTATCGGCAATAATTGCCCACTGCGACGGTAAAATTTTTGTTTCTACCCATTCATACACTTCAACAGATGATGCTTCTGCTAGCTCGTTCCAGTGTCCAATTTTGTAAGCAAGATCTCCTTGTTCATAATTTGTCCATTTAACATTTTTAAAATTAACCCATACTTTTCCAACATTATTCTCATACCATGTTCTTGAGGGGTCAACAATGACTGAATCGATTCCTTTAGAATAAATTGCAGGATCGTACGGATTTTTAAAAGAAATTTCTTGTTCAACAATTCCTAAAAACTTGTACTTGTAATGATCGACAACATCTACATCTACAATTTTTTTATTGTTTTCAACATCATAAAGAGCAAGACTCTTAATTAAATCTATTCTTGTTTGTTCAGATTGTTGACCAATAGTTGACCATGTTTTTGCCGATGCAGAACGTTTAAATTTTCTTACTTGTCCAATAACACCCTGAGCTGTCTTGAGTGTAGGAGAACCAACAACAATTACATTGTCATTAAGATCCAATGAAAAACCAAAACTTTCATTAGGTACTAAATTTGGCGGATCTAACTCTTCGGCTAGATAATATTCAGTGTCTTGTTTTTCATAAACATAAACTCGACCAGTGTTTCCCCTTTTATCATAAAATGTAGTTGTATTTTGATCAAACTTTGTTCTACTTAAATCGTATCTAATATTAAATTTTGTAATTGAATTTTGACCAGAAACTACTAAAGAATTAGAATCATTAGAAAGTTTAACTTGTGTTCCATATAATTCAAAACTTGAAGCATCAGACCCGCTTATTTTATTTGTTACAATATATTTTCCAATAGTTGGAGAATATTTAAAAATGTAAACATAACCATTATCAGTATACCCGTAATCGCCGTACGGAGCGGAAGCTACAAATGTATTGCCAGTAGAATCGGTATCAACAGATAACCCTAGTCGATCTCCTGTTTCAATAATTTGAATGCCAATATCACTTAGTGTTGATAGTTCTTGATTGTTTATTGTTTGAAATAGTCTATAAACTCCTAATTCATTACGTTTGTAAACAAAAACTTTACCAAATTTTTTATTCGAACTGTCAAAAGTTCCAATATCAATTAGTGTCCAATTAACTCCGGTGGTTGGAATATCATTGATAGATGTTGATCCATTTACACGATAATAATTAGATCCATATCTTACAACATCTCCCCCTCCGTACAAACTATATGATTTCCATACACCTTTATAATTTGTAAAAGATCTATCATCACCGTACGGTGATCCAACAACTAATACTGACGCATCACTATTAAATGCAATAGAAGTACCAAATTGATCGCCTTGTTTGACAATTTCTGGTAATCTAAATATAGACGAGTCTGGTAATAATCCTACTTCTGAAATTGTACCGTCTGACACCATTGCAGCACTTGTTGGAAGAGAGCTTTGAGTAATAGTATCTTCCATCTCTATCCAATCTGCAGAATTTACTGTGATCGTACTGCCGTCTGCTTGTTGATTAGATTTTGCTTTCCAAAGCTTATTGGCATAGTAAACTATAGATCCCGCAATATATTGTCTTGATGGATCATACACTCCCTGATATGCTTCATCTTCTATTAACTCCCAAATTGGATTATTGTTGTCTGTGTCGTTTAATGTATAAAGATATACTGTACCTGTAGCATTGGCTGAACCGGGTGCAGAAATAGCCAGATAATATTTTCCATTTGAAATACCAGAGGTTATGCTAAAACCAAATAGTTCATTTGGCTGTGGACGAGGACTTACAAAAGAACCTTCATAATTCCATTGTTCTTCATACCATCTATATATTGATACCATACCTTGTTCAATATAACCAGAATTACCGGCAGTGGTTAATGCCCAAAAATTAAAATTAGTTGGCAAGTTATTTGTGGTATCTTGCAGTGCAATATACGAAAAAAATCCAAATTTAACTATTGAACCTTTTCTATAAAATCTACTTGGATCGTAAGAGTCTTGGAATGTATCTGCTGGAATATTATAAACATATTCCCAATCTGCGGATTCTAAAGTAATTGTACTACCGTCACCATTAACATTTCTTGTTGCTCTCCATAATTTACCTGCAAACAAAACGATATCATTTTGCTCATAATCTTCTGTCTCAGAAAAGATACCCTGGAATCGAGAGCCTATTCCACTTACTAATGGTGATCCAACAAACAACCATTGTTCATCAGTAGTAGCGTGTAACGAATATCCAAACTTACCTAACAAGTTAATTGTAAAGGAATCCGGGGCAACTAATGTCTGAACATTTCTAAGTGTTCCATCAAAATCATCTTTGTAAACTGCAACACCGTTAGAACCAGGAAGCGATGCAATTGTTTGATTTCTAAATTTTAAATGTATTACTGCGGTTCCGGCACCTAGGGGCGTTGAATATCCATAATCCGAAATTTCAGTTCTACTGTATATAGATTCTGATTTTTCTATAACCTTCCATCTGTTATTTTCGTCGCTGTCAATCCACAGTTTATCTCCTACTTTTAATTTTGCAATTTGAGGATCTGATAACTCTTTGGATGTTGCTAATCTAGAATCTACAAATGTACCAATAGACAATAAAGAGCTATTGTCAATTTCTGGGTCTGCACCTGCAGGTTTTGCAACAGTAAAAGTAAAAAGATCAACTGCTATAATTTTATGATATCCAGATAAATTAGCTATTCCTTCAATACCAATAATTTGATCAACGGTAAAATTATGTCTTACATTACATGTCAATACAACTATTCTGTCAGCAGAATTAACTTCTAAACTTTCAATTAAAATATTTGATCGAGTGTATCTATATACTGACCATTGATCGGGTTCTAAAAAAGTTGTCCATATATGATTACCGTATTCTATAGTTCCTGCGGAAAGAGTAAGAACATTATCTAATTTTGCAGTTTTGAAATCTATTTGATCTTCTTTAACATATCCTGCTGTTCTGTTTGGAATAGATTGATAAGCAACTGGAATAATATTTTTATCTGCACCATATGGTTTAATTACAAAATTATTAATAGGAATTCTATAATATAAATCATTAGTTTCAGAATATTCAATGCCGTCATTAATTAAAAGAGGTTGGGGAGTTAATTTAAACTGACCTTTGTTCAATAAAATTTCATACTCTTTAAACTGATCAGTACCGCCAAAATCTCCAACTCTAAATGCCCATTCTTCTTTAAGAATTATGCTATCATTATTATTTCTACTCAACTTATCAAAAATTTTAGTGATTGCGTTTTTCGTGCCCTTTTCTCTAATAAAACCTTGATAAATTTTAAACTGAGAAACTGAATCTTCACTTAAGTTATTAAGATATTCTCTCTGTTGATATCCAATGGAATGACGTGCTAAATCTCGTTGGCTTGATCCAAGTCCATCAGAATCTAAATCGTAATAATCTTCAAACTGATTAATTCTGTAATCAAAATTAGCTACTAGTCCTTTAGTAGGAACGCTATCTAATTTTGTCCAGTTGGTCTCGTCAAATTCAACTGTACCTTCTTGTTTCTTTTTACTGGTCCAATTAAATTCTCTATAACTTACAATATCGCCTAAATTGTAATCTGTATAAGGTTGCCATGATTGAATATTGACATTGTCAAATATAAATCCTGGACTAGTATAGTCGCCGTCCCAATCTGTAGTTCTAAAACCAATTACTTTAACTCTGTCTTGTCTATACCCTGATGTTTTATCATATAATACATCATTAAAAACTGTTCTGTCATCAAATAATACCACATGTTCTTTTAAAACAAAATTTATATTAACAAAATAAATTCCGTCCAGTGTATCAGCCACAGTTATTGAAAACTCTTGATAATCTCTGTTAACATTTAAAAATGAACTTGATAATGTAGTACCGTCTCGTTTATAAATTGCATATTCATAAAAACTATCTAATAAATTATCAACAGAACCTAACCCATACTTGATATGAAATTTATATGCGGCCGGACTTAAAGTAATAAGCTGACCCTCTGCCCAATTATGTTTACTCCAAAACATAAATTCTTTAACAGAAGTGGTCCAATTATTAACTGTTTGAGTTTCATAATTATACTGATCAAACACCATACCTAAAGACAATAGATATTGTTCATATCCAAAAATAAAATTAGCAACAGACTGGAGTGTTGTTAATATTGTTCCGTAAGATAATTTTTTAAGGGTTGTATAATTAAAATTTTGTCTTTTTAAAACTTCTACAGCACCAACTTGCTCAAGTTTTGATATTTGTTTAAACAATACACTATCAAACGAACTGGTACTCTGATGAGAACTAACAACTTTAAAATATTTTCCCTGATACTGTACTGTTTGCCCAATTTGATAATTTTTGTCTGGTTCCCAAACTAAAAAGCTGTCAGTAACTCCCCCAACTGTAATAAATGGATCTGTTTTTGATTCTACTGCTTCGTAGTAATTAAAGTAAGGATTTTTATTATCATACCCAGATATCTTCCATCCTGTGTTAACTTTTTCAATTATTACACCACTATAATTAATAGTTAGGAAAGGGGTTCCAATATTAAAAATTATATCATAATTTTCTTGAGGTATAAAAATACTGCTTGATGTTGATTTAGGATTTTTACTGTCTAAAAGATATTTTTGCTGGGTAGCATCAACAAATCCGCCAATTTTATTTGATAATTTAACATCTAAATTTTTAATCTTTTTAGTTAGTAAGTTAGGATCTTTATCTTGTCCTTTAATGTAATCAGTGATATAGTTTAACAAACCAGTTGTTTGTATTCCGTTTACTGAAGGAATCAATATTGATCTAATATCAATAAATTTATTGGTTTCAGAATAAACTGTTTGATTAACAATGTTCTTGTTGATTCTAAATGTATCAAGAGATTTAGAAATAAATTCAAACGGTCTTAATAATGATAACGCTGAAATTAATGCAAATGGATATTGTGAGCTCTTACGCCATGCTGCTTCTGCAGGAGAAATATCGCCAAATTTAAAATTTTCTTTGGCGTTAATTAATACAAAATTCTGTGCTAGATTTGCCTGTAAAGGAGATATTAATTTGCCCTGATCGTTTACAGGTATGTGAGATAAAATTGTTGATCTCTGATATCTTGGATGCACACCTGCACGAGGTCCGCGACGTATTCTGCCATCACGAATATCTTCCCAAAGAATTAAATTATTTCTAGTATAAGGTGCAGGCCCATATTCCTCGTCCCACCATGTTGGTTTTTCGCTAAAGCCTAACATCTCCCAAGGACAGGTGTGAGGACGATCAGTGTCGTAAAACCACTGATATACACCCCTCCACCAACCTACAAGATTTCTTTGCTGAGTAAAATCAGTCATTGAACTATAGGTGTAGGTAAAAGTATTTTCAGAATCAAAATACGTATTGTTTACATAATCTACATTGCCACTTGTGATCCATGTTAAAAAATAAGGTTCTAAAATTGCATCAATTTGTTCTTTTGTAAATGTTCCTGTGTTATAATATCCGCCAAGGATTTTATCAATATCAAATACTGTTGCATCATATTCAACTTTAATATTGTTATAAATTCTTCTTTCTAACTCTAATAATAACTCATCTCTAAAGTCGTTAAAGGCAACAGTAATACTACCGTCGTGCCCTTGTATAACTTTAGTTGGTGTAATGTAAGTGTCGTCTATATAAATTCTAGGAACATACTTTTTATAAAGACCAAGCTTAGTAGGGGTAGGAGGTATAAAATTAAATGAAGTAGTGTTATATTCTCTTACCTCTAAAATATCTCCATCATTTAAACTACCTAAAAAATTTATATAACCAAATGTTGGATTAAACGTATAGTCTAAACCGTATAATAACTGAACGTTGTTTTTGTAAACATACACCGCTTTTCTTGACAACGTATCAAGACTAAACTTTTCATTCAGTGCAAAAATTTTTATTTGATCTTCAATTTTACAGATCACTTTTTTATATGAGCCAGAACCAATCATATCAGAGTCTGCAAACGAATTATTTGCATTTTTAATTCTGCTCATTTCTGTAATAATTTGATCTACAAAATTAATTGGATCTAGATCAAATTCAAGTGTTACTGCTAAATTTAAAAAGTTATTTCTAAATTGATTATATGCTTTAGAAGCATAATCTATTGATTTAATAACATTGACTTCTTTATCACATAATAACATTAATGATAACGGTGTGATCACCTCATGCTTAAGAAGTCTTCTACCATATCTTTGAAAACCAGTAATATCTCTAATATTACTATTTCCTGGATATGTCCCACTAAAAGTTGAGTCAAGCTCAATCATAGTTCCTAAATGATCTAAGACTTGTCCGTAGGTGAATGATGTTAAATCTTGATTTAAAGGATTCTTTTCTAATCCAATTGGAATTTCGTAATAACCTTGATCCGGGGTTGCATTGGTATGTACTTTAATAGTTACAACATCACCTATGTCAAAATTATTTGCAAATACAAAAATTTGATTTCTATTGCCTGATCTTGTATACGACTCTTTAAATAACAATCCATTTTTATAAAAAATAATTCTTTCAGAAGTTGATTCATTCCAATTAACACTGTTAAATGTAACAGAGTTGGTTATTGAAGTTATTACTTGACTATCAAGAATTGGCTGCAAAAACTCTTTATCAGTTGCAGTCCATGTATTAGAATATACTTCGCCTGCTGGAGTATTGAATTTTAAAAATCCACTATTAACTTTAACAGTTTCAACTGTTTGATTTTGATAGGTAAAAGAATCAGTGTCCCAATTTGTCTCAAATAAAACATCGCCAATGTTATCAATATTAAGATAACTCAGGGGTACTCCTATCTCAGAATCAGCAACACCATTGCCTGGTTTGTAGCTTAAGATTTTTGTTCCCTTAAATCCAGTGACAAAATATTTTGTGTTATTTCCAAAAGAAACTTTATCAGAATCAAAAACGTCAAATAAAGGATTTTGATTTACTGATGTTTTTTCTTGACTTTTTATCCAGGATGTTCCATTAAAATGAAACATTTTTCCTTGATATTTTTTACCTTTGTTGACAAGAACACAATCGCCAGAGTGACTAGTAGCATCAATATCTTCAATTAAACTTATTTGTCTTCCGGTATTACCGCTGTATTGTGTTGAAATAAAATTAACAATATAAATTTTATTATTAACTAAACTATCAGTATCTGCAGTAACTAATAATCTTGCACCATGAAATAATGTTTCACCATCGACGTTATAACCACCGGTTCCTTCTATAATACTAAAAATATCTGAAGTAAAATCATCTACAAAATCTACGGCTTTTTTAGATTTAGAACCGTGATTAAACAATTGAATGTTAGGATGAAATTCTATAATTGGTCTTTTTGCTCTCGAAGATTCATCATAGTCCGATGCAGATCCATTTAACTGATGCGAATATTCTATAACACTCTTGTGAAACCATCTATTTGATCTAGCCCAAGGATTTGAATCATCGCTTGCACGATTTGCTATAATATAATCTTTAATACCAGGATAAAATTTTGCTTCATCAAAAGGAACAGTATCAAAGCCTTCGTTATCAAATACCACTTCCGGATTTTCGTTCGATGTTGTTGGAGGGGTTAAATCATCAAAATTTATTAATTTAATACCTTTGCCAACACCTTCAATTATCCAACGACCAGAAGAGTATTTTTCAGGAAATGTTTTTCCTAAAAACGAAATCATTAGCCCGTTGGTAAATTTTACATTGTTGCTACTAGTGTAGGTTAACTTTTGTAAAATTTCTTTTTCAACATCTATAAATGTATTTTCAGTAATATCTTTAATAATAAATTGACCGGTACGTAACGGTTCTTGATCACTTACATAAAAAAGAGAATCTGGGGCATCAACAGGAACTGTAAAAGTAATAGTTCCGACTTCAATACCATTATTAATTACACCTTTATTATAATAATTAACATCCACTAATTCCGTTATTTCCCAATCTTGAGAAAATTCGTCAATTGTGCTTCCATCGCCGTAGATGTTAACTTTTGCTTTCCATAATTTATTATTAAACTCAACTACATCGCCCGGTGAATAATTCATTAGAGGATTAAATTCTCCCATTACTAGATCTACTGAATTTGTAGTTCTAATTGAAAATTTATTTCTTGGAGAATTTACTTCAAATTTATAAGTTTGTCCTCTGTATAATACTACTGTAGGATTAAATGTTAAACCATCTGGAAAGAAAATCCACGATGGGACATCGCCTGTATCATCAGATCTAACTCTATATGTTGATTCTATCTGTTGTGCTTGGCCAGCAACTGCTACTAACGGAGGACCATTAACTTGCCAGTAATATTCTCTAAAGTTAACAAATTTGTCCCAGTCAATGGGAGGATCCCATGAGTAACATTGTTGCTGTGTAATTAAATCATCTCTTTCTATTTTATTAAAAAAGAAGTTTAATTGATTTTTAAAATCTAAATAGTCGTAAAAATTGTTTACAGATCCGTTGCTATCAGTAACTACAACTCCTGGCTCTAATTGATATCTACTTCTTAAAGTGTTATCGGTATCTAGATAAACATCATTTCCGATATAACTTTTACCGTATCTTCTTCCAATAAATCCAGAAATTTTTTCTAAAACGCCTGGTTGTATTAATGGATCAAAAACACCGCCTAAAAATTTACTGTTAGCATCTGTTTTAAAAACAGAAGGAAGAAAATCTGTAGATCTTCTTACTGGCAATCCGCTTTGGTCAAAAACTTTATCTGTCATTTTATTGGCTCGTATTACTGATAACTGAAGTAGCAGCTAAATTTAATTCTGCTGCTGTAATGCCTGTTACAATTTCTATATCGTCAACTGTTGCTGCATTGGTAAAAATTTCATCTTGACGCGATTGAATTTCAAACAAACTCCCAAACTCTTGATTTGTTTGTCTTGGAACAATAACAAAATTGCTAATGTCAGGAGATACAGAATTAATAACATAAGTTGCTAATTCACTAAAATAAAATTTATCTCCAAAATCCCAACCATCCACATTAAAAAATTCATTAATGGCACTTATGATTCTAACTTTTAAATCATTGTCACTAATAGTTTTATTAGGATTTTTCACTACCTTAAACTGAGCTCTAAATTGCGAATCAGCTTTTGATCCAAACAATGGTTTAAATTGAACTGGATGATAAATGATTTCATCACTAACTGACTTAATAGAACTTAGCTTTGAGCCAAATTGAGTTCGTAGCTCGTTGCTGTTTGGTGCTATTGGTTTAGTTCCCTCATTTCTTAACCAATTTACATAAGCAGTTTCATAATTTTTTGTTAGAAGATAAACATCAATAATATTGCTTACACTTGGATCAATTCTTCTATCTACACCGGCATTATGAATATATTGAAATTTAACTAGGTTTCGTCCAATGTTTGCTCTATATGAACTATCAATTTCAAAAGTTTTACTACCGGTGCCGGTTAGTGTAACTCGCTTAACTACATCTTCAGATTGATCATAAAAATATATTAACTGCCCAGCATCATAAGAATTAATATTACCTATCTCATTTGAAGTTTTATCTTTTACTAATATATTACCATCATCGCTGCTTTCAATATACTTGTAAATTTCAGCACCGTATTCATCAATAGTTCTTTGAAAAAATAAATATTTTAGATCTTTATCTTCCCCTGCAACCATTTCAAAAGCATCTGGATTATCAATAATCCCATCATCATCTGAATCAAAAAAACCTAATTTTACAGAACCGGTACTTTGATAACCGTCATTAAATCGTACACTGTCTTTAATTTCAAAAGAAATATCTTGTTTTAAAGGAGTAATTCTGGTGTAGTTAGCATTTATTCCTAAAATTTTGATTTGATCTTTAATTACTGTTGCATTTTTTGAATCATAAATTTTTTCTTGATTATCAAAGTAAAATCTATTTTGTTCTAAACTTTCAAAAATATAATCAAGCTCTCGAATATGAATCGAGTACTGTACTCCTGTGTATACAAAAGCAACTACCCATGACCCATCAAGATTAGTTCCAGATGTATCTCCGCTTTGTGCGGTACTAAAAAATGTACTGTTAATATTTAAATTTGACGAAGTGATAATTCTCCATTTTCTATCTTCAATACTATATCTTAAACCAAAATTTTGAAGATTAAACATTAAATTGGTTATTTCAGTTTCTAATGCTGCGTCAAAATCTGTAATAAATTTTGGTACAATTCTTGATATAACCGCATCAGTAGGAACAACTTCACTAAAGGTAACCGGTCCTAAACCGTTTGCTAAAATACCCCTGTCTGCATTAGTACCGTCTCCGACTACATTAACTACCTTAACCCATAATCTATCAGACTGAAATGGATCGTTTGCATTTGCTGTAACTAATGTTCCGTTTTTAAATGCCTTACCTGTTGGTGGCACAAACTTTACTAACGAACCTGATTCAAAAAATCTCATATTAGTTGAAGTATAATTTCCTACTTTAATCTTTGTTTGATCATTTGCATTACGGAAATATCCAGTAGACAAATCAATATCTTTAGTTACTTGCAACCAATGTATATTACTGTCAGTGAACACCACCCTATCAAATCTTGTTAGATAGAAATTATAGACTCCTGTTGAGGAGATTTCTTTTTCAATAATATTTCTTAAAAAATTAACAATTTGTGAACGATTTGAAAATTTAAACGACAGTGATTTTTCAATTTCGTTTTTATAAATTAAACCGTCATCTGCAAAAACATTTACTGTAGAATATTTGCCGGTCGCATCAATAATATCAAAATTACGACTTATTCCGCTGGTGGTTCTATTGATGGCTTTTACTTTTAAGATTTCTTGACTAGCATCAAGAGGAGCTAAATTATAATCCTCTGCGGTAATCATGCGATTTTGCGTATAATAAACTGCAGGCGCTTTTGATCTAATACTTTCAATATCTTCCGATGCTGAAGAATTTGAAACTGTATATTTTAATCCCAATGACAGCGATAAGGTGTGAGCAATTCCTCTTTTATTAACATAAGGAATATCAATACTGATGCCTCTCATTTCGCTGGGTGAAATAGAATAATTTAAACCGTTGGAAACTCTGTAATACACCCTAAAACTTCCTTGCGGTAAATTTCCGTAGATACCATCACTAAATTGCAAATCAATTTTATCATCTGCTTTAGTAATTACACTGTAGATATTTCTAACATTTTTACTAACACTATTATAAAGAATATTATTTCCAGTTAAACTCGATACCTGTGTCCACTCTTCCCCTTGGGTACCATCTGCGCCTAAAGAAAATAACCACACATCATCATTATTAATATTTGAATTTTCTACAGATACTTTTTCATTTGTAGTTGGTTGAGAAATTGCAAAATCTGCTAACTCCATACTACCTTGTTTAAACAATAGATAAAAACCTGTATTAGAGCTTGATGCTCCCTTACCGTCTGTTTTAAAAATAAATCCTAATTGAGAACCCGGTGTTGGTGCTTCTTCTCTGATAATATTTTTTTCTGAATCAATAAGTGTGCTAACTAACTCGAAAACTGTAGTTCTAGCAGCGACCGTTTTTGTAAAAGAAAAAATTGGAACATCTAAAGAAAACGTATTAAAAACATATTGTTGTGTTCTGATTCCGTCAATTGTTGCTTCGCCTTGACTTTTTCCAAATTCAGTGTTTGGTGTCATTGCCGAATTTAATATTAAAATAAATTGCTCGTACCAATTAGAATTTGTAGGATCATTCCATACAATGGTTTGTTGTGCTAGATTTTTTCCGTTACTGTCTATAATAGGTTCTGTGGTTGTTACAGTATCAAACTTTAATAATCCAGAAGCTGGAATGTTTCTTTTTGCATTGTAAGAAAGCATTTTTGCTAAACGTAATACACTTTCTTTTCTATCTGCAAGATCAATAAAATTTTCTCTAGATGCAAGATCAATACGGAATGCTAGACTTTGACCTAAAAATGCAATGACATCAATTAATGCAAGATACTCGCTACTTTCAATATAGTCGTTAAAATCTTCGGGATAATTTTCACGAAGATATGTAATCATTACCCGACGCAGATTTTCAAAATCGTAAGATTTGAAATCAGCGTTCTTAAATGTCTGATAAATTTTAGTCCAATCTTCGGCTAAAATTAAATTATTTTGTCTTGCAGATGTAGTCATTTTACTGTCCCTATCACATATTTACCCAATAAAATTAAGTGCTATTATTATCTAATAATATTATTTTCTTTATCAAAATTAAAAGTCATTCTTTCATTAACATTGAAGGGCATATAAACACAATCTACTTCTATTCTCATTCCTTGATCTGTAGTGTCAATAGTAACTTTAGTGATCGTTATTCTTGGATCGTAATTTACAATCTCTTCGACATCTTTGGTTATTATTCTTTTGTTTTCTTCAGTCATTGGTTCAAAAATCATATCCCAAATTACTGTACCAAAGTCTGGTTTTTCTAACTTTTCTCCCTTTCTAATATGGAAATGATTTATTAAATCTTGTTTAACTAAATCAATGTCATAAAGTTTAAACTTCTTTTTAGTCTGCTGACTACTAAATCCTTTGTAGGTAAAAAAACTAGAATTATTATCTCCAGCCGCGGCTTTGTTTACTGCAACTGTTTTTTGATTGTATAATTTATTGGCCATAATTAGTCAAAGTCCCTATCTGTATTTTCTTTGGTCCAGATGTTTGGAGCAAAATTTTCATGTCCTAGCCAAGGTTCGTGCATGGGTACCCTACGCATAATACTTGAAAGTGTTTCTGTGCTTTGATATTTTTTCTCCCAGCCAAGTTTAGTGTCATTAATAAAATTTTCTCTTTTCTTTAAAGGTTGAGCTACTGTAGCTTCTGCTGCTTCTTTGGCCTTGGGGCCATTCATATCAATTCTTGCTGCTTGTTCTGTATAATTTTTACCAGACTTCACATCAGTATTTCCTACTGTGGTAATTTTTGTGTCTTTTCCAACTTTTAAGTCATAGCCACCCTGAACTGTAATTTTTCTATCTTGTAATACAACTTCGTCGCTGTTGCCGTTTACTAATGTTGTTCCATTTCTTCCAACTAACAAATTATAATTTCCTGCGGCTTCAAGGTGTATTCTTCCGGATTCTCGTTTAGCATCATCTCTAACAACACCGTTACTATCGGTAGTTGGAGTTCCGTACAAATTTTTAGCACTTTTATATTGACCAGTAGCAGCCATATTAATATTTCTGCCTGCTTCTAAATTAATATCTCTATCCGCCCGAATGTTTAAATCATTATGTGTATGGATGCTTATACTATCATCTGCAAAAATATCAATTTTTCCATTACTGGTTAATTCTATCCAGGTTGTACCTTTAGCATTACCAATATAAATTAAGTCTTCACTGTTGTGAAATAGTATTTGATGACCTGTTCTAGTTCTTATTCTAAAATATTCACTGTACGGAATATTTTCTTGTCCTTTTTCTCCATTGAGTGTATCTGCATATTCTACTCCACCAACACCGGGTGGGGTTTTTCTAATATATTGATCGTCTCCGTCGTCAAACACCATTTGTGTCCCGCCCAATCTACTCACAGGAATTGGTTTAGGAGAATCTCCAATTTTTACTTTTTTACCTTTTTGATCTAGAGGCCCGGGAGTTGATATTCCAAATACCATATTTGGAATATTACGTCTAGCAGTCGAAGGTGCTGTTCCTCGACAATCGTCTTCTAATAATCCCTGTTGTAAAAATCTATCAGCAATAGGATGTACTGGTTTAGGTATTTTTTCAACCTTAGTTGAATTTTTTAAATCATTAGCAATTCTATTAATTTCCCCTACAGGTAACGGCATTTCTGTAGAATATTTTTTCTTATCTGCTGCATTAATGTCTAACTCTAAACTTCCTCCTATAGCCGGTATCATATGATTAGCAAATTTATCTGGTACACATGCTACCCAAAATCCGTCATCTGGTTCTCCGTTGGCAAACATGCATAGAACCGTCACCCCAACATCGGGAGGAACAAACCACATGCCATAACTTTTTTGTGTATCATCAAATCCTGTTTGTGCATTTGTTTTGGCAGCAGTATTAGACCCCTGAAAATTAAAATCTGTTGCACCATAAAAAGGTGTTGCACATTTAACAGAATATTGCTGTTTAACATCAAACTTATCGTTACCTTGCTCCCTTAATAAACAAACACGTAATGTTCCCATATAGGAAGGATCAACATGTCCTACTACTATAGCCTTGTATATTCCAGTCCCCATATTTCTACGGGAAGTAGTTTCGGCTGATTCCCACGTATCCTGACTCATGCTTGATCTCCATCTATATTCGAAGAGGCAAATCCAGAATCCGAACGACTATCTGGACTTGGCTCTACTGTTACTCCATCAAACTTAACTACACCTTCTTCTTGGACTTGCAATGCTGATGAAAGATCTATTTTTGGTTGTGTTTCTATATTGAAATCTGTTGCTTGACCTGGCATTCTATTCATCTTTAATAATTGAGTAAATTTTCCGTCGCTAAATTTGCTTTCACAACTTAGTACTTTATAAATTCCGCTGAATCCACTTATTTTTCCTTCATTTGGAAATCCATATAATCCTGTTCCTTCTAACACATCTGAAGGAGTTCTAAAGGTAACATATATGTAAACATCGCTGCCTTCATATGTAGGTGTTCCATCAACTGTCACTGCATCGTCATACTTGGCTGCAATATAATTTGCTATACCGCTATCAACTAACCAAAAAGTGTCACCTAGTAATTCAATATTACAAACAATCATATCTCCGCTGTTTAAGAAACTGCGTTGAAAAGCTTCAGCAACTTTTTTCTCTGGACTAGATTCACTACTGCCTCCAGAATATTGTTTCCATAATAATGCAGGATCATTTTTAATTGGAGCAACACCAGTTTTAGCTGTGATTGTCGATACTCCCGATTTAGGCTGTGTTCCATATTTTGTAACTTCTCTAGCAGCCGAAGATTGTAGTCCGGGATTAACAACTGCCCCTGTTTTGTCCGGAGCTGAAGGATTTGCACCAGAAAAGAATGCTGTGTTAAACTGCATATCAAATTTTATTATATTACTATTTTGACCAGTATATATGTAATCATATCTCTTGGCAATTTTCTTTTCTAACCCCGGATATCCGCCAACGCCAGAGGTTGGATTCATAAAAAAAGAATAATGTACTCTGTAAGGTATAATTCTGTAGATTATTTTTTTAGCAAAATCTTTTGCAACAGTATCAAAATCAAGAAGCTGCACCTGAACATCAATTTTAAACCAAGCAATAGTTCCATCGGCATCAGAAATCTTTTTAAAGGTTTCTTGACCAAATTTACTGCTAATAATAATTTGTGTTATAATATGAGTAATAGTTTGACCTTGAGTAAATTTAAATTCTCTCTTGGTTGCACTCATATTAACTTTTGATTTGTCTAGTTTTCCTGTTTCTGAATTAAACACTTCTGATTCTCTTTGCATAGGATATGTGCCGCCAGAAGCAGCATTAAATCCCATGTCGCTATCTCCAATTTCATTATTACCAAAATTTGTTGTTGCAGAAGGTGGGGAAATAACTCTTACTGGTATATACTCAAACGGTTTAATTGTAGCGCCACTGTCAGAGTTATCTGCTGTTTCGGCTTCTAACCCAAAAGAATCATTTCCATCTTTAGGAAATATAAACACGTACTGATTTTCTTTAGTTTGATGATTATTATTTTTTACGTTATTTTTTTGTTCTTCATTTAAAACAGCCGACAAAGATTGCTCGCCAGTTGCTAACAATTCTAATACACTTGATCCTACTAATGTAATATCTTTATAAATGGTGTTTGTAACTTTACCCATAGCCTGATGATTAAACGGTATGGCTTCAACTTTATAAGAACTGCCTGATTCAGTTACATCAAACTTTACTGATAATAATTTACAGGTAAAATATTTTGAAACTTTTAATTTAACAGGAGTACCATCATCTTTATATCCTTGAAAATCTAATTTTAGAAGATAAGGTGTATTATCTAAGTAACTAGCATAGCCTGCTTTTAGTGCGGCATTCTGCAAACTTTGTAAAAACAATCCCATTGAATAAGGTTCGTATATATCAAATGTAAATTTTATAGCATTTGAATTTCCAGTTTTTTGATTAGGAGCAATAACTGATGTCATAACAAAGTTATTGACAAAGTATTCTGGAGCTCCGTATTCTGTTCCCACTCTATATTGGTCATACCTACCTGCCGACGCAAATATTACCCCAGATTGAATTGTTTTACCAAATTCGTCAACATATGCATCACCGGCAAATGCTGCACCTGCTCCTCTATACGATCGCGGATTATTATATTGTTTTGGAGTCAGTACTGCTAGTGTCCATAACGGTGTATAAGATGCAAAACTATCAAGAGGATTAGAAATTAATTCTGACTTGTAAGAAGGAGAATATGTTTGATTTCCACTACTACCACTACTATTGGCGCCGCCTTGAGTAGAAGCATTATTTGTATTAGCAGACGATGGTGCCGAAGAAGCCGAGCCATCAGTATTTGAAGTTACCTTAGTTGAAGCCGAAGCCGGTTTTTCGTTAGTAGTTTGAAACGCTGATCCTTTTTGTACTTTTGAAGCAGGAGCAGTTACCTTTGGGCTGTAAACACTGAGCGGCACCTTAGACTCCTAAAAATTGTGATAGATTAGATTTTTTAGGTAGATAAATTTTTGTTCCAGGTAAAAAATCAAATATAGGATCTTTTAAAATGTCCATGTTTCTTTGTGTAAATACCCACCACAGTTTACTATCATAATATAGATCATAAGCTAAAAGGTCTGGTCTATATTTGTATTGATTTTCAATAATATATAAAAAATCATCGGGTTCAGACGGAACTGGTCTAATTCTTAATGTTTCAAGATAAAGATTATTTTGTTCTGTTAAAAACCAAGGACTATTATTATTGTAAATTGCCATATTATATTAATCCTATTTCCTGTCCTGCTGCAAAATTTTGCAGATTAAATTTGCGTAATCTTTCTCTATTGTATACTGGCATTAATGTAACAGTTAAGGTTGAAAGAACCGGAACCCATGTACTTTGATCATCGACCGCAACCTCAATATAGTTTACATCATCTTTTAATTCAATATTAAATGATTTTACCACTACTGGAATACTGTTTAAAAGCATTGGTCCGTACCCTGTTAGTGTACATATAACTGGAGGATTGCCAGCAAAATTTCCTTCACCGTAAAACATTTTTGTTGCGGCTCTTAAAAATCTAGTAGCTTCTAGATAATACTCTCCGTCTGTAGAAGTTTCTGCTGGGAAATCACCGCTGATTGTTATATCATCTACTTGACTGTTTTTATATGCTTGAAAAGGAAAATTACTATGTACTGGATCAATAGTTGAATAATTTGCTTTACTAGATATAGTCATATTTGGTGTAAACGGAAATACCAATCCCTGAGTTAATCCCAATCTTGGAAAGGTTCCCCATCCAAACAAAGTATTAAAATCACAACTAATACGAACTCGCCAATCGCCTTCTACAGTTTCAAATTTTGGACTGACTCTTGCCTGTTGCTGAAAAAGTTCTGCACCACTAGGTAGATTTCTTCCTCTACCTAAACTTAAAATATTATTAATAGCTCCTGCAGCGGAAGATATTGCCCCTGCAGCTGACAACAATTGCGATCCAACTCCCCCAGAACTAGCTTCACCGGCCGTCAATGCATTGATTGCTCTGGCTCCATCAGAAGCAAAATTTGATATTGCTCCTGCGGCTGTGCCAGCATATCCAAGGGCACCTCTTACACCACCAACAAAAGTTTGAACACTGCCATTAGTTCCTTCGGTGGCACTGGGTCCTCCCAACGATCGTTCAGCGTTGTTAATTCTACCACCTGTAGACGACCATGCTACCCCAGGCCCACCGCTGGCTCTAGAAACTGTTGAATCTAGATCTGATTTGGCTTTATTAGAACTGCCAAATCCTAAAAATCCACTAACGGCATTTGTGGCTTTACTAGCGGCGGCAGAAGCATCATTTAAAAATTTTGTAACTGGATTGACTGATAGTGACATTTTTGGTAATCTTTCCTCTGTTTACTCTATTTATTACTATAAAAATGTGCTATTATTATAAGTAGTAGAGGACTGAATATTGATGAATACAACAATACCAAAAATAAAATACCTAACAAACAAAGATTTATTAAGAGAAATACACCTAAGCAAGAACACGTACTGCGCATTTATAGATCCAGACTATTCAGAATATGATATGATCGTAACGGATCTTAGTAAAATTAATATCAGGACCATCGCAGAAGCCAAACGTAACAAAGCAACCAAGCTGTCTAAGCAGGCACACGAAAGAGCTCAGCTTACTGACAAAAAAGCATCTGCTAAAGATTACGAAATTGATTACAAAAAAGTAGCTAAATCTGATGTTGTGTTTAGGGTCATGACCTTTGAACATATTCCGCTTGCTCCTGGTCGTAAAAAAACTGTTAAGTCACGAGCAGACAGTCATGAAAAAGTTAACTTTCCGCCATTCCAACATTGGAAGTTTGATGAAAACGATAATCTAATTTGCGTAGGCAAAAGTCATTGGAAAGGTGATATACAATTAGGAACATTTTCTAAAGAACATGGACAAATGACCAATAATCTAGCCCGCATGTTTATCAAACTTTGTGAAAGATATGCAACTAGAGGTAACGTCAGAGGCTATACCTATAACGATGAAATGCGTGGACAGGCTATCCTACAGCTAACACAGATAGGACTACAGTTTGATGAATCTAAATCCAATAATCCTTTTGCTTATTATACTGCTGCTGTCACTAACTCATTCGTGCGCATCATTAATATCGAAAAACGTAATCAAAACATCAGAGACGACATACTGGAAATGAACGGTATGAATCCCAGCTGGACTAGACAGAATAGCGGCGGTAACAACTACAGCGGCCCTGTTACAGACGGCGGGGGCGGCGATTGGGATTGATTTCTTAATCCTAATATAATAAAATACATCTATGAATCTATTCAAAAAAGTAGCCTGCTTCACTGACATTCACTTTGGACTCAAAGGGGGCAGCAGAGTACACAATCAAGATTGTGAAGACTTTATCAAGTGGTTCTGTGAAACTGCCAAAGCCAACGGCTGTGAAACAGCTATATTTTTAGGCGACTGGCATCATAATAGATCAACTACTGATGTTAGTACAATGAATTATACTGTTAGTAATCTAGAAAGATTGAATAATTCATTTGAGCGTGTATATTTGATTCTAGGTAATCACGACGAATACTATAAAGATAAACGAGAAATACACAGTTTAGAATTTGCACGTCTATTTCCTAACATTGTTCCCATCAACAAGATACACACAGATGGCGATGTAACTATTATGCCCTGGCTAGTTGGTGATGAATGGCAAAAGGTTCCTAAGATTAAGAGCCGTTACATGTTTGGGCACTTAGAACTTCCGCATTTTTATATGAATGCAATGGTACAGATGCCAGATCATGGACAGTTACAAAGCACACATTTTCAAAATCAAGAATATGTGTTTACTGGACATTTTCATAAACGACAAACCAGCAGAAATATTACCTATATTGGTAATGCGTTTCCACATAACTATGCAGATGCAGGCGACGATGATCGCGGTATGATGATATTAGAATGGGGCAAAGAACCAGAATATCATACCTGGCCAGGACAGCCTGTGTTTAGAGTCTATAAGTTAAGCCAAATTATAGATGATCACGAAAAATATCTACGTGAAAAAATGCACGTTAGAGTCAATATTGACATTCCCATCACCTTTGAAGAATCTAATTTTATCAAAGAAACGTTTATCAAACAATACGGACTGCGAGAAATGATGTTAATTCCGCAAAAAGAAGAAATACAAGACATAGAGTTTAGCGGTGACATAGCATTTGAAAGTGTAGATACAATAGTTGTTAATCAGCTAACAGCTATTGATTCAGAAGCATACGACAAAAAACTGTTATTGGACATTTACCATAACCTATGATTAGAATTAAAAACTTAACTGTTAAAAACTTTATGAGCGTGGGTAATCAAACCCAAGCTGTAGATTTTGACAAAGGTCACTTAACACTAGTGTTAGGTGAAAACATGGATTTAGGTGGCGACGATACCGGAGCACGTAACGGCACAGGTAAGACTACTATTATTAATGGTCTTAGTTATGCTATCTACGGCAACGCATTAACTAACATCAAAAAAGACAACTTGATCAACAAGATCAATAACAAAGGTATGTTAGTTACTGTGACTTTTGAAAAAGACGGATTAGAATATCATATAGAACGTGGACGCAAACCTAATTTATTAAAGTTCAGCATCAACGGACAAGAACTACAGAGTGTGGATCAAGACGAAAGTCAGGGCGACAGCAGAGAAACACAAAAAGTTATTGAAGATACTTTTGGTATGACGCATGATATGTTCAAACATATCCTGGCCCTCAACACCTACACTGAGCCTTTCCTAAGTATGAAGGCTGCAGAGCAGCGAGATATCATTGAACAACTGCTGGGCATTACAATATTAAGCGAAAAAGCTGATAGTTTAAAAGAAAGTATTCGTCTTTCTAAAGAATTGATCACACAAGAAAACACTAAAATTGAAACTATCAAAGTCAGTAATCAAAAAATTCAACAGAGTATTGATGCACTGCAAAGAAAGCAGACCCTTTGGCAACAGACCAAAGAAGCAAACATTGATAGCTTGAATAAATCTATTAAAAAGCTCAGTCTAATAGACATTGAAAAAGAAATTCAAGCACATAAAGATCTTACAGAATGGTTGAAAACTAAATCAGATATTGACAATGTTAATAATCTTATCAGTAAGTTAACCATACAGTTAGAAAAAGAACAAAAAATTCTTATTAGATTAGAAACAGAACTGACACAACTGTTAGATCACAAGTGCCATGCCTGTGGACAAGATATTCACGATAACAAACACACAGAAATGTTGGCACAAAAACAATCAGCCGTAGAAGAAAGTCTACGGTTAGTGCAAGAACACGAACAAGAATATGCTGCTCTTACTGAAGCAAAAGCAATTCTTGGTGAACTAGGTCCACAACCTGCAACAAACTATGACAGTTTAGAAGAAGCACTGAATCACAAAAATACTGTAGACAACTTAATCAAGGAAGTTGACAACAAAACTAAAGAAATAGATCCTTATACAGAGCAAATTGATGAATTAAAAAATACAGCACTACAAGAAATTGATTGGAACGCTGTAAACGAACTGACTCGTGTTAAAGAACATCAAGAATTTTTACTCAAACTTCTAACTAACAAAGACAGTTTTATCCGTAAAAAGATTATTGATCAGAATTTAAGTTTTTTAAACAATAGATTGGGCTACTACTTAGACGCTATTGGATTGCCGCATACTGTCAAGTTCCAAAACGATCTCACTGTATTAATCACACAGCTGGGTCAGGATCTTGATTTTGATAATCTATCGCGTGGTGAGCGCAATCGCTTGATTCTAAGTTTGAGTTTTGCTTTCCGCGATGTGTGGGAAAACTTATATCAAAATATTAACCTGATGTTTATTGACGAGCTAGTTGACAGCGGTATGGACGCCAGCGGTGTAGAAAGTTCTATTAAGATACTTAAGAAAATGACTCGCGAGCGTGATAAGAATGTATTCTTAATCAGCCACAGAGATGATTTGACTAACAGAGTCAATCAAGTTCTTAAAGTTATCAAAGAAAACGGATTTACCAGCTATGCTACAGATGTAGAATTAGTATGAGTACAGAAGCGCACGACAGAATGATTTATGCTTTTCAGCAATATTTCAAATGGCAGACTCGCTTTGAGTACAAAAGATCAAAAGAGGCAGGAATTAAGGCAAGATATTGGCTATCACAAATACGTAACGAGGCAAGCATTAGGCGAGTAGAAATACAAGAAAAGCAAAACGAAAGAAAAGCGGCCAGAAAAGGCATTGTGGGACGACCGCCCAAAGTAAGTAAGGATGTATGACATGGACTTACAATGGGCAAACTGTGGACAATTTACCTGAAGAATGTATAGGATTCGTCTACATCATCACCAATTTAATTTCTGGGCGCAAATATATAGGCAAAAAGCTGGCAAAATTCTCAAAAACAACTTATAAAACAGTTAAACTTAAGAATGGCACAAAAAAGAAAAAGAAAATTCGCAGCAAAATTGACTCAGACTGGCGTGAATACTACGGTAGTAACGCAGAACTAAGCAAAGATGTTGCGGAATTAGGCCCAGAAAACTTCACTAGAGAAATACTTTTTTACTGTAACTCCAAGGCAGAATGCAGCTATATTGAGGCTAGAGAACAATTTACGCACAAAGTTTTGGAATCAAAAGACTATTATAACGGTCATATTCAAGTAAGAGTACACGGCTCACATATACTCAAGGCTCAAGAAAACAAGGCAAAATAAAGCGGTTTTTGGCTAGCGCAGGCCCTAATTTCATGCGCTCTAAACCTGGTCAATCGTGTTCGCAGGGATGGAATTCCACGCCGCAGTGGTACTCAATCACTACCCGTAATGGATGAAGATCGCTTGTAAGGCCTGCGATTTGATTGTTTGAAAAGGATAATAGGCGAAATGAGTAGGGAAAACCTACACGTTTACATAAGCGATAGCAGGTTTATGTAAGCCGCCGTTGTAAAAGACTGAGCTCGAGGTACCGGACAACCGCCTCTGTAATGCTCTACTGCTGTGTGACAAAGTGCAACTCAGATAATGCCCTTGATTTTCTTAGCCCGGTTCTGGGCTAAGTGTGACTGAACAATCTAGATAATATTTAAAGTGCTTCGCACTAACAATAAATCACAATTAAAGAAGAAGAAGTTGAGCTGATTGCGAAGCAACAGCGAAAGACGAAGCCATGCTTCGTCAAATAAATAAAGAATAAGATTAAGGAATATCCCTTCTATGAAAGTCAAAGATCTAGTCGTCGAGAACAAAATAGACGAAGCACCAATGGGTGCGTTAAAAACATTTGGACTACAATCAATATCTGGAGTTAGCCCTACTGCTAGTGGTAAATTTCAAACAGGTACAATGGCAAATCAATTGTCTGCTGATTTTAAAGAATATCTTGGTAAGACAGGACAAACAGCTGAACCTGATATTGTGTTGGCTTTCTTAAAATCAAAGGGCGTTCCTACAGACAGTGCTGAGAAAATTATCGCAGCAGGACCTGAGAAAGGTATGTTAGCCAAAGGAATGGATGCTGTTAAAGGAATGTTTAAAGGCAAACCAGGAGAACAACCACA
>JACCEB011872033.1_pt1 | contig 37254 bp, 33 predicted proteins | sample 7454761 | NCBI WGS metagenome assembly JACCEB01 (sample SAMN15323454, study PRJNA562643) | freshwater metagenome | isolation source: river surface water | place: USA:Blue River Watershed | collected 2017-08-18
CCATTCTTACGTAATTGTTCAATATCTCGTGTAATTGCCTTATCAATAGCAGTCATATTTTCTAAAGCCGAACTACTAATATTCAATATTACAAGTTTTAGTGCTTCCGTATATTTGTCAATATATGGGTTCTCACCATCTTGCTCATGCATGAATTTTAATTTATCTATTATATTTTTGTAACATTGCTTAATTGATAAATCCTTTCTATCCAAAAATCTATCTAATCCATCAATACAATTCATAACTAGGTCGCTAAGCATTTTATCTAGACTAGTAATTTTTACTTTGCCTAATACAGTTAAATATTTGACAAGTTTTTCACGTTGATTATATACTGCTACATTATGATTCTTTTTTTCCGAATAAAGTATATTTATAAATTCCATAAATGCATTTAAGCCACCACTATGTATTCTATCTGCTATTGCCTGATCATCAAACATACTTAAATCTTCATAGCCAAATGGATTTACATTATGCTTATTCCATAAACCATAAAATGGGGCATATACATCATCAGAGTCGTCATGTGATAATTCAATATTTACATTATTATTTGTGTTGTTTGTATTATTTATATTATTGTTATTAATATTATTTGTATTATTGTTATTAATAACAATAGTAATATTTTGCTTATCATCGGACATGGATTTATCTAGTTTACTTTCTAATAGATTATCTATTATATCCATTGTATTTTCATCTATTAGGTTTTGTGCACTCTTACAAATCTTATAATGTCTTTTCAGACTAAATTTGGATGCTAATATTTTATTACAGCATTTGCATTTAAATGATTCTAATTCTGTAGATTGTTGTTCACTTTCAGGCATTAATGTAATCTGTCTAACATTAGATGCCGATTGTTGATTATTATTAGTCAATGCTTTCATTTTAGTAAGATTCTCATAATGTTTTTTGGTCGATATATGTGTTTTATAATGATTATATGTTGAATAATTTGTGTCACAATACTTGCAAGTAAACATTTTTATTTTATTTATTATAAACATTTTTATTTAAATTATTTATTATACCCTATATAAAACCGGTATAGTATCATACACAGCCGAATGACATGACAATGTGTGTATATATATATGATACGAATATCACATATATCCACTCATCCGCCGGATTCTACAAATCTCCGTATACGACTGCACACATCCGGCCGCATATGGCTAATATATCATGTATAACCGTAAAACGATTGTGCAAGTAACATATGTATGAAAATCCTAATGGGTGTAATTATATGTTTTTTGTATACTAATTGCAAATGCACAGAATAATCATAAATTGTGCAAAATAATCGGACGGCAGCCAAATGTGCGCAAAACTTAAAATCCATAAAAAAATCAGACACTATACGGTCAAAACAGGGGTTTCAAAAACCTGCTATTCGATTCCCCCGATAAAAATAAAAAAGTCTCCAAAAACGCAAAACATGAAATTCATGCAATTATCACCATATTATGCGGTGAAATACATACAAATCCATAATGATATATTTTTCACATTAGAGCCCTGAACATGGCTCCAATCGTCAACATTTTTCTAAAACATCCAAAAAAATCATTTTACGCCACAAATAGGGCATAATACATTCAATTTATAAAACACAAAAAATGACATTTGATTCCCCCGATAAAAATAAAAAAATCTCCAAAATGTTATTTTATAAAAAATCTTCAATTTACATCAGAACCATAATGTATTCACATACAAATCCATAATGATTATATATCCATATTTCTTGCGAATTTTTACCATATCACATCAATATTCTCATGACACAATTTAATAAGCAAACAACAAATTTAATCCAGTTTGTGTAACACATCAATTCAAATTAAATTTATACAAATTCATATTAGAAAATGTAACATGACACACTAATTACACGCCAAAATAATTGTATATTTTTGTTATATAAAAATTGATTAATGCATTTGGTATAATTAAATATTATTAATTTATCTGTTACTTTTAGACAACTCATCCATCACGCAATATGTGGATAATTTATGAAGTCGAAGCAACGATTAACACTGATAACCCCGAATATAAACCAACAATTACAACTTACCCGGAAATACTCACAAATTTTCAAGACCTAGTATTTACTCTCTCTGAAATTTGCAACAAGTATCAAACACGACTGCCAATTACTCACACTGCAGGAACATATAATATACGTTGTGGAATCCCAGTATCCCTAGAAGAACTTAATTTTGGAGCAACCGGTAGAGATTATCAGGCATATTCCATTAGCACAAACCTAGGCGAGCACAAAATATATGGATATATCAAAAATATGTCCAAAAATACCACATATTGAAATCATTCAAAATTCCATATTTATTTCATCCAATAAATCATATCCCATTATTTTTCCCAGCAATATATTTGAATAATTTTAAAAAATTGTTTTATTTTGTCACACAACACAATATTATTAAACAACCACGCGTAAATTTGTAATATTTTATATACCATAGCCAAAATGTGGATTTTCTGTGAAGAATGCACTTATTATTCAATTGAAGATGGGACACAAAGTTCAAATACCAATATTCATAATGTTGTATTTACCGATTGGGAACAAGTCAAAAAATATGCCAATGAAACATATACCGAAATTATTACATCCAAAGAACCATACAAGCATAGTTTTAAAGATAATTTGTCCGAAGAGGACTTTGCGGAATATGACGAAATAGAAGCATTTCAAGTAGATTTAGATTATGGATGTTATATAATCGGGAATATTCTAAAAATGAAAAAATTTGATACCGCAACACAACAACCATCATAATTTTAATTAATTTTGAATCAAACTGTAGTTATCCGGCGGCCAGCAAACTTATTGGATTTATCACAGTAAATCGGAATATTTTCTTTTACATCTGGCAAAATCTTAATTGCTATCAATTCAGTTTTTGTTTTTTTTATGTTTGACCTTATATAAGGGAATCTTAATTCCATGTCAAATAATTTAATCCTAATTTCAGGAATGGCGCTGGTTGCCGGTTGCTCATCTAGGTTCATTAATTGGACCTTTTTACCAGAATAGAACCCGGACATACTAGAACTCACACCTTGAATTCCACCCTGGGTTAGTTCGCCATCATTCACTTCATAATATACCCGCTCTAGAATTCCAATGGCTTCGGTATATAGGTCAATAGGCCGTTGGTGTATTCCATATAGATTTTCAACATCATCTGCATCTACATAAATTAATTGGAACCTAGCACCGTCTTTGAACGGCGACTCTAGTCCATTTTTTTGACAATATTCCGGGTCCTTTAAAACTTGTCTAATTTCGGCTGTCTTGGTTTGTAAATAATCTAATAGATACTTCTTATTATCCGCCGGTGTCGGACGGAGTATATAATCATATTTAGTAACTTGGATTCCTGAATCAAATAGCCATTCCCGGAACGCGAACTCTTCGGCAATATTGCATACTACAAACCAATGGCACCCACAATCCGACCAGCACGCCATCTCCGCAGCAGTATATCTAGGATACTCTTGTGGCAAACGCTTATCTAAGTCTTTATATTCAAAAGCATCTATTTCAAATCGGACGGAGTCATACATCTTGATAGAGTTTAGTAATTTGGTTTTAAGGGTTTATGATTATTTTATCCTAGCGCTAGTACATCTAGGCTAAAACAATTTTATTTTTGTATCCTTACCCAAATCTAATATTTCGATAAACACAATGCGGTTTATCATAAATTATTTTTATTTCATACACCCCAGTGCTATCAGATGGTCTGATGAATTCGGCTATCGGGTTTATGGTTTGGTTATTTAAATCAAGCATTAACTTATCACAACAATCAGCATTACAATTTTCTGATATTTTGCGTATAAATGTATTGTCTTTCCATAATTCCACAGAATATAAATTAAACAACTTTACGCCCAAATTACAACAATCATTACACATATCACAAATTATTGGTATCACATATAAAAATATTTTTAAGTAAAAAACAAAAATTAAAATTTCAAGACACTTCGGGTTTCGGCGTCTAGGAACGCTTGAAAGTGTAATGAGTAACAACCGCGCCGACCTCCATGCCCTCGACAAACTTGGCACGCGGGTCCCAGTCCATCATCTTAGTTGCCGGAAGTTCAGTAGTCTTGACATCATACTTCACATCCCTGGCCGAAGAGGTAATACCCATTTCCATTTCCTCCGACTTCTCACGGAGCGCGGCCTGAGTAAATGTCTCATCCTTATCAACAAACCCACCGGCCCAAGCCAGTTGAGAACGACCAGGGCCATTTTGGCGGGTAATCAGAACGAACCAATCAACACCGTCCAGGTCAGTAATGATAATAACATTGTCAGACGCCTTGCCACATACGGCATTCTGATTAAGACACCACGCGTTAGAGCACTGCGCGACATCATCCTCATCAGTGGATTCGTCGAGATACTTAGCAGGGTCAACACCACAGTCACTCGCCTCAGAAGTCACCTTTGCAATGTGTTCATCACTATCATCCGTGACATCGAATTGCTTCTTGCCTGGATGCTGAGCAATGACCTTATTAATCTTATGCATAAGCCTGTGATTACGGATGCGCGACAGTTCAAACAGGATGCCAAACTGCTTGGCAAATTGCTTAGCAAGTTCAGTAGTAGCAGTTGCAGTCAGAGTCAAGTAGTATGACAGTGCAAACCAGACATGCAGGAATGGCATGGCGAATCGTCCACTCGCTACATCCGATACCCTGACTGCACTCACAAAAGCCGCGTCATCCTTTGCAATCATCTTGAGTTCCAGACCACCCAGATTGGGCTTGCTGGAATCAGTATTCATTGTCTGCTTGTTAGACGCCATATTTGCTCGTATGCTTTTATATGAAATTGATTGTTAGTTCAGTCTTTGAGAAGGTAGTTAATTAGTATTTTAACTAATGGATTCTTTATAAAACAATTTTCAGACATAATAATTCATTTTTACCTAAAAAAACAAAAAACACAAAAACCCCCAAATCCTAAAAAACGTTTTAAATAAAAACACACAATTAACTACAAACAATTAATAATTAGTCATTAACAAATAGTCATTAACAAATATGTCTACAAACACAATTTCTGCATTTGACTTCATTGCCAGGACAGCAGTTGTCGGTTCACTAGGATATATGCTATCACGAGTTGCAATTGCAGTTTATGATAAATATACGGCATATACCGCAAATAAAAGCCAAACCACACCTGATACACAATGGAACCGGGATTTTCCCACGTTTGAACTCCTAGTAGGACGTCCAGATGGTTCAGACTCGCAACTAGTACATGACACTATCCGCAAATACCTAGACCAGCAACCTATCCCGGTCACATGCACTATTAGTGATTCGGTATGCATGTATAACGGTAAATTCCCAGCTACTGAACCTTGCCATCGTGTTCTAGTCACATTTAATCCATTCCGTGTTGATCGTGATACCGCCGAACAAGTGGTGCAAGACATGGTAAGCCATCTAGCACAGGAACTAAAACAATTCATTGTGCTAGGTTATGAATATCATACTGCTAAAGTATTCAAAGGAATTGGGAATATCCCCACCACTGAGTAGGGACATTGGGAATATCCCCACTGTGTAGGGACATAAGCAATATTCTAATTACAGTTTTTTTTTGCTTTTTTTCAATACATAATATAAATATAAATGCCATCTGAAACAAAAATAGCACAAAAGCCCGCAAAAAGGAAAAAAGTTAAATCGCAACCAGAACAAAAACCACTATCTAGGCGGGATATTACACTAAAACATATCCGGGAACATGATGTAAAACGCGGGCAAACCATCATCAGATTAATACCTAAATTCATAAAATTTTATAAGACTATATCGCCAGCACAAGCTTCGGCACTCAAATACTATAAGGGATTTGGCTCATATTTTGAATCCTATCTTTTAGCAGGTCCAGGATCGGGTGAAAAGGACGGACCACGTGAAATACTGTTCCCTTTTCACAAATTTGAAGACATATCGTTTCATCGAGATATTATGGGAATGCCTAACCAAAATGCAACATATAACCTAGAATTACCATCGGGTGAAAATATTGACAAATATATAGATCAAAGTTATGAAAAACGGATCCAAGTTTTGAATAACCTAGATACAGTTTATGACCGCGCTGATTGCCCCAAATTAACTGGCGAAGAAATCTTATTCCGTGGGATGAGTAATTTGGGACCTGCAATTACTAATCTCAAACCCGGGGATACATATACCTTCAAGAATTTCATATCTACCACATTTGATAGAAAAGTGGCTGAAAGGTTTTCGATGGGTGAATGTGTATTTGTCCTTACCGGATTAAAAGATATTCCGTTCATATATACACCTAACTCGAAACAATTTGATGATTTGGAAGAAACAATTAATAGTGTTAGACTTAAGTCAGATATAAGTGAAGCTACTTTACCACGCAACCTAGAATTTGAAATTACTGCAGTAGAACGCCGGAATATTATGCTTAGATATAGTCAAGAAAGCAAAATCGGTAATTTACTTAAAACACTCAAAAAACGGGGTATTGCAAGCGATTCCGATATAATAGAGGAGAGTATGTTTCCCAAAGGTTTATTCATATTTGCCAAACTAAAATCTTGGCTACCGCGCGAACCTATTAAGTTTGAAAATATAATGAAAAATGCCAAATTTGTTCTCGACATGCAGGCACTTAAATCTTGGTCTGGAAATTTTGAAGATGATTTCTAGAAAAGTATCAAGTATTGCCAATAAAGCTGTGCTAGGACAATAATATATTATTTTGTTTTTTTCAATACATAAGGTAAATATAAAATGCCAACCGACAAGATAAAATCTATTAAACAAGTCGCTAAACGCAAACCCCTAAACGCCAAAAAAGTGTCAGAAAAAGCACCGTCGCGGCGAGACATTACCCTTAAACATATCCGCGCACATGACGTTAACCGAGCACATCGTGTTATTAAAATGGTCCCGACACTAATTGCATTTTATAAGAAATTAGAACCCATGCAAATAGCGGCACTCAAGTATTATAAGGGCCCTGGTTCATTCTTTCAATCTATGTTACTTGCAAATTATTCTAATACTAAAAAAGGTGAAAAACGTGAATTACCATTTCCATTCCGCAAATTTATGGATACCTTGTTTTATAGGGATATTCTTGGTAAACAAAAAATGGAAGCAATTTATGAATTAGAATTACCGTCTGCAACTAATTTTGAAAAGTATATTGACCAAAGTTATGGTAAACGTGTCGAATTACTGAATCATTTGGATTCCGTATATGACCGCCCCGACTGCCCTAAACTCACCGGTGACGAAGTTGTATTCCGTGGTATGAGTGATGTCGGCCCGGCGATTACCAAGCTCAAACCCGGAGATACATATACATTTAAGAATTTCATATCTACCACCCTAGACCGTAAAGTTTCCGAGAATTTTTCTGGCGGCGACTGTGTATTTGTTCTCACTGGATTAAAGGATATTCCATTCCTTTATATGCCAGGTGGCAAACATCAAGGTGACGAACCATATACCAAATTCCTCACGGATATCAGTTTGGTTTGGGACTTAAGTGAATTAACCCTCCCACGTAACCTAGAATTTGAAGTTACTAGTGTTGAACGCCGGAATATAAACTCAGGATGGCGTATGCAAGACACTGCTCAAATAGGTAAATTACTTAAAACACTCAAGAACACCGGGATCGAAAGTGAAGAAGAGATTATTGAAAACGAATTATTCCCTAAAGGCCTATTTATATTCGCTAAACTCAAAACATGGCTACCCCGCGAACCGCTTAGTTTTGACAAGATTAAGAAAGAAGCCAAATTCGTGTTAGATAAAGGCGCACTAGCCACATGGAAAGGCAAAGATGACGAAGACGATTAATTACAATTCATATTAAATTACAAATTTATATCATTTCTAGCATATTTTTGCATAAAAATTGTTTTATTTTTTCACTGTTATGGATATTATAACAATACTTACCCAGTCAAATTCAATTAATTACACCATACAAAATGGCTTCTAATAATAACTTTATTACTGGTTTTCCCGGTTTCAACTTTACTAAGCCCACATCTGGGTTTACAATGCCTAGCACTGCTCCAATGGATTCCGATCCCAACACCAATCCAGTTGAGAACTTTAAGAACATTAAGGAGTTCGCCAAGCAGAACCCCGGACCAACACCGGACTTCACCAATAGCCCAGTTTATTGCTTGTTCGACCATTCTGGCAGTAATGCCGATTGTGCTGGACTCATGAAGCTAATCGCCCGGGAAATCTCGGCTAATAATACCGAGACCAGTATCATTCCATTTGGGTCTGATCGTAGCTATGAGTTTCAGCAGTTCGCAGTCGCTAGGTATTACCCAACTTACAGTAATTGTTGTTGGGGCACTTATACCAATATCATTAGCCTGTTCTTCACACAGATTGTAGGGCGTCAAACCACGGCATTCACCCTTGTGTTTCTCGGTGATGGCGAGTTCAGCGACTCCAACTTCATTCGAATTATTCGCCACGCAGCACAGGCAGGCACACTTGACCGTTGCAAGCACCTTATTATCTTGTTCTCACCTCACACAAGTGAGCGAACTATGGTGACACTCACAACTGAGTTGACTCAGATTTGCGCCCAGACACGCAATGTCATTCCCATCCAGTGTCACCGGCTTGCCAAGCGTGATACGCTTACACCAGTTGACATTGGAATTACTAACCAGATTGGTAAGGTCAGTAGCGTCAAGCTGCCAAAGGGTTGGATTCGTGTCGGTGATTGGGCGATGCATGAGAAGCTTTCCATGAAGTCACTCATCCAGGTTCTCAGCAACAACAAGCCTGCAGCCGACGAGTTGTTGGCACTTATTCAGCAGAATGCCGGAATCAACCCTGGACTTCTTGTGAGCCATCCCATTTATGGACTCTTGTATCGCACACTGTGCCATCAGAGCCTTTATGGTAAGGAGATGAACGCTTGGATGAACCGGGTGCTAACTGATAAGACAACCACCCCAGACAATCGCAAGATTCTCCAGCAGTTGCTTGACACATCTCGTGCAACAGCCGCTAAGGATGCCATCGCCGCCAAGTTATCAGCACTTGTTGAGTCCGGAACGCTCATCGGATTCCAGAAGTGTGCCGACGGCGCCTTTTCTGCGAAGGACGTCTCAGATATTAGGGAGGCGATTAAGGCAATGGATTTCCCAGCAATCATCCGATTTGCTACGCAGATTGTCAAGACCGCACAGCACAAGATTATCTCCGTCCGAGACGTTCAGCCCGGCGATATCATCGGCATTCCTATCTTGAACTCCAAGAAGGCAACACAGAATGATTGCCTCCAGGCACTCAGCCTCATCTTCGCACAGTTCGCAGAGGATTTAGTCGTCAATGGCATTCTTCTCTACTGTGCGGCACTTGGAATGCTCTTCTCAGATACCGCAGTTAGTGGGCTAGTTCATGCACAGATTGAGCGCGCGCTCTTTGACAACTTGTTCGCAACACTCACTAACCTGGGTATTCGCACTTGCCCCAAGACCGGTGCTGTCAGCTGGGATGAGGATACACATCTTCGTGTCATGCAGCCTGCTGTTTGTGGGCTCCTTGCTCGCGCATATACTCATTTCGGCGACCGACTTTTCCCGGGCGTAGACTTTCTAAATCCCGCACCAGAGCATATGGTGGCCATCGCAGCTTATTATGAGGTCCTGGGTGGAGCTCGTGCTTACACTATCAACCGATTCATCAACAAGTTACTTGCTGACCCCGCTTATCTTGTCCGTGGAAAGTTCAACTTCGGTCTCTTTCCAGGTAAGCGCCTTAGGTGGAACACCCACCTCATCTGTGCTTTCAAGCCATTTGCAAAGGACCCACAGCCCAACTTGCCTAGCTTGGGCTATACCATTGGCGCCGTCGGTGAGACTAGGTGGCAGCTCGAGTATCTTGACCGTCCCCTTGACACTGATGACACTGTTACCCTAGGGTTGAGTAATCTCATCCCCCTCTTTGATCTGAGTGGTATGCCTAGCGCCCAGCGCGATACCGTTCTACTGCAGTTCAACCAGTGGCTTCACAAGATGCAGCAGGATGGCGCTCGTGGTCGTCTCGGCACTGAGATGCTGATGTATACCAATCAGACAGTGGAGAAGGGCCGGTTGCCCGAGTTCCCTGTCCCAGCTCAGCCCATCACGCGTAATCAGGAGCTCTATGACATCAATATGCGCGCTGCCATCGGGCAGTTGAATGGCCTAATCATTGAGCTTGGACTGAACCCTGCCATTTACCAGATTGGCGGCTACACACCCATCACGCGTCCGCTTACTCGTTCAGAGGCGGTTAGTATTATTAGTGATATGGCAGCACTCACACCGGAGGCTATCCAGATTTACACTCGTGGCAACAATCTGAATGCTGATGACATCAAGGTTTGTAAGGCTAGGAATCCGACTGCTATCCAGCGAATTCCTGATGGCATCCCCGCTGATTTGATTGCTCTTGTTCGTGCTGATTTCGGCAAGGCCATGATTCCCCCGCCGCTCCCGCATTTGCAGGTTGGCACGACTAGCACTTGTGTCTGTTGCCTAGATACCCTTGCCAATCGGCATATGGTTAGGTTGGGCTGCACTCACGATTTGTGCCGTGCTTGTCATGATGTTATGGTCGGCTACGAGCCTATTCCGGGCGAGCCAGTCAATATGGCGATGTGTCGTTGCCCTGTGTGCCAGACCACTTTGGCACTCCGTGACCCGGCACTTCTTGTTGCCATCCAGGTGTCAACTGATACCGACGAGCATTCTGTTCTGCTCCGATGCCGAATCCCGGATTGCACCACGCCTTACTATTGTGAGGCGCTCACATGTGGTGCCACAGCGGATACACTTGTCAAGTTGTGCCTCAAGCACCGGCCAAAGGAGGAGCACATCAAGGTCACAACTTGTCCCAATCCCGCATGCGGTGCTAGTCTTACCCGCGACAGTGGATGTGATGTTGTCCGCTGCCATTGCCATCAGGCACTTTGCTTTGGTTGTGGTGCAGCACTACCTAGCTCTACAGTCCATTGGGATTGCCACGGTTCGCGCGCAGAGTGTGATGCCGCAGTTGCTCATCGTTCAACCGACCCCGACAATTGGTCCGATGGCGAGGAGGAGTGGTAATTCATACCCATATTTGAATAACAAAATACCAAAAAAACAAATACATACAAAGCCCACAAAATTCGTGGCTAAATATTTTTTATGGTTTCAAGTTGCCAATCAACAACCCGGTCCCTAGATTTCACCGCAGCATACCTAATATCTTCTAAATACAACATATGTGCTTCATCATTTTCAAGTTTATCTCTGGCAATACCTGTATCAAGTTTGACAATAAATGCGGTTAGACATCCTAGCAGTGGTTCTAGGATAAGCCCCGCCGGACCCGAACTAGTAATCGTTATTTCTGGTTTCACATCCCAAAGCCGTTTTAATTCAGTGGCAATGTCTCTAGCTTCTTGGGTTACTTGAAATGTTAGCACATAATCATTATCTTCCCAAATTTGGAGCAGTAATTCCCGGATTGGTGTTGTCATTTTATGAATCGCGTTATACAAGTTAAATTATAAAAATAAATAACAAGCAAATTGAAATCAATTTTTATTTTGTTTGTTAATTGATTTGGCATTAATTAGTAGGATTTTTCCTGGCAACCTCTCGTTCACGAATCTTAGCTAGGCATTCAGCCATCGCAGGAACATATTGTTCGGTAAGTGGGACTACCCCTTCCGGATACTTATATCCCCGGTCGAGCATTTTCCGTTCACGGGTCTGAAACTTAGTCTGGTACCAATCATATTCCAGTTGGTCTCCAACATACTTATATAGTTCGCGGAATTCCATAACCGGATGAAGCTCATGGTTGCGAATATGTCCTAGCACTTGTTCTAGGGTGAAACCACCACACGCCGTCCGGAGCTTGAGTTCGCCCGAGCCGCCAACCTTGTAATAAAGATTGGTCGCCGAAAAGTCAGCTAGGGTATTAAACCGGCATCCGTTATTAATATTACATACCAAATCAAATCGGTAGGTATCATCCACCAAAAGTTTAGCAACACCATATCGTGTGGTATGCTCGTTTTCACGGTCGTGGAGATGCTGGTATTTCCGGCCGCTAACCTGTAGATAGCTTGTAATATTTGGCATCACATACCATTCAATGCCATTACGGGAAAACACCGATTCCGCCGGATTGGACTTACCCGACATCCAAATATCCACATCATTAGGTGGCCGGTATTCAGTAGTCGGATCCGACTTATATGCATGATAATGTTCGATAAGTCCTAGCACATAGCCACCAAAGATGAACCCATGGAGATTAGCAGCAGCCAGTAGATTAGTAACAAGCGCAGTCATAGCTTCGTGATAAGGCCGTGACTTGGGAGTAAGGTAGTTCTGGATTTTGGTTTCTGCATCTAGCGGCCAAATCATATCCTTCTCCGGATTGAGTTTCTTGAGTTCCTCCATATCCTTGTATTCGGGATTTTCGGGGTCTTCCGGTGTGAATTTGTATTCTTTGCACATATTGCGTTGTGGTTCATCCTTAACATCATATGTCGCATGGAGATGGTCTTGAAGCTTCCTGGCGATTGGTTGGTCGTCGGTATTAACCCAATACCCATGAATCCGGCAAAATCGCGGGTCTAGGATAGGTGTTGAGGCAAATTTCCGATAACTGTCGCCATCATACAAATCAGGGATACTAGTTAGGTGTTCCGGTTCTTGGATGGGACCAACAAGGTATTTCTCAGGAATCCTGTAGATATCGTGCTTGATTTCAACTGCCGGGTCCCAATTAATATTGGCATCTTTGCATTCCATTGGGTCAGTGCCAAACCTAGAACCGGTGCTAACAATGAAATAGCGTTCATTAATCCATCGGACAAATGACCTCTTAGTTGGTTGCGCTAACTCAGATTCTCCTAGTTTGCGGGAACCAAATTTCAGTTCCTGGCGATTACCACCACTAGGCTCATGGATTACTAAGTAGTAATCTTCAACTAGGTTAGCACTGACCCGGATTTCAATTCGGGCAGTCTTAATCTTATTTGGGAAATCGTAAGTAGTTGTCATTTTAGAACTAGGTAATTTATTTCGCGACTTGTTATCAAATTAAACGGTGTATTGCTAAACAACTATCCCGGAAGTTAAAAATCAATTTTTTTTTTTGTGTTTTGTTTTTGGGTTTTTTTGGTTTTTTTTGTGGTTTTTTTTCAATAATTTCTATTTTCATGCAGTTTATTTTTTTATATTAATACTCATACGCCAAAAATTGTTTTAAGCATATTGAAAACCAAATTATCAATATTAATATATATCAACTAGCAAAAAAATAACCTAGAACACCCAAAAATAATTAAAATGTCTGCCCCCAATACTACTATTCGCGAACTTACTTCTAGCTTCTATGCCATTATTCTGGATGAATCGGGAAGCATGTTTCAACACACCGCCGATACTCTAGGCAGTCTAAAGCAATTCCACTCCGACCAACGCAAGATTAGCACCCCGGAAAGTCAAATTCAACTAACCACGTTTAATCACGAGGCCAAACTTCGGTGGTCGGGGAAACTTACTGATGACCTAGAATTTGAATATTCCCCACGCGGGAATACTGCCCTCTATGATGCTATTCATTTCGGCATTCAACAAACTGACAGTGCCCTAGCTGTTCTCCGGACACTCGGCCGTTCTCCGGCGGATGTATATTGTATTATTATTACAGATGGTGAAGAGAATGCCAGCCGGACTTACACTCAGAAACAGAGCCAAGAACTGATTAAACAGAAGACCGAAAAAGAAAATTGGAAATTCGTATATCTAGGTGCCAATCAAGACGCATTTAAAGCCGGTGCCAGTATTGGTGTTAGCACGGCAAATTGTCTGAATTATGCACAGAATTCCAAAGCGACACCCAATGCTATGCGTTCAGTGAGCCAGGCTATTTACCGTCAGAAAGCAACAGGCGACGTCCAAGCAATGGGTTTTACTGACCTAGAGCGCTTTTCTAGCAACACTGCTTAGTTCAACAACCATTAATTTTATGTGTGTTTGGGGTGTTGATGTTTGGGGGGTGTTGATGTTTTTTGTTTATTTTTTGCGGTAATAAAATAACCAAATATTAATAAAATACAAATATAACCAACCGCACTTGGATATGTCATTATCTACTACATACAACACCAATATTGAAGGTAATACACCTGAACGCTATATATTTACGCATATAAATGCGTATAACCCTAAGATGTCGGGCATGCTTTACCTAATTAAAAACAACACCGTAACTGCTACAGAAAAATCTTTATTACTAGAATGCCGTGAAAGTAATGGTAATATACATAAATTAAAAGTAATATTCCCAGAAAAACTACAAAAAGATACAAGTATAGGATCAACTATTTTACCTACCAAAAAAATAACAAAAAAACCGGACTGCGACTATCGGTTGAATCATAATTGTAATAGACTAGAAATATCTAGAGAATCAGCAAATGAAATAGAAAATGAATATTATGTTACATTGAATGGCAATAAATATATAGATACAACCATATATGGTATCTTTTTAGAACCAGGCTTAATTAATAATATTGTTTATGACCCTGAGTTTATAGTAAAATTACTACTATATATTAATGAATTCATGGATTATAAAAAATATATGGCCGCCGAATTCACGACTAACCGCACAAATGTATATAATAGTAATGAATTAGTAAAATCTAGTATTTTACCCAAAATAGATTTCTATAATTATTCGGTATGTGAATTACTTTTATTTGAAGGATTAGTATATGGTGTAAATAGATTTGAACGTCTAGCGTATTATGGATATCCTTTTAACAATTTCAAGGCGACTGAAGGTATTAAAGAATATAATCACAATGCTATTTATTTTAAAGAATCATACAAGTTCAAGGCATCCAAATTAAAAACACATACACAGAAAAAAACAAATGAGAAATGGCATAAATCAAATAAGACACGACTTACACACAAATTATTATCACCTAAATCTAAAACACATGTAAAGGACAATTTTAGTATCAAAGTATTAGATCCTAAACATCCAGAAGGACAACAGCCTATAGATTACCATAACAAGATATATGATACTATCAAAAACCGATTAAAATTACTAACAACACCTGTTACCAAATTAGAATCGGGTTCAGTTAAAAATATTGCGGATACTTATAAAAACAAATATTTGTATCCAGATGATGTTCAATTAAGTGAAAAATATATAAAATCGCTTAGGAATTTATCATATCCCAAATTTGTGGAAACTATAAAAGCGTGGGATCCATTACTAGATAAAAATGAGGCAGGATTAGCAAATGTCTTAAAAAATGACAGTGAATATAATAAATTATTGACTGAATACAATTCAAATATATCTAACAATCCTACATACAGTGTAGAAATTTTAAAACCCAAACTAGAAAAGAAGAAGGCCGAAATTACTGAAAAATATAATTCAGTTGATGCAAAGGCCAAAGCAGTTCGGGATGTCAAAATAAAGAAACTTTATGCAGATATAAAAAAACCGTCGTTGCAGCATCAATTTATAGGCAAATATATAAATGAAATAGTAGAGAAATACCAGATATTTCCAGAACATACAAATGATTATTTGGATGAAACAATAGAAAAAAATGAACCGGAAGAAGTTAGATTATTAACAATTGAAAAACAATTTACGGTGGTTTGCGACCAATGGCGGCAAATTAACCCCAAACTATACGATAAGTATTCTGCAACACACGGTAAATTTACTACTATTTTTGATTTACTGCAGTATGTTTATTCATATAATGACATTCAATTTTTAGGAACACAAATACCTACCGAGACACAAAAAACTAGTGTTATACTAGCCATGAACATATTCACTGATTTTTTGGATGGCATATTTAGGTATTATCTTGAATTACTATATGTTAATCATATTATACCACCGCACACTGAAGAAATCAATAGCTTAATCCGTGAGTGGCCTCAACCCGAACTTATTCGCGGCCATAAAGTTGATTATTACCCCACTATTATTTAATCTTGCCGACCTGAGATAGCGCTCAAAGCCCGCGTTTTGATAGGACATAATTGAAATTACTTGTTAAGAACCGGGATTGCCAACCTAGCACTGCATCTAATATGACTAATATCCCTGCCGGTTTAACGAGCCAATCTTGATGGCGCGTCCAACTCAATCCTAATAACACGATGGCAACACCGATTAGCACAAGAAACTTGACATAGTCTTTCCATACATGTAATCCCAATTTCAGGAATTTGAGACCTAGAGCCAACCAAGTGAATGCCAATAGAACAAGTATAATGCGGTGCGCTGTATGATTTTGTGACAAGAGTAAAACTAAACCCATTCCGATACGTAATGCTAGGCACGGGAATAAATAAGCCCATTCCGGGGCGCGTAATAATGGGTCACGTAATTCTTTAGGGATATCTGTTTTACCAATTAGTTCGAGCATCCACGATTTTTTTTTTGGAAAAAAGATTTGTTTTTACAACCTAGATTTACAGATTATTTTACTTATTGCTGACATATATTATTTAAAGCTGTGCTAGGACTATTATCTAATAATTTGTTTTACTTGGCAAACAAATCCTAATGACCGAACCGATTACTTATTGGAATCCGGATAACACTTTTGCTATCCAAGTAGAATTTATAGGGGATATAATACAATTTTATTACTTGCTGAAAACAGATAACCTAGAACAGCAACCTATAGCGAAGTTATGCCATGTTCCTTGTCGGGATTCTGCCAGTGAAATCTCCCGGGCAAGGCGGGAAGGCCGCGGATATGTTTATTGGCTCAGTGTGGATTATTTCCTGGTCGCGTCATCTATTAATCCGGTTAGTTATAATTCAGTGTTTGATTTATATTATTGGTCGGTGGATGACAAAGGTGTGCTAGGACCTAAATTTATTTGTTCTATCCCGGCTGAATCAAAAAGTAATCACATCAGCTTGTGTTTGGTCCCGGAATTGTGCCGTATGGAATTTGATTATGATTTTGCGGCGCAAGTTAATCCTAATTCAGGTGAAATAGAATATACCGAATCCCGGAAAACAAATTTGATTGCCGGGTATGATGATAAGTTATCCCCGATTACTTCCGGTTTGGGTTCTAGGTGTTTTCAATGGCGGGTTATTGGAATACCTATTAGTAGTTGCAAGTAAAATAATTCTAAGGTATATAGTAAATATTCATTATTAATCTGCAAAATATGAAGACATTAAAAAGTAAAGTAAAATCTACCAGTCACAAATCTAGCACTTCCAAAACTTTAAAGCCAGAAAAGGAATTACAAGTTTGCGAGTCGTGTAAGCATGACCCAGCGGAGAAGTATTCTAAACGTCCGGCGCCATCTTGTCACGCGGACGATTGTCGTAATATGATTAAAGAAGGTAATGACGGTCGTATCTATATATCCAAACCCGATAAACGCGAGGTGTTTAAATGGATTCTAACAACTCATAGCGATGAAACACGTGGCGCGCCAAAAAATAATACTTATTATACTCACGATAATGGAGGTCGGTCATTCAAAGTTATCATTTCAAAAGCCGGTAAACATGTTGATATCTATAAATGTATTTACCCGGATTGGCATGCTCCAGATAAGTATGAAAATGTTAGGTATTACCAACGCGTTTTTGGATTTGATGTTATGCGAGTAATGCTAGGAACTGACCCAGATAATTTGTATAAAAATAAACCTGAAAATGTAAAGAAATGGCTCGGGAATTCTATTCTTGCTGAAATATCCCGTGGAAAATACCTATATATTGGCGATTCGGTCTTTACTTTTAATACCGGTCCTGACGCAAAGACACCGATTACCAAATATATTTCGCCTGTTGGTAATAGCGATGTCCCTTACCCATATGCTGTGGACGACAGGTTTGTTTATTTGATGATTGAAAATGTCAAGATTCCGGTTTCAGCGCTAGATATGACACAAAAACCATTTGACCCATATACACAATATTATGAATATAGAAATTATGAAACCATAGATATCAAATTACACAGTGCTAAAGTGCATAGTGTAAAATTAGATAAAACTGAATTGATTGCTAGGTTGGACTAGTTTGATATTCATTCAAAATATTGTTTGTAATCCGGATGTGTAATAAATGCAGTCCAAGTTGCATATATTTCAGGGTCTTTCATACAATGTTTACGTGTTTTATAATTTTGTTTCTGTGCATAAAACCATAATATTAAAGATTTATTCATTTTATCACTATAAGAAGGTATCTTAGAATTACAAATAATAAATTTTTCTAATTGATTAAATTTTTTATACCATAATTTTATATTACTAATGAAATAATCATTATAGTTAGGATGAGTAATAAAATTACTCCACGTTGAATATATAGTGTCATTAGACATAATACCTTTCCGTGTCTTATAATTTCTTTTTTGAGCTTCAATCCATCCGCTTAAAGATTTAATATTAACATCTTCATCTTTTATAGATGGCTTTATACTGTTATTTGCTATATAGGTTTTAACCTCGATAAATTTTTTAAACCAAATTTCAGTATTTGTCATAAAATAATTGTTATAATCTGGATGTGTAATAAAATCATTCCAAATTAAATATATATTTCTATCTGTCATTAAATTCTCATTATTTTTAAAATACTTTTGTTGACAGCATAACCAACCACCCAGATACTTTGCTATGTTATCTTTATCTTTTTTGGATGGTAATTTTTTATTAGAATTAATATAGTCTTTTAATCTATTAAAATTTTCTTTCCATAATTCTTGTTTATTTCTAAAATAATATTTATAATTATCATCATTTATAAATTCTTCCCACATATTATATATTAAATTATCTTTCATACTTTGAATTTTGTTTTTATAATTTTGTTGTTGATGAGAAAACCATTTACCAAGATTTTTATAAACTTTATTCATATCAATTTGAGATGGAAGTTTTTTATTTACGTTTATATATTCTTTTAATTCATTTAATTTTAATATCCAATATTCAGTATTTGATATAAAATATTCTTTATAACATGGATCAGTGATAAAATTATTCCAGATATTAAAAATTATATCATCAGCCATATTTCTCGTTTTCTTTTTATAATTTTGTATTTGATGGTCTAACCATTTACCTAAAGTCTTAATTTTAGGGTCTTTATTTGTATCACTAGGTCTCTTCTTATTATCATCAATATACTTCTTCACCAGTTCTAATTTCTCATTCCAAGATATCAATCTGAATTCCTTAGCGCCAATTACTAGTTTTCGGCATTCGGTAATATCGTCACAAACTGTTTTAGGCTTTCCAGCACCGCGACTAGTAAACTGACTTACTGAATTAACTATAACTTTATCGGCGAATCCGGCGTCAATTTCCTTTATACCACCTAGTGTTTCTAGGATAGATTCATATTCTGAACACCACAAGAATAGGTTACCGACCTTGAATCGGTTATCCCGCACAGTCCTAGTGCACCTCATCAACCTCTGAATTGTCCGGATTTTAGATTTGCTAGGATAAGTTATGTAGATAGAATCACAGCTAGGTATATCAATACATTCATCTAATATCCGGACACTAAATAGTAATTCAATCCGGTTGGAACTTGCGAATCCCTGTAAGATTTCCCGACGCGAACTTGCTGAATTCGCACTAGTAATCTGTGATGTGTTAATATCTAAACAATAGTATTCATTCAACCGAGTTATTAGTTCGCGTAATTGTGTGATTTCTGAGGTATCCTGGCAATAAACAATACATTTTCGGGAGCCAGTATTAACTAGACACGAGAATAAGTATATAGCTTTACTATACAAGATATTTTCGGAACCTAGCACATCTTTTATGCCTAGCTCCTTATGAATATCCGTCCGTAAATCTGTTAAATCCTCATGGATAGATGGAACCCAAATTCGGTAATCAGTTATGAATCCGCGTTCAATGGCATATTTGAATGACATATCATAGATGCGTTCTCCCAATAGATAATCCCCGGTTTCCCCTTGGTCTTCTAAGTCATATACCCTAGGTGTCGCACTCATAAAAAGTTTCTTAATCCCTTGCATTGTTATAATCTTATTGAAATCATCTTTATCATCCTGAATATTTGCGGGACTGAGGTTATGGAATTCATCTGTTATGAATAGTATTTTTGGCACGGCGCGGATTTCTTGTCCTAGCACAGCTTCATCTGTTTCATACTCTGGTTCCGATTCCGATTCTGGTTCTGATTCCTGTTCCGAGTCTAATTCTGATTCCTGTTCCGATTCCTTTTCTAATTCCGATTCCTGTTCAAATTCCACCTCATCAAATTCCGATTCTAGGTCACGTGAACCTAGTATAGCACCATATTCCGCATCTAGGACTTGCCTGATAACATCCATGCTATCATATGTCGCCGAAATTAGAAACCCGGTTTCCGAACGTTCTCGCATAAACTTTTTAATCTTTTCCGGGTCTCGGCAACCATCACTATCAACCAATAATGTAGTCAATCGCGGGTAACCATATTCAACAAATCGGTCAAGATTCTGTTTAGCGAATTCCTTTAGCGGACTTGCGATAAATACTTTGGGGAATTCTTGGGCTATTAGAAATGCAGTATATGTTTTCCCAGTTCCACAAGGCATTGACAGGATTCCATTGTCGTTTTCAGCGAAATATTCGATCGCAGCTTTCTTGGCTGTTTGTTGATATTCCAATTTTTCAGGGTCGGGTTTGAATACTGATGTCTGGATTGGAATATTTGCCGGTTCCGATACTAGAGTTATTGTTGGACTAGGAGTTGCTGTGCTAGGTTCAGAAATAGGCGATGGCAAATAACTTGTATCGAAGGGAACACGATTATATTTAATTCTGTCTTGAATTGGCAGGGTCCGGACATTAAGTGATAGCCGGTCAGTGTAATATACGGCACCTTGTTTATCAGGCAAACTAGCCATCCAACACATGAATCCGGCTAAATCATTCATACTAACACCTTGTTTGTAGCCATTCTTACATTGAACTAGGTAGCATTCAGTTTCGGAGGACATCGCAATAATATCTATTCCGGTATCCTGTTGTAATGGATTGGCGCGTTCTTCTTTGCGTTTGAGCCTAGCTGCATTATGTGAACCGATAATCCCATTTTCCACTAAGATGGTTTCAGGTGTATGAGGCCAAAGATATGCAGGTTGGGTTTGCCTAATTAGGTCTAGGATTTGTAATTCATATGCGGCGCCTTTAATTTGGTTTTCAGTCCCATTCGCTGGGATATGTTCTTCATCCATTTTTTTGGTTTTAGTTTTGTTTTTGTGTGGTTTCAAGTTTATTTGTTATCCGGGGATTAATTCTTAATATTGAAACAATTTTTATAAATGTAGTGTAAAATAGAAAACAGAAAAAATTAATTAGTATCTTGATGTTTCAAAAATTTATTCGTTTATCTGTTGAAGGGACTATTATGTTTCTTTGTGCGCCATGTTCTAATGTATATTTTTCCATTCCGTCATGAAATTTTTGGATATTTTTCAAGGCAGAATCAGATGTATTTAATATTACCATTCGCATTTCGGCAATATAGTCCTTTAAATATGGATTTTCGCCATCAATCATATGTATTTCCTTTAATTTATCTATCATTTTTTTATACTGTGGTTTTATAGGAATATCTTTTCTATCTAGAAACGCATCTAGACTATCTAAATTATTCATAACCATTTCAATCAATATACTATCCAATGACACAATAGATATTTCGCCCTTTGAATTTAGGTATTTACATAATTTTTCACGTTTATTATACAATGCAACGTTATGGTTAGCAGTATTAGAATAAACATGTTTAATATATGCTTTATATGCTTTTAGACCACTTGCATGAACATCATCATATATGCGCTGGTCTTCTAACATTTTAGTATCTTCAAATCCAAATGGATTAGAGCCCATGAGTTTCCAATAGTTAATAAAATTGTCATATATTTCATCTTGACTTGGACTTGCAACTGTAATATTTAAATCACCATTCAATGTATTATTTATTGTATTATTATTAACAATTATTGTCACATTGCTGGGTTGTTGGTCGTTTGATTTTTTAAAGTAATCTGCAATAGCTGACACATTGCCAACATCAGATAGTAATATTTGAACGTTACTACATTTTGGTATATGTCTTTTCAAACTAAACCCAGATGCAAATGATTTATTACAACATTTACACATATTTTTTGATGTTTTATTAGGTAGTATCCCTAGTTGGTTATCTTGATTTATTTGGGAATCTGAAGTTGCCATATCTAATTCTGAGTTAGGAGGTATTATTATGGAATTATTTGCTTCATGACTTTTAGCGTTTGATAAACTATCTTTAGTAATATTTAAAGCTTCTAAATTACGAATATGTGTCTTACTAATCAAGTGTTTTCTATAATTAGAGACAGTGCTTGTATTAACCTTACAAATTACGCAGTCAAACATTATTTAATTTTATTATTATATATTACATATTTATTTATATTAATTTATTAGTCATGTTTGCGTATATTTCAGTCATGTTTGCCAAGATTGTATATTACCATAAAATAATTTCCGCCACTGTGTGCTTTATTTTACATATGTCTGATGCGAACATGTGTGGTTCGCACATCGCACATTGCAATCGCGCAGTAAGCGCACATCGCATCATTTCTATATAAAACGCTTAATATCCTTATGTAAATTACCTTGACAAAACTTCGCATAAATAGCAAACATACTTACCTTTAAAACTGGTGGAAATATAAATTACTTAACCGTAATTCGCGTAAATTATACACACCAAAAAATAAATGTGCACGCGTAGGTGGGTGGCAGCCACATCTCAAAAAAACTTGAATCGCATAAAAAAGTTTATCCCTTTCCGCTCAAACGACCCCCAAAAAAATTTGCATTTTGATTCAAGCCAAAAAAAACCAAAAAGTCTCCAAAAACCAAAAATCATACAACTCGGTAAAATACATTCATCCCAAACAATTCCACAGTCAAATCCATATTTTGAAAATCCGGAAAAATCCGAGACTTTTTCCTAAAATCCCAAAAAGTCTCCCGACACCAAAAAAATCAGGAAAAATCAGGAAAAAAACCGACAAAAATCCGGCAAAACAAATTGAAAACAACTCTATTCAAATGTAAAAGTTCGCAACTCACTGAAATCTGGCGAAATCATCTTTGTATAAAACAAATATAAAATTATGTAATATCACATTAACCATATGACAAACTATATAAAAATAAACCAGCAAACTAACTCACACAACAGCAACAAACAATCAGCAAACCAACTATTAATAAACAACAGGGATTTGTTGTTCGGGTGCTGCTAATTGACTAATTTGCTTATACTTATTTACTTTTTTGAGTTGTTCTACAGAATTAGTAACAACTACACCAGCAAACGGCATATATTCGTCAGAGCTATCAGGTTTAGATATCCAATTCAAAGCACAATCCAATTTGCGACTAATTATTGTCCAATGCCGTCTAGCTAATACTTGGTCGCCGGAAGATTTCAAATAAAGCGGAACTAGGCTAACCACCCGCGGACCCAAACCTTGGCGCAATAAATCATGACATGCCCCGCCGGCATCTTGTTCCGGATTCGCGGTATAAACACCTAGCACCCGGAGAATTTGGTCCAAAATCGTAGATAAATTATTTTCAGGAGACACACTTGCATCAGGAGATTGCCAAATATATTCCGACCAGATAGTCCACCGAGCCGAAGCCGAAATGATATATGACCCGATGTAATATAAACTCAACGGACCGGTATAATCTTTGAGAGCGGGTGCTAGGATATTTGACCAACCCGGTATATTACTCACCATAGGCCGGTAACTGGTATTCAACGAAATATGTGTAAGCGCACCAGGGAAATCTGGATTAGAGTGATAATCCAGGGAATACCCGAATACAGGTCGGCCATTATGGATGAGTAATTCAATACATCTTTGCTGACTATCTTCGGAATCCAAATAAGGCATCCAAAACCACCCAACATAGCCAGATTCCGCAACCAACTTCTGGTAATCCTGGGAATTCATACATACACGGTATTTATGTTGCGCGCCTGCTAAACTAATTATGGGTTTCAGGATAATCGGAAATTGTCGTGGAACTAGTTCGGCGCAAACGGGGGCACATTCTAGGCCTTGTGTTTGAATCAAACGTAGTTTATTATGAATGACATCCCAATGTTGAAATGACAATCCATTCCAAATTTGGTCAGCATTGGCAAATATTTGCTTCCTGGTTAGACCATTATTATTACTTCCAGCGCGGTATGTCATATGTTTTAATAAATTATTATTTGCCTATTATATTACCTAGAACAACTAGGATACTGTTTAAGACAAAAAACAAAACAAAAATCAAAAACACATGAAGACGAAGTTTGCTAAACCGTTAGTAATCATTCTTAGCAAAACCATTAATCACTTGTGTTATGTCGTAATAATTTGTAGATATCAGTAAATCACGATTCATATTACGGGCACACGTAATCGCCTTCTTGAAATCCTTGCAAGTATCGAGGAACTTCGCCTGTCCGAGTGTATCCTGATAGGTATCAATCTTGAGGTTGAGAAGAATCAGGTGAATCATCTCGGTCGGAAGGTTCATACGGTTGCAAATCATCAAGAATGTGATGATTGCTTGCCTGGAAATAGGGATGAAGCTCACCACATTCGACGGAACTGACTTATAGAGGAATGCAACCAAAACGTTGATGAAATGCTGTGGCATTCCTGGATATTCCTCTCGGATAGCAAGAGTCAAATCGGCAGGAACATTTGGCCCATACCGATAAAGCTGCCAAGGACGATTCGCATAAGATGGACTATCACTAATATAACTGTGGCTGTAGTAGTGTAGGCCATAGGTAAGTCTTACCATCCTTTCTCCTGATGGCTTTGGCACACCGAAAATGAGCTCCTCCATATTAGTAAATGCCCGACCGGATGCAATCCACTCATTTCGTTGAGTAGTGATAAACCAATCAATAGTATCGGGCTTCACAAAATCCCGGACATCCCAATGTTTTTTGTGTTTCTTGAAAAACTTGGAAAGCCATGACTTGATGTTCTCAAATGAAGGAACCAGTGAATTAGTAGCTGCAACGATAACAGACATTGTTGGATAAGAAACTTCTTTGTGGAAGTATGTTATAAATTATATATTGAATTATATTCTTACCACCTAGAACCGCTTGTAATCATTTTTTGTAATTATTTTGTTTATTTTGCTTGTTTTAATCGTTATAAATGAATACTGTGTTTATGGATACCTAGTAAAGCGTATAGCCACCCTATCACATACACACTCACATACGAAACAAAATATATCTTGGAAAGATGGAATATTCCCGGCTAGAACTTATACTCTTTGCGATAATCATAATTTATGTGCTAGGACCTATACTTTGGCACCTAATACAAATACTATATAAATCAGTAGCCCCAGAACGTAACCTAGCACAGCGATATGGCCCGGGGTCATGGTGTGTAATTACAGGGGCCAGCAGGGGCCAGGGTCGCGTCCTAGCTATAGGGATGGCTAAACGCGGATTCAACCTAATCCTAATTGGTTCAGCTAGGACACATCAAACTGCCGAACAAATACAACAGCAATATCCCCAATGCCAAATCCGGGTAATAGAACGGGACTTTGCACACGCACTCAATGACCCTGAATGGTGGCCGGAAATTGAAGAAATATTCCGAAGTGGAAAATATGATATAAGCGTGCTTATCAATAATGTAGGCCAACGCTCAGCTAGTCGGCCAAGTCACCACCAATCGGACCGGGATATTCGTAAGAGTCTTATCACAGGAACTTATCCACAAATCCGGCTAACTAACCTAGCACTAGAACATATGACCCGGCGCACAGAACATCAAGTCCTGAAACCCATTGGCGAACCCCGCTATAAATCATCAGTCATATTCATAACCGCACAATGCCAACATCCCCTTGTTGCCCTAGCCCAATATCTATCAGGTGGTGATATTAGTGTTCCTTATTTATCGGTTTATGAAGCCGCGAATGCATTTGGATACTATCATGCAAATAGCATTATAAAGGAATACGATGCAGAATCCGCGATAGATTTTCTAAATATAACTCCGGGTGCAGTAATTACTGAGAATACACCATATCTCAAAGATACGCCTTTTGCGGTTCCAGTCGACCAATTCTGCACGGGAATATTCCGTTTGATGGGTGGTAATTGGCGCGGGGCGACATGTGCATATTGGGGTCATGACTTATCAGCAGTCTTAATAGGTATAGCCCCTTGGTTCCGTGTTGGAATTTTACGACAAGTGGGTAATATTATTAATAAGAATATAAATAATCAAGAAAACACAAACCAAATCTTTAAAACATAAAATAACCAATGATTTTACTGAATTTTATTAGTAGCTATTAAGTAAATGATTAGTATGACAAAAAAAACCAAAAAAAATAACAATACCAAAAAGAGAGTATTGAATATTCCGTTGAATTTATCACATACTCAAAAAAAAGTAAAAATAATACACACAGACGACCAGCAATTAATAACTAAAGTAAACCAAAATAGGTTTGATTTTGAAGATTCCAAAGTTATTAAATTATTAGGTCAAGGCGGGTTTGGGAAAGTTTATAAAATTAAATTAAATGACAAGATATATGCATTAAAAATAGAGAAATTATTATCAAGAGACAGTTTTTATTTACAAAATGAAATAAGATTAATGAATACAATTGGTTTTAAACATAAAGACCAATTTTCACTTTTATATAATTATAGGGTTATTAATAATTGTAGAAATAATAAATTTATAAATCGCAATTTTTCTATAATTAATAGGAAAAATATTAAAAATAATCTATGCTTAGTTAAATTATATTCATTTGTGCAACAAGATTTAGAGCATTTTAGTCTAAATAATTTGAAATTACATGAATTATATTCTATAACTATACAAATATTATATATAGTTTATCTAATACATAATAATGGATTCATACATGGTGATTTGTATCCAAAAAATATAGGTATTAATTTAGTTGAGAAAGATAAAACTACACGGATATTTAATTATAATTTACCATTATTTGGATATCAAATAAATGCAATAGATTATGGATCATTACTGCATAAAGATAAACTATCTAATAGAGAAGAATTCAAATTTACACATGATATAAAAGATTTTTATGAACGTCACAAATTAAAAGAACAGACAATAATATATACTTTAATGAGTAATATGACATCATTTTGGAATTATGTGGATAAACATAAAATAAGAGTTAAATCATATGAAGATTCCAAACATCTTATTCTAGCTCAACCTGAAATAGAAGAACTAAAAAAATATACAACTAATGATTTTATTTTATATAAGTTATATAAGTTATTTAATGAAGAAAAGTTTGAGAAACTTATATTTGGAAATCACTATAAAGAATATATACCAATAAATAATCTTATACCAACAGAAGATTTGAAATATGTATTAATTAATTACAATAATAGTAAATTATTAATAGAATATTTTATTAAAAAATTGCAACACTTGATTGGAAATACTTAATGCCATATAATGTCTTTACAATTAGGGAACCATTTTTCTACCCATTGCGAGCTTGCAATTTGTTGTCGGACCCCTGCACTCATTTCATTTAAGTATAGTTCATGGATATTACTAATTGGACTAGTAATTTGACACGAGGAACAATATTCGAGTCCTAGTATAGTAAGTGCTGGTAATTCAGGAAATCCGTCAGGAATAGTCAGGGGTTTATCGGCGCAAATATCATGCCCAGATAGAACAATACAGCGCAATAGCGGGAATTTAACAGGATTTTGCGCAATGAATTCGGCACATCCGGCGTCCATAACATTGGCAAATGTAATCTGGTCGAGCCATGCGCAAGACTTAAGGCTTTCAACTGATGAAATATACCGGATGTTGGCATTAGTTGTTCCTGTTGGGAACATTGCATTATATCGAGGGTAATAACACTCTAGCTCAGACCATTCGCTTGTAGGAGTGCAAACTACTTCCATTTTATACTTTTATATTTTTTGATTGGAGTGGGTTCTAGGTATGTTAGGTGTATTAGTATATAGTATTTACCAGCCTATAAATCGTTTTTTGCGCCCACTGACTAAAAAGCAAATATAAATTTAAACCAATTATCAGAATTAGTATGTATCAGTTACCACACACCACTAAAAATTATTACTGCGAATACAATCTCATACAAAACATACAAAATGGGAACTAAATTAACAACTCATAGCCGAACTAATTTTACTGGTTCTACAACAAATCCGGTAGGACAACCTCCTTTACCCGATGATATTTATGATTGCGCGATTTGTTATGATAAAATCCAACCCACAAATTATACACTAACTAAATGTGAGCATTACTTCTGTAAGCCTTGCCTAGATGCTTGGCTGAATATTAATTCGTCTTGCCCGATGTGTCGTAGTTCAATTAGGACATCAGCACCTAGGCCAAGCACACAACCACGGCAAACACCAATTCCGGATGTTCGGCTAATCTCTGAACCTAGAAGACGAGTTGTGGAAAGAAATATTATGGAAAGATATATGTGGGAAACTTATTTTATGGCCTCAAATGACCTAAAAAATCAGGAATTCACACCATATTTCGCGGATATTAATAAGTCGGATTATGCGCCTGCTAATTTTAATGCCAATCAAATGACATTATTTGATTAATAATCTTAACATCCATCCAAAAAATTGTTTTATTTTTACTAGTTATTTTATTCACAAAATCAACATCAGTAACAAAATATCAATAATACAGCACAACACAAAATGACTGTATCAACTTGTAACAAATGTGTGGTAATTATTCTATTCATCCTAGGTATTGGGTTACTGCTAATTCCATACCCTGCACTTCGCCAACTCGTTGATAACCGGAACTTAATGACCTATAACTGCACGGACGCGCGCAATTTTACATATAGTGGCAAATCCCTTGGTGCCTACAGGGCTACTGCTCTGGCGAATATGACAGTGTCCGATTCCACACCTACCAATTCCACTACACCAAGCAAAGTGGTTGTGGTAAAACTAAGATATCCCGGTATTACAACATGGCTACCGTATGCTTTTAATACACGTGATGATACTAATAGATGGTATTCGGGGATTAGTAAGTCTAATTATACAAATGAAGAGAATATGAGCTATTCACAATGGTTCCAATGTGTAAGTGATACTAACCTAGCTGGAGGCTATACCCAGCCGGCACTACCCAATTTGCCGCTATATTATGCTTCTTGCGCGGGCGGGGTTATCTTTCTATTTCTGAGTATGTTTATCTGTTGTATGAACTCTAGACGCGAACGTCGTGCTAGGTATGACTATATTTATTTGAATTAATGTTTGGCAAAATTCATGAATCATGGAAACAATAAAACAAATAATTTGTTTTTTACTTTGTCAATTTTACTACAAATTCAAAAATATCTTTCCCCGCGAATGTTTCAACACCCCGGTTGCGTTCAGTTGTTAATACCCGGACTAATGAATCTATATATGCACAATAGACTTGTTTGGATGGCAGGGTTAGCAGTCGCGAATTCCGGATATGGCTCATCAAGAAATCGGCGTCTGTAAGTGGTATCTTTTCTAGGATAAGTTTGAGTTTTTCGCGCATAGTTTCGGGCCCAGCTGATTGCCATTGTCCTAGCCACATAATTATTTTTTGCTGGCGTTCAGTTGGTTCCGGATATGCTTCATCGTGTTTAACTAATTCTGCGTAACTGAATCCCGATTTAATAATAGGTTGGTTGGCTTCTTCTTGTGCGCCGATTACCCTGGTTTCCTCTACGGAAAGACCAGGTTTGGCCGGCGCAATTTCCACCGACGAATTCAAACCATTTGCACTACGATATACTTGTCCGTCACCGAATTTAATAGTTAATTTACCAGCCGAGCCACCGGTTGCTAATTGCCCTGGTTTATTAGTCGGTATCGCTGCGGTTCGGGCTTCATTTTGCGTGAGGTATGGGTCAGCCATAAGGGCAGTTGCGCGTTCCTGTTGTTCGCGCTGCGGGCGTTGGATAATATTGACTACTACATCGGGTTCGGCGGCTGACATCATTCGGGACATATGTTCCCGTGTAGTCATATGCGACATAAGTTCATTACGGGTGTCAAAAGTTAGGTTACATGCCCGGCAATAAGTCCTTTTATTCGCAGGCCGGCATGTTTGTTCTTTAATGTGTTTTGTGTTTGCTTTAGCCACAAAACAATAGGGGCATGAAATGGCGGATACTCCACTTTTATTGCCGGATTTATTTGATGAGACATCTGACATTTTTTTTTATGAATTCGGTTTATGTTTAGTGGTGGTTGCTTATTCTTAGAAAAGAGTTGTGCTAGGTTATACTAATTTATATTCCCGATGAAATGTTTAATAGTTAATATTGAAACCCTGAACTAGTAAATCCGGGATTTGTCGCAAAAAAAAATAAATAATATAAGTGGTTTGGCTAATTAGTAGTAATTAAAACCAGTCCATTCCGCATTAATTAAAATGACTACAAAACCAAGTGAAATATCTCTGCCACAAAAATTAGGATTAGATAATGATTGTATTTGTGTGGTTTATAAACAAAAGACTGATTATTTTTACATTTCCGCAATTACTCATATAAGTGAAAATAAATTCGGTGTCGGATTATTTGATAAATTAATAATTTATGAATTACCAGCAAATCTAGGGCACGAAGGATTAAAACCAATTCCACATAATTTGGTGCGGTATTCAACTGATTTTAAAACACCTTGGGATTCAAAACGATTTGGGAATATCAATAAATTAGTTAGTAATGATAATCTTTTAGTTAGTGGTGGAATAGATGCAACTATTTTAATACACGATATACAATCAAAAAAACTTATCCACAAAATAACAACACATACCACACCTATTTTTGATATATGTATCTCAGGCAATTATATAATATCAAGTTCTATGGATGGTATTATCAATGTGTGTGATATTATAAAAAAAGAAAATATCCGGATTATAGAAGATTATCAACAATTCGCAACTGATGGATATTCACTGTGCGTTATAGATAATTTATTACTAATTGGTGGTTATGAGAATACTATTAAAATATTAGATATGCGGACTTGGAAGTGTATAAATAGCATTAATATAGGACATCAGGGGGACCTGGTGTGTGAAATGCATGTCGCCGGTAGATTTGTATATATACGTCATTGGGGTGCAATTTTACGATTAGATATTGATAATTTGAGTTCTATCAAAAGAATTATTACTCATGATGTCATATACTGTTTTCAAATAATAGCAAATACCCACCTTATTTGTGCTTGTAAGGATGGCAATATCCGCATAATAGATATTAAAACTGGAAATTGTCTATCAAGTATTCCAGTGCTTAATAAAAAATATGGCGATTCATATCCAACTTGTATGTCAATTCAGGATAATATTATTATATTTTCTGACCGGAAGGAATTAGTTATAACTCAATATATATTATTTCCAGGCGAATTATCCAAATTTAAATCTGTTATTTTTGGATATGAATTACCAACGTATTTAGACGATCACCTTTTGTCCTGTTTTATATAGGTTTTTGCGCGGTGTATTTGTCGCTTACCTATTTATTTTTGACATATTTTGGCCATTGATAGATAAAAAAATCGTTTTTGTTGGGTGGTGGGTATTGAATTATAACTAAACGAAACAAATTGTTCAGGTTTTAATAATCTACTACCTAGCACAGCAAATAAAATGAATTGCCAGAAATCCCACCGTATTGACCTTGAAACTGCCACCGCTTGCAAGCATTGTGGCAAGGATACATACACCGAATATCTGTGCCATCCCAAATACGGCCGTGTCCATACTGATTATCACCGCTACTGCCCTAAGTGTAAATCTTGCAAGAATACTTATGATGGTGACTGCCTTACCTGCCCCCAATGTATTGCGGTATATAGTGAAAAATATGCTGCCAAACAAGCACAAGACCGCGCACAGCGTATTGAAGAAGAGAAGTATAATGAGACCGTCGCCAAAGGGTTTGGAGGATTGCTATTTCTACTTGTTGCTCTAGCTGCTTGGACATGGTATTGTTCCGCAAATCTAATTAACAAAGCCTAGCCCAAATCACTGCTTAAATATATTTTTTGTTTTATGTTTATAGTAAAGACTATCTAAATACAAATACAAAAACTAAATACAAATCTACTAATCCTATCTAGTAATTAATATGTCTCAAGAACAACAACCTAGCACCGGAACTACCACTACTACACTCGCGGCACCACTTACCCTAGATGACTGCACCGTAGAGAATTGCCCCGAATTTAATTTCGCCGGGCAAATCAAAGAATGTAAGGTCGTTGATGTATATGATGGTGATACTTGTAAAGTCTGTTTCGCGATGGGCGCCGGGTTTTATAAATTCAATGTCCGGATGCTCGGTTATAACACACATGAAATGAAGCAAAAACGTGGTGACCCCAACGCAGCAACTAATAAAGCATCTGCCACTGCTGCTCGGGATTACCTCCGCTCTCTAGTGCTAGGTAAACGTGTATTCATTCAATGCCAAGAACAAGACAAATACGGCCGTATTCTTGGCCGGCTATACCTAGACCATACTCTTTCCCAGCAAGTTTGCGTTAATGATATGATGCTGGCAAGCGGGCACGGGTTTGCTTATTCGGGGGTTGGTGATAAATTCGCGGGAACTAACGGTGTTCAACAGGTAATTATGCCTTCACAGTGAAATAATCTAGGTGCATAGAAATTATGTTCAAGAAATTGATTATGTTTCATATGGATTATTATTTTTTTTAAGATAACATTCATTACAACAATATATAGGAATCCCCAATTGTAATCCTGCATGATTTTTGAAAACAGAAAATTTACTCGCACAACTAGGACAAATTAATTCTGTTTTACCAAGTATAAGATTATACAAATAAAGAAATATAGTTGAATTATTGGATGTCATTGCTAAGTGATATAAAAGTAATTCGTATTTGTATGTAGGATATTATTTTTTAATTAAATATTTTTACTATTAATTACTTTATGGTATTAAAATAAAAAAAATCTAATAGGTAAATACCTTATTTATTCTGGTATTTCCGAGTTAGAACCCGAAGATATGGATAATTCATCATCATGATTTAGTTTAAGGTTCATTAATAATTTACAATAACTATCAAAATCTGCTTTCAAATTAACAAAATAATCCCATTCATAAATAACACCTTTATTGGAATATTTATTAGTTCGAATGCAATATTCTGGAGGAGCCATGTGGAACGATGATTTCACAGAACCCATTTCTTTTTCAATAGAATAATCCCCTGAATATTCTATATCTAATAACTGTAAGTTATGTTTTAAATTTAATCCCTTTATATAATCAATAAATTTAGCAATAAATTTATTAATATTTCTGTGTTTTTCAGAGCGTAGATTGCTATAAAACGCGACAGTTGCATCAATATTAACTCCAAATTGAGTAATATTTTTCAATTGACGGATAGATGTTGGGACTATTGGAATCGATAATCCTAATTTATTATTAAGTGTTAAATATACAAAATCTAGTTTAGTTGGCTGGTCCTTATTATAGTGATGAATAAAATGGATCCTTTTTAATAAAGGTTCCGATATCAATAATATTGAATTCATTAATTTACCAAAGTTTCCATTATAATTTTCTTTCAATGGACTATATATCTCGAATAGAGTTGGTAAAGTATCACTTGTTAAATACCCTAATTTTACATAAATATCAAATATATTTTGAGTATCTTGTGCGCTCTTATAATCAATTAGACTTTGCTTGATATCACCTATTCTAAAATGTAATATTGATAATAATAATGAAATCATATCAAATGAAGTATAATATGGTTGGTTATTATATCTCATATATAATTGCTCTGGTTCTACAAAATCAAATTCTGTGCGGCCAATTCTTGACAATCTATAATTTTGAATTCCCTGTCCTTGCTTAATTATTTCTAGTCTCTCTACATATTGGTGATTAGTATATGCATCTACTAGCATATTACCATAAAATGATTGAACCAAATCAGCGTTGAGTGCATTATTTGGATTTTTCAATATATTATTGTAAAAACGCATACCATTTAGAGTAATACTAGATTTATCAAAATCACCTAAATATATATCTAATGTTTCATCTTTGTTTAATTTGTAAAACAAATTTTCTAATTTCATATCAGTATGTGTGAATAAATAATCTGGATGCTTCAATATATGTAACATATTGTCAGTTTGTATTAAATAATTATATAATCTACTAGAATGTCTTATTAATTCAGGTTCCTTCATATTAAATGGTGCTTCATATTGTTTATCTGGATTTTTATTGACTAAATCAATAAAGTATTGATCTAATGATCCATCCACACGATCCATAACTAAACAATACTTATATGATTCACCTTTATGGGTCTTGACTTTGGTTACAAATAAATTATTGTAATCTATTACCTTAATTTTATCTGGATTTTGGTCTGCAATATGTTTTATTATTAAATTGTTAATGAAATCATTAATGGGGTCAATGTTTCTGCATGATAAATATACTTTTATATCTGAATCGGTTGTGTGTTTTTTCAATCCTGATATTTCATTGCTATAATAATGTTTCCCATTAAAATTTAATTTATTAAAACTTTCTAGGTCAGGGTAATAAATGTAATTTTTTTGCCCTAATATAGCTCTATTTTGTCCGCCTATTTGTGTTATTTCAACAGATAAATAATCATTTATTTTATTGATATTTACATCAAACGTATTAAATATTTTAATTACTTTTTTATCATCTGGACTGTCCTTATTACTCAAAAATAATATTGTTGTATTTTGATGGGCTAATCCACCCAAAACTTTATCAATATTATAGCGTGAATTACCAGGTGAAGTCCATTTTGGAGTTTCCGGTTTAGTTAAATCTATTTCATATTTTCCTTTAATGTCATAAAATATATTCCTATAAAAAATGTTTGTAAAATCCATGTTTATCATATATTTTTCACTATCATATTTCAAAAATGTATCTAACATAGGTTTATATATGTCATATTGTGAATGCCTAGAGTTAAATTCGTTAGATAATATTAATCTTTGTTCATTGTTATTGTTAAATAATTCAAAATTTGGGTTTTCATTCCAATATTTTGCATTACTTCCCATACCACCCAATAATTTAGGTATGTTTTTTTTCACACTTCTAATTTTCAAATTATTGCCTTGTTTTTTGGCAAATAGTTTTTTTTTAGAATATCTATGATTACTACTAGTTTTTTTTTTATGTGTCTGCATTATTATATTTATTTATAGTTATTATTTTATTAACTTATTTTAGTTACTAATTATTTTTTAAAACCGCCCATATTGAATTTTAATCCACATTAATAACCCATTTAATAATAGGATTATGCATTGTTTCTAGATTATATTGATATTCAGCTTCTTCATATATTCTACGAGGTACAATGTCCCATCGTGTAAAATCATATTCTAGGTCGGGTTTGAAGGTCCGTAGATAAGCACGGCTAATTCTCTGTAGTTCGCGATTACGTGTTTTGATTTCATTATTTTTTGTTTTTATTTCCGCAACAACTTTCTTGTTTTGAAATCTACTATCTGTTTGGAGTAGGTCTAGGCCTCTTTGAATTTCTTCAGTAATATGATTTGGCCTTGAACTCATATACTTTCGGCTTGTATCAAAAGTGTATTGCCTAGCTAGGCGGATACACTGCGCATCACATGGTTTGGGTTTGGTGAGATATTCAACATTATTAAACATGTTATTGAAATACATAATCCAATCTTCATAGCTTTTCATAAAACTTACAATATTACTCATTATTATTCTTAGTTGAAATTGTATTGTTTGACAATAAATTATAATTAGTTAATACCAATAATACAAACTTATACCGTCTAGCACACTAAATAAGAACACTATGTTGGAGTGTTCTTTTATGTGCTAACGGGTGTGTCCTAAAGTGTTCTTAAATAGAATACTTTACGGTATATCAATTTTTTTGTTTTAGAAAAATTGTTTTGTAACCAAAATTAGATAATAAAATATAAATCACAAATTTTATAATTCTTAAAAACCAAAGATATGGACGCTCTAATTAATTGGTTTTACGACCAGAATTTCACATGTGCTAATTTTAACATCCAACCCGATGAAACATTATTTAGTTTCGCGGATAAAGGCGAACTCCGAATGCGCCAATCTGGTACTGGCAAAATCCTCATTAAACTAGAAGGCCAATCATTCACCATTAGACTTATGGCATCCAGATACCTAGCACAAGCTTTTATGTTGGAAGACTTGGGTGCAGCGGCTCCAACATCAGAAACTGCCAATAACTGGGTGTCATGGCAAAAAACGGACTCTAATGGATGGCAGCCAGCGACCATTAATATTATTAAGAATCTCGTCAAAGCATTTGCCACGACTGAAAAAGACATTGACACGATGGTTGAACTAGGCCGGCTAATTCATTCTGTCTATCCGGATGAATATCATCCACTTATTTGGCACCCCGAACCTGAATCACACTTAGTAACCCGGACTTTCCTAAATAACTATGACACATATAACCTAGTTGTGCTCCTACTCAAGAATGTTATTCAATCTGAGAAGATATCAAAAGGCCGTGCCAACAAAATCTATCAACCCAGGCCTCCGTATATAACTGGTATAACTGATAAAATGATGGACCTAGGTAATAAATTCAAACATTCAATTACTGAAATAGTCGGCGCAATTGATGCCATTAATGCTAGGTTATGCGGTGCTAGGGTTGGCATTCCAGGTGCTATTACTATAAATCCGATTTCTATGCCTAGTGAAGAAGAATTATACTCCATGGATAGCTTAGCATATGAAATGATTGTTTGTGCTATCCAGAATTTCACACAATTCAAACTGGATAGTTATTCTTTACCTGCCGATATTAGTAATAGACTGAGCCAGAATATCCAAA
>JACCEB011512782.1_pt1 | contig 37193 bp, 36 predicted proteins | sample 7454761 | NCBI WGS metagenome assembly JACCEB01 (sample SAMN15323454, study PRJNA562643) | freshwater metagenome | isolation source: river surface water | place: USA:Blue River Watershed | collected 2017-08-18
ACGCCCAGCGGAGGTTCTTGTCGGTCAGGTCGATCTTGTCCTTCGGCGAGAGGATCCGCGGGATATTCTGGCCGGAGTAGATCCGCACCTGACCCGGCGCGTGCGAGCGCGTCGTGATCACCGCGGACCCCTTCGAACCGTGCGCATAACTCGCGAACTCGTTGTGCACGTTGGCCATGTTGCGACCTTCGTAGTAGAGCTTCGCGCCGTCCGGATACGTATACTGCACCGAGTAGGTGTCGAAGTTCTGGTCCAGCGAGTCGCCGCGGTAATGCCGGCCGCCGATGGCCATCGCCTCGATCGGCCACGCGTCCTTCATCCAGGAGCACTCGTCGATCTGGTGGATGTAGTAGTCGGAGAACACGCCGCCGCTTGCCCAGAGGAAGGCATGGAATTTCTGCACCTGATACATCAGCTCCGAGATGCCCGCCGGCCGCGGACCGGCCGTGCCGCCGCCCGAACCCATGCGATACGCGCGCATCGCCACGATGTCGCCGATCTGGCCGTCACGGATCCGCTGATACAGCTCCTGCCGGCCTTTGCAGTGGCGCACCATCAGACCCACGCCGACTTTCAGATTCTTCGCCGAGGCTTCCTCGCCCAGCTTGAACATCCGCTTGCTCGTCGGGCCGTCGACCGTGACGGGCTTTTCCATGAACACATGGAGCTTGCGGTCGATCGCGTAGCGGAAATGCACCCAGCGGAAAGCCGGCGGCGTCGCCAGAATCACGATGTCGCCCGGCTTCAGCACATCCATCGCCGCCTTGTAGGAATCGAAACCCATGAATCGCCGCTCCGGCGGCACATCCACACTGCCCGGCTTCGCCTCGAACTGCTTCGCGAGCCGGTCGAACGACATCGCCAGCTTCTGCGGAAAGACATCCGCCATCGCCACCAGCTTGATCGGTCCGCTGGTCGTCGACAGCGCCTGCTGCGCCGCGCCGGTGCCGCGGCCGCCGCAGCCGACGAGCGCCACGCGGATCAGGTCGCTGCCGGCGGCGTGCACATGGGGGATCGCGACGCCCGCCAAAGCGGACACCGCGGCGATACGGCCGGACTGCTGGATGAATTCACGGCGCGTGAGGTCGATCGAGGCTTGGGTTTTCATAGGGTAATGGCGCGGGCGAGGGTAACGCCCGGAATCCTGCACGGGATGCCGCACAAAACAAGGCGCCACGCAGCCGCGCCCCGCGTGAGTCGCGGAAGTTATAGCGCCTATTTACCGACCTCCCCCAGCCCGCCGCGCCGCCCGCCCCGCGGTTACTCGCCCGGCCGGTAACGGAGCACCGCATGGCGATCCACGTCGGCCGCCGCGAAACGCACCGGCTTGACCTCGCCCCGCGCAAACATCGCTGCCTGGTCTGCATGCCACCGCGACGCCGGCTTGGCGCTCTGCCCGTAAGCGAGAATCGAATACGCCCGCGGCTCGTCGCCGAACTCCACCGCGAGCACCCAGCCGTCGCCGCCGTCGACCACGCTGCGGCCGTCCTTCGCGCGCGCAAAGGTCAGCACCCGGAAATGCCCCTGCGCCCCCTGCCCGCCGCCGATCGGCACATCCACGTCGCCGCGCCGCAGGCGATGCACGTCGCCCCACGCCACGTCCCAGCGTCCGTGACGCTCCGCCGTTTCCTGCACCGCCGCAGCAAACGCCGTCGCCGCCGCCACGGGGTCCGAAACTCCCCGGGGCGTTTCCCGCGGCTCCGTTTCCCGCCACGGCACCGCATAAGCCAGATACCCCGGCCGGCCTTCGGCATACTTCCGCCACCACGCGGCAAACAACACCGCACCCCGCCGGTCCGGCGCCGTCGTGTTGTCCCAGGCCTTCAGCAGCGCCAGCGCCGCGGCGACATCGCCCGTCGGCTGCCCCGCCTCGACCGCCCGGATGAGGTCCGGCTTCACGCGGTCCGCGAGCAGCATGCGATACGAGTGCTTCAGCCGCACCACGTCCTCGAGCGTCAGCTTCGCATCCGAATCCGCCAACTCGAGCGACAGCTGGCTGCGGAGCCGCAGCGCGGGCCGCTCCATGTTGGGGTGCTTGTTGGCGAGCACCACCGGCGCGCGGACATTGGTGAAATGCGGCGAGTCGTTCGCGTTCTGCACGTAGCCGCCCGGAGGATTGCGGACAAACGGCAGGTCCTCGAAGGGCACGTAGTGCGTCCAGATCTGGCTCAGGCTCGTCACCGCCACCGCCGGCGTGCTCGGCGAAGGATGCGGCAGGTGCGGCAGCGAGGCGTTCCACAGGAGACCGATATTTCCCGCGCGATCGGCGTAGGTGAAATTCTGCGACACGCGCGCCCGCAGCCGCATTGCGTCGGTCCATTCGGCCTGCGACGTCGCACGCATGAGGCGCAGGAATTGTTCACCGGCGCGAAACTCCCCGTCGCCTGCGGTCCGCGCCACATACAGCGTCTCCGGCGTGCGATGGATCACCGGACCGAAGGGCGTTTCCCAGATCTCGCGCGTCTCCGTTTCCACCCGGTCCCCCTCGCGGAACTCCACCGTGCGGCTGAGCCGCGTCACCGGCAGCGAAACACCATCCAGCCGGTAATGGTCCGGCTTCTGCGGATCCGCCGGCACCGCATAGATCACGGTCAGGTCGCCCGTGTTGCTGTTGGTCGTCGACCAGCCGAGATACCGGTTGAAGCCGCCGACGACGCCCAGCGGCCCGCCGATCCGGACATCGCCGTAGAAATCCATCACGCCCGGCACCGTGAGGTGGATCTCATAGTAGCCGGCGCTCCACGCGAGGTGCGGATTGCGCAGGAGGATCGCCCGACCGGACACCGTGCGGCTCGGCGCAAATGCCCAGGCGTTCGACCCCTCGTCGGGATCGGGTTCCTGATTCGCCTCCGGCCGCACGGGTTCGCCCTTGATCGCCGCCAGAAAACGCGCGACGCGCGCCGCCGTCGGCCCGGAACCGATCGACAACGTCGCCACATCGTAGCCCGAGAAATCCGCGGGAATGTGCGCGGGAAACTCCCCGCGGTGCCGCGCGATGTAGCGGTTCACGCCGAGCGCAAAGCCCTCGCACAGGTCCCGCGTCTCCCGCTGGAGCAGGTGATAGGTTTCGATCGCCCGTGCCCGCCGCCGCAACGCCTCGAAATCGTCGCCGACCTCCTTCCGCCCCTTCACCCGCGCGGTCGCCCCGCGGGTGGCCCAGAGCCGTTCCGGCGTCACGACGCCGTAATCTTCGCACTGCAGCCAGCCCATCGCGTAGCCCGCCGCCCGGAGATTTTCCGCCCGCACGTGCGGCACGCCATGCTCGGTGCGGAGGATCTCCACCTGACGCCACAACTCGGGCTCCGCCGAATCCGCCGCCCACGCCGGCATCGCCCCCACCGCGAGCACGATGACCCAACGCAGCCATCCGCGGCGCAGCCCTCCGGCGCGCCCGACCGTCCGTCGCGAAGTCATGAGCCGGTCTGTTCTCCCGCTCACTTTCCGCCCGCCGCGCCGGCGAACGGCCGCCGCGTGGCCGTCTGCTCCGTCGGGAAATCCGCCGGCACCGGAAGCGTCACCGCCCCGGTGGCCGCCCACTCGGTCCCGCGCAACAACGTCACGATGAACCCCACGCCCTCGAACGAGTAGTCCTCGTGCCCGAGGATCGTGTGGAAGACGCGCCCCTTGCCGAAGCCGATCGTCATCAGCGCCGGCTCGTGCCGGTCCGTGCCCTTGAACTCCGGCGACGAATACGCCGTCGCCAGCACGGTCATATTTTCCGCCGGCCCCCGCAAACGGTCGTAGCACTCGTCCTGGGTGTGCAGCCAGCGCCGCGGCAGGCCGCGCACGATCGGATGATCCGGCTCCCGGATCTCGATCACAAACTGATGCTGCGGCCCGTGCGCCCCCGCCGGTCCCGGCGTCGTATCGCGCACGAGTTTCCCCGCCTTGTCGTAATAGACATACGGCCCGTGCTTCTCGTTGCGCCCGCCCCAGCCGCCGAGACCGATCATCGCATTGTAGGCTTTCCACTCGGGAAACGAATTGTTCGCCGCGTGCACGCTCACGAAACCGCCGCCGCGCGCCACAAAGTCCTCCAGTGCTTTCTGCGTGGCCGCCGGCCAGCTCGCCGCCTTCCAGCCGAAATTCGACACCACCACGTCGTAGCGCGCGAAGTCCGGCGCAAACTCCGGATCCGGTTTCGGCTCGGGGAGATTCTCGTAGCTCCTGCCGTCCGGCAGCGCGTGCTGCGCCAGCCACTTTTCCCCCTTCCACGTGTAGCGCGTGCGCATAACCGACACTTCGAAACGCCCGCTGCCCTCGAAATAGGCCTTCATCATCGCGGTGGATTTCGGCCACACCGCGTGGTTGTTCTGTCCGTCGACAATCAGGACTTTGATCTTGGGTGCCGCGGCCTGCATCGGCAGGAGGCACGCAGCGGCAAGGGCGAGAAGCGGAACGATTTTCATTCGGGGGCCCCGAACCTACGCCCGGGCGCGGGCGTGGCAATCCCGCCGCGGCCCTTCCCCTCGCGCCGCCGGGCGCGCGTGGCCGCGACGATCCGGGTCCGGCGTATCCGTCATCGCGTTACGCTGCCTGCCCGGGTCCCGACGCGCCGGATTTTTCCCGAACGCGGGAAACGCCCGTTTCGCTTCCGCACCGCAGGGCGGCGGCAAACCATCGCCGAAAATCCCACGCGATTTTCTTCCCACTGATCTCCAGCGACTAAGCGCACTTCCGGAGCTGCTGGCACGACCGTTGCAAAAGGTGTCCGCATTCCCGCGCTCCTCGAACAACTCGCGGTCCGGGACCAACCGACAACTCCCTCGTCCAACCATGAAAAAGCTCATCCTCGCCCTCGTCGCCGCCCTCTCCATCGCCGCTTCGGCTTCCGCCTTCGCGCCCAAGTCCACCGCGCTCAACGAAGCCGCGCCGCGCAAGCTCGTGCCGCGCAAGGTCGTTGAGCCCACCGATCTGCCGCGCCACTTCCGCGGCGACACCATCGAGGTGGAGTTCTCCCTCGATGCTGCCGGTCGCCCGCGTCACATCGAGATCACCTCGCGCGTCGACGCCGTCGTCCGCGAGCGGATCGTCAAGGCCGTCAGCCAGTGGGAATTCGATCCGGCCGCCGTCACCGCCGGCACGCGCTACACCCTGCCGCTCGAAGTCCGGATGCCGGCGGCCTGAGATCCGCCGTGCCCGCTCCGCGCAGCTCCCGCCCGCCGCGGGACTGCGCGGCACTCAGTTCTCGCGGTTGAAGTTCGTGTTCGGCCGCGCGAGATCCAGTTCCTTGATCCAGATGTTGCGGTAGCGCACGTCGTGCCCCTCGGCCTGGAGCTTCAGGCCGGCCGGCGTCTCGGTGAGACCCTTGCCGCCGTCGTTGCCGCCATCGATGCCCGACGCCGCACCGCCCCACACCTGCTGGATCTCCACGTTGCTGTGCACCTTGATGCCGTTGAAAAACACGGTCACGCGCGGCTTCTCCACGAGTTTGCCGTCCTTGAAGCGCGCGGCGCGGAACTGGATGTCGTAGGCATTCCATTTGCCGATCCCGCGGTAGGCGAAATACGGCGACGGCGTCTCGTTGATCACCGAGCCCATGCCGTGCTTCGTCGCGTCGCCGTCCTGCACCTGGATCTCGAATCGGTTCTGCAGATACACGCCGCTGTTGCCGCCCTCGCCCATCACGAGGAATTCCACGTGCAGCCGGAAATCGCGGTAGTGTTTCTTGGTCACGATGTCGGCCACGCCATACTTGCCGGGCGTGTCCGGCTTGATCGCGGGATCGTTCGTCGAGATCGCCGTGCCGCCGTCCACCGGATCCGCCACCACCGGCCACTTGATCGGCATCTTCGCGCCGAACCGCGGCCCTTCCCAGTAGATCCACTTTTCCTGCAGCATCGCCGCGGTGCCATCGAGGATCACTTCCGCGCCCGGGAGCGGCTTCGCGCCGACGCCCACGCCCGCCCGCGCGAGCGGCAGCGCCGCGCCCGCGAGAGCGACGCACAAGCCGATGAGGTGAAAGGAAGGCCGGGGAAACGCGTTCATGGGGAGTAAGTGCGGCCGACCTTGGCCGGGCCGCGCCGCGGACAAAAGCGAAATTGCGCCCCGCGCCCCGCTCGGCTCCTTTTCCATGCCGTCGCCCGCCCTTCCCATGCGCCTCCCCTTCAGCTTCCTCGTCCTCGCCGCCGCCCTTGTCGCCGCGACCGCGCTCCGCGCGCTCGAGTCCGGCCAGCCCGTGCCCGACCTCGCCTTCACCGACAGCACCGGCAAGGCCCACCGGCTCTCCGCCTTCCGCGGCAAGACCGTCGTCCTCGAGTGGCTGAACCCGGCCTGCCCGTATGTCCAACGGCACTACCGCAGCGGCAACCTGCCCACGCTCCAGGCCGAGGCCGCCGCCGCCGGCATCGTCTGGCTGCAGGTGAATTCCAACGCCATGGGCGATCTCGACGCCAAGGCCACCGCCGACTGGCAGCGGAAACAAAACGTCGTCGCCACCGCCTATATCCGCGACGTCACCGGCGCGCTCGGCCGTCACTTCGGCGCCGAGAAAACCCCGCATTTCGCCGTCGTCGGCCCCGACGGTGTCCTCGCCTACCAGGGCGCGATCGACGATCAGCCCAGCGGCAGCGTGGCCACCGTCGCCGCCGCGAAGAATTACGTGAAGGCCGCTCTCGCCGCGCTCAAGGCCGGCCAACGCATCGACCCGAGCCGCACCGACGCCTACGGCTGCGCGGTCAAATACGGCGCCACGCCGTAACGCCCCGCGCACCGCTCGCTCCGCGCACCGGAACCGTTCGCCTCACGGCGCCCGATCAAGCGCCGCCACGGCCTCGTCCGGAAGGTCGAGTTGCGCCGCGCCCACGTCCGTGAAGCGCAGGCTCCATTGCTGCACGGTCCAGGTCGTCGCCTTGGTGCGCGCATTGGAAAACCCGATCGCCAGCGCGACGTGACACTCCGCGAGCCCCGCGTCGCCGAATTTGAAAATCACCGTGCCCTGCACCTCAGGTGCGCGCCGGGCTTCCGGATCACCCCACAATTTCTCGATCGCCGCTTCGCTCAACTGCCCGACGACCAATCCCTCCAGACCGCGCCAGGTTTTTATGTCCGGCATCAGATCAAGGATCTCCTCGGTCGGCAGCCGCTGTTCCATCGCTTTCAACGCACCGGCGAACACGCGCGTCAGCCGCACCTTTCTTCCGTCCACCGCTACCTCCCGGTCGCCGCCGGATGGCTGACGCAACTCCGCTCGACGCCACCAGCCCGAGGGCGTCTGCGCGACCGCATCGCCATCGCGAAACACCACCGTCACCGGCACCGGCACGAGCCGCGGACTCCGCACCGAGACCTGCCAGAGGCCGTCGGCCGCCTTCACGCCCTCCACCGCCACCGGCGGTGTCCGCGCCAGCGGCGGCTCGGCCGTCTCGGAGCGCACCCGCTGCCGCTCCGTCGCCTGCCAACGATAGGTCGTGCGCGCCAGTTCGCGCACGGCATCCCGCGCCTCGCGCTCGCCCGTGCCCTCGGCCGCCTGGGACACGCCCGCCACGAGCAGCAGCGCCAGTCCGGGCAGACCCACGCGGCGCCACCACCGCAGCGCTCCGCCCATCGGCGGCGGGCTAGCGGATCTTCGCATCCGGGAGTTCCTTCTTGATGCCTTCGTCGAGCGGCATCCGGTCGTTCGCCGCCGTCAGCCCCGTCGCTTGCATCAGCCGCGCGAGCTCCGCCTGCAGGTCGCGCACGACGGAGGCGTATTTCGGCTTGGCGATCAGGTTGTGCCGCTCCTCGGGATCGAACTCGATGTTGTAAAGCTCCGCCAGATGCCGGTCGGGTTTTCCGTCGCCGTGCGGATAATGGACATACTTCCAGGAATCCGTGCGCACGCCGCGGACATTGGGCGTGTAGGGAAACTGCTTCTCGTAGTTGTAGTGGTAGAACCACGACGTGCGCCACGCCGGGTCACCCTGCTGCACCAGCTTCACCCAGGACCGCCCGTGGATGCCGCTCAACGCCGGTGCGCCACAGAGTTCGAGCAGGCTCGGCGCCATATCGATCGTCAGCACCTGCTTCTCCTCGACCTTGCCCTTGCCCGGCGCGACCAGCCCGGGGTAGCGCACCAGCAGCGGGATGCGGATGCTCGCCTCATGCATCGTGCGCTTGTCGACCATGCCGTGCTCGCCGTTGAGGATGCCGTTGTCGCCCATGAAAACGATCACCGTGTTGTCGAGCTCCCCGCGCCGCTGCAGCAGCTCGTAGAGCCGGCCCAGGCTGTCGTCGACGGACAGCAGCGTGCCCCAGTAGGCGCGCGTCATCGCCTCGAAATCCTTCACCGCCTCCGGGCTGTCGTCGGGGAACTTCTTCCGCCAGTCGAAGAGCGGACCGTAGATCCCATGCCACGTGTGCAGGCGGTCTTTGATCCACGACGGTTTGTCGTCGAGCATGAAGGCCGTCTCCGGATACGGCACACGCACCTGCGCAAACGCCGTCTCATACTTCTTCTCGGGGAAGTAGAAACTGTGCGGCGCCTTGTGCCCCAGCATGAGCAGCCAGGGCTTCCCGTCGCGCGGCCGCTGCAGCCACTCCTCCGCCATGTCGGTCACGACCGTCGTGTAGTAGCCCTTCACGACTTCGCGCTTCGTGCCGTGGAAATTGAACTCCGTGTCGAAATACTTCCCCTGCCCCTTGTGCGTCACGAACCAGTTGAACCCCGGCCGCGGCGCATCGTTGTCCTCTCCCATGTGCCACTTGCCGATGTAGGCGGTGTCGTAGCCGGCCGACTGCAGCACCATCGGGAAACTCCGGAAGTTCGCCGGATACTCCGTGAAGTTGTTCGTGACGCCGTGGGCGTGCGCGTAGAGCCCGCTGAGGATGCTCGCGCGGCTCGGCGAACAGAGCGACGTTGTGCAGAACGTGTTCTTGAAATGCACGCCCTCGCGCCCGAGCCGGTCCATGTTGGGCGTCTTCAGGTGCTTCGCGCCGCCCAGGCCAAACGCGTCCGACCGCTGGTCGTCGGTAAGGATGAAGAGGACGTTCGGGCGCTTGGTCGCGGCGAACAGTCCCGCCGCCGTGAGCAACCCGAGGGTGAGGATCAGGATTCGTTTCATGGAAAGGGTCACTTGTTCTCCGCCTGCTTGGTCTTCCCGGCCTTTTTCTTCGCCGCCGGATCCTCGGTCAGCAGATGCGCCGGCCGGGCCGTCGCGTAGACGTCCAGGGCTCCCTGCAGCTTCGTCCGCGCCGCCGCCGCGTCGCCGCGAATCGCCTCCGCCGCGAGCGGCTTTTCCTCGAACGGGTCGGCCGTGAGATCGAAGAAACGCCCGTCGCGGTAGAGCTTGTGCCGCGTGCTCATCGCAAACTCCCACTGCGGCTTCGCCCCGCCGTTGCGCGCATACCAGGTGTAGAGCCACTCGCGCGGCACGCCGCGCTGCCCGCGCAGCTGCGGGAGAAAACTCCGGCCATCCGCCGCCGCGGACTCCGGCACCGGCACGCCGACAAGTTCACAGAGCGTCGGCACGAAATCCACGCTGCCGATCAGGTCCGCATTCACGCGCCCGGCCGGCACCATCCCTTTCCAGTTCGCGATCAACGGCACGTGATTGCCGCGCGCGGTGCTCGTGCCCTTGCCGCCCGGATACTCCCGACCTTTGAAACGCGAGCGCACGCTCACGCCGGTGCCGTTGTCGCCGGTGAAGAGGATCAGGGTGTTTTCCCGCAGTCCGAGCTCGTCGAGCTTCGCCACGAGCCGGCCGACCATCTTGTCCATGTAGGCCGTCATGTCCGCGAAATGCTTCACGTCGCGGTTCACCTGCTCGCCGACCGCCTTCGGGTCCCAGTTCGGGCTGTCCGGCGTCGGCTGAAACGGGTCGTGCGTCAGGATCATCGGGTAATACAGGAAGAACGGCCGGTCCTTGTGCCGCGTCACGAAATCCAGCGCGAAGTCGTTGATCAGGGTCGGACCGTATTCGCCCTTCGTGTAGTCGATCTCCTGCCCGTCGCGCTCGAGTCCCGGGTTGGCATAGCGCGGCGGCCGGCGCGTCTGCTGCCACAGCAGCGCTTCATGGAAGCCGAAGTGCTGCGGCGAATCCTTCTCCTGGCCGAGCTGCCACTTGCCGCACACGCCCGTGCGGTAGCCCGCCCGCTGCAGCAGGTGGCCGAAGGTCGTCGCCTTGCGGTCGAGCGTCCCGAAATCGACGTAGTTGCGGACGTTGTAGATGCCCGTCATCAGCTGCACCCGCGTCGGCGTGCACAGCGGCTGCACATAACAATGCTCGAAACGCATCCCGGTCGCCGCGAGCCGGTCCAGGTTCGGCGTGCGATAGGACTCGCCGCCGTTGGCCGTGACACATTCGTAGCCGAAGTCGTCCGCCATGATCAGGACCACATTCGGCTTCCGCTCGGCCGCGCCGCCCGCCGCGACGGCCAGCCAGCCGAGGCCAAAAACGAGGCCGAGTTGCCGCCACAGGGAGTTGCCGGGAAGTGCCTTCATGGGGTTGGGAAGTTGCCGCGCTGTGCTAGGCAGCCGCGCCGCACTCCACGATACCAAAATGCCGGGCGCACGATTTTCGGACGCCCGCCGTTCACGGCCGCAAACACCCCGGCACCACGCTGCCTCACCGGGGTCCGTGCAACGCACCGCGCTGCCCGCTTGCGGAAACGGAATGCGCCCGGCAACGTCCAGCTACCCGACACACATGAGCGGCCACCGCGATTGGAGTCCTTCGTCCGAAGAACACAGCCCCATCACCTATTGGGGCGGCCATCCCATTTATGCGATTCACCTCGTCGTGATCGCCTACTGCGCGCTCATGGCCGTGACCGCCGTGGCCGGCCCGAGCTTCGCGCCGGTGCTCCGCGCGACGATGTTCGACAGCCGTGAAGTTCTCTCCGGCGAGGTCTGGCGCATCCTCACCTACGGGCTCTTCAACGCCCCGAGCCTCGGCTTCGCCTTCGATATGCTGATGCTGTTCTGGTTCGGCCGCGAGCTGGAGCGCTTCTTCGGCCGCAAGGTCTTCGGCCAACTCTACGGCGGCATCTACCTCCTGCCGCCCCTCGTGCTCACCGCGCTCGGAACGTTCTTCCCCTCCGGCCGCCTCGGCCAGCCGGGCGCCCTCGCGCTCTTCATCGGCTTCGCCACGCAGTTCCCCGGCATGCCGGTCTTCTTCACGCTGCTCGCGAAGTGGGCCGCCTTCATCCTCGTCGGCATTTTCACCCTCGTGCACATCGCCGCGCGCGATTGGGTTTCCCTCGTGCTGCTCTGGTCCACGTGCGGCTTCGCCCACCTGTTCATCCGCCACCAGCAGGGATTTTTCCAGCTGCCGCGCCTTTCGCTCTTCCGCCGCAAGCCCAAGCTCCGCGTGCTCCCCGATCTGCCCACCCGCGAAACCCGCCGCGAGTCCGCCGCGCGCCCCGCGCCCGCCGCGGTGGCCGCCGCGTCCACGGCGACGGAGATGGCCGAGGTCGATGCGCTGCTCGACAAGATCGCCAAGTCCGGCATCGGCAGCCTCACCGCCAAGGAGCGCGCGAAACTCGAAGCCGCGCGCGAGGGCCTGCTGAAACGCGGCCGCAGCTGACCGCCGCGCCCGACGCCGCGCGTTTCCCGGGATCGTGCTTTTCCCCGCCCGCGGCGTGTGCACGCTCGCCCGCATGACGTTTCCGACCCCACGCCCCACGCGTCGCGACTTCATCGCCGGCTGCGCCGCTTCCCTCGTCGCCAGCCGTCTCGCGGTCTCCGCCGCTCCGGCGCCCGCTCCGCGCCCCGCCGAGCCGATCATCGATATCCATCAACACACCAACTACGGCGGCCGCCGCGACGCCACGTGGGCGCAGGTCGGGCCCGCGCGCTCCGACGCCAACCTCCTCGCCCACCAGCGCGCGCTCGGCGTCACCAGGACCATTCTCCTTCCGTCCGGCCGTCCGTTGCAGCGCACCTCCACCCTCGAGGGCCGCGCCAACGGCCTCGATGGCACCGTCTCCGGCAACGACGACGCCCTCAATCTCGCGCGCCTGCACCCCGACGAATTTGCCTTCGGCGCCAACGAGGTGCCCGACCTCGAGGACGCCCCCGCCGTCATCGAGAAATACCTCAAGCTCGGCGCCGTCGTCATCGGCGAACAGAAGTTCAACGTGCCCTGCGACTCCCCCGCGATGCAGGCCCTCTACCGCCTCGCGGAGGCCTACCGGGTCCCGATCCTCATGCACTGGCAGGCGGGCAGCTACAACGCGGGCTTCGACCGCTTCCACCACATGCTCGCGAAGTTTCCCCGCGTAAACTTCATCGGCCACGCGCAGACGTGGTGGGCCAACATCGACGCCGCCAACGTCGACGACCCGAAGAAACTCTACCCCACCGGCAAGGTCACGCCCGGCGGCCTCACCGACCGCTACCTGCGCGACTACCCCAACATGTTTGCCGACCTTTCCGCCGGCTCGGGCGAAAGCGCGTTCAAACGCGACCCCGACCACGCGCGCGAATTTCTGACGCGCCACCAGGACAAGCTGCTCTACGGCAGCGATTGCCTCGATGTCCCCGCCGAGCCGGCCGTGTGCTCCGGCGCCCGCCAGCTCGCCCAGATCCGCGCCTTCTCCGCCACCAAGGCGATCGAGCGGAAAATCCTCTTCGAAAACGCGCGGAAACTCTTCCGCTTCTGAACGCCGGCGGGACCTGGAGAAGCTCCCGCAGCTCGACTCCGCCCGGCAACGGGAGGGGCTTTACGCCCCGACTTCCCGCGGGGTGAACCCGCTCCCACCGCTCAGCCCGCACCGCGCCGAGCCGCTCCCCCGGGGCCGTTCGTCTTGCCCCGGGGCCGCGCCGAATTACTTCAGCTCCTCGATGAACGTCAGCAGGTCCGCCATGTCCTGCACACTCATGCCCGCCTCCAGACCTTCCGGCATCAGGCTCTTCCCGGCGGAACTGCTGCCCTTCACGTTGGCGCGCGGCATCGGCAGCTCGACTCCGCCCATGATCTTCAGGGTCAGACTCGCCGCCTCGTCGCGCACGATCATGCCGGTGTAGGACTGACCGTCTTTCGTCGTCACGTCGTAGGCGATGTATTGCGGCGCGACCTCCTTGTGCGGGTCGATGATCGCCGCGAGCAACGCATCGCGTCCGCGGGTCTTCACCGTGATCAGATCGGGCCCAAGCTCCATGCCTTCGCCGCCGGCCTTGTGACACACCTGGCAGCGCGCCGCATACTGCGCGTGACCGCGCTTCGCCTCGCCCGCCTGGCTCACCGCCGGGGCAAACTTCGCCGCCACCTCCGCACGCGACGGCGGGATCACGCCGGCCAACGCCGTCCGCGCGAGACTCTTCACCGCTGCATTGCGGTGCTCCGCGAGGCTCTGCACCTGCGAAGCATTGAGCTCCGTCGCCTTGATCGTGCCGGCCTGCACCGCCTTCAGCAGCGCCGTGGCACGGTCCTCGCGCGCGACCAACGCCCCGAGCACCACGTCCTTCGTCTTCGCGCCGTAGCCCGCCCACCCGCCGATCAGCGCCGTCGTCACCTCTGTTCCCGGCCGCTCCGCGAGTGTCTTCGCCGCCGCCACCTGCACCGGTTCCGGAACTCCGGCCACGAGACAACGGCCCAACGCCTCCCGCGCCTGCGCCGGCGACGCGACCCCGAGCAGCGCGATGGCCTCGACGCGCGCACTGTCCTTGGCGCCCGCATCCACCGCGGTCGCCGCGGCGCGCGTGAACACCGCGGCGAGCTTCCGGCCCGTGTCCGCCTGCTCGATCGAGGAGCCGGCGCGTTTCAAGCCGTCGCCCAGCGCCTTGAGCCACGAGGCGAGCGTGCCGGGCTGCGCCACAAAATCGATCAGCGGACCGTAGCCTTCGGTCGGCTTCGCCGCCGCATGGATCGAGATCAGTTTGCCCACAAAACCTTCCGCCCGCCGCGCCACACCGAGGTCGCGCGTCATCGCCGGCAGCAGCAGGCCGACAATCTCCGGCCGCCCGCTCAACAACGCCGCGCCGATCCAGTTGTCGTTCGCATCGCGCGCCGCGAGCCGGCCATACGCCGTCGTCAGCGCCTTGGCCGCCCCCGCGCCGAGCTTCGCCTCGCCCCCGCCGGCGAGCAGCGTCGTGACGGTGAAGGCCAGTTGGAAACGCACCCGCGGCACCGCGTCGTCCGCCAACGCCGCCAGCTTGGCGGCCAACGCCTCGCTTACACCCGCCCGCGCCGCGAATTTCTCGCTCAGCCTCACGCCGCGCTCCCGCACGTGCGGATCACGGTCGGCCACGGCGGCGGAGAGCGACGCTTCGTCGAGGGCCGCCAGCGCATCGAGCACGCTCAACGCATGCAGTTTGGCGACGCCCGCCGCGTTCCCGCGGACCACGGCCGCCGCCAGGGGCGCCGCGCTCTTGTCCTGCCGCTCCCACAGGAGACGCGTCGCGGTGTCGCGATGCCAGCCGTTGGGATGCTCGAGCGTTTTCACCAGCTCCGCGGTGCTTGCGCGGCCGAGCGCCACGCTGCCGCGCCGCCGCCACGCGGGATTGTCCGGCACGATCCGGAAGATGCGCCCGCGGTCGTTGCCGGAGTTCAGGTCGAGGTGCCGCTTGATCTCCTCCGGGATGCTCCACGGATGCTCGATCACCTCGCGATACATGTCGATGATGTGCAGCGTGCCGTCGGGCGCGTTGGCGAAATTCACCACGCGCACCCACGTGTCGCGACTCGCCGCGAACTCGAAATTCTGCTCGTCCGCCGGCCGCCGTCCGACCAGCGACACGCCGTCGGGCGTGATCAGCTTCCGGTGCACGAGCTGGCCGCCGGAATCGCCGGAAAACGTGTTGTTCACGAACTCGGGCCCGTAGGCGTCGCCGCGAAACACGGTCGTGCCGCTCGCCCCCGTGAAGTAGCCGCTCACCCGGCCGCCGCCCTCGACCGCGCCTTTCACGACGCCGCCGATGCGCCAGCGCGTGCGGATGATGCGCCACGGCTCGTCGGGACTGATGCGGTAAACCTCCGCCGCGCCGCCGTCCGCCGCGATGCTCGTGCGCGCGCGCGGCAGCTCGAAAAAGGGATTCCGGCCGTTGTAGCGCTCGTCGTAGACCCAGAACTGCACGTGGTCCGAGTTGGAGCAGCCGAACTTCCGGCCGTAGTCGTCGAAACTCATGCCATACTGCGCGCCGCCCGCCTCGAAGCCGAACTCGTAGGTCTTCGGGTCGAACCAGAAGTCGCGCGTCGCCAGCTCGACCTCGGGCAGATCGGGCCGCTTCAGCGCCTTGATCTTGCCGCGGTTGCCGCTGGCGCTCTGCACGTGGATGCGGTTGTCCTGCCCCCAGTGGAAGCTGTTGAGCAGCGCCTGCACGTTGAGCCGCTGCAGGCCCATGCCGAAACCGGTGAACACCTTCTCGCGGATCTCCGCCTTGCCGTCGCCGTCGCGGTCCTCGAAACGCCAGATGTCCGGCGTCGCGCCGACGAACAGCCCGCCGTTCGCCCAGATCAGGCCGGTGGGCCACGGCAGGTTGTCGGCGAAGACCGTGCTCGTCTCGTAGCGGCCGTCGCCGTCCTTGTCCTCGAGCACGGAGATCCGCCCGAGGTGCGGCTGCACGTCGCGCATCTCCGAGTAGTCGATCATCTCGCAGACAAACATCCGCCCGTTCTCGTCGAACGTGATCGCGATCGGGTCGCGCAGCTGCGGCTCGTGCGCCGCGAGTTCCACCTTGAAGCCTTGCTTCACCTGCCAGGTCGCCACCGCATCCCTGGGCGCGACCGCCGGATAACGCGGCAGGTCCTTCGCGGGATCGACCGCGACCGGAGCCTTGGTCTCGCCGTAGGCCTGGGTGTAGGTGTTCTGGTGCTGGATCGCCTTGGGCTCGGCGGCGGTCGCGCTGCCCGCCGCGAGGCCGGCCATCAGGAGGATTCGTTTCATGGGGAGGCGGGGTGTTTTTCGTAACCCGTCGGTTACAAGTCAACGCGCGTCGCACCGGGGCCCGCCCGCCGCCGCGCCGCGCCTAACGCCGCCCGAAGAGCGCGTCCTCGACTTCCTTCGCCGCAAACATGAAAGCCGCCTCGTGGCCGATGTCCGGCGTCTCGACCTTCCGCCAGTTGAACTCCCAACCGCGCTCCTTCGCGAGCGTGCGCGCGGTCTCGAACGCCGCCCGGGCCCGGGCCAGCCGGTTCTCGCCCTGCCGCATGCCGGCCGGGCTCTGGTCGAAGCTGTTGCTCGGCAGGATGTCACCGGTTCCCTGATACAGCACGAGCCGCGCCGCGAGGTAGCGCCGCAGCACCTCGTCGTTGCTCAACTCGGCCGGCAGCCCGCCGAAGCCGTAGCCGAAGTCCTGGTCGCGCACCGGAAAGAGGTGCGAGCCGGCATTGGCCGCCACGATCCGCACCGCCTCCCCGGGCATGAATGCCGCCAGCCGCACCAGAAACTGCCCGCCCGCCGAATGGCCGATCAGGTAGAACGGCAGCTCCGGCTTGCCTTCGAGCGTGCGCACGTGGGCCACGATCTTCGGCACCACGGCATACGTCCACTTCTCCGGCGGCTGCGTCTTCCCATCCCGATCCAGCAGACCGCCCCGCTGGTAACGCGCGCTGGGAAAACGCTCGTTGTCGAAATGCGGCGCCACCACCAGGACCCCGAAGCGCTCGGCCATCGTGATCGCGAAGTTCCGATACTCCTCGGCGTTGCGCCCCACGCCGTGAAACACCACGAGCAGCGGACCGCCCCGATACGTCGGCGGCTTGTAGGTGAAGAGCGTGATCGGCTCGTCGCCGTTCGGCAGTTCCAGTTTCGCCGGGCCCGCAGGCACCGGTTCGGCCCGGAGAAACCCGGCCCACAACAACGCGAAAGCGACCCATCGCAGCGCAGGAAGCATCGCGCCACGTTGGCGCCGGCGGACTCCGGCGCAAGCGTCACCGTCACGACACCGCGCCGCACCGACGCCCTCTCTGCCCTGTGGGCGGGGTGCCCCCACCCCGCGGCTTGCCGACCACGCATCATCCCGCGGGGTGAGGGCACCCCGCCCACATTCAGCGCCCGCGGCCGGGCCGCACCGCTCACTCGAAACCGAGCGCCTTGGCCACCGCCGCGTAGACGATTTTCCCGTCGCGGGTGTTCACCCCGCGGGCCAGTCCCGGATTGCCCGCCAGCGCCCGCTGCACGCCCTGGCTCACCAACAGCGCCACATACGGCTCCGTCGCCTGCGTGAGCCCGAGCGTCGAGGTGCGCCCGACCAGCGCCGGCATGTTGGGCACGGCATAATGGATCACCCCGTGCTCCGTATAGACCGGCTTCTCGTGCGAGGTCGGCCGGATGCTTTCCACGCAGCCACCCTGGTCGATCGCGATATCCACGATCACGCTGCCCGGCCGCATCCGCGCCACCATGCGCTTCGTCACCACCGTCGGCGCCTTCGCCGCGGGAATCAGCACGGCCCCGATCAGCAGGTCCGCATCGGCGACCTCGTTGGCGATGTTCGCGGGATTCGACATCAGCGTCACCACGCGGCCGCGATACTCCGCATCGAGGGCCTCGAGTTTGCGCGTATCGAGATCCAGCACCGTCACGCGGGCCCCCATGCCCACCGCCATCTGGACGGCATGCGCGCCCGAGTTGCCCGCGCCCACCACGACCACGTGACCGGGCATCGTGCCGGGGATGCCGCCGAGCAGCACACCGGAGCCGCCGTGCTGCGTCTGGAGGAAATACGCGCCGATCTGGATCGAGAGCCGCCCCGCGATCTGCGACATCGGCTTCAACAGCGGAAACGCGCCGTCGGCCCCCTCGACCGTCTCGTAGGAAATGCCGAGGATCCGCTTCGCCTTCAGCACGCGCGCGAGTTCCGGTCCGGCCGCGAGGTGCAGGTAGGTGAAGAGCGTCTGCCCTGCCTGCAGGAGGTCGTATTCCGACGGGAGCGGCTCCTTCACTTTCAGGATGAGGTCGGCACCGCGCCAGACCCGCGCCGCGTCGCCCACGAGCGTCGCACCGGCCGCTTTATACTCCGCATCCGTGAAGCCGGCCGTCACGCCCGCGCCTTTCTGCACGAGCACCTTGGCGCCGTGCGACACGCAGCGGCGGCACAGGCTGGGCGTCATCGAGACGCGCGTTTCACCGATTTTGATTTCCTTGGGGACACCGATTTTCATGGCGCCGAGGAAATCACGAAACTTGCCGAAAGCGAGTCGCCGCCCGACCGTCGCCGCATGGCCAAGCTGCTGGAAGTCATCGTCGCCGCCGCGGAAAACCGCGTGATCGGCCGCGCCGGCCGGCTGCCGTGGCGGATCCCGGAGGACCTCGCGTTTTTCCATGCCGAGACCGCCGGGCAGATCTGCGTGCTCGGGCGGATCTGCTACGAGACGTGGCCGCGCGTCCGGCTCGACGGCCGGCAGCCGATCGTGATTTCGCGGCAGACTTCCCTCGCCCAACCCGGCGTGGGCGTCGTGCCCGATCTGCGCTCCGCGCTCGCACAGGCTGAAACCCTGCCCGGCCGGCTGCTGATCTGCGGCGGGCAACGCATCTACGAGGAGACCTTCGCCCTCGCCGCCGCCGAGGCCCGCCCGCTCCGGCTGCACCTCACGCTCGTGCACGCGGCGGTCGAGGGAGACACGTTTTTTCCGGAGTGGCGCCAGCTGCCGTGGACGGAACTCGGCCGGCGCGAAGGCGCCGACGAAAACTTCCGCTACACCTTCCTCACGCTGCAGCGTTGACCGTCACGGCGGCCGAGGCGCCGCGCGCACTCACCGGCCGGCCGAACCGAAACGCGCCGCATGCGTGCGGCCGACGGTCACGTATTTTTCCGCCCAGTGCCGCAGGCCGGCGCGCTCCTTGTCGGTCAGCGGGCGGACGACCTTGGCCGGTGCGCCCAGGATCATCGACCCCGGCGGAGCCACGAAACGCTGGGTCACGAGCGCGTTGGCGCCGACGATGCACTGGTCGCCGATCCTGGCGCCGTCGAGCACCGTCGCGCCCATGCCGATCAGGCACTCGTCGCCGATCTCGCACGCGTGGATGATCGCCGCGTGGCCGATCGTGGTGTGGCGCCCGACCTTCACGCCGTGGTCGTCGGCGAGGTGCACGATCGTGCCGTCCTGCACGTTGCTGCCCTCGCCGATCGCGATCGAGTTGATGTCCCCCCGGAGCACGCAGCCATACCACACGCTGCTGTCCTTCCCGAGGGTCACGTCGCCGATCACGGTGGCGTTGGCGGCGACGAAGGCCGCCTGCGCCGTGTCCGGCGTCCGTCCGAGATGTTTTTCCAAGCGCTCCGGCAAAGTCATGGCGAAGATGGTTCTCGCCCGACCCCGACCCACCGGCAAGCTCGGCCTCGCTCCTGCTTATCCCGGTCCATGGACTTCGAACATATCCTGCGCGGCCTTCTCGGGCTTGCGGCCTTCATCGCCATCACCGTCGCCCTGAGTGAAAATCGCCGCGCGATTCCGTGGCGTCTCGTGCTTACCGGCTGCGGGCTGCAGATTGTGTTCGGCCTGCTCGTGCTGAAGGTCGATGCCGTGCGCCTCGGCGTCGATGCGGTCGGCCGCTTTTTCGTGCGCGTGCTCGACTTCAACGAGGCCGGTGCGCGCTTCCTCTTCGGCAACCTCCTCGATCCGTCGCAGTCGTGGGGCTTCCTCTTCGCGTTCAAGGTCCTGCCGACGATCATCTTCTTCTCGGCGCTCACCTCCCTCCTGTTCTACCTCGGGATCCTGCAGCGGATTGTTTATGCGTTCGCATGGGTGATGAGCAAAACGATGAAGCTGTCCGGCGCCGAAAGTCTCAACGCCTCCGCCAACATCTTCCTCGGTCAGACCGAGGCGCCGCTGCTCATCAAGCCCTACCTCGCGACGATGACGCGCTCCGAGCTGCTGGCCGTCATGGTCGGCGGCATGGCCACGATCGCCGGGGCCGTGATGGTCGCCTATATCGGTATGCTCGGCGGCCCCACTCCCGAAGGCCAGCTGCTCTTCGCCAAGCATCTCCTCACCGCCTCCGTGCTCTCGGCGCCCGCCGCGCTGCTCACGGCCAAAATCCTCATCCCGCAGACCGAGGAAATCGACCGCAACCTCGTCGTCTCCCGCGAGAAGATCGGCAGCAACGTGCTCGAGGCCATCGCCAACGGCACCACCGACGGCCTGAAGCTCGCGATCAACGTCGGCGCCATGCTGCTCGTCTTCACCGCGCTGATCGCGATGGCCAACTGGATCCTCTCCGCCGGCCTCGGCGACTGGACCGGCCTCAACGCGTGGATCGCCCAGTCCACCGGCGGCCGCTATTCCGAGCTCTCGCTGCAATACCTGATGGGGCTCCTTTTCGCCCCGCTCGCCTGGCTCATGGGCATCGATGCGCAGCACCTCATGGTCGCCGGCCAGATCATCGGCGAGAAGACGATCCTCAACGAATTCTACGCCTACGGCACGCTCGCAAAGCTCAAGGAGTCCGGCGCCCTCTCCGACCAGCGCACCCAGATCATCCTCACCTACGCGCTCTGCGGTTTCTCCAACTTCGCCTCCATCGGCATTCTCATCGGCGGTATCGGCTCGCTCGCGCCCAACCAGCGTCCCGTCCTCGCCAAGCTCGGCATCAAGGCGCTCATCGGTGGCAGCATCGCCTGCTTCCTGACCGCCTGCGTGGCCGCGATGCTCACCTGAGCGCGCGGCTCCACCTCACACCTTCGGCACCAGCTGCAGCATGCGCAGCGGCAGGTCGCCCAGCTCCACGTAGAGATAACGCGCGATCAACGCGCCGGCGCCGCCGAGCAGCCCGAGGCCGATCAGCGCGCGCGCCGAGAAGCTGACGATAAAGACATTCATCTTCGGCACCGCCCGGCCGAGCGCGGAAAACGCCAGCGTGACGAGAAAGTTCATCGCAATGAAGGGCGCCGCGATGCGCAGACCGAGCTCGATCAGCTGCGCCGTGCCCTGGATCAGCGACGCCCCCGCGGCGGGATCGAACGCCGCCCGGCCCGCGGCCACGAGTTGAAACGAGCGCGCAAACGCCGTGAGCACGCCGTGGTGCGCGCCGAAGAGGAAGAACAACACCACGGCAAACGCCGAGAGCAGCGCCGCCAGCGGCTCGTTCGACGGCTCGGGCGCACCCAGTCCCGGCGACGCCATCAATCCGATCTCGGTCGAAATCAGCCGGCCCGCCATTTCGACTGCGCCGAACACGATCCGCACGACAAACCCGAGCCCGAGACCGAGCAGCGCCTCCATCGCCACGGCCGTCACCAGCGCCCACACTTCGAGCGGCACCGGCGCCACGGGCACCATCCCGGCCAGCAACGTCGCGAGACACGCCGCCAACGCCACCCGCACCGGCACCGGAATCGGCCGCCCCGCGATGACCGGCAGCTGCTGGATCACGCCGATCGCGCGCACCAGCACCAGCATCCACGCGAAGACGTAGTCGAGGCTCATCGGCCGCGCACACCTAGATCCCGAGCGATCCCATCCGCGTGATCGTCATGATCGTGAACTCCGACAACGCGCGCAGCAGCCAGGGCGTGAGCACCAGCATCAACGCCGCCAGCGCGAGCAGTTTCGGGATGAAGGTCAGCGTCTGCTCCTGCATGCTCGTCACCGACTGGATCAGGCTCGCGATCAGGCCCACGACGAGCGTCGCCGCGAGGAACGGCGCCACGACATACAGCGCAAACATCACGGTCGACTTGAAGAGATCGATGGCGAGGTCGGGATTCATGGCGGAGGAGTTGGGCGGGTTGCGGGCGGCATCAGGCGCCGAAGCTCTGCACGAGCGAGCGCACCACCAGGTGCCAGCCGTCGACGAGGACGAAGAGGAGAAGCTTCAGCGGCAGCGCCACCGTGACCGGCGGCATCATCATCATGCCGAGCGCCATCAGCACCGAGGACACGAGGAAATCGATCACGAGGAACGGCAGAAAAAGCAGAAAACCCATCTGGAACGCCGTCTGCAGCTCGCTGATCACGAAGGCCGGGATCACGACCCGCATCGGCAGGTCCTTCACCGCCGTCGGCCCGTAGCCGCCGAGCTGGAGGAAATACTCCACATCGCGCGTCCGCGTTTGCTTCAGCATGAACTGCTTCAGCGGCACCGTCGCCCGGTCGATCGCCTCGAGCGAGGTGATCTGCCCGTCGAGGTAGGGCCGGAGCGCCTCCGCCTGCACGCGGTCGAAGACCGGCCCCATGAGGAAGAACGTCAGAAACAACGAGAGCCCGACCACGATCTGATTCGACGGCGCGCTGGGTGTGCCGAGCGCCGTCCGCACGAAGCCCAGCACGATCACGATGCGCGTGAAGCTCGTCATCAGCAGCACGATCGAAGGCGCCACCGACAGCAGCGTCATGATCATCACGATCTGCAGCGCGACACTCACCTCGCCGCGCTCGCCCGTGCCTTCGAGCCCGATGTTCAGCTTGAACGGCGTGCCCGGCGCCTTCGCGGCATTCGCCGCCCCGGCGGCGCCACTCTCCGCGCCGGCTCCCCGGGCCGTCGTCGCCCCGCCGGGTGTCACGACCGGCGGCCGCGCCGCCGGAGTTTCCGGCTGCGGGATCGACGGTTGCGCGTGCGCCGTGGCGGCCACACCGAGCAACCACGCCAGCGCGACCGTCAGAAAGAAAGGAAAACGCCGCCCGTGGCGGACCGGTCGGCCGCTCGTAGCGGAGGACGGGGACGCCGCTGCGTTCATTCCCGATGTTGTCCCGCCGGCGGCACCGCGGGCCCGGAGGCGTCGCGGTCGTTGAGGTTGGCCAGCAGATCGATGCGGCCGGGGCAGACGCCGAGGAGAAACTTCCGTCCCTCATACGACGCCACCACGAGAAACTGCCGGTTGCCGAGCGAGCGCGTCTCGTCGACCGCCAGCGCCCGGCGGTCGCGCCCGAGGGGCGTGCCGCGGCGATTCTTCCAATAGATCCACCCGCCCGCGGCCGCCAGCAGCAGAGCGGCGAAGAGGGAAAGCGAGTTCAGCGGCGCCGCCGGTGCCGCCGCCGGCGTTCCGGTCGCGCTCGCCCGCGGCGAGATCACGGCATTTTCGTCCGCGGCCGCCGGCGCCAGGCTCGCGGTCCCGCAGGCCAGGATCAGCACCGCGCAGAGCCGCCGCACGGCAGGCGCGCGACGGAGGAAGCCGGGAGCGTGTGCGGGGCCGCGCGGCATCGTCAGGTCTTGTTGCTGCCGACGAGCTCGGTGATCTTGATGCCGAAGTTGTCCTCGACCACGACGACTTCGCCGTAGGCGACGAGCTTGTCGTTCACGAAGAGCCCGACCGGATCGCTCGCATGCTGCATGAGCTGCACGATCGAGCCGGCGGAAAGTTCGAGCACGTCGCGCATCGGCAGCTGGACCGAGCCGAGCTGCACGGTCACCTTCACCTTCACATCGAGCACGATATCAAGTGCCTTTTCGTCCGTCATGTTTGGCATGGAGAAATTCCTCCGGGGGAAGTTTTTTGGTCAGCTGAATCGCAACGCGGTCCCCATCGAGGCCGACCGTGCCGAGAAACTTGGGGACTTCGTTCAGCACCACGCGCGTCTCGGCGCAGATCGAAGCCTGCATCTCCAGGATGTCGCCCACGCGGAGGCTGGTGATCTCGCGCAGCGGCACCTCGAAGGCCTGCCACTCGGCGCGCACCGGCACCGTGATGCGGTCGTAGGCGGGCTGCCATTCCGCGCGCTTCACCGTCGGGGTGATCGCGTTGTCCCGCTGCCGGCGCGCCTGCATCTTTTTCACCACCGGCTCGATGGTGTAATACGGCACGCCGATCTGGATCTGCTCGGAGCAGTCGCCGAAATTGCACTCGAGCGACATCGCGAGCATGATCGCGTCGCGCGGTGAGGTCTGGAGGAAACGGCCGTTGTTCTCGTGCCCGATCAGCGACGGCCGCAGTTCCTGCTCCACCTTCCACTGGCCGCACCACTCCTCGAGGAAGATCAGGATCACGTCCTCGATCAGCGCGATCTCGATCTCGGTCAGGTAGCGCTCGGCCTTCACGGAGTGCCCGCGGCCGCCCAGCAGCCGGTCCGCGATCGTGAGCGCGAGGCGCGGGTTGATGTCGAGGATGCCCACGCCGGCGAGCGGCTCGACCTTGAAGAGGCTGATGTGCGTGGGATTCGGCAGCGACTCGGTGAACTTCGAGTAGGTGACCGTGGTGAGCTTCGACATCTTCAGCCCGAACTCCATGCGCAGGTAGAGCGCGAGCCGGGCGGAGAGATAGCGGATGAAGTCCTCGTGCAGGAGCCGCAGCCGGCGCAGCTCGCCCTCGGAGAGAAACGCCGGGTTGCGGAAATCGTAGGCCTCGACCTTCTGCGTCCCGTTGTCGCCCGCGAGGATGTGCGGCGACTTCTTCGTCTCCTTCTCGATCGTCTGCGCCAGCAGCTTGTCGATCTCGGATTGATCGAGAAAGTCGGAAGCGGGTTGCGCGTCGTCGGCCATGTGGGTGGCGGTCAGCGGTTCACTGGACCACGAAGTCCGAGAAATAAACCTGCTCGGCCACGCGTTTGCCGAGGGCCTGGTTGTAGGCCCCGACGAGTTTCTCGCGGATGAGATTCTTGGCGCCCGGCTCCTCGATGTCGGCGAGCGTGAGCGCGGACAGCACGTTGAGCGTGACGTCCATCAGCTTCGGCCGCTGTGACTCGAAGGTCGCCCGGATGTGCGGATCGGCGCCGGTGACCATGAAGCTCGTCTTGAGGTAGCGCGTGCCCATGGTGCCCGAGAGGTTCACCACGACGTTCTGAAACTCGTAGTTCGGCCCGCCCTCCTTGCCGCCCTTGCCCTTCGGCGCCCCGTGGGCGGCCGCGGGCTCGGCCGCGGGCGGCGCCTCGCCGGACGCCAGCGCGGTCATCTTCTTCTGCAGCCGCGGCAGCAGGAGAAACTCCACCGTGGCCCACGTCGCCGCGGGCGCGGCGATCAGGGCGACGATCACGGGAATCCAGGAACCGGCACCGGCCTTCGCCGGCGGGATCACGGGATGGGCGACGGCCGGCGCGTCGCCGGCGGCGCCCTCGGCTTTTCCGCCCGGTTTGCTGTCGGCTTTGGGAGGTGTGGCCATGGTTGGAAGTCGACGTTGGCGCCGGCGTGGGCGCCGGCGGACTCGCCGCGCGGCGCTCAGTGGCCGGATCGGATTACCGGCTCTTCAGGTTGACGATGTCCTCGAGCACCGAGTCCGAGACCGTGACGAGACGGGAACCGGCCTGGAAGCTGCGCTGGGTGGTGATGAGACTCGCGAACTGGTCGGTCAGGTCCACGTTCGACAGTTCGAGCGTGCCCGACTGGATCGTGCCGAGGCCGTTCTCGCCCGGGTTGTTCACGCCGCTGGCGACGAATTCGGCGCTGTTGGCGGCGGCCCCGATCGGGCCCGCGGCGACGAGGCCGGAGTAGAGGTTGCCGCCCTCCTTCACGAGCGCGGACGGATCGTTGAAGCTCTGGAGGAGGATCCGGTTGGTCGTGGCCGAAGTGCCGTCGGAGTAGAACTCCACCACGTTGCCGCTGCGGTCGATGGTGATCGACTGCCGCTGCGTGCCGGTCGGCGGCTCGCCGAGCTTCACGTCGCCCACATTGGAAAGGCCGGTGCCCGTCGCCCCCTGCACCCGGAAGCCCTGCGCCGAGACGAGGTAGCCCTGGTCGGACCAGCGGAACTCACCGGAGCGGGTCGCATACTCCATGCCGTCGACGGTGTTCTTCACGTGGAAGAAACCGGAGCCGGAGATGCCGAGATCCGTGTCGCGTCCCGTGCTCGAGAGGGAGCCCTGGGAGAAATTGGTCGTCACTCCCGCGAGCGCCACGCCCGTGCCCACGCCGGCGGCGGAAGTGTTGGCGTTGTTCTCGCCCGAGGGCGCCGAGCGTTGGAGGATGTTGCTGAAACTATCGGCATATCTCGCTTCCGACGCCTTGAAGCTCGTCGTGTTTACGTTGGCGATGTTGTTGCCGATGACTTCGAGGCCTTTCATGAAGGTCCGCAGCGCGCTGACGCCGCTGCCCATTGTGCCGATGAGTGACATGGTTGGTTGTGCTGAGGGTTGAGGTTAAGATGTGCCCGATTGCGCAGTCGCGGCGGCGGGCGCGGCGACGATGCCGGGCTCCACGCGGAGCACGGCGGAAAGGGAGTAGGTCTTGCCGCCGACGATGAGCTTCGGCTCGGTGCCCGAGGCATCGATCGCCGTGACGTCGCCGGTGACGTGGCTGCCGTCGGTCGTGCCCACCGTGACGCGATGGCCGAGGTAGGAGTTGGCCGCGGCGCGGGTCTGGTCGGCGCGCATCGCGGTGAGGTCCTTCGCCATCGCGGTGGATTGCTCCAGGGCGGAGAACTGCGCCATCTGCGCGATGAACGCGGTGTCCTCCATCGGCTTCATCGGATCCTGCTTCTGGAACTGCACGGAGAGGAGCTTGAGAAAATCGTTCTGCCCAAGCGCCTTCTGCGGCGTGCGCGAGACGGTGGCGGCGCTCGTGTCGCCGGTCAGTGAATACGCGGAGCGGGCGGCGGAGACGGGTGAGATGGCGGCCATGGGATCAGGCGAAATGGTTGAGGCGGCGGGCCGTGCCGACCGGCGCGGCGCCGAGGGAGGGTGACATGGGCGTCGTGCGGTCGGCGGGAGCCGCGGTGCCGTTGCCGAAGGAGCGACGGTCGGTCGTCGCGCCGGCGAATTCGTCGCCGCGGGCGCCGGAGCGCTCCTGCTGCCGGCCGGACTGGTCGCCGGCGGACGAGAATCCGCTTCGGGCATCGCGGTCCGCAAACACCGGATCGGCCAGCCGCACGTTGCGGTCGCCGCCTTGCGCGTTGGCCGCCTGCCATTCGTGAGCGAGCGCCTGCCGCAGTTCGGGGGACTCGGTGCGGAACGTCGTGCGCACTTCGTCGTCGCGGAGTTCGACCCGCACCGACAGCTCGGTGTCGCCGATCGTGAACTCGAGTTTCACCGCGCTGCGTTCACGCGCCGCGACTTCGTCGACCGCCCGCAGGACCACCTCCACCGCCCGGTGCGCCTGGGAGGCCTCGATGGCCGCGGTTTCCGATGTGAGGACCGGAGAATCCGGGGCGACCGCGGCGCCGGCCGACGCATCCCACACCGCAGCGGCGACCTCACGGTCGGCGCGGGAATTGGCGGGATGGGCCAGCGATGAATACATGGCGGCCACCGAGCTAGCAGTGCCGGTGCCAAGGCGTTCCGCGCGTTTTGCAACCGACTCTTTGTCATAGCTTACAGAACTTTTTACGGCACCTTCTCCACGTGCCAACGGCGCGCTTTCCGAAGCCTGCGCCGCGACGGCAAAATTTGCCCGCTCCGCTCCGGCGTAGCCGGTAGCCGCGCGCGGCGACTCGAAGGAAACGGCATTCCCGTTGATCACCTGCGAGGTCCGAACCGGCACCTGCGCCGAGGGCGGCAGCGCCGGCTCCACCGCGGCGACGGACTCGGCGGAAATTCCCCGCGACGGCTCCGCCGATGTTTCCGAAACGGCCGACTGCGCCGGCACGGACGGCAGGCGCGATGTCTCCGCCGGCACGGACACAGGATCGGCCGGCCGAGAGCGCACGGGGGTCGGCGTCGCGCGAAACTCCACCTGGACTCCACGGGTCACGTCCGACTCCGCCGCGAGTGCGGCACGCGGCAGAGCCACCGTCGCCGGCGCGGGAAACGGCTCCGATTCCTTTACCGTGCGCGGCGCGCGAACCGCGTCGCCCGTCACTGGCACGTTCGCCGGCACACTGGCTTCGAATTGCGTGCTCGCGCGCAACGACGACGCCGCCGACTGCGACGACGACGGCGCGCTCGCACCTAAGAGGCCACGTTCCACCGGCGTCACCGCCGGGGTGGCCGCAGACTTCGGCCCAACGATGTTTACGAGGGTCGGTTGGCCCGACGCGTCGTCCACGCGTCCCGCGAATTCCGCGGCCTCCGACGCCGGAGGCAGCGACGCATTCGTCACGGGCAGAGAAAACGCCGGGCGGCGGGACTCGGTGCGCGGCAGTTCCGCGGCGCGCGGCGCGCGAAACTCGGCGGCCAGGCCGAGGGGCTCTCCCCTCGCCGGTTTCGCTTCGGACGCACCGTGCGTTCCAGTCGCCGGGCTCGACGGGGTTTCCTTCTTGTCGGCCGCGACGATCGGGTTGCCGGAGTCGTCGGCGACCGAGGCGTCCATCGCCGGTTCGTCATCGGACTTCTGATCACCTTCTTCGCTCTCGGTGTGCTCGGCAGGCCCGGCGACCGGCACGAGCACGACGGGCGCGGCGGGCGCGGCGATGTTCTGCAGGAGCGCCGTGGCATCGCTGGCCGCGGGCAAAGGCATCTCGTTGGTCTTCTCCGGCAGGCGCTCGGTCTGCGGCACCGGTGCCTCGCCTGCCACCGCGGGTTTGCTCGCACGCGCGGCGCGCTTCGACGCCGGCTTGGCTTCGGGGTGGACGGCGGTTGCGCTCGTGGCGGGCGCTTCGCTCCGAAATTCCGCGGCACCGGTGGACGTCACCTTGACGGCCCCACCTTCCGCGGGATCGGCGGAGTCGGCGGCGACGTTGGCCGCAGCCACGACTACCGTCACCGCAGCGGGCGCGGGCGCGGCGGCCGGGCGTGAGCTCACGTTACCGGTGCCATCGCCGTTGCGGGTGACCGCCGGCAGAGCGGCCCGTTCGGCCCCGCGCGGAGCCGCCAGGGAAAACGGCGCGGCGGGGGCGACGGCAACCGGCGGCGCGGAGACACGGGCAGTTGCGATCGGCATGCCCGACATCGGCTCAGGCGACGGCGCGTCGGCAGCAGGAGCGGTCAACGCGGCAAAGACGTCGGCGAATCCCGGCGCGGCGGTCTGCGGCGGGCGGGCAGTGCCCTCACCGGCCACACCGGTAAAGAAGCCGGCAGCGGACGACGACGCGGCGATCGGGAGCAGGCCCGCCAGCGCGGCGGGGTCGGAGGAGAGGGTGGACGGCAAGAGGTTCATGCGTTTCCGCCGTCCTTGGCGAAAGGCCGCACCGTTCCGTGGCGCGGCGGGAGAATCGGATCAGTTGGGAGGGTTCGCCTTGGCGGCTTTCATCAGCCGGAGCTTTTCGGAGAGCGCGGCGGCACGGCGCGCCAGCAGACTGTCGGCGCTCCCCGATTTGCTCATCTCCTCGAAGATGGGACCGACCACATCGGGCTTCATCAGCGAGAGGATCTTCACGGCGGTCGGGTCATCCAGTTCGCGGACAATCGCGACGGCGGCTTTCGGCGTGAGCGTCGTATAGGTCGTGGCGAGCGTGCGCAGATTCTTGGCCTCGTCGGCTGCGATCTCCGTGATCCGCTCGGAAATATCGCGGCGCAGCTTCTCGACGTCGGCGCGCACCTTGGCGAACTCCTTCTCCTCTGCGGCCAGCCGGGCGGCGCGTTGATCGAGCAGTTCCGCCTGCTTGCGCAGTTTCAGGCGCTCGTCGCGCAGCTCGTGGGAAAGATTCTCGATCTCGATGGTCCAGAAATCCCAGCCCTGGCGCTTCATCTCGGTCGTGTCCTTGACGGGCTTCGGCACGACCAGCTTGCCGAGATTGGCGGACAGCACGCGCCACGTGAGGCCGATGCCGATGCCGATGCTCAGCACGACGCCGAGCGTCGCCGCGACGATGGGATTCTGCAGCTTCGCGATCATAGGGCGAACGCCGGCCGCCGGGCCCGGCGGCTGGCAAAGTCATCGAACTCGGCCTGCTCCTCGCGCGCGGTGTCCAGCCGGTGGTTGAGCCGCGCCTTCTCCTCGAGGCGCTTCACCACCTCGAGTCTGCGGTGCGCTTCGAGATACTCGGCGCGCCGCTGCGACATCGTCGCGCGGGCCGCGATCATCGCCCGCTCGCTCTCCACCTCGGCCGCGCACTCGGCGCGATAAGCCGCCAGCGCCCGCGCCTCGTCGGCGGCGGAGAAACGCTCCCGGCGGCCGGCGAACAACTCGGCCTCGTAGCGCGCCACCCGCGTGCGCACGGCTGCGAGCTCCTGCTCGGCCTGCACGTAGGCGTGCACCGCCACACCGAAGGCCTCGCGGGCGCGCATTTCCTGGTGGGCGCGCAGCACCGCCACGGGACGGAGGGGGAAGTGGAACCGTTTCATGCGATGATCTTCTTGAGCTGGGCGAAGGTCTGCGCGCGGGCGACGTGCTCGTGCGTTCCCTGCCGGAGAAAGTTGCGCAGCGGATCGTGCAGCGCGATCGCCTGATCCAGCGCCGCGTTGGCGCCCTTGGTGTAGGCGCCGATGGAGACCAGGTCCTCGTTCTTGCGGTAGAGCGCCAGCTGCTCGCGCGCCCGGCTCGCGAGCGTGACTTCGTCGGGCGAACACACGTCGCGCGTCAGACGGCTCACGCTCTCGAGCACATCGATGGCCGGGTAGTGGTTGAAGTGCGCCAGCTGGCGCGAGAGCACGATATGGCCGTCGAGAATGCCGCGCACCGCATCGGCGACGGGTTCGTTCATGTCGTCGCCCTCGACGAGCACGGTGTAAAGGGCGGTGATGGCCCCCTGCTCGCCCGCGCCGGCGCGCTCCAGGAGCCGCGGCAGCAACGCGAACACGGACGGCGTGTAACCGCGCGTCGCCGGCGGCTCGCCGATGGCCAGACCGATCTCGCGTTGGGCCATCGCGAAGCGCGTCACCGAGTCCATCATGAACAGCACGTTCTTGCCCGCATCGCGCCAGGCCTCGGCGATCGAGGTGGCGGTGTAGGCGGCCCGGAGGCGCAGCGGCGCCGGCGTGTCGGACGTGGCGACGACGACGACCGCGCGCTTCATGCCCTCGGGGCCGAGATCCTTCTCGATAAACTCGCGCACCTCGCGGCCGCGCTCGCCGACCAGCGCGATCACCACGATGTCGGCCTCCGAAGCGCGGGCGATCATGCCCATGAGCGTGGACTTGCCGACGCCGGAGCCGGCAAACAGACCGAGGCGCTGGCCGCGGCCGAACGGGATGAAGGCATCGATCGCGCGCACTCCGGTGACGAACGGATTCCGGATGCGCTGGCGCCGCAGCGGATGCGGCGGCGTGCCGTTGCCGGTCGGGAACCGCTCGATCGGGAGCATCCCGAGGCCATCAAACGGCTTGCCGAGCGCATCGAGCACGCGGCCGAGCATTTCGGGACCGGTGCGCGGGAGCGGCGGACGGTCGCAGGCGGCAACTTCGCAGCCCACGTGCAGACCCTGCGTCTCGCCCAGCGGCATGAGCAGCACGCGATGTTCGCGGAAGCCGACGACCTCGGCCCGCACGCTGAATTCGTCGCGGGACGAACGCACGGTGCAGAGTTCGCCGAGGCCGACGTTCGGGCCGTCGGATTCGATGATGAGGCCCGCGACCCCTGTGACCGTGCCGACGCGTTGCACGGCGGGAAGGTGCCGCACCTGGGAGCGGAGCACTTCGACGAGCGGGCCGACGGAGGAGGCGGTCATGTCGGGGAAAGGCTGTGCTGCAGCGCGGTCATTTTTGTCTGCACGCGGGCGTCGGTGAGACCGAAGCGGCTGCGCACCTGGCAGTCGCCGGGGGTGAGCGCGGCATCGGCACGGATGCGGATGCCGGGATAGGCCTGGATCCAGGTCGGCTTGAGGTCGGCCAGGAGCGTGGCGTCGCGCGGGGCGAGCGTGAGCTCGAGGTTGTCGCGCTCGGGGAAGATCTCGCCGAGGGTCTCCTCGCAGATGCGCGAGACGGCATCGGCCGGGGGCTCGTAGCCGGCGAGCAGGCGCCGCGCGAGGTCGAGCGCGAGCGCGGGCAGCGTGTCGCGCAGCTGGGCGACCATCGTGCCTTCGATGCCGGAGAGTTTCTTGAAGACGCCGTCGCCGAGGTGCTCGATGTCGGCGCGGAACTCGACCATCTGCTGGTCGGCGAGCGCGCGGGCGGCATCGACGCCGCGCTGGTAGGCGGCTTCCTCGCGCGCGGCGATTTCGGCATCGGTCCAGCACTTCCCCACCTCGCCGGGCACCGAGATGCCGTGGAGCGGGCGGTCGAAGGCGATGAGTCGGGCGAAGGCCATGGGTTAGGCAACGACGCTTTCGGCTCCATCGGCCTCGAGCGTGATCTGGCCCTCCTCTTCCAGCCGGCGCACGACCTGGATGATCGTGTCCTGCGCGGCCTCGACGTCCTTGAGCCGGACGGGCCCGAGCATCTCGAGTTCCTCCTTCAGGCTTTCGGCCGCGCGCTTGGAAATGGAGGCATAGATCCGGTCGCGCAGCGTCTCGCTGGCGGACTTCATCGCGATCGCGAGGTTCGACGAATCCACCTCGCGCAGCACGCGCTGGAGGTCGGCCGGCTGCAGGCGGAGCAGGTCCTCGAAGCTGAAGAGTTTCTTGCGGATCTGCGCACTGAGGGTGGCATTCCGCTCCTCGAGGCGGGCGAGCAGGTTCTTGCTCATCTCCTTGTCGAGTTCGTTCATCAGGTCGGCCACGGCGCGGACGCCGCCGCTGCGATGGAAAGCCGGGCGGACCTTGGTGTCGTAATGCTTGCCGAGGCTGCGGGCGATCTTGCTCACGAGTTCGAGCGAGGTGCTCTCGATCGTGCCGAGCCGTTCGATCACTTCCTCGCGCAGTTCGGGACCGAGGAGCGCGAAGACCTCCGCCGACTTGGTGCTGTCGAGATACGAGAGGAGAAACGAGATCGTCTGCGGCTGCTCGTGTTTGACGAGGTTGTAGATCTGCCGGCCTTCCATCTCGGAAATATCCTTGATGACATCGACCGAGGTGCCGGCGACCGGACCGAGGCGGCCGACGATCGTCGACGCCTTGTAGTCGCCCTTGGCGATCTCGAGGGTGCGCTGCGCGTAGCCGAGGCCGCCGAGGGCGGAGCCGACGCTCTTCGCGATCAAGGGCGAGAACTCCTCCATCGCCACTTTCTGCACCTCGGACGGCACCGTCGTGATGGTCGTCATCTCGCGGCACAGGTCCTCGATCTCCTGGTCGTCGAACTGCCGCAGCACCTCGGCGGCGGCCTCCGGGCCGATGATGATGAGGAAGACCGCGAGCTTCTGCTGGCGCGTGAGCTTGGCGTAGTCGGCTTCGGTCATGGCGGGTGGCGCGTGGCTCGGTCCGGCAGCGGCTCAGTTCTTGCCCGCCGGCTGCGCGTTGCCGCCGGCGACCCAGTCGCGCAGCGCGACGCCGATGTTCGCGGGCTTCTGGCGGATGAGCTCGTTGAGCAGTTCGGGCGTGACGTTGTTGGCGTTCGGGAGCCGCTGCGCGGCGTTCTCCGGAGTGAGCGAGAGGACCTCGATCGGCACCGCCTCGGGCTTCTGGCGCTGGAGCATGCGGAGGAAGATGAGGAGGACGAGGGCGGCACCGGCGATGCCGGCCCAGCGCGTGCCGTGCTCGGCCCAGACCTGCAGCTGGCCCATGCCCTTGGCGGTTTCCTCCGGCGCCAGCGTCGCGAGCGGCGAGACCTGGAACTCGGTTTCCTGCAGGGAGACGATCGTGTCGAGCGCCTGGCCGGCCTGGGCCTTGAGGCCGAGCGCGTTGACCACCACTTGACGCAGGCCCTCGAGTTCCTGCGCGGTGCGCTTCTGCGGCTGCGGCGCGGGGACCGGGCCGGGCTTGCCGTCCGGACCGACCGGCGCGGGCGGCGTGACCATCTTGGGCGCGATGAACACGGCGGCGGTCACGGTCTTCACCGAGCCGGGATTGCGCGTCACATTCGTGGTGACGCGATTGATCTCGTAGGTGGTCGTGCGGTTCTTGCGGTTCTGTTCGGAGCTGGAGATGGGGCGCGCGAGTTCGGGCGCGGAGGCGGCCTTCTCGGGCACGTTGGCGCTCACGCCGGTGGCGCCGCCGCCGGCGCGGGCTTCGGTGGTGTTGGTCGAATCGTCGGTCTGGGTCTGGGAGCGGACGACCTGGCCCTCGGGATCGTATTTCTCGGAGGTGAGCGTGGTCGCCTCGGTCTCGATCTCGGCGGAGACGCGGACGACGGCGTTGCCCGGGCCGATCACGGTGGCGAGCATGGACTCGACCTTGCGGGCGAGGTAGTCCTCGACCTGCTGGCGGTAACGCATCTGCGACGACGCGGTGCCGAGCGTGGGATCCTGACGCAGTTCCTCGGAGAGCGTGCGGCCGCGGTTGTCGACGACGGCGACCTGATCGGGCGCGAGGCCCTGGACGGCGTTGGCGACGAGGTGGCGGATGGCGTTGACCTGGTCGCTCTCCAGCCGGCCGCCGCCGACGTCGACGAAGACGGAGGCGGTGGATTTCACGCCCTGCTCGGTGAGGAGGAGGCGGTTTTCCGGCTGCACGATCATCACGCGGGCGCCGCGGACGCCGTGGAGCTGGGTGATGGTGCGGGCGAGTTCGCCCTGCACGGCGCGGAGGTAGTTCGTGCGCTGGACGAAGTCGGAGAGGCCGAACTGGCCCTTGTCGAAGATCTCGAAGCCCACGCCGTCGCCGCTGGGCACGCCCTTGCCGGCGAGATCCATGCGGATCTTGTGCACCATATTGGAGGGCACCATCACGGCGCTGCCGCCGGAGGTGATCTGGTGCGGGATGCTCTGCGACTGCAGATGCGTGATGACGGCGGCAACGTCCTTCTCGCCGAGCCGGGCATAGAGCAGCTGGTAGTCCGGCCGCTGCGACCACAGCACGACGCCGATGAGTCCGCCGGCCACGGCGAGCGCGGCCACGATCAGCGAGACCCGCTGGTTGAGGCCGAGCTGCTTCCAGAGATCGAGCAGCGATTGGGTGAAATTCTTCATTACGTTACCGGGAAGGAAAGTTCAGGGGCGGAAAGGGAGCCTCACACCTGCATGCGCATCAGCTCCTGGTAGGACTCCACGAGCTTGTTGCGCACCTCGACCATCATCGTGAACGCCACCGAGGCTTCCTGCATCGCGATGACGCTCTGGTGCAGCTGGTCCGAATCGCCCATCAGCACCTTGCGGGTGGCGGCCTGGGCGGCGTCCTGCTTCGCGTCGACCGAGGCCACGAGGCCGTCGAGCATCTGGCCGAAGCCGCCCGTCGGAAGCGTCGCCTCGGTGCCGGGCGCGGCGATCGGCACGCGCGGCAGCGGCGCATCCGGGCGGGCGAGCGGGGTCGCGGCAGTGAAGGGATTGATGGAGCCGATGTTCATGGGTGCGGACGGTCAGCGGTGGTCACTTGCCGATCTCGAGCGCCTTCATGGCCATCTGGCGGGCGTTCTTCACCACCGAGAGGTTCGCTTCGTAGGCGCGGGAGGCGGTGATGAGGTCGACCATTTCGTAGGAGAGATTGACGTTGGGCATCACGACGGTGCCGTCGGGTCCGGCGTCGGGGTGCTGCGGGTTGTAGACCTGCTGGCCGGGAGTCTTGTCGGGCGCGATGGTGGCGACGCGGACCGACTGCAACGGGGCACCGAGGCCGCCGCGTTTGATCATCTCGGCTTCGAACGAGACGATTTGCCGCTGATACGGCATGCCCGTGGCGGTGCGGGTGGTCTGGGCGTTGGCGATGTTCTGCGCGACGATATCGAGGCGCGTCTTCTGGGCGCTGAGGGCGCCCGCGGTGACGTCGACTCCGGAGATGAGATTCATGGGTGCGGGAGGGGATCGGTTCCGGGTGCGCTCAGACCGGGCGGCCGGTGATGGCGAGCTTCAGCTGCTTGATGTTCCGGGAGACCACTTCGGTCAGAAAATCGTATTCGACGGCGTTGCGGTTCATGGCGAGGAGCTCGCGCTCGAGTTCGACCGTGTTGCCGTCCGGCCGGACGGAGCGGGCGGTCTGATCCTCGCTGAGCAGCGGCTGGATCGAATCCGCGGTGCGCCCGAGGCTGCCGCTCGCGAGCCGGGTTCTGAGCTGCGTCGCAAAATCCGGCGCGATGTCGAGGCGCCGGAAGCCGGGCGTCTCCGCGTTCGCGACGTTCGTCGCGATGGCGGCCTGGCGCAGCACGGAGGCATCGAGAAGCTTCCGCGCCAACTGGTAGTTGTCGGTCTGGAAGATGGGATCGATCATGCGGCACGGATTTAGCAAAGCCGGTGCCAGAGGGTTCCGGCGCTCCACAGGCCGCGCGGGGCGAGCGACTTACGTTTTGAGAAAATCCGCTGCGTTTATGCGCCGCGCGGCCCGCGGACAGCCGGGAAAAAATTGCCGCTTCGTCCGAAATGCGGCCGCCCGCGCTTCATTTTCCCCCGCAGGTGCCGATCACGTCACAACACTCCTCATGAGAGACAGCGAGTTCGATTTCATCCGCAGTCTGGTTTACGAGCGCAGTCGGATCAATTTGGGTCCGGACAAACGTCAGCTCGTCAGTGCCCGCCTGGGCAAACGACTTCGGGCCACGAACATGCCGGACCTGACCGCCTACTGCGAATTTCTGCAGCAGCCGGGCGCCGATCAGGAACTGGGGCATCTGATCGACGCGATCTCGACGAACCACACGTTCTTCTTCCGCGAGATCGCGCACTTCGACTTCCTGCGCGAAAAGGCCATCCCCGAGATGATGGAGCGCGCCCGCGCCGAACGCTGGAACAGTTTCCGCGTGTGGAGCGCGGCCAGCTCCTCCGGCGAGGAAGCCTACTCGATCGCGATCACGCTCACCCAGAGGCTCCCCAACTTCCCGTGGGAGATCGAGGCGACCGACATCTCGCGCCGCATCCTCGCGAAGGCCGCCGCCGCGATCTATCCGGAAGAAACGGTGCGCCGGCTGCCACCCGAAGTGGTGCGCACGCATTTCCAACGCGGCTTCGGCCCGCAGGAGGGCAACTACCGCGTGAAGGCCGCCCTGCGCGACCGCGTGCATTTCCATCACCTCAATCTGCTCGAGGGCGAACCGCCGTTCCCCGGTCTTTTCCAGGTCATCTTCTGTCGCAACGTGATGATCTACTTCGACCGTCCCACCCAGGAGGAACTCGTCTCCCGGCTCACCCGCCGGCTCGTGCCGGGCGGCTACCTGATGGTCGGCCACTCCGAGAGTCTCACCCATCTCCGCCACTCGCTGCGCGCCGTGCGCCCCGCGATCTACCAAAAATCCTTCGGCTCATGAGCACGCGCTCGCGTCCTATCCGCGTCCTGGTCGTCGATGACTCCGCCGTCGTGCGGAAGCTCGTCACGACCGCCCTGCAGTCCGATCCGGACATCGAGGTCGTCGGCACCGCCATCGATCCCTACGCCGCACGCGACAAGATCCAGACGCTCAATCCCGATGTCCTCACGCTGGACATCGAGATGCCGCGCATGGACGGACTCACGTTTCTCAAGATCATCATGCAGCAGCGGCCGCTGCCGGTGATCATCCTGAGTTCGCTCACGCAGCGCGGCACGCACGCCGCGATGGAGGCGTTGAAACTCGGGGCGTTCGACATTCTCGCCAAGCCGGGAGGCCCCTACTCCTTCGGCGACCTCGGGCCCCAGCTCATCGCGCGCATCAAGGCCACCGCCGGTGCGCGTCTGCCGGCATTTGCGCCCCGGCCGGCCGCCGCCGTCGCGGCCGCCGCGG
>JACCEB010660874.1_pt1 | contig 37104 bp, 32 predicted proteins | sample 7454761 | NCBI WGS metagenome assembly JACCEB01 (sample SAMN15323454, study PRJNA562643) | freshwater metagenome | isolation source: river surface water | place: USA:Blue River Watershed | collected 2017-08-18
AGCTTATTTCAGGTCCAGGAAATGGGCCTGGAGTCGCGCGACTTTTATCTCGACGCCCACCAAAAAGTTTTTGAAGTCCTCACCGAGCTTTCTCGCCAGGGCGCGCCCACCGATTTGGTGAGTTTAACTGCCGGTCTGAAAGACCGCGGTTGGCATGAAGCGGTCGGCGGCGTTGGTTACCTGTCCGAGCTTTTGGAAGACTCTTTCGCGCTTTCGAGCGTGGGTCACTACGGAAGGATCATCCGCGAAAAAGCGGTGCTTCGCCGGATGATCGAAGTGTGCAGCACGATTGCTGCGGGCGCTTACGAGGGCGTTGAGAACGTCGAGAACTTCCTGGATGACGCTGAAACCCAGGTGTTTGGCGTCTCGGATTCTTCGTCTCAGAAATCGTTTGCCAGCATGAACGAAATTTTGCTGGCCAACATGCACACGATTGAAGATCTCGCCACTCGCAAGGAGCCGGTCACGGGCCTTCCGACGGGCTTCCATGACTACGATAAGCTGACGAGCGGCCTACATCCAGGCCAGCTCATCATCGTGGGCGGTCGTCCTGCCATGGGTAAGACGTCGTTGGTTCTCTCAGCTGCTCAGAACGCGGCAGTGGGCAAAGCAGGCGCCGTGGTTGCCATTTTCTCTCTCGAAATGACGAAAGAGGAACTGGGTTTCCGGATGCTGTCGTCTTTGGCGCGCGTCGATTCCAAGCGCTTGAAGATCGGGCAGCTCACCGACAAAGAATGGCCGAGTTTGGTGAAAGCTTCCGACCAGCTTCAGCGCTCCCGGATTTGGATCGATGACTCAGGCGGTCTCACGGTCATGAACATGCGCGCCAAGTGCCGGCGCCTTCTGGCGCAGCATAAGAAGCTCGACCTGATCGTGGTCGATTACCTTCAGCTGATGAGCGGGACTTCGGCTTCCAAAAAAGCGGGCAATCGCGAACAGGAAATTTCCGAGATCAGCCGGGGCTTGAAGCAGTTGGCGAAAGAACTCAAAGTCCCGATCATCGCGCTTTCGCAGCTCAGCCGGAGTCTTGAGAACCGGCAGGACAAACGTCCGATGATGTCGGATCTTCGGGAATCGGGCGCCATCGAACAAGACGCCGACATGGTGTGCTTCGTTTATCGAGACGAAGTGTACAACAAGGAAACCGAAGACAAAGGCGTGGCCGAGTTGATCGTAGCCAAGCACCGGGGCGGCGAGACGGCCACCATCCGCTTGGCCTGGCTGGGTCAGTACACTTTGTTTGCCAACTTGGCTCCGGACGCTGCGGGTGCGCCTGTGCCGTCTCCGCGGCCTGATCGCGGCGACGTCGGATTCTGAGATCTCAGACGCGAGCTGAGATTCGGGCCTCAGAGTTTCGGCCTGGGCTCGGACTGAGGCTTGGGCTCAAAAAAATGGAAAAAGCCGGGCTTTCGGGCCCGGCTCTTCTCGGAATGTTTTTATGTCAGATTGACGATCAGGCTTGGCCGGTGCCGGCGCTTCCTACGCGCTGACGAAGCTCAGCGAGCTCGGTCTCCAGCTGAGTCACGCGCTCTTCGAGCGCGCGAACTTGAGTCAGAGTCGGAAGGTCGCAGCTTTCGCGCACCATTCCGATGAGCTGAATCAGCTGCTCTTTATCGATCTTCGAAGTGAGCGTCTCTTTGATGTTCTTCAGCATGATTCAGGCCTCGATCTCAGTGAGGGAGATCCAGCGAACGATCGTCTTGCTTCTGGTAGCTCGGCAGGACGCGGCCTGCGGCCACTTCACGAAGAGCCGTCACCACGATGCGGTTCTTGCTCTTCACCAAAGGATTGGAGCCTTTGTACAGCTGGCGAGCCCGGCGGGTGGCCAGGTGGACCAGTTCATACATGTTCTCGACGTACTTCAAACAATCTTCAATGGTGACGCGTGCCATGGGGCGGGTTTAGCGAAACGCCGCAGCGGCGTCAAGGCCCATAGAGTCGTTCAACCCAAGCTTTATACTTTTGATTCACGAACTTGCGGCGAATCTGGTGCCCGGTACTGAGCTCCCCGCTTTCAATCGAGAAGGGGTTGGGAAGAACCAGGAATTTCTGAATGGCCTCGTGAGGTCGTAGTCGGGCGTTCACTTGGCTGACAGCCCGCTGAACCCAAGCTTCGATCTTCGGGTGCTGAACCAGGCCGGGGAAGTCGCTGTAGAGGATCTGCTGACTTTCCGCATACCTGCAGGTGGATTGAGGATCCAAAGTGATCAGTGCGCTGAGAAATGGCTTCCCGTCGCCCAGAACGACGGCGCGGGCGATTCCGGGGTGTTCCTGCAGCAGCGACTCAATGCCTTGAGGCGCCACGGCCGGGGCTCCGGGCGGGTGCAGCAAATGGCGCTTTCGGCCAGTGACGTGCAGAAACCCTTGATCGTCGAGGTAGCCTAGATCGCCGGTCCTGAGCCAGCCGTCCTGGAAAGCGTCCGCCGTCGCCACGGAGTCGCCCCAGTAGCCGGCAAACACCTTTTGCGATCGGACCAGGATTTCGCCTTCTTCCGAAATTTTCAGCTGAACTTCGGGCAGCGGCTTTCCGGCCGAACCAAAGCGGAAGGAACTGGGCAGATTCAGGGTCAAAGGTGCACAGGTCTCGGTAAGCCCGTAGCCTTCTAGGAGGGGAATTCCTGCTGCGACCAGGTTTTCGGCCAAGATCGGTGAAACCGGAGCGCCTCCGCCAATCAAGAGTTTCAGGCGGCCTCCAAAGGGAGCCCGAAGGTCGGGCAGCAAAGTGCGCAGAGCGGCTTCTCGGATCGCGACGTCTTTGAGGCGCGGGCTCAGGCCATCCTGCTGGGCTCGGAGGACGCGACGTGAGGCAGCTAAAGCCAGCTCGATCGCTCTTTTCTTCACCGGCTTCGATCCCAGAATTTGCTTTAGGATCTCTTCCCAGAGGGCTTCAAAAAGGCCATGGGGCCCGATCAGAAAACTGGGCCTCAGTTCACTTAAGCGCTGCAGGAGCTTGTCGCGCGGCACTCCCAGTGTCAGCGTCCAGCCAAAGGTCCAGGTGGCCAGAGCCTGCACGCGCCCGAGTGCGTGGGAAAGCGGAAGGCTCAGTAAGCTGCATTCTCGTTCGGCGTCCAAGTGCTCGGCCAAAGTGCGCACCAAGTCGTCTAAGACGCTGGCCAAGTTTCCTTGCGTCACCTGGGCGCTCTTGGGAACGTCGGTCGTTCCCGACGTGGACAGAAGACCCACTAGGTTGGAGGCTTGGGCGGTTCTGTATTGATCGTGAAAATGGTGAGGATTTCTGCCCATGTTGCGTTTACCGAGCTCGCGAAGAGCGCGGAACGAGAGCAGGTTGGAGCGCGTGGGCGCAATCGCCAGAGCCGTCGACTCAAAAGCGATGAGGTGCGAAACGCAAGCAGGCGGACCGTCTTGCGACAGGACCTTTTGAAGCTGAGAGCGATCGTCCACGATAACGGCGCAGGCTCCCGTTCGCGTCAGGATGGCCTGGATCTCGGAAGCCGAAGTGGCAGGGTGAATCGGAACGGGAATCGCGCCTGAGCCCAGGATGGCCAAGTCAGACAAAATCCACTCAAAGCGGTTCTGAGAAATCAAAGCGACTCGCTCGCCTGCGGTGATTCCGAGGGACAGAAGTCCGGCCGAAACGGTCCGGGCATATTCGTCGAATTCAGCGAAGCTCACTCGTCGCCACACGCCTTGAGGGCCCCAATCGGGATCCGTGGGCAAGAACTGAAACGCCGTGAGGCTGGGCGTTTGCCGGAGGCGTTCGAGGTAGATGGCGGAAAAAGTGGGTTTTAGAAGGTGTGGCATCAGTGGGTGCTCGTGCGCCTCACTCCGAGCCCTTGCGGCTCCGGGAAGCTTTGCGCGCATGATCCATTTCGCGCTCTGCGGATTTCTTTTTCAAGTCATCCCGCTTGTCGTGTTTCTTTTTTCCTCGCCCGATGCCCAGTTCCAGCTTGGCTCGGCCGCTTTTAAAGTACATCCGGGTCGGAATAATGCTCAGACCTTGCGTCGTAACGGCCCCGTGGAGCTTGGCAATCTGGTGCCGGTGCAAAAGGAGTTTTCGCTTTCGCATGGGCTCGTGATTCCAAATATTTCCATGACGGTAGTGACCGATATGAAGGTTCACGACCCAGGCCTCGACGGCTCCGGTGCCGCCTTTGACTTCGACCCAAGCTTCCCGAAGGTTCGGGGACTGGTCGCGGATACTCTTGATCTCGGTGCCCCTGAGAACGATTCCGGCCTCGACCACTTCTTCGATGAAGTAGTTTTGGCGAGCGTTCGGGTTCGTGGCGATCAGCTTTTCAGCGGATTTTGGATCAGCGGCCATGGGGTGAAGCCTCAGCGCTACTGTTCGTCGTCTCGCCTTGAGCGATGCCCAGAGAGAGCAGCGTCTTGAAGGCGTCTTCGACGCTGAGGTGGCTTTCCCGCACTTCAGCTTCGGCCACCATCAAGTGGAAACCCGAAGTCGGGTTCGGAGTGGTGGGTACATAAAGATTGAGTAACCCGTCTTGCGGGGCGTGGCCGCGCACTGGACCGGTCACAAATGCCAGTGCCCAGCTCCCTTTGCGCGGGTACTCGACATAGACCACGCGGCTAAACTGACTGCCATCCCCCGAAGCGAGCGTTTTCAGGAGCTGATCCAGAGCACTGTAGATGCTGCGAACCACGGGGATGCGCTGGATCAGTTCGCCCAGCATTTCGAGAAGCTTTCGTCCCAGGTACTGCTTTGAGGCCCAGCCCAGAAACGAAACGGCCAGTGCGCCGAGCATCGCCAGGCCCAAAGTCAGCAGGGCTTTAAAGGCGGGCGTCTCGGGGCGCAGACCTTCGGGCAGCAGAAGGTGAAGACCCCAAAGGGCTCCCAAAAGTGTACCCAAGAGCCAGGCACTGACGGCCAAAGGAATGAGCACCAAGACTCCGGCGAAAAAGTGTTCGCGGAGCAGGCGACCAAGACCTGGAAGGGAAGAGGAACGTGGGGAATTTTTCACGGATAGGGGGTCACGCGCAGGTTAGAGCGCGAGACTTAGGGATACCCCGCCGCCCCAGATTTTGCCACCTGCCACATAGCCTGGGGACCCGATCTTGAGGTCAGAAAGGTCGCCGACTTCATTTCCGGCCGTCTTGATGATGGTTTCGCCCACGAGTGCTTGGTAGCTGCCGTGGAAGTCGAGTCGCCAGGGGGCCTGAAGGCTCATCAGGCTTTCAAACTCGACACCTGCCCCAAAAGTGAAAGCGTGGCGGGAAGGGTCTAGATAGTTGCCTGCACCGGTGCTGAACCCGCTCAAGATGGAGGGGCGATAGAAATAGCCACCGCGCCAGGTCCAGTCGCCGTTTTTCCATTCGTGGCCGATTCGGGGGACCCAGACGTCACGGAAAATGTAGGCGGGGTTTTGGCTCGGCGACACGGTGAAGCCCGAGCCGCACGGGCCGCCTTGGCAATTAGCGACCGTGGGCTGTTCGACTCGCAGGGCCGGGCTCTCAAACCGGGACCAAGCTTGGTAATCCAGCTGAAAAAGAACTCGGAGTCCGGGAGCATATTCCCAAGCCGTCGCCGTTTCGACAGAGAGCGGGTCGTAGAAAAGAGCCCCGGTTCCTAGGAAGTTCACATCCAATGCCGGCAGGAAGCTCGTGAGTCGTACGGCCGAGTACAGGTTCACTGTTGCAGCTGAACGGGCTGGGAATCTCAGAACAGAGCCCAAGCTGAATGTGGGGGATTTTTGGACATGAATGCCGAGGTTCGGAGAAAGCACGGGCTTTAGGCTTGCGCCCAAGCGAAGGCTCGAGGGCTTGGTCGAATCCGACTGGAGAAACACCGAAGCGTTCGTAGTGAGGGAGTAGGCCAGGTGGGCGCCGACTCCGAGCGAAACCCCTCTCCAGGGCTCAAACGATACGGCGGTTTCAATCTGCGGGCGCTGCGTACGAGAGCGGTGAAGAACGTATTCGGGCGCAAAGGCTTCGCCGGAGTCCAGGTAAGCCAGCTGAGCGAGTGGAACAAAAGCCGTCGCGCCGACGGAGATCTTTTTTTCACCTGGGAGTGTGTAAGTGAGGCCAACGGTCTGTCCGAAAGTCGAGCGAACGTCGGTGTCGACACTTCCATAGCGCGGGGTGGCTTTGTCCGAGACGTAGTTGTTTTCCAGCACGACGTTGTCGATCGCGAAGAAATCCGGGTTCAGATAAGTCAGTCCGAGGCTAAACCGCAGGCGCTTTCCCTCGGTGGCCGGGGCCAAAGCTGCTGGATTTCCGTAGGCCGAATAAGCTTCCGCAGCTTCCGTAGCCGAGATCCCGCCTAAGCCCGCAGAGCGTGAACCAAAGCCGATGTTTTCTCCTAGGTTGGCATGAGCAGAGCCAGGCCAAGCGAGAATCAAAAGAAGGCAGAAAATGGAGAGCGCGCGTCGAAGCATCGGGCGCTTGCATCCCATTTTTTTTGAAGTTTTTCAATTTCCTCTATTTCAAACGATTAAGTTTGAGGAAGGGCTTGAAAGAAGCGGCTCCAGTCGTCCCAGTCCAGGGTTTCGGCCCTTCGGGTAGGATCGATTCCGGACTCCGCGAGAGCAGAAAGCCAAGGTCCGGATTTCGGTAGGCCCGAGCGCAGCATTTTGCGTCGGTGAGCGAACGAAATTCGGACTAAGCTTTCCCAGTGCGCCCGTGCTTCGGGGCTCGCCTCAGTCCCCGGGACGCGAGGCTCGGCTCGGCGACGCAGCAGCACCACTTCGCTCATCACTTCCGGGGGCGGCGCAAAGGCTCCGGGCGGGACGGTGGCGAATTTTTCGACATCCCAGAGGTTCTGCGTCCACACCGAGAGGCTCCCCCAGGCCCGGGTGTCGGGCTCGGCGCGCAGCCGCTGGGCCACTTCGGCTTGGAACATTAGAAGCATGAACGGAATATGGCGACCCTGACGGGCCAAGCGTTCGACGATGGCCGTACCGGCGGAATAGGGCAGATTCGAAACCACGCCCAAGGGCGAGGGCTCGAGCCAGAGGCTCTCTTCGATCCGCACCATGTCGGCGCACTCCACTCGGAGCTTCGATCGAGCTTCGGCTTTCCAGCGCGCAGCCAAATCGCGGTCGCGCTCGACCAAAAGAAATTCGGTCAGTTCCGGTGCCAAGTTCTTTTCCAGGCGCTCGAGTAACGGTTCCGTGATCGCGCCAGCGCCCGGGCCGACCTCGAGCATCCGGATGCACTGATGCTCTTGGAGGAGTTCGAAAGCGCGATCTGCGATTCGGTCGCAGAGGGCGCGGTCTTTGAGAAAGTGTTGGCCAAAAGCGCGGCGTTTTCCTTGAGTGGCCATGGGTCGAAATCTCCTTCGAGCGAACTTAAATCTCGGGATTGGCCACTGCGTTGAGCGACAAAAGATCGCGTCCGCTGACTTGCAGGCCTTGTTGGAAACGGAAAGCGCCGGCAGCGGCGATCATCGCGGCGTTGTCGGTGCAGTATTCCGGCTTCGGAAAGAGCGGCGCGCGCGAAAGTCCCTGGGCCCGCCACTCGGAATCGAGTCGGGCTCGAAGCCGAGAGTTCGCAGCCACGCCGCCGACGAGTGCCACCGTTCGGCAGCCATACTGGCGAGCGGCGAGCCACATCTTCGACAAAAGCGCATCGACAATGGCTTCTTGGATAGAAGCACAAAGATCGGGGAGTCGCTCATCGAGTTTACCTTCGCGCCGAAGGGCTTCTGCTTGAAGAGAAACGGCGGTTTTTAGGCCGCTGAACGAGAAATCCAAAATCGCTTTCTGAGGAAGAGCGCGCGGAAGATCAAACGCAGCGGGGTTCCCCCCTTCGCGCGCTTTTCGGTCAATCCAAACTCCACCCGGATAGGGGAAGCCCAAGATCTTTGCCGTCTTGTCGAATGCTTCTCCGGCGGCATCGTCGCGCGAGCGTCCCACCAGGGAGCGCTTCAAGAAATCGAGCGGCCAGATTTCGGGAGGCTGCTTCATGACGTAAAGATTGGTGTGCCCGCCCGATACGACAGCGAGGAGCAAGGGAAGCTCAAGTTCTTCGAGTGCCGGAGTATCGAGAAACAAACTCGCTGCATGGCCTTCCAGATGGTGCACCGGTACGAGCGGTTTTTTCAGTGCGTACGCCATGGCTTTTGCGGCGCTGACGCCGACTAAAAGCGCGCCGACCAAGCCCGGGCGATTGGTCACTGCGATGGCGTCGATGTCCTTCACTCCGACGCCTGCCGTTTTCAAGGCCTGCTCGATCATCGGGTTGACGGTTTCTAAATGATTTCTTGAGGCGACCTCAGGAACCACGCCCCCGAAAGGTTGGTGGAGGCGGATCTGCGAGAACGTCGCAAGGCCTTTCACGGTCAGGCGCGACGGTTCGTGTGCCACAACAGCGGCGCTGCATTCATCGCAGGAAGTTTCGATACCCAAGATCAGTTTCAAGCGTGCGGAATCCTTCTCAAGGAACAAGCCAGTCAGTGAGGTGCTGCGGGGCAAGCCACCGCTTTCACCTGGGCCGCGAGCCGATCGGCATCGGGCTTTCCATCGGCCTTATACCACTGAGGAGCCTGCTCGGGGGTGTGGCATTTTAAACAAGTTAAACCCGTAGGCCGGAGAAGGGCCTCTGAAGCGCCAAAAGGGTGGTCGCCTGCGGGGCCATGGCAGTTCTCGCATTGGACGCTCACCCACAGGCGATCGACTTTGGCCAAGGCTTGGGCTGGGGGAAGGGCGGGGTCTTGGCGCCTCAAGCGAACCCCCCTCTGGGCGGGCTCGGCTTGGGTTTGGGTCGAGGCCACGGTTACCGTCGATGTCAGGTCCTTCAAAAAGGTTCGGATATCCTCAGCAGCCCAGGCAGCATCGTTTGTCGGTTGCTTTCGAAGGCGTCCCGGCTGGGTCGGGTTCTCAAAGGCACCGGGCTTGCCGAGGCCCACCGAATGGCATTCCAAACACTCCCGGTTGAAAGCTTGGCCCCGGGTGTGAAGCGCCTCGTAGGCGCGTGCGTGCGGAGTGCCTAGCCAAAACTGAGCTTGGGTTTCGTGGCAATCGAAGCAGCGAACGAAAGTTTGCACCGGGTGAGGTGCTATGATTTTCGGCTCAAGGGTGATGCGCGTGGCTCGTGTCGCTAGGACAGCGAGCTGATTTTTGAAGTCCTGAATGGCTTGGAACGTGGGCTTTGTCAGGGGGCCATCGGGCACGGGTCGGTCCCAGTCCGCTGATAGGGGCACGACGTGGTAGCGGTCAAGCTGCGGGCCACTTGCCTGAAGCTCTGAAGAATCAAACTCAGCCCAGACGCCTAAATGCCGGTTGCGAAGCGAAGCTTGAAGAAGCCACGGAGCAGACGGGTCTTCGCTTGCGCGATGGGCCGTTGGGACTTCCGCTGCGCCCGCCGAATGAGCTCCCACGATGACACGAACCCCGGACAATTTTTGAGCGAGGCGTTGGTCCTCTTCGGGCTCTTGGTGACTGAGAACGAGGACTTGATCGGCTTTCGATTTCAAACGCCTGAGCTCTAATTGTACGGCGGGAAACGCAGGCGTGACTTTGAGCGATTCGGGCCAGTTCAACTGAGGAGAAACCACTCCGATCACGGCGGTGCGAACTTTCGTACCGTTACGACCGGGGAAGCTGAAAATTTGGGAGGCTGGGAGCAGCCGCTTTCCTGTACGCCGCACTTGGAGGTTTGCAGCTAAAAACGCGATGCCGGAGTGACGCGTGAGTTTTTGAAAAGCGGAAACACCCAGTGCGAAATCTTTTTCGCCGGGAGTGACTGCGCCTAGTCCCTGAAGCTTCAGGATTTTCAAAAGGACTTGGGCTTGAAGCTCGGCTTGGGGCTTCAGATCCGGATCGAGCGGGAGGGAGGCAAAAAGAAGGTCTCCTGCATCGACTTGAAGAAACGGCCCTTGGGTTTGATTTCTCTCGAGCCATTCGGCGCGCCTGAGAAGCCCGCCCAAAGGGTTCTCTCGACATCCGCAGGGTTCGAGTTCTCCTTGGATATTGCCCGAATGAATGAGTGTAGCGGCTGAAGCTACCGAGGGTGTCAGTGCTGCTAAAACCGCAGCAAGAAATCGGTTCCGAAACTGGGCGATCCAGCGCCTATCAGCAAACCAAGAAGCCAGTGGCAATTTAGCGAACTCGGCCTTTGGCTTTTTTGGCCTCTGCAGTCTTTGGGAATTTCTCGATCAGCTCTTGGAAGAAATTGCGGGCGTCCTCGCGCATTCCCAAAGCGTCAAAAGAGAGGCCGATTTTGTAGAGGGCCTCGGGCATCTTTCGGGACTTCTGAAAGCGCTCGGGAAATTTCGAAAAGTCGATAATGGCTTTTTTGTACTGCTTCAGCCCGAAATAGGCCTCGCCTCGAAGAAAGGTGGCTTCTTCGGCTTGGCGGGGCTTGGAGCTTTTTAGGTACTCGCTCAGGGCTTCAGCAGCGCCTTCCAGGTCGCCCGAGATCAGGCGGGATTTGCCTTGTTCTAACCACGACACCGGGTCGGCGGCTGGGCTCGAAGTCTGAACTTTCTTCAAGTTCTCAAGCGTCTCGATCTGAGCTTGTTCGAGTTCGTTCAAGCGCGTTTCGAGCTTTTTCACGGCTTCAAGATGAGCAGTGCCTTCGTTCTTAGAAGCCTGACCTTGTGCGCGCTCGAGTTCTTCGAGGCGACCGGTCAGTCGCGCAAGCTCGGTTTTCAGCTCGTCGATGGCTGCAGCTTGCGAGGCGAGAAGCTCGCTGCTTTTCGGGGCTTCATCGGGAGAGTCGGTCCGCACCTGGGCCCGTGTTTTCAAGCAAGCGGGAAGAGTGATCAGCGTGAGAGCGAGAAAACCAAAACGGAGCTGCTTCGAGAAACTCATGGGGTTCCTTTCTCAGTCGGAGGTGCGGCTTCTTCGGTCGGTGCTGCGGGCAACGCTTCGAAATCTTCAGACGTCATGAGCTCTTCGCTGCGCTTGCTGCCGTCGCGCAAAGCCTGAAACTCGGCCTTCTCGGCCAAGACGCGGGCACGGTCGGCGTAGCCTTTTGCGAGGTCAAACTGCTTGAGGCGGTACTCACGACGCGCTTTGGTGAACCACTCGGTGGCTTCCCGGTAAAGCTCGGGCGCATGAACATCGGCTTCGACTTCGCGCGCAGCACGCAAAGCCGCCGCGGTGTCCGCCATGGTTTGCACCGGACGCGTCGAAAAAAGCGAGCAACCCGTACTGGCCGCAAGGACCAGAGTCGAAGCCAGCAGGGATATTTGGAAATACCCGCGGGTTCGCAAGAGTCTCCCCGTTTATTTCGAAGTGACGACGAAGTTGGCCCGGCGATTTTGCGCGTAGGCTGCTTCCGTCGTAGCCGAATCCAGAAGACGTTCTTTGCCGTAGCTGATGGTGCTGATGCGATTCTCAGCTACGCCTTGTGCCACGAGAGCCAGCTTCACCGCATTGGCGCGCTTCTCGCCGAGAGCGATGTTGTATTGAATGCCGCCGCGTTGATCGCAGTGACCTTCGATTTGCACTTTCGCCGAAGCGCGATCTTTCAAGATCTTCGCGTTCGCTTGGATGTCGTTCTTGGCGTCTGCGCTGAGAGCAAACGAATCGTAGGGGAAGCGGATGGTTTTCAGGCCGAAAGCTTTACCGGAGTCGGAATCACCGAGCGCTTCTTCTTCCACTGCCGTGTTGACCGTCGGCACGTCCGAAGGAGTTTCGTCCGCTGCTTTACGCGCGGTTTTACAAGCCGAGAGAGAAACCATGAGAGCCAACAGAATGATCCGGTAATTCATGATGGGGCCAATTTAGACCGTCCCCGGGGCAATTCCAAGCCTGAATCGGGATTCCTTCGCCGGGTCTGAAAAACGACGCACCGTGGGCTCAGACGGGGGTCCGGGCTGGCATAGGGGCCGCAAGAGCAGGGTTTCTGGAGGTGCTTTCATCATGAAAGACGTGAATAAGGTGATCTTGATCGGAAGAGTCGGGGCAGACCCGATTCAGCGTGAAACCCGCCAAGGGGTCTCTGTCGTGAATTTTCCCCTGGCGACGAGTCGGCGTCTGCGGGCTGAAGCGGTGGGGGAGGCGGTGAAGCCGGCCGAAGAACCGACTGCCGAATCAGGTAAGCAGGGCGAGTTTGCGGATGAAACCGAATGGCATCGGGTGGTGGCTTGGGGACGGGAAGCCGAGAGCTGCGCGCAGTACCTTCGGAAAGGCCAACCGGTCTATGTCGAGGGGATGATCCGCAGTCGGAAGTTCGAAGCGAAGGATGGTCAGCAGCGAACTGCCTTTGAAGTCCACGCCGAAAGCGTCAGTTTCCTAGGTAAAATGCCTCGGGCGCGAAGCCAGGCAACCGAGCTGGACGGCGCAGTCGGTTTCTAAGCGGGCGCTGTGAGGGGCGGCGTTATTCGCCTTGGCGGACGACGTCGCCCACCATAATGGCCCGCGGAGCAATGCCGGGAGTTTTGTCGACCGGCAGGAAACTCTCCAGGCGTGCAATGGCTGCGTGGCTTTCTGCGTGGATGACTCTGAGGCGTGCGATCGGGAACTGCACGTCTTTGAAAAGCTTTTGGCTGGTCAAATCGTAAGTGGCAGCCCTTCGGAAGACTTTCACCAGGTGACCGTTTTTAAGACCATTCCGAGTGCCTAAGTTTAGGAAATAGTCCTTCGCGGGCGGCTCCGAGGAATCACCCAAGTCGACTGGGCGGTACATGCTGTACACGATGAACTCGTCCTGGCTCATGGCCTGGGGAGCGAAGCTCGAAAGTGCAAGGACGGCTAGCAGCATGAAAAACCGGTTCACGACTCAGGATCTCCTTCCGATCTCTTCCTCCTATCGGTGAAAGCGCGCTGGGACTGAAGGATTGCCTCATTTCCGCCGAAACAGGAGGGAGATGGCTGGGGAAACCTCGACCGAGATGACGCAAAGCAGCAGCGCCTATGTGGCGGTGCCAATTACGGCTTTCCGCGGAGTACGCCGGGAGATCCCGGTGGATGTGTATTTGAAGCTGTCTCAGCAAAATTACGCTCGTCTCTTTTCGCATTCCCTGGGCTTGGACTACCGAAGATTGGCCTCTTACATGGCCAAAGGCGTTCAGAATTTATACGTCCGCGCGGAAGATGAGCCGGCCTGGATTTCGTTTCGTGAATCCTCGGGGGCAGCTTTGCTTCTCGACTCCGCTTTGTCGCTTCAAACGAAGCTCGTTCACGTTCTCGATCTGACGGAACAAAATTTGGCCGAAATTTTCGCACTTCTCGATGTTTCTGAAGAGGCCTTTCATGCCTCAGAAGAAGTGGTGAAAGGGTACGTTCGCCTTCTCGCGGAAGACCCGCGGTCGCTGGCGTTACTGATCGAACTCGTCACTCACGGCGACTACCTGTACTCCCACTCCGTCGCTACGGCCGTGGTGAGTGTCTTGATGGCTCGCGCGGCTGGAAGGTTCCCGCAGCGAATGGTCGAGTTGATCGGCCTTGGGGGTTTTCTTCACGACATCGGGTGCGTGCGACTTCGCCCAGGAATTTTGGATCAGAAAGGTGAACTCACTCAAGAAGACTGGCGTGAACTTCAGGCACATTCCCGCTTGGGCCTTCAGATGATCGAAGGCAATCCGAAAATCCCCGACGAAGTTCGCTACATTGTTTATCAGCATCACGAGCAGCCGGGCGGCGCGGGTTATCCAAATGGCCTTAAGAACCACGCTATTTTCTTCCCGGCTAAGATTGTCGCAGTAGCCGACTCGCTTTGCGCGATGCTGGCTCGCCGTCCTTATCGCGATGCTTTGACCGTTTCGCAAGCGCTTGACGTCCTGCGTTCCGACCTCGATCACTACGATATGGGAGTCGTGTCGCTTCTCAGTACGGTTCTGCGTCGAGATCAGTTCGCCGACTCGCGGTAACGCTTACGAGTCGCTTCATCCACGCGGAAGTATTTATAGCGGTTCAGGATAATCTCGCTGGGACGGTAATTTTGCACCCAAGGCTGCGAGAGTCGGTACTCGGTGTAGTAGTAGCCCAGCACCCAAGGCACTTCCTCTTGGAAGATTTCGTCCATCTTCGCGATGAGCTCGGCTCGCTCTTTTCCAGGCTTCAGGCGCGCCATTTTTTCGTAAAGCGCGTTCAGCTCGGGGTGATCAAAGTTCGACTCGTTCGGCCCAGGAGCATGATTCGGGCCGTAGAGCAGCTGATAGGAGTTCTCCGGATCGGGGTAATCCATAATCCAGCCGCCCAGGAAAAACTGGAAGCTCGCGTTCTTGGCTTTGTCTAAGTAGGCCGGAAACGTGTTCGGAATGACGTCGAGTTTGACGCCGATTCGGGCCAACTGTTGGCTGAAGAAATCGCCCATCTGTCGGCTCACGGTATCAGCGCCGCGCAGATCAAACTTAATTGCGGGAAGTCCCTTGCCTCCGGGGAAGCCGGCTTGCGCCAAGAGTTCCTTGGCTCGCGCCAGGTTGAAATCGTACTTGATGCGAGGATTGGCTGGGCGATCGGGAATGTTCGGAGGAAGGACGGTTAATTGCTTTTGACCGCGTCCGTTGGTGAAAGTCTCGATCCATGCGTCGCGGTCAATGGCCGAGGCCAAGGCTTGGCGAAGCAGCTTGTTCTTTCCAAGGAGCGGGTCCTTCATGTTGAAGGCCGGAAAGTAAGTTTTGAGCGTGGGGGCGATCGAAAGACGAATGCCTTTCGCGGCCAGCTCGGGCGAGAGATTCGTCTTTTGCTGCACGGCCTGGCTAAAGCTGTCTTTCGGAATCAGGGCAACGTCGAGTTCACCTTTTTGAAATTTCAGCCAAGCAGGCTGCGCTTCTTTGATGGTGTAGATTTCCACGCGCTCGAGAAATGGAAGCTGCTTGCCTGCGTCCACGAGCAGGCCTTGCTTGCGGTAGTCCTCGGCAGCGAAAGCAGGATAGAACTCGACGTGGAAAGTGGGGTTTCGTTCCAAAACGATGCGGCGATTTCGGTCCCAGCTCTTCAAGGTGAACGCACCCGAACCCACGGCGCGCTCCAGCAATGCGCCGCTCGAGTCGGCGTATTTTTGGACGGCTTCCTTGGGAACCGCCGAAGTAAACGGCATGGCTAAGATGGGCAGGAGTTGTGGGTAGGGCTGGGTGAGCTGGATTTGGAGAGTGAAATCATCCAGAGCCTTCAAGCCTTCGACGGGTGCTTCCATGGCCGCTTGAAGGGCTTTGCTGTCTTTGGCCGAGGCGAGAGTTTTTTGAAACTCGTTCAGTCCCACGATCTTTCCATCGAAGATCCACCAGCCACCCGAATGAAGCTTAGGTTGGGCCAAGCGTTTCCAGGCGTAGATGAAGTCGTGCGCGGTGACGGCTCGCCCTTTTCCTTGAGGAAAGCAGGCGTCGTCTTGGAAGCGTACGTCGTTTCGAAGTGGAATCGTGACGGTGAGCTGATCGGCTGAAACCCGCGGTTGATCAGCCGCAAGCAGAGGCGCGAGTTGATAAGTGGGCGAGAGGTAGTGGTACTGGTAGAGCGTCTCGTAAATCTGAGGAACGACGTCCCAGCTGATTTCGTCGTAGGCCAGGGCAGGGTCGAGCGACTTGATGTCATCCGGATGATAAGTCCGGATGGTGATTTTCCCTGCTGAATCGTCTTTCCGAGAGCATCCCGAAAAGAGGTTGCTCGTGAGAAGAAGGCTCAAGACGATCGCCGCTGAAACCCCCCGCTTTTTCATCGGCTCAGACTCCCGCACTCAAGCTACGCCGCGCTTGCGCGATGGCGTCGTTCAGGCCCTGGGGCTTGGTGCCCCCAGCTTGAGCTAAGTCAGGCTTTCCGCCGCCTTTTCCGTCAATCAGCGGTGCGAGCTGTTTGAGAAGTTCGTTCGCTTGCACGCCCTTCGGTCCCTGCGGGCCGACTGCGATCAAGAGTGCCGCTTTCTTCGCTTCGGGTTCTTCCAGGCCCAGCACGACGACTGCGTCCGGAGCTTTTTGTTTCAGTCGGTCGGCCAAGTCGCGCAGCTTCTTGATGCCTTGGTTGTCGGGCAAGCAAACCGCAGCAAGAAGCTTTCCGCCGGCTGCAATCGGGATGGCGCTCTCGAGGATCGTATCCACTTCGCCGGCTGCGGCTTTGGCTTGGAAGCCGTCGATCTGTTTTTTCAAGTCGCGTTCGTTTTGGAAGATCCGCTCGATACGTCCTTGCACTTCCTCGACCGAAGCAGCTTTCAACTGATCGCGAACGCCGCGAAGGATCTTCTCGCGCGAGCGCAGGTACTCGAAAGCGCCTTTGGAAGTGTGCGCGATCATTCGGCGGACGCCGGCTGCAATGCCGCCTTCTGAGGCAATCTTAAAGAGGTGGATTTCAGCCGAGTTGTCGACGTGTGTTCCGCCGCAAAGTTCGGTGGAGTAATCGCCCACACGGACGACGCGAACCACGTCCCCGTATTTTTCGCCGAACATGGCCATGGCGCCCATGGCGATGGCTTGGTCTTTCGGCATTTCTGCCTTCAGAACGGAATCCCCGCTCCAGACTTTTTCGTTGATCAGGTCTTCGATCCGCTGAATTTCTTCCTCGGTCACGGCTTGGAAGTGGGAGAAGTCAAACCGCAGCAGATCCGAGTTCACGAGCGATCCGGCTTGCTTGACGTGCTTACCGAGCACTTCGCGAAGCGCCCAGTGCAGCAAGTGCGTGGCCGTGTGGTTGCGAGCCGTCAGAGCGCGAAGCTCGGTATCGGTTTCCTGAAGGATTCGCATGCCCGTGCGAAGCGTTCCTTTGATGGGGCGCACATGCGCCACGATGAGCTCGGGCGTGGGCTTCTGTACATCGATCACTTCGCCTTCAAACGATCCGTCGTGCGAGCGCACGCGGCCGTGGTCACCCGCTTGACCGCCCGACTCGCCGTAGAACGGCGTTTCGGCGAAGACGCACTCAATGAGCGCGCCTTTTTCGGTGCTGTCGGCACTTTGGGCCAGCGTGGGCGCCGTGAACTCGGCGACCGATTGAAGCGTTTCGCCTTGGGGCGCCAGGATAGCGACGCACTCGGCGTCGGCTGAATGCGAGTGATAGCCCACGAACTTCGGTAGACGGTTTTTCTCGCGCAGTTCGCCGGCCAGTTTCAGGTAAATCGCGTCGAGCGAAGCTTGGCCTGAGCCTTTCCAGTTCTTGCGGCTCTCGGCGCGCTGAGCGTCCATGCACTTCTCAAAACCAGCTTCGTCGACGCTCAGATTTTTTTCCGAGCAGATCACGCGAGTCAGATCGAGCGGGAAGCCGAAAGTGTCGTAGAGCTTAAATGCAACGGCGCCCGGAAGGAGTTTCGCAGAACCGAGTTTCGCGGTTTCCTCATCCAGGAGTTGCAGACCTTTTTCGAGAGTCCGGAAGAATTGTTCTTCCTCGGCCAAAGTGGCTTTCTCGATGAAAGCGCGCTTTTCGACTAGATCGGGGTAAGCGCCTTTCATTTGGTCGACAACGTAGCCGACCGTCTTGTGAAGGAAGGGTGCCGTGAAACCGAGCTTCTTTCCGTGGCGAATCGCTCGTCGCATGATTCGGCGAAGAACATAGCCGCGGCCTTCGTTCGAAGGCATGACGCCGTCACCGATTAGGAAAGCGGCCGAGCGCGAATGGTCGGCAATGACGCGGAAACTGGCGGCATCGGGAGAACTCGGGCTGTAAGTGGGCTTGGTCTCGGTGACTTCCTGAGCCAGCTGCGCGGTGCGGGTGATGACTTCGCGGAAGCCGTCGGTATCGTAGTTGGTGGCGACTTCTTGCAGGATTGAAGCGATGCGCTCGAGGCCCGCGCCCGTGTCGACCGACGGCTTGGGAAGCGGTGTGAGCTTGCCCGTCGAGTCGCGGTCAAATTGCATGAACACCAAGTTCCAGAACTCCATGTAGCGGTCGCATTCGCAACCCATGGCGCACGTCGGTTTGCCGCAGCCGTACTGTGCGCCGCGGTCGATGAAGATTTCCGAGCAGGGGCCGCACGGACCGGTATCGCCCATCGACCAGAAGTTATCTTTTTCACCGAAGCGATAGATGCGGTCTTTGGGGACGCCTTCTTGCTGGTGCCAGATTTCTGCGGCTTCGTCGTCCTTCTCGAAGACCGTGACATAGAGACGGTCCTTCGGCAGCTTCAGCTCTTGAGTCGTGAATTCCCACGCGAAACGGATTGCGTCTTTTTTGAAGTAATCGCCGAAGGAGAAGTTGCCGAGCATTTCGAAGAACGTGTGGTGACGGGCCGTGAAGCCGACGTTTTCCAAATCGTTGTGTTTTCCACCTGCACGAACGCACTTTTGAACGGTGACGGCTCGCGTGTAAGGGCGGGGATCTTTGCCCAAGAACACGTCTTTGAACTGAACCATGCCGGCGTTGACGAAGAGAAGCGTCGGGTCGTTCTGAGGGATGAGCGGTGAACTCTCGACCACGGCGTGGCCGTTTCGCTCGAAATACTTCAGGAATCTCGACCGGATCTCTTCAATTTGCATCCGGGCAATCTAACCGCTCGTTCGGGGGTGAGCAAGCCCTGCTGCACGTGCTTGAAAGCTCCGTGGAAGGCCTAGACTCAAGCCTTTTCGGGGTTCTCGGGTGCCTGGGGTCCGGACTCGGCCGCGCGAGGGGTTCGGGTGGCCCACCAGAATCCGAGGGCCAGGACGCCGGCGAAGGCGGGCCAGGGATTCTTGCGAACCCAGTTCAGAGGAACTTCAAGGGCGTTTTGGGCTTGGTTTTCCCAAGATTCCAGGCGGTCACTCACCCGGTTCGCGGCGGTGGGGAAGTCGGTGGTCGGCATGGAGTTGGGTCCTCAGGGGGTGAAAGGCGGGGTGGGTGAACAGGTGCTTGGAAGAGAGCGATCGGGCTTTCCAGTGCAGGACAAGAGCAACGAGGCAGAGGGGGATTCCAACCCAGAGGGCGGCTTGTCCGAAGCGGCCGTCCAGCCAGTCGCCGAGCGTCCAAACCAGTGCGCCCAAGAGGCACTGAAGCCCTAGCGTGAAGAAAGCCACACTCCAGATGCGGTTCTGCACTTGGCTTTGAATGCTTCGGGCAAACTCTTGGTGGACCATTCCTGGCACGGCAGCCAAGAGGTCACGCACCAGCTGCGAAAAGGGCGCTTTTCGATGGGAGGGCGTCGGAAGGGGTTGAGGGTGCGCAGCGTTCGGCCTCACGGTGTCTCAGGGATGCAAGCCCAGCGCCGCCCTAGGGTTTAAAAAGAAACGCCCCGCTTCGGAAGCTCCGAGCGGGGCGCATCGACTCAAAACACAGAAAAGAAAGGCGCGTTACTTTTGCTTCGACGAGCTAGCGCTCGAAGAACCCTTAGCGCTTGCGCTAGGAGCTGCGGCTTTCGAAGGAGCGGCTGCTTCAGCGGAAGCGGCCGGCATAGGCTTGCCTGCGGCCGTTGCTCCCGCAGGTGCGGTAGCTGCTTTCTTAATGCCCGACTTGATCAGAACCAACTCGCGGATTTTAGCGATGGCTTCGGGGTGATCTTTCAGCCACTGACGCGCATTCTCGCGACCTTGGCCCATGCGTTCATCTTGATAGGTGAACCAAGTGCCACTTTTCTCGACGATGTTGTGGGTCACTGCCAAGTCGAGCAGGTCGCCTTCTTTCGAGATGCCTTCACCGTACAGGATGTCGAATTCGACTTCCTTGAAGGGTGGGGCCATCTTGTTCTTCACGACTTTCACGCGAGTGCGGTTACCGATGACGTTCTCGCCGTCTTTCAGCGCTTGAATGCGGCGAATGTCCATGCGGACCGATGCGTAGAACTTCAGTGCGTTACCCCCCGTGGTGGTTTCCGGGTTGCCGAACATGACGCCGATCTTCATGCGGATCTGGTTGATGAAGATGACGATGGTTTTCGAGCGGTTGATCGAGCCGGTGAGTTTACGCAGGGCTTGGCTCATCAATCGAGCTTGGAGGCCCATGTGGGAGTCGCCCATTTCGCCTTCGATTTCAGCACGCGGCACGAGGGCTGCAACTGAGTCGACGACGAGGAGGTCAACGCCGCCCGAACGAACCAGCGCATCGGCGATTTCGAGAGCTTGTTCGCCGGTGTCAGGTTGCGAAATCAGGAGGTCGTCGGTGCGAACGCCCAGCTTGCGGGCGTAAGTGACGTCGAGCGCGTGTTCGGCGTCGACGAAAGCGCAGATCCCGCCCTGCTTTTGGCACTCGGCAATGGCGTGCAGAGTGAGTGTCGTTTTACCGGAAGATTCCGGTCCGTAAATTTCGATAATACGGCCGCGAGGAAGGCCGCCGATTCCCAGTGCGATGTCCAGGCTGAGTGAGCCCGTGGGGATGGTGGGAATGTCGTCCTTGGTCATGCTTTCGCCTTCACCCAGGCGCATGATCGAACCTTTGCCGAACTGCTTTTCGATGGCTTGGACCGCGAGTTCGATGGCTTTGTTTTTTTGGCCCTTATCCGCGAACGAGATCTTGTCGGTGTTTTCCATTTTTTAGGTCTTTCTTTGGGAAGGGCCGGGGCGGGGTCTCCGTTCCGGCCGGTTGGTATGCCGACGTCTCTGGCTTCATGCCGTCTGACGTGAACGCTGGTCCACCAGTTTCTGGAGGACATTCATGTCGAGGAGGCCATCCCGGTCAGCCTCGACATCAGATTGCTCTGATGTCACTCACCGTACCGAAAGCAGTTCGTTGACGCGTAGTGTTAAATGCGTAAGATTTGCGTAGGTTCGATTTTTCTAAAATCAGCCTAAAAATCAATGAGTTGCAGTGGGACTTTTGGGGAGCAGGTGAGAAAAAGGGGAGGCGGCACCCCAAAAATCATCCCAAACGGCGGCAATCGAGCTTCGGTCGTTGCGCCTGATCTCCCGATTTCAGGAACCTAAAACCCAACCCTGATGCTGAAGAAAAAGGAGGCAGGCCCAGGCCGCAAATCCCGCCAGCACGTCGTCGGCCATGACGCCAAAGCCAGTCCACCACGCCGCGCTTTCTTTTGAGCCGGACCGAGCTTGTTGGTGCGACCAACGATCTACCCAGCGGATGGGGCCGGGCTTCACGATATCGAAAAATCGAAACAGCAAAAATGCAGCTAAAAGCGCCGTAGGATCGGTGCCCGCAGTCCAGGCCGAGATACCGTAGCCGACGGTCTCATCGATCACCGTGTGCGGGTTATCTTGAGTGCCGCAGCTTTGGTCCAAAGTTTTCGCAGCCCAGACGCCCAGGCAAAAAAGCGCGAACCAAAAACTCAGCCGAACTGCAAAGCTCACGGGCTGAAGAAAGAGAACAACCGGCACTGCGGCCAGGGTGCCCCACGTTCCGGGAGCAATCGGAAGAAGTCCGGTACCTGCGGTCGTAGCGATGCTCAGCGCAGTCCAGTCGCGAACACCCCGGAGCTTCGAGAAATCGACCTTCTGTTTCTTTTTCACAGGTGGCGCACCTTACCCCAGCCCGAGAGCCAGGTTTTCAATTCATCGTGCATCGGAGCGGCTCGCCCGTCTGAGTTGACCCAGACAATGCGGACTTTGCCTTCCAGAACTCGGTCGGCTCCTCGGTACACGGCATGCTCCGCCCAGAAGCTGGTGCGCGAAGTCTCTCCGAGCCGAGTTTCGATGCGAAGAGCATCGCCGCGAAAGCAGGGTTTCAAGTACCGAAGCTGCACTTCCGCGATGATCGGCCAGCTTCCCCAGCCTTTCATCTTCGCGTCATCGATTCCCGCCTCATCGAGCATCTTCCAGCGAGCGTGCTCAAGGTAGCTGACGTAGATCGCGTGGTTGACGTGCCCGTACCCGTCGAGCTCGTGGCCGCGCACTTCCAGTTCGCATTCGTGGAAACGTTCGCTCATGAGGCGGTCAGCTTGCCACAACCCTGTCGCTCCCGCACCCCGGGTTCCGGTTTTTTGGAAATGGGAGAACCTGCTTGTCGGTCAGGCGATGGTGTGACTAATGTTATTTTTGGAATGAGCAAGGGGACCAAGTCGTCGCTCCGTAAGAAGTTCGACTTTCGCTGGGAAGTGCTCGACGTCATCGTCGGTGGGCGCTCGGCAATCGATTCTACGGAAGGCTTCCACCTTCGATCGCCTGAGGAAGCCGATCGCTTCATTCGGAACTACGGCTTCAGCTTGGATAAACCGATCGAGCAGGCCGAGGCTTTCGGGAACTTTCACGAGGCCCTGAACTTCATCCGCCGCTATTTTCTTCAGCCCGAGAACGTCGATGGTTTGAAGCTGGAAGTGCCCCGGAAGATTCTCGAGCTCACCGAGGTGCGCGACCTTTTTTTGCTGGCATCGGGCTCGGCCTCCGGGCAGCTGACCGACGCGCAAGGCATTTACTTGCGGAACTGGGCTTGGTCGATCCTGAAGGTGATGCACACCATTGCCCACATGGATCAGGACATCCGGACTCCGTATTTTGCGGACATCCAAAAGCAAATCTTTGATCGCTATTACCGTTTGATCCAGCGCGATGCTGACGGAAAGCTTTACCTGGGCGATCGTCCGGAAGATCCGCTGCGCGTGGATTTAGTGGCTTTTGAAACCAAACCCAAAAAAGCGCGCGATTCGACGCTGCTGAAGCTCCTTCATAAATCCGAGAACGTGGCCGAGGACATCTTTGATCGAGTCGGCATTCGCTTTGTGACCCCCACGCGCCTGGGATGTTTGCGAGTGGTGAAGTATCTGAAGGATTCGATGATCATTTTGCCGCCGAATATCAAGCCGAGTCGGTCGCGAAACGCGCTGATCAATCTCGAGAGCGTCAAGGCAGTCCTTCAGCAAGCATGGTCGGAAGTGGATCAAGGGAGCTTGAGTGAGCAGGCTTTGATCGATCGCTTAGAGGCGGCTGCCGAGGTCCCGGCTGACGGTGCTGCAAACGGTGGCGCTACCGATAATCGTCACTCGAGTTCGAGTTATCGCGCGGTCCAATTCACGATGCGCCAGCTGATCAAACTTCGGAATCCTTTGTACGAGGATCTGAAAGAATTGAAGGCTCAGACCAAACAAGCGGCCGTACCCGAGACCATCTTGAAACTGGTGGAGAAGCTCGACCTCAAGAACCTGCAAAGGGAAGTGCGCTTCTTTTATCCGTACGAAGTGCAATTGGTGGATCAGAAGAGTCACGAGCAGAACGAGAAGGGGCGCTCCGCCCACAGCGAATACAAGCGGGCTCAGATTCAGACCGCCATGAAACGCGTGATGGGACCTCTGATCGATGCGGTTCGATAGCGAAGTCGTGCTGGTCGGAACCGGGGTGGCCCCATTGGTGGCGGCTGCGCGACTGACCGCGGCTGGACGGCGCGTGGTGGTGCTGAATCCGGAGGCTGATTTTTTCCTCGAGGATTCCGAGCTTCCTTTGGAATCTCAGGGTTCCTGGGAAAAAATCGGTTGGAGTTTGCCTGAAAAGGCTTTGGAGCTTCTCAGGCCCGACTATCCAGGAGCCATTGAACTTTGGCCGAAGCCTCAGCGCGCTGAGGGCGCCGGCCGAGACTGGAGCGATCGCGAAGCACCCCATGTGCGGGCTCGCTCACGAATTTGGCTTTCTTCGCCCGGTTGGGATTCGCGAGTCGAACGGGACGATTTTTTTATTCAGGCGCTGGACCATGGCCACAAGCCTCAGGCTCTGGATGCGGAAGCGGCGCTCGCTCGCTTTCCGGGAACTTCAGCCAGGAGCGGCGGCGGCGACGCTTCGGCTTGGCATGGAGTTCAGCTTCCTCGCTTAGTCGACATTGATCTCAATCGTTACCGGCACGGACTTCTCGAGTTTCTGAAAGAGCGCTTGGGTGAGGAAGGCCTTCGCTGTGGCGTGAGTCCGATGGAGCTGTTTCCAGAGGGTCTACGCTTTCATCAAGCCGGGAAATCCCGGACGGTTCGGGTGACCGATCGCCTCGTGGTGTTTTGGACGCCCCGCTTGAGCCCGTGGATTTCATCGCAAGCGAAGCGCCTGGAGGCCAAACTTCCGCAGCCGCTTGGGGTGCGTCTTTGGGAGCAGTGGATTCTTCGCTCGAGGTTGAAACTCGACCCTTCGTTGGTGGGTGTCCTGGGGAATCTTTGTGTCTGGGGTGAAGTCGAAGGCGCTCCGGAATCGGAAGGAACCGAACTCCTTTCCGTTCTTCGACCCTCGGATGAATTAGCGCAAGGGACCTTGGGCTCGGGTTTAGCGTCGTCGGCATCGATTCGGGATTTGTCGCGCTTTTGCAGCGAGTTTCTGTGCTGGGACGGCTTTTCCGTACGAGCCTACCGTCCGCGCTGGGTGATGGAGTGGGCGGGCGACTCCCCACCTTGGGAGAATTTGCCTCAGCCAGGCCATGGCTTTGAAGTGGTGGGCGGTGCGGATGGTGCTCTGCTTTCCGTGGTGGAAAGAGCGCGCCAAGTGGCGGGGAGAATTCTCGAATGACTCTCTCGGTGCGGGACGGAGCTTTTGACCTCGTGATTGTTGCGGGCCCGGGCGTCGCGGTATTTCCCTCAGAAGGCGCGCGGATTTTGGCTCGCGAGTGCGCTGCTGTAGGGCTTCGTGTGGCTTGGGTGGGCGGCGATTGGCTTCAAGCCAGGGGTCTGATTCCCCTTCCTGGGACGGGGGCCGTAGTCGTTGCGGAAGATCCCCAAGGACGTCTTCATCGATTGCAAGCGCGCGCCGTGGTTCGAATGGCGAGGCCCTCGACTCGGCCGGATCCTTTTCCGGGTTCCTGTTCGGATGCGCTGCTGGAGCTGAGTGTGGCTCAGGAACTTTTCCGCGAAGGGGCGTTTTCTTTTTCGCCCTCGAGTGTGATTTTGGGCACGGGAAATCCGGCCCTTCGCTTTGGTTCAAAGCTCCTGGAGTCGGGAGTATCGGAAGTGCTTTGCATTGAAACCCATGCGGACTGGGGCGCGAAGCGCTACGCCGGGTGGGAAGTGGAAAGGCGCCGATTTGAAGTGCTGGGGGGGAAGCTCATCGAAGCGCGCCCCCTGACATTGGTGCGAAAAGGGCCGCTGAAGCTGGAGTTTCGGGTTGAGGACGAGCGCGGCATTCGAATTTTAGAACCTGTGCGCGTGGTATCGGCAGGGCCTTTCTCGGCTGGGCCGGGTGTTCGAGAGTACCCACCGGGTTCGTCGCTCTTTGAGCTTGAGCAGACCGCGCCGACCGCTGCGGGTGCTGCTTTGGCGGCTGCGCAGGAGCTTGATGCCGAGGGCTGGGTTCTGGAATCGGATCGCGCCTTGGCGCTGGCGATGCGCGTGGTGCGCGGACTCTGCGCCGACTTGCCATCGGAAGAGCGTGAGCGGGTCGAAAAAAATCTGAAGAAAGCGCGCTTCCGAATGAAGCGTCATCCGGCCCACCGTGAGGCGCCTTATGCGCCTTCCTATCAGGGCAAGTGGCTCTCGCACGCCGACTCGCTGGCGCTGCGTACTTTTTCGGGCACTCCGCGCCTGGCGGAGTTTCCGCGCCCCGTGGCCAGCATCGAGTGCTTTGAAGAGATCGGTTGTCGGGAGTGTCAGAAAGTCTGTCCGACGGGGGCAATTGATTTGTCAGCCCGGGGGAGTGAGAAGCGGGTATTAAACGAAGCGGCCTGCACGGCTTGCGGCATCTGCGTTTCGGGATGTCCGTCGAGCGCCATCGCGATGCTGGAAGAGCGCGAAGGAGGCAGCATGGTCAGGCTGACTTTGCCTTGGCGGGGAAAGTACCGGTGGAAGCCTGGAGCTCTGGCTACCTTGGTAAACCGCCGTGGGGAAACCTTGGGTTCAGCGCGCGTTCTCGCTTGGATCGATGGTCCTGTCGAACAAGTGCAGTTGGAAGTGCCTTCGCATCTTCAGTGGGAAGCACGCGGCATTCGCGCTCCGAAATCCACGACGGAAGCGCTTCCCTCGAGCCCTTCAGCCGAGGACCCACAGCGAGTCGAAGTGAGCATTCAAGGCGAGAAACGCTGGGTTCGCGCCAAAGCGCGGCTTTCGACGGTTCTTTTTGAAGCAGGCTACAACCGCGAAGGCGACGCTCTGGCGTGCTCGGACGGAAGTTGCGGACGCTGCGGAATCGAAGTGGACGGTGTGAAGCGTTTGGCGTGTCAGACTTGGGTTCATCCGAAAATGGCTCTTCGTTTGCGGGCAATGGATGCGCGCTCGCCCGCATCGGGATCAAAAGATGAGCTCTGTCCTTGCGAAGGGGTTTCAGCCGAAAAAGTTCGGCAGACCATTCGGCAAGCGAAGCTCCAGTCGCCCGAAGCCGTGGTGGCTGTGACTGGGGTGGCCTCGGGGCGGTGTCACGGCGCTCTTTGCCAGGAGCCCCTTCGCAGGCTTCTGGAAGCCGAAGGAATCTCGGCCTCGGACTGGATCGACTGGCGCTTTCCTTGGACGGATTGGAAGCTCGTTCCGGGGAAACGCGAGTAAAAGGGCCGCTGCGTCCTTTTTCGAGTTCACGGAATCTTTTTGAGAAACTCGCTGATCCGAGCGTTCACAAGCCCCGGCAAATCCATTTGAGGGCAGTGGCTGCCATGAGCGACGGGAAAGAATTCGCTGCCGGGAATGAGCTGGTGCATGAGCTCTTGCTGCGCAAGCGGGATGACGCGGTCTTCGCGCCCGCTGATGATGAGCGTGGGAATGCGAAGGGTGTGGAGCCAGGAAGTCGCGTCCCAGTTTTCATAGCTCGCCATGAGTCGAAGAAGGACCTCGGGATCGAGGTCGGCCACTTGATCGACGTAAAGCCCTACGTCCTCGATGGGAGTCAGGTGAGGATTGAAGCCGCCTAGAAGCATCAGCGAGCGGATGAGCTGATTTCCTTTTTGTAGGCGCCAAAGCTTTCGGTAAGTGCCAGGTGCAAGTCGCTGCAGTAAGCGAAGGCCTTCAAAGATCTTTTGGAAAGCATTGGTCGAAAACATCGTTTCGAGCGGTGAGCGGGGAGTGCCGTTCGCAAGCACCATGGCTTTCACGCGGTTGGGAAAGCGGCGCTGAAATTCGAGAACCACGTTCACGCCCATGCTGTGACCGAGTAGAACAGCAGGCCCGATTCCCAGGGTCTCGCACAAGCGGTCAAGATCAGAGGCCAGGGTTTCAATGGTCAGAGTAGAAAGATCCTGGGGGAGTTCGGAATTTTGGTGGCCGCGGTAGTCCATCCAGATGGCTTGATGTGAGCGGCGGAAATGATCGATCTGATAGGTCCAATGGAGACTCGAGCAAACCAGGCCGTAGCAGAAAATCAGCGGCTGTCCCGAGCCTTCGACGCTGTAATAGAGGCGAGTTCCGTCGCTGGCCTCAAAGGTCTCATGTCGAGTTTCGGCGTCGGGAGAACGCAAAACCGCCCTGGGCCGTGCCCCGGGAGGTCGAGGATTCTTGGGATTCCCTGACGAGCCGTCCAGGGTCAGATCATCCGCCATTGCCGCCTGTTCCGGTCTTCAGGCCCGATCCGGATTGGCGGGGAATATTGAGTAGGTTTGAAGCCGCGTTTTCGAAAGCTTCGCGAGTTTTCGGATCGGCTTGTCGGAAGGCTTCGGCCACGCTGCGGAGAAAGTCAGAATCCGCAGACCCGGAAATGAGTTGAAGAGGGGTTGAGTCGGTACGACCCGAAGCGGGCTCGCTTCGACCCAAACGGTCAGAAAGCTTTGCGGTATATTCTCTCTCCAGGAGCGCCAAGATTTCTGCTTCAGGAACTTGGAGGGCGCGCACTAGAGTGGCGACGTGGGCCGGCGGTAAAGGAGTAACCCCGCGCTCGATATTCGAGATGAACTGCGTGGTCACGGCAGGACTAAAGAGGAGGCCTAGCTCCCTCTGGGAAAGTCCCAGGGCAGCTCTCCTTTGTCGGATGAAAGTACCGACTAATTTTGGGGATTTGCCGCTCATGTCAAAAGTTTAACGCGTTGCGTTAGCTTCCGTCAACCGTGTCGGTTAACCCTATGAAAACAAGGGGTTCAGGAGGTCTTGAGTCGATCCGACTGGAGCTGTCCTTCGCGGGTAAAATAGGCTTTCAAGTTGCGGTGTTGGGGCAGTTCCAGGCTTGCGTCTTGCGCCAGAAGTTGAACGGCATCTTCTCGGGCTTTTTCCAGCCACACGCGGTCGCGGATGAGGCTGGCCATTCGAAACGGCAAACTTCCGGATTGGCGCACACCCAGGAATTCGCCCGGGCCCCGAAGCTCCAGATCGGCTTCGGCAATCTGAAAGCCATCGGTGGTCTTCTCGAGGACGTCCAAGCGAAGGTCGGTGATCTCGGAAGCGTTCTTCCGCGTGAATAAAAAGCAAAATGAAGAGTGCTTTCCGCGGCCCACGCGTCCACGCAACTGATGCAGCTGAGAGAGGCCAAAACGCTCGGCGTGATCGATGCAAATGATCGTGGAGTTCGGGACGTCGACTCCCACTTCAATGACGGTTGTGGAAACCAGAAGGTGAAGTTCGCCGCGCGAGAAACGGTCCATGATGTCGGCTTTGTCTTCGGGCTTCATCTGGCCATGAAGAAGTCCCACTTTGAATTCGGGGTAAACTTCCTTGGCCAGTCGTTCGGCTTCGACCACGGCCGAACGAAGCTCAGTAAAACCTTCGGCTTCGCTTTCTTTGACGAGCGGATAAATGAAGTAAGCTTGGCGTCCTTGACGAAGTTGTTCGCGGACTTTCTCGTAGGCTTTCAGCCTTTGATCGCCGCGCACCACCTCAGTGACCACAGGACTACGGCCGGGAGGCATTTCGCGAACTGTGGAGACCGCTAGATCGCCGTAAGCGGTCAGAGCCAGGGTGCGCGGAATGGGCGTGGCGGTGAGCACGAGGAAGTGCGGCTGGACGAGGACCGGTGTGCCGCGCCCCTGGCCTGAGGCCGGCGACGGCACTTCGCGCGTGCCCTTGCGACGGAGCACTCGGCGCTGCTCGACGCCAAAACGGTGCTGCTCGTCGATCATGACCAGCACGAGGTTGGAGAAAACCACCGGATCTTCGAGCAGCGCGTGAGTGCCGATGAGCAGCACGGGCTCGCCGGCCGCGAGGCGACCGAGGAGCCGCCCGCGCTCGGACTGCGGTGTCTTACCGGTGAGCAGCGCCACGCGGAGGCGGCCGCCGAAGAGCTTCACCGCGTTCTTGTAATGCTGCTCGGCGAGAATCTCGGTCGGGGCCATCAGAGCCACTTGGCCCCCTTCCGCCAAAGCGGCGCCCGCGCTGAGGAATGCGACCGCTGTTTTTCCCGAGCCCACGTCGCCTTGAATCAGGCGATTCATGGGCTGGGGCTTTTCGAGGTCTCCGAGAATTTCCTCCACCACTCGCGATTGATCGCCCGTCAATTGGAACGGCAATAGCGCTCGTAAATCAGCAACTGCTTTTCTGCCTCCCTCAAGACCGATCGGGAGCGCTTGCTCTTTTTCTCGCCTGAGTTTGTTGCGAAGAACTAGGTACTCGAACTTGAAGAATTCCTCGTAAATGAGGCGTGCGTGCGCGGGAGTCCGAAAATCCAGGAGCGCTTGAATCGCTTCTTGAGCGGCCTCGGGCCCGGCTTCTGGAAAGTGAATGGCGCGAACCGCCTCTGAAGCGCGCGGTAGCCCGTGGCGGGAAAGCAGCTCGGGCGGCACGTCTTCGGTGAGCTGAGAGCCGTACTTCTCGAGTGCTTCCCAAAGAATCTTCCGAAGCATCCGGGTCGGAACCCCTTCGATTTCGGTGTAGATCGGGACCACACGACCGACGTGGGCGTCGGGGAGCGGAGGCTCAGTCGGGGAAGGTGACGCTGAACCGGAGTGAGGTGCGCTGGGACCCAGCGGCCGGGGGTTTCCCGGAGTGAGAGTTTTGGGTGCGCCGCCGGGAGCCACTGTTTTCTGGGGAAGAGAACCGGGCGCAGACGCGCTCCAGTTCAGTTCGGGGTGCACGATTTCAGGACGCCCTTGGTAGAGCTTGATCTTACCGGTAGCCACCACGCGGGCGCCCGGCTGGAAGCGGCTCTCGATCCCTTTCGGGGCGCGGAAGTATTTCAAGAAAACGGGTTTTCCGTCGCTATCGGTGCAGCGCACTTCCAGCATCGAAGTACCACGCGAACGCATCGGAATTTTTCGCGAGCCACTGATGGTCAGCGCAAGGCTCACCGGCGCGTCGGCTGGGGCTTCGGTCACGGTTCTTAAGCGGGTTCGGTCTTCGTAAGCGCGCGGAAAAAAAGTGAGAAGATCGCGGACAGTTGCGATTCCGCGCGAGCGAAAGACGGACGCAAGCCTTGGGCCCACACCCTTGACCCACTGAACGTCGGTGTCGACGCCGCGAGCTTCGCTGCCAGGCTTACTTGTATTCGATCCGGACAACGTCGTACCGGATTTGGCCTTTGGGTGCATGCACCACCACTTCGTCGCCTTCGCTTCGGCCGATCAGGGCACGAGCGATGGGCGAGGTGACGCCGACTTTACCGGCGCGAACGTCGGCCTCATCGACTCCGACGATCTGGTAGACCACCTTTTGGCCAGTGTCCTGCTCTTCCAGGGTGACAGTAGCGCCGAAGACGATCTTGTCGGACTCGATCGAGGTGGGATCGATGATCTGGGCACGGGCTAGCTTCCCATTGATCTCCTGGATTCGTCCTTCGATGAACCCTTGGCGCTCCTTGGCTGCCGAATAGTCGGCATTCTCGGATAAATCGCCGTGACCGCGGGCGACTTCAATCGCCTTCACGATCGTGGGACGCTCCACCGTCATGAGGTGCTTGAGCTCCTCATCGAGGCGTTTCTTTCCTTCCACAGTCATGGGGATTTTTTCTTCAGCCATGGGTCCTTCCTGAGTTCACAGGGTTAGCATACGGACCCTGGAATGCAAGAAGGGGCCGGACGGGGAGGTCCCCCAGGCTTTCTTCCCGGATGGCTTGAACCATAGCCCGGGCCCCGGAAATCACCGTGACATAGGGGACTTTTCGCTCCAGAGCGGCACGACGGATGCTGAAACTGTCCCGAACGGTGCCCTCATTTGAAGTGGTGTTGATGACCAAGGCAAAGCGCCCGGTCTGGATGGCTTCCACGCAATGAGGCGAGCCCTCGCGCACTTTATTGATGGGTCGCACTTCCAAGTCGTAAGCGTTCAGGAAGCGAGCCGTGCCGTGAGTTCCCCAAAGCTCAAATCCCAGTTCGCGCAGTTCGCGGGCGACGGTCAAGATCTCGGCCTTGTCTTCATCGCGGATGGAGAGAAAAACAGCTCCTCGAGAAGGGAGGCGCGATCCGGCGGCGGTCAGAGCCTTGGCATAAGCACCTGCGAAGGTGGTGTGACGTCCCATCACTTCGCCGGTCGATTTCATTTCGGGCCCGAGCAGCACATCGACACCCGGAAACTTCGAGAACGGGAAGACTGGAGCTTTCACGTGGAAGTCGGTGAGGTGAAGATCCAGATCCTCGCGAAGGCCCAGATCGTGGAGAGTTTTCCCCATCATGATTTGGACGGCGAGCTTGGCCAAAGGCCTTCCCACAGCTTTTGAGACAAAGGGGACAGTTCGAGAAGCGCGGGGATTGACCTCGAGCAGGTACACGCGGTCGCCTTGGACGGCGAACTGCACGTTCATGAGCCCGATGACTCGAAGTCTGCGAGCGAGTTCCCGAGTGTATGTGCGGATCCGCTCTCGAATGGCCACCGGGATGGAAACCGAAGGCAAAGAGCAAGCGGAGTCGCCTGAGTGAATCCCGGCCTCCTCGATGTGTTCCATGAGTCCCGCAACGACGCAGTCTTTCCCGTCCGAAAGTGCATCGACGTCCACTTCAATGGCGCGGTCTAAGAAACGATCGATCAGGACGGGTTTATCTTCCGAAAGAAGCAGCGCTTCGTCGATGAATTCGCGAAGCGACTCTTCTGAACGTACCACTTTCATTGCCCTTCCCCCGAGAACATAGGAGGGGCGAACCAGAACCGGGTACCCGAGCGCATTGGCGCGCGTGATGGCTTCTTCTCTTGTTCGGGCAATGGCGGCTTCGGGTTGTTCGAGTCCCAAGGGGCGAAGGCCTTCGACCAACTCGCCGCACTTTTCACGGTCTTCGGCGATGTCGATGGCTTGAGTCGAAGTACCCAAGATTTTGATTCCGGCTGAATCGAGCGCTTTGGCAAGTTTCAAAGGCGTTTGACCGCCGAATTGCACGATCACGCCCAGAGGTTTTTCAATTTTCGCAATTTCGATGACGTGCTCGGCAGTGAGCGGCTCGAAGTAAAGTTTGTCAGAGGTGTCAAAATCCGTCGAAACCGTTTCCGGGTTGGAGTTCACCATCAAGGTTTCTAGCCCCATGGCCCTGAGCTGCTGTGCTGCGTGTACGCAGCAGTAGTCGAACTCAATCCCTTGCCCGATCCGGTTCGGGCCTCCGCCCAGAACCATGACTTTGGGGCGACGAGAAATCTTCGATTCGTCCGCGCCACGGTGGGTAGAGTAAAGATAAGGCGTTTTGGCTTCAAACTCGGCCGCACAAGTGTCGACTGACTGGAAGGCAGGATTTACGCCCAAGTCTTGTCGAAGTCCGCGCACCTCGATTTCCGTGACTCCGCGAACGTCGGCCAGCGCAAGATCGGTCCACCCACGGGCTTTCCAGCGGCGAAGCGCCTCGCTCGAGGGCGGCCAAGCGCACTCACGAATCTCGCTTTCGAGCTCAAGATAAAGGCGTAGTCTTTCCAAGAACCAAGGGTCGATTCCACTTTCCTGGTAAAGTTTCTCAGGAGTGATTCCTTTTCTCAGTGCATCGGCCAGTGCCCAAATTCGCGAAGGAGTGGGTGTGCGGATCAAGTCCCAGCGAGGTTGCCCGGGTTTCCAGTCAGAAGGCGGCTCGGTCAGGGTTTTCACGCGGTCCAGTGGAACCAGCCACCGCGCGTCGACCTCGAGGCCAGCGAGAGCCTTTCCAAAGGCTTCTTCGAAAGTCCTTCCGATCGCCATCACTTCGCCCACGGATTTCATCTGAGTCGAGAGAACGGGGCTCGTCGGGCGGAATTTTTCGAAATCGAAGCGCGGAATCTTTACGACCACGTAGTCGATCGAAGGCTCAAACGACGAGGGCGTCGTTCCCGTGATGTCGTTCGTGAGCTCATCGAGCGTGTAGCCGACGGCAAGCTTCGCTGCCACGCGGGCAATCGGGAAACCCGTGGCTTTCGAAGCCAGCGCACTCGAGCGCGACACTCGGGGGTTCATCTCGATGACGATGATTCTTCCGTCTTTCGGATTGACCGAAAACTGGATGTTGGAGCCGCCCGTCTCAACTCCGATGGCGCGAATGATCCGAATGGCTTGATTCCTGAGTTCTTGGAATTCACGATCTGTGAGCGTCTGCGCAGGCGCCACCGTAATGGAGTCGCCGGTGTGTACGCCCATGGGGTCAAAATTCTCGATCGAACAAACAATGATGACGTTGTCCTTTCGATCTCTCACCACTTCGAGCTCGTACTCTTTCCAGCCCAGAAGCGACTCTTCGACCAAGCAGTCGCCGGTGGGCGAAAGGAAAAGCGCGCGCTCGAGTTTGGTGAGAAATTCCTCTTCCGTAAAGGCCGTGCCGCCGCCTTCGCCACCTAAGGTGAAAGAAGGACGCAGAATCAGCGGAAGTCCGATCTCTCCGAGAATCCTTCGACCATCTTCGAGTGAGCGCGCCACGGAGCTTCTGGCGCTTTGCACTCCGATGGAGTCCATCGTGCGCTTGAAGGTTTCGCGGTCTTCGGCCCGGTGAATGGCATCAGGCTGCGCACCCAAGAGTTTCACCCCGTATTTTTCCAAAATCCCGCGGCGATTCAGTTCAAGAGCTAGGTTCAGTGCCGTTTGGCCACCCATCGTGGGCAGAATGGCTTGGGGCTTTTCTGCTGCGATCACTTTTTCGACGAACTCAGGCGTCAGTGGCTCAACGTACACTCGGTCGGCCATCGAGGGGTCAGTCATGATGGTGGCAGGATTCGAGTTGATGAGCACCACTCGGTACCCTTCTTCCCGGAGTGCTTTCAGGGCTTGGGTGCCTGAGTAGTCGAACTCACAGGCCTGCCCGATGACAATGGGTCCGCTTCCAATCAGCAGGATCGTCTGGATGTCGTCGCGACGGGGCATGGGATACTCCTTTTTACAGCGGAACTGTTTACAAGGGGACCTGGGTTTCTAGCTGAAGCTGAATCGGGTCTTGCGGGAGACGCTCGTTGTGAATGCGGACTGCCTCATCGAGGCGCTTTTCGTTGCTCTGAAGCTGCATGATTCCAGCTCCCAAGCTTCCACCGGTCAGAGTGAGCCCGCTGATCAGGCCAATGTTGCGCAAAGTGGTGTTTTGTTCGCCACTCGCACTTCGTGCCAAAAGATTAGAGGTCAGAAGGAGAATGAGGCCCGCAGTGGCGGTGTAGGCGAGGACTTCGGTCTTCCGGCGGGACGCTTGGTAGCGATCCAAAAGCTCGATCGATTCGGGGACTCGTTTTAGGTAAGGCCGCAGGTTTTGTGCATCTTGATCGAGATTCGAGTCGCAGGGGAGTTTCTCACCTTGGTAAATGAAAGTGCGCCGGCAACCAAAAGCTTCGATCGGTCCCTGGGCGCCCATTTTGGGTGGAGCCGAGGGCTGATTGGGGATGCCGGCTTCCTCGGCTGGGCGGCTCGTCGCAGCGGGACTGGCCGAAGCGGCTTGAGCGAAGGGAATAGAGAGAGAAAGTGTCTGGGCTGACAACCAGCCGATCGCGAGCAGGACGTGTGAAGCCTGAAAGCGCATGCCTTTCCTCGAAGTGTCTAGATCTCTAGGCTCAGTTAATAGCGGGTGGCAGGCCCTTTTGACAATCCTGGAATCGAGGTTCGGGAACAGGGTATAGCCATTTCCAGGTGAAAAAACTGGGTCCTTTCCTTGATCAGCTTGCCCTCCGGTATTCCGATGCTCACTATTTGAGCTCCGACCCCTTGGAATTCGTCCACCGGTACCAGAATCCCTGGGATCAGGAGGCTGTAGCCCTTTTGGCCGCGGTTTTGGCCTATGGGAACGTCAAACAGATCCGTGCTTCGGTGGCTTCGGCGCTGTCTCTGATCCAGCAAGCTGAGCCCATGGGGCCCGCTGTTTGGGTGCGCGGGCTCGCTCAGAGCCCAGGGGCTAGGCGCCGGGCAGAGGCGCTTTTCTCGGATTACGTTCATCGCTTCAATGTGGGGGCTGACCTCGTGGTCCTTTTTTCGCTTCTTTCCAGAAGTTGGCAGCGCCACGGGTCCATGGGGTCGCACTTTTTAAAGGGACTCGCGCCGGAAGATGCCACGATCGAAAGAGCGCTCAATGGCCTCATTCGCGATTGGAAAAATGAAGCAAGCGAACTGGGAGCTTTGGATTCGTTTCATTACCTCCTGACCGCTCCGGAAGATGGAAGTTGTTGCAAAAGGTGGTGCATGTTTCTTCGCTGGATGGGGCGAAAAGACGGCGTGGATCCCGGCCTTTGGAGCGCAGAAGCAAATTCTGAATTGATCAGGACGTTTCCTGCGGGAAGAAGGCTCAGAGCCGACCAGCTGGTGATGCCGCTCGATACGCATACGGGTCGGATCAGTCAGTACTTGGGACTGACCGAGCGGAAATCCTTGGGTTGGAAAGCGGCGATCGAGATCACTGAGAAACTGAGGCAATGGGAGCCGCGCGATCCGGTTCGATATGACTTTGCGCTGGCTCGTCTTGGCATCCTGGATCTTTGCCAAAAACGCTACCGTGTGGAAATCTGTAGCCAATGTGAATTGAGACCCGGCTGCCGCTTCGGGGGCGCCAAGGAGCGGAGAGCGTGAACTCGAATCGGACCCGGATCTTGAAGTGGGCAATGGCGCTGTATGCGGTCACGACCTTGATTTCGATGGCCGTGATGAACATCGGCGCGGCCCTTTTGGTTTTAGCGCTTTTCTACGTCCTCATTGGGCGCCCCAAAGGCGTTCGCGTGGCGTTTGGATCAGCCCGCCGCTACTTTTCCTATGGCTTCTTTGGTTGGGCGTCGCTGTCTTTGGGCTTTGCGATTTTTCTGAGTCTATTCGTCGCTTGGTACGATCCACCGGGTTACGGCGAGAACTTCGTTCAGATCGAGTTTTTGAAGGACCTCTCCAAGGCTTGGTACCTGGCGTGGCCTTTTGTTCTGGCGGTGGCCCTTCGCGAGCTCGAGACCGACGATCGGCGGTTCGTGATTCGTGCCTGGCTCGGGGCATTCGGCGTGATTTCCTTGATCGGTATTGCGCAGTTCTGGACGGGCTGGCCTAGACCTCAAGGCATTCCGTTTCTTTCGGGCCAGTACTTCCATGCAACTTTGTTTCTGGGGCACCACCTTTCGGTGGCGAGCATTTGGATTTTCCCTTTCTTCGCAGCGCTTGATTTTTTGATCGATCGCTCGCGCTCGGCCATTCTACCGAGGGGGTGGCTCATTCTTCTGGCCCTAGTCGGCGGAGTCACCTTGATTCTTGGGTTTTCGCGGACGCTTTGGGCCGCTCTCCCGATCGGGCTTCTTTTCTGGTTCATCCTGGGCTTGCCGTGGAAGCGCGCATTGACCGCAGTGGTTCTTGTTTTGGCGCTTGGTTTCGGAGCTTGGCAGGTTCCTTTGGTGAAGCAGCGCGTGGCTCAGTCCATTGGCGTAGGGCCTCGCCTCGAGCTCTGGGAAAAGAACCTGCAGATTTTCAAGGACCACCCGGTGACGGGAGCAGGTTGGCACCACGGGGCTGAGTTGACGAAGTACTTGGAGCAGTTCCGAAACCCGTCTCGAACTGATATTTTCGTGGCTCATGCCCACAATAACTTTCTCGAGATGCTGGGAAGTACCGGGGTCATTGGGCTTCTGGCCTGGTTGATCTGGAACGCAGTCTGGGTGGGACTCTTGATTCCGGCCAAAGCGCGCGGCTTTGTGGAAGGGGTAGGTAAAGGGCCGTACTTTGGGCGAGCGCTCTTGTGTACTTGGCTCGTGTTCCAGCTGAATGGATTGACCCAAGTGAATTTCTGGGAAGCCAAAGTCCTTCACCAGTTGACTTGGGCCACGGCTTGGCTTTTGGTGTGGGCGATGGAGAGTGAAGTGTGACGAAGAAGCATGTGATCGTGACCGGTGGAGCCGGTTTTATTGGCTCGCATTTGTGCGATCGACTGTTGGACCGCGGTTACGCTGTTACGGCGGTAGACAACTACCTGACTGGAAGACGTGAGAACCTGCACGACGCACTCAAACACCCGGACTTTCGCTTGGTCGAGCGCGATGTATGTGAGGCGCTTCCAGATTCCGTTTTTGAACTCATCGCAACTCACGGTCTCCACGGAGTTTTGCACTTTGCCTGTCCGGCCAGTCCCGTCGATTTCGACAAGATCCCCTTTGAGATTTTAGCCGTGGATTCGGCCGGCACTCGCCAAACGGTCGACCTGGCGCTTCGCCACGATGCGCGCTACCTCATGGCTTCTACTTCTGAAGTGTATGGGGATCCGGAAGTACATCCTCAGGTGGAAAGTTACTGGGGCAATGTGAATCCAATCGGTCCTCGGGCTTGTTACGACGAAGCCAAGCGGTTTTCAGAAGCGA
>JACCEB010515666.1_pt1 | contig 37086 bp, 45 predicted proteins | sample 7454761 | NCBI WGS metagenome assembly JACCEB01 (sample SAMN15323454, study PRJNA562643) | freshwater metagenome | isolation source: river surface water | place: USA:Blue River Watershed | collected 2017-08-18
ATCAGAATATGCTGAGCTAAGTAATGCAACATTTACTAATTTATCTGCTACAAATCAAGTTTCAGTTCCAGGTGGTATTACAGGAGCAACTGGTAGTTTTACATCTCTATTATCAAATAATAAAATAGTGGCAACAGTAGATCAGTTACAAAATTTATCTGGTTATGCTCAATTATCTGGTGCTACATTTACTGGGCCTATAACTGTAATTGGCGAAGTAACTGCTACAAGTTTTAATTCAACATCTGACTATCGTATAAAAGAAAATGTAACATCATTATCTATAAATGATGTAGTTGATAATTTAAATCCAGTAAGATATAAAAATATAATATCTAACAAACAAGATATTGGTCTTATTGCACATGAAGTTCAAAAAATTTATCCAGAATTAGTTACAGGAGAATATAATGGCAATCAAAAACAAACAGTTAACTATATAGGGTTAATTCCAATTTTAATAAATGAAATTAAAATGTTAAAAAAAGAAATAAAAGAGTTAAAAGAAAAAATTGAAAAATAATCTTGTTTAAAAGTTAAGTTAAACTAACAAAAATATAATATTTAAATAAATAATGGAATTATCACCAGAACAACAACTAGCATTTAATAAATATGTTGTAGGAGAAAATATATTTATTACAGGACCTGGTGGTGCAGGTAAGTCCGCTTTAATTAAAAAAATACAACGCCATGCACAAGAAGACCAAGGAAAAACTGTTGCTGTTTGTGCAATGACAGGTTGTGCAGCTATTTTATTAGATTGTGGTGCTAGAACAGTACATTCTTGGGCTGGTATTGGCATTGCAAATGGTTCTAATGGTGAAATTATTAATAGAGTTATGAAAAGTTCTTTTAAAAAACGTGCTTGGTATGAAACTGATATATTAATTGTAGATGAAGTAAGTATGATGTCACAAAAAATGTTTGAATTATTAGATTCACTTGGTAGAAATATTAGAAAAAACAAATTTATGCGTCCATTTGGTGGTATACAAGTAATATTTTCAGGCGATTTTTATCAATTACCACCTGTTGGTGACCCAGATGAACCTGATACATGTAAATTTTGTTTTGAAAGCCTAGAATGGGAAACTGTATTTCCTAGAGAAAATCATATACAATTAGTTAAAATATTTAGACAGAGTGATCCAATTTATTCAACAATATTAAATCAATTAAGAGAAGGAAAAATAAAACGTTCATCTGTAAATATATTAACAGAGTGTGTAAATAGAGAGATATCTGAAGATATAATTATAAAACCTACAAAATTATTTCCAACAAAAAATAAAGTTCAAGAAATTAATATTAATGAAATGGCAAATCTAACAACACCAATTGTAGAATATAAGATGAAATATGTTAATGACATATCTAATAGTAAATCAGGTGTTGATAAAGTTTCTGTAAAAAAAATAAAAACAGAAGATAAGCTAAAAGTATCTGGATATACACAAGAACAAATATTAGCTGAATTAGAAAATATAAAAAAGAATTTAATATGTGAAGAAACTATTCAGCTAAGAATAGGAGCACAAGTAATGTGTGTAGTAAACTTAGATGTAGAATTTTCTAAAATTTGTAATGGTAGTCAAGGTATTATAGTTGGGTTTACAGAAAATAAAGATATAAATGTTCCAATAGTTAAGTTTACAAATGGTGTTAAAATGGCAATAAATTATCATGTATGGCCAAGTGAAAATATACCAAGTATAGGTGTAGCACAAATACCATTAATTTTGTCATGGGCATTAACAATACATAAGTCACAAGGGGCAACATTAGATATAGCAGAAATAGATGCTGGTTCTGGTATATTTGAATGTGGACAAACATATGTTGCATTATCACGTGTAAAATCCTTAGAAGGTCTATATTTAACAGCATTAAATGTAGGTAAAATAAAAGTAAATAAAAAGGTACAAGAATTTTATAATAGAATAAATAATAACAATTCTTATAATTCTAACAATTCTAACAATTGTAATGAAATTAATGAAATAAAACAAAATATTATAATACATGCAAATTCTGGAATTAATAATTTAAATACAATAGATGTTGCTTCTACAACTAATAATTGTAAAGAAGAAAACTATGATTATACTATAAAAAAAATAACAATTTTAGGTTAAAAATAATATAAAGACTATTTACTAAATTATATTTGGTTACTATATAAATATAAAATATGGCAAAGTCAGCTTTATTTAGATCATTTGGTATGGCAGGTGGCACTAAAGGTAGTAATTTATTTACCCTAATCAATTCTAACAAAACTTTTTTAATCAAAATTTTTGCCAATTTAATTGTTCAATTAGGTATTACATATTATGTTATGACTAACACTAGCCAAATAGACACAATTTATAAATGGCCTTTAATTATTTCTACTTTTATTCTTCTTTTTATTACTATTCTTAATTTTCCTATATGGGTTAAAGTAATTGCGTTTACTTTATTTTCTATTTGTTTTGGCAAATTATTTACTATTTATAAATCTAAATATGGTGAAGAAGCTATTAACCTAGCTGTAATGGGTGCATTATCTGTCTTTGGCCTAATGTTTGTTCTTGGTGTAGCTATATCTGCCTTTGGTATAATATTAGGTGGCACTTTTGGTCTTTTCTTATTTATAGCATTATTAGCACTTATTATTTTTAAATTATTATCTATATTTGGTTCTAACTTAGCACCAGCAAAAAAAACTTTATATGGTGCTGGAATTGGAATATTTGGCCTTTATATTTTATATGACACTAATAATATTCTTAAAAGAGCTAGTTATTATGACGGTGATTTTATAACAGCATCAATGGACTATTATCTTGATATTATTAATTTATTTTCAAATACACTTAATTATGAAAATAATTAATTAATAATAAAAAATAATAATATAAATATTACTTTAATAATTATATTATTATCAATATAAAAACAATGAATAAAATGTTAGTTTTTGAAGATGGTAATTTAGTTAGAAATATAACTAATGATAAATATTTATGGGATGGACAATTTTCGGTTTGTAAAGTTAATGGACCAATTGTTAAATATATTCAGTCTTTATTAGTTGGAACTAATAGTATAATGATTATACCTAGAAGTGATGGTAATATATTAAATCATATTGAAAAAGACAAACAATCTTATTATGTAGATTGGAAAGAAATAGAATTTTACATTAATAGAGCAAAAGAGTTAAATAAAGTTTTTATTTTAGGAACACTTGGTCAGACAAATGGAAAAGAAGAGCCAGGAATTAATTATTTATATTTGCCATTAGATGATTCTTTTTTTGAACATGGAGTAATATCTTTTTTTACAAACATTGATTGGCCATATAAATCTAATGAATTAATTTGGCGTGGAGGTTGTTCTGGTGTAGGCGGTAATAAATCATTACGTGTTAGATTTGTAGAACATTTATATAAAAATAATCCTGCTATACGTTTATCTAATTGGTGGTCAGAAGGTAAAAATATTAATCAAGAATTATTAGGTCCTCGAATTAATTATACAGAATTAATGAAATCAAAATATTTTTTTATTATTGATGATAATGTAATTGCTTCAAATCATATGTGGGGATTTGCTACAAATTCTGTTCCAATTGTAATTTCAAACGCAAAATGTTGGTTTTCTGAATTTGCTAAAGAAAATGTTCATTATATTTCTGTCAAACATGATTTATCAGATTTGGATGAAAAGTTAGATTGGATTAAAAATAATGATGATAAAGCAGAACAAATTGCTAATAATGCGTACATATTTACAAAAGAGTTTTTTTCACCTCAATTTCAAAAAATGTATTTAAAAGATAAAATTAATAATTTTATTAAAACTACTTAAAGAGCTTTAAATACTTGTTTTAAATATATTATTAAAACTACTTAAAGACAACTATCTATATTTATATATACAATACTCTATATTATATTGTGAAATGGACAATATTTATAACACTTTAAGACGCGAAGGTCATTTACAATTTATGACTTTAAAAATTCATGTTACTAATCCTAACCCTGAATTTAAAGAATTATATCAACATCATATTGATAAATATATTCAAAAACTACTTGATAATCCCAAATATATTGATGCTGGATTCGATTTATTAGTTTCTAATGATGAAGCTTTTACTAGTGATGACTCTTTTTGTAAACTAGATTTAGATATTATTTGTGAAGCTGAACTTATTAATATTGAACGTGTTACAATGTATGAACTTAATACATATACAAATAATCATGCTAATTATACTTATTCACATAAGACAGGATTTTATATTTATCCTAGGTCTAGTATTTACAAAACTCCTTTACGTTTAGCCAATTCTGTTGGCATTATTGATGCTGGATATAGAGGCCATATTATTGCTATGTTTGATAAAAATAAAAATGACTGCGAGTTTGCTGTTAAAAGAGGTGAAAGATTGGTTCAAATTTGTGCTCCTAGTTTAATGCCAATTGTTCCTATCTTAGTTGATGAATCTAGTATTAATTTTGGCACTGGAAGAGGTGCTGGTGGCTTTGGCTCTACTGGTAAATAATTTATTATTTGATTTTATATTTTTTATTGCGTTTATATATTTTATTTATATATATAATATATAAACTATGCATCTTTTTAATAAAAAGAATATGAATATGTTTGTAGGTCTATTATCTTTACTAATTCTTTTATGGTTAGTAATGTATTTTATTCCTAGCATCTTTGTTAACCTTTTTGATACTACTTTAGGAAACTTTCTTCTATTAGTTTTTGTTGTTATGGCTGGTATGCGTGATATGACTATGGGTGTCGGTTTAGCTATTGTTTTATTAGTTCTTTATCGATTCTCTCGTATGTCTACTATGTATATGTTTGAAGGCATGGCTACAGCTTCTGGCGGTGCTGTAGAAGAATCTAAACGTAAACCTACTGCTTAAAATAAGAAGCGTCTTGGCGGGCAAATCTTGTTTATCATTTAAAAATTATAAAATAATATAATTATTTTATAATTATTTATATTAGGGTAATAATGAATGCACAAAATAAAAAAATCATCTTATATATTGTTTTAGCTTTATTAGTACTTTTATATCATTATCTAATTTATACAAAAGTTATTGATGGATTTAAGAATATTAATAGTTGGACAGACAATTTAACTAACAAATTTTTAAAATATCAAAATACAGTATTTGAAGGCGACTATCAGTTTAATATTAGCGAATTACAAAAACAAGCTACTCCAGAAGAAGTAGACCATCTTTTAAAGACTGGTTATTGGCCTTGGCCAGAAGATTTAAAATACTTATTTTTAGATGCTGTAGCACAACAACCTATTATTAAAGCTGTTCCTGGTGATGCACTTGAAGATGCAATGAAGTTATATAATGAACAAGCTGCTAGACGCCTGTTAGCATGGAATACAAAAGAAGGTAACTTCTTATTACAAGGTATTATTTCACCTAATCAAACTGGTGTTAATCAATCATTTTTATCACGTAATAAAGATACTATTAAATGTGGTAAAGATGGCCTAGTTAAAACAACATATAATGGTTACAGTTTATTAACCAAAGTTGAGACACCAATTGCTAACGAAGATATACCAAAAGAAGTGCCCGGATTTACATTTGTTAAAAATCCTTGTAACCCATGTGTAGCAATTGATGACGATTTTAGTTGCCCTTTTCAAATAAATGTAGATTATTCACAAGATGTAAATAAAAAACGATTAACAAATATTGCAAATAGCAATAATAGTCCAAATACTATTAGCACAATTTGGGCTAAACTTTGGAACCTTTAATAATAATTAAACATCATCTTCTGCTTGTGTTCCTACACTTACATCTCGCATTACATTTGTACAATTTGTTGTTCTATATGGACTATCTTTAACTGTTGATAATTCATGTTCATTATTATCATTTATATAATTTACTGTATAAACTTGTTGACATCCCTGTGAAATTTGTCTTGCAGAAATATATTTATGTCCATTATTATTATCTAATGTTTTATATGCTACATACAAATCATCACAAAGTAACTTTAAAAAGTTATCATTTGTTAGATTATTATTTATAATATAACTTTTAATTTGTTCTACCAAATCTTTTATCTGTTTTTTAATATTATTTTTATTTTTATTTTTATTTTTATTTATATTTTCTTCTTGTCTAAATAATCTATAATTATTAATATTATCATCTTTTTTTAACCTTTCAATTTCAACTCTTGCTTCATATAATAATTCTAACACACGTTGTCTAAAAATATATTTATTTATATCATTTAGTTCTACTATATGTGTTTGATTAATTAGTTCACCACTATATATTGATTTTTGTAATTCAATTCCTAATACATTTACTTTAATCATATCTTTAGTTAAAGTTCGTAAATGAAATGTTCTTACTTCTTCTGATACTAAACCACCAATATTAATTTGATTTTGCCAAGTATTTGTTTTATAATCATAAACTTCACCATTATCTATACAAATTATTACATTATCATAACATAAATAGAATATTTGATTTAAAATTTCACCATATATTAAACTACTCTTTTCAATAGCATCTATAAATCTATATGTTCCATTACAATTATTTGATAATGTAACTAACAAATTACTATCATGGTCTTCTCCAAATCCTACAAATGTATATTTAATTTTATTATCTAACAAAGTTTTTAATTCGCTTATATTTGTGCTACCTTGAGTTGCTTCACCATCTGTTAGAAATATTTCATTAATTGTAAAATGTGGATTTAATATTCCAACTGCATTCACCTTTTTACATATATTATCTAATGCTAACTCTATATTTGTTAGTTCTTCTGGCTGAATATTATTTATTTTCTTTATAATATCTTCAATATTATCATTTGTTAACTTTATTAATGATACTATTGGCTTAATAGTTGAATCAAATGCATCTATTTCTATATACACATTTACATTTTTATTTATTAACCATCTCAAAATATTTTTAATTGTAAACTTTAAATGATCCATTTTACTACGTCTATCTTGGCAAATATCATCCATTGACCCTGAACAATCAATTGTAAAATGCATATATTGTTCTGTCATTAATATGTTAATATTGTTTGCCATTTGAATATTAAAAATACCAAATTGGTAATTATTATTATCAAATAGTTGTAATTCTTGTCTTATATCAGTGGAATTATGAAATTGAATATTAGTATTAGAAATTAGGGACATCTTTTTTAATAACTAATAGAATTTTAAATACTAATTGTTTATATTGTATTTTATATTATATTGTATTTTATATTATTTTATATTTAATAAATATTTGTTAGATTATTTCAATTTTTTATTTATTATGAAAACAAATTTATAAAAAAAATTGAAATAATAGTTATAAAATAACTAGTATTATAAAATAATAAAACTTAAATATATTATACAAATGCATCCTATTATTGAAAATAAAATTAAAGGGGGTCTTGAATTACAACTACAAATAGGTCATCCATATTATACTATTAGTATGTTTGATTCAGTTAGAAGATTGCTTTATTATCAACCTTATGACTGTATTATAACTTATTGCGGGGACTGTATATTTAAACCAGATAGAAATCAATTTTGGAGCAATATAAGATTTACTAACAAAGAATTAAAAGAGATATTTGAACTAGAGGAAATTTATCCTGATGTAGATGATTTTAATTTAAATAATTTATTTAATAATTAAATTAAATTAAATTAAAATATTTAATATAAAAAACAATATAGAACTAACAAATTAATATAATAAAATGGACTCTAATACTGAATCTAACTCTGTTGAAGAAACTTCTAAGCCCAAGGCTCGTCTTGTTGATATGCCTGTTACTAATGCTAATGAAGCTCTTAATATGCTTGTTACCTTTTTAAATTTAGCTCAAAAACGTGGTGCTTTTACTATTGATGAAAGTGCTAAGATTTGGTCTTGTATTCAGTTTTTTAATCCTACAACTGTTGAGAAGTAAATTAATTTGGTTCAAAAATATGATCATCATCAATAACATTTACTAGTTTATAGTTTAATTGTTTAATGTAATCTATAATAAATTCTCTAGTAGTTTTCATATTTTCTTTTTTTCTTTTATTATTATCCCAAATTTCTATAATAATAATGGGTTTATATTTTAATAATGTTTCTTTTGCTCCTTGTAAAAAATAATATTCAAAACCTTCTATATCAACTAGCATTATATCAAATTTATTAATATTTAAATCATTAAATTTTTTCATTTGTCCTTGTATTTTTTTATCTGTTAAATTTGCCGATCTAATATTATGTTCAATATCTAATTCTGTAAATACATGCATTCCACCACTATTTTCTGAAATACGATTTACATTCTCTATTGGACAAACTTTTTCTTCGCTCATAAAGTAAATAATATCGTCTTTATTACCTACAGCTATATTTATAGTATTTATATTTGTAATATTATTTAACTCAATATTTTCACATAAATAATTATATGTAGGAGGATATGCTTCAATAGCAGTTACATTATTTATATATAATGAAATTGGTAAAGAAACTGTTCCTATATGTGAACCAATATTAACAAAATGTTGTAAATTATATTTATTAATATAGTTTTTAATTATTTCAATTATTTCACTATTCCATTGCTTTCCTTCTAACAAATATTTTTGTATATGATCGTTTTCATTTTTAATATAATACTTAATATTATTTATTATTGGTGAAATATTCATTATTATATATTAATTACATTTTATTTTAATTTATTAAACTTATTAAACATTTTTATTTATTTTAATATAATATAATAATGTCAAAAATAATTGATTATTTAAAGGTTTATGATTGTAAAAATAAAATTCGTTTAGGTAATAATTTTGATGGTGGATATGTATTTATTGATATGCCATTAAATAGTTATGATTGTTATATTTCTGCTGGTGTTTCAAACGAAGAATCATTTTCACGTGATTTTATTAATAAATATAATATGAATTCACACAATTCATTTGCATTTGATGGAACTATTAATAATTATCCTTATGAATATACTAACAAAATAACATTTTACAAAAAAAATATTGCTCCTTATCAAAGTCCTCATCATGCTAATTTAAGATACTTTATTAATAATTATAATAATATATTTTTAAAAATGGATATTGAAGGTTGTGAATTTCCTTGGTTAAACTCTTTAGAAAATCATGGTTTAAATAAATTTAAACAAATTGTTATTGAATTTCATGGTATTAATGATGATAGCTGGAATAGTGCCTATAATGATAAATTAGAAGTCTTTAAAAAATTAAATATAACACATTATTTAGTTCATGTTCATGGTAATAATCATTCTTCAAATACAAATAATATACCTGATGTTATTGAAGCAACATATGTTAGAAAAGATTACTTTACTAATCAACCGATTCTAAATACTACTAAATTGCCTATGGAATTAGATTATCCTTGTAATAAAAATTTACCTGACTATGACTTAAATCATTATCCTTTTGTTTTTTAACTATAATTTCTTTTTTTAGTTTTATTTTTATTTTGTTTTTTAGATTTATAACTTTTTCTTTTATTTCTTCTACTTCTACTTCGTTTACCTCCCTTACTAACAATAGGATTATTTACTTTATATGCTTTGGCTGTAGTAGTAGTTGTTCTAGATGTAGCTGTTCCTGTAGCAGTTTCTCTTCTTTCGGTAATAATTTTTTCACATTCTGGTAGCATACTTGTTATTATAGTGTTTGCCATTGTATAACAAGCTGAATTTCCTTTTTTATATCCATAATCTGGTGAACTAAATAATATTTTATCTACATCAAATTTATCATCTGTTAATCCTGTTAACATTTTTAATAAATTTATATAAATATGTCTTGTAGCACCGCCTTTTATTTTAGAAGCATATAAATTATGTGTTAATATAAAAAAATGTATGTCATTTTCTATTATATCTTTAAACATTTGTTTTATAAAATCTAGCCTTTCTTGGCCACCCATTAAAAATAAAAGTAAATCAGTATATGTAACTTGTTCTTGTTGTAGTGCTAATGGTAAACTATTTGTAACCATACCTTCAACACATGTAATAGTGCGATCCCAATCAAAAAATATTGCTGATCTAGTCATACCATTATGGTGTTCTAGCCATTGATTAAAATTAATATTTGTTAGTAATTCAGATGTAATACCATTATTAACATATGGTTTAGATAAATATTGTTTTTGTTTTTCTGGATTTGTATTAATAAATTGGGCATATGTATTATTATTATTTAAAAAGTATTCTAAATATGCTTGATTACTATTTGCTAAAATATTAGGTGTAGTATCGTTTACTTCTATAAAATTAATTTCATTTTCATGTGTTGCCATATCTTTTGTAATTTCACCTTTTTTATTAGTTTTTTGCCAATTATCTGCTTCATTGTCAAAAAATAATATATTTTTTCCATTGTCTACTATATTGTGTATAGAATATAATTTATTCTTTTATTTGACAAATATTTAATAATCTTTTTATATTAGTTTCTTCATTAATTGTTTCATAGTTAAATAAATATGGTTCTAACCAATCAGTATAATCTGATAATTTTTCAGGATTTACTCGAAAATGAATAGTTCCATCTTTATCACCAACATATCCCTTATTAATTAAAATTTCTTCTGGTATTACAAAAAACTCTTTTTTATTTTCACAATTTATCCAATATAAATCATTATCACCTATATCATATTGACCATGTCTTCTATTTCTACTAGAATTTAAATCGCTTTTTGAAATATTAAATACATATGAATTTTTTCTTGTTTTATCATTAGACTTTGAAAAAACTTTTTCTTGTATTTTTAAATTATTAATTTTAAAATCATAATGTGTTCCTTCTATACCATCATATTTAAATGGTAAAAAATTAATTATTTCTTCTCTATATTTACGAAATTCTTTTTCTCTTTGTTGATAAATATTAATAGGTGTATCTAATTTTTCAAATTCAAAATTTGTTGTTAAATTATATAAATTTGTTAGTTTATCTATTAATTCATTTTGTAAAGTTTTATAAATATTATATTTTGATTTATTTTTTCCAATTGATAATTTTGTTTGTTTTTCAATTGTATTTTCTGGAATTAACCACATAGCTTCATCTTCTTGACAATATAAAACTAATAAACAATTTTTATAAAAATTATTTAAATGAAAACTATATGTTAAATGTATTTTTTCAGTTGTTTTTATTTGTATTCCAACCCACTTATTTTCTGTAATATTTTTTGGTTTAAATATAACATCAACTAAACAACCATCAAATGCCTTTTTAATTTCAAAGTGCTCATCTACCATTTTAATAAACTTTTGAATAAAAGCAAATTCTATTTCCATTCCTTTATTTTTTGATATTTCTTTATTTGTTATTTGTTGTTTTTTTATACTACCAATTGTTTTATTTTTACAATTAGCACAAACTATACCTGTTCCTCTTGATTTAAATACGTTATAAAATACATTATGTTGATGTCCACAAGAAGCAATATAATTAATTTTAAAAGCTGATTTTGTAAATTCTTGTTTTATTAATTCTAATTCTTCTTCTGTATCTAAAAGTTTACAACTTTTATCCTCTAAACATTTTTTAATATTCTCATAACTATTAATTAATTTTTTGTTATTTGTCATTTTATCTATGGTTTTATATTGGCTGTTATTTTTAAGTTGTTTTAATTAGAATATAATATAAAGTATTTAAATAATTTATATTATAAAAAACGCTTCGGACAGGAATCGAACCTGTGACCTTGAAGTGACGACATTTTACAAATGTAACAGCTTCACGCTGACTGCCAACTGAGCTACCGAAGCACAAAAAAAGTTACCAATTGGTAATAAAAAAGTTAAACAACTTTTTTTTCTACAGCCATTTCGGAAGTAGGTAAATCTTCTGTATAAAATTTGATATACAAAATATAGAAAAGTCCTATAATAAAAACAATTGTGGGACCATAAAGACCAGGGGCTTTGTTTGCTAAACCATATAGCAAAACTAATACTTGACCTAAAATATTCACCATAATCCAAGTCCACGTGAGCGTTGTTGTATTATGGGTGTCATGAATATTTTTTAATAACGAACTAAAAGAGACTAAACCTAAAATACCAGCAATTGCTGGTAAAAATTCATACTTACCCATTTAATATATGCGCATATATTAATTTTTATTTGCTAGATTCATATCTATATTTTAAAGGCAAATCAAATATATCTGCTGTTAGAATCTAATTTGGTGTATTAACATTACTACGTTATATTAACATTACTACGTTATATATACACATATTATAATAGTGGGATGTCTTTAAGTAGTTTTACTTAACAAATAATAAATTAAGTAAAATAACTTAAAGAAAATAACAATAATTAATTATTAAAATGGAAAAACAAAGTAACTAATAAAATATTTAATGGAATACCCCCAATTTGATTCAGCAGATGAATGGATTGAAAATAATTATAAAATATTAGAATGGTGTTGTCCTAACAATGGATTACATTGTTATAAAGGTTATTATCCAAAACAAAAATATCCACAATATTATAATACTTGTTATTTAAATAAAAAATAACTTATTAAATAAAATAACTTAAATATAAAATCTATAATTACATAATGAAAAATAAAGTACTTAATAAAAGTGAATTATCTAAATGTTTTGAGTGTAATGGTTATGGTTTATTTTGTGAAACACCTCAAGGAGCTGATTGGTCAACATGTCCAATGTGTCATTCCGCTGATTATATAAATAAAATGTATATAGAAAATGATAAAATAGATAGTAAATATGATAAATTTATTAATGATAATAATTTTACTTGTTTTTGTGAATATTGTTTAACTGTATTTGATACTGGCTGTATACATATTTTTCATGGATGTACAGACAGTATATATAATGGCCATTTAGTATCAAAATGGAAAAATAAAGTAACTGGTGAAATATTTGAAGGTATGCCAGTATTTGATTCAATTGATGAATGGGCTGATAAATATTATGATAGTGTAGAAATATTAGAATGGTGTTGTCCAGGTAATGGAATTGCTTGTACTAGAAATGGTTATTATTCTAAAGATAAATATCCACAATATTATAATAATTGTAGTTTAGTAAAAAAATAAAAATATAAATAATATATATAAATGCAAATAGATATTATTGCGAGAATTATAGTTACTCTATCATTATTAAGCCAATTATGGCATGTTATTAAAGTTAATAAACAAATATTTCCTATTGCCTTTATTTGTTATTCATTTGGTTCATATTTAATGGCTTATAATTACTATTTAAGCGATATGAATAATCTAACAAATAGAGTTATGTTTAAACTATTTAACTCTACTGTTATTTTACTTATTGGTTTATTAACTATGAAATAAAAACTTAATAAATTACAAAAATAATTTATTAAATATATTGCTCGATAGGGGACTTGAACCCCTGACTTCGGCTTTATAAGAACCGCACTCTAACCAACTGAGTTAATCGAGCACAAAGTAAAAGTTTTGCTAATTTCGCTTGTATGGTTTACCCAAACAACAAATAAATATTCAACTTTATTTTAATTGCTGTAAGAAATTAATTTTTTTAGTTAAAATACTATATACATATAATATTTTAATAAATGGGGGGCAATTGGGAATCGGACCCAAGTCACTTGCATATTCAACAACTATATTGTCTTACTAGTCGGTCGGAAAGCTTCGCTACCTTACCCAAAGCAAGTATTCTACCACTGAACTATTGCCCCATTGTTGCTTATATCATTTGTTTTATAAGATTATCTTTAATTGTTTTGCTGTATGATATAATCTTGTCGCCAACCTAGAAATTACTCTCTAGGATTTTTAGTTATGCTAGTATCAGTAAATTTAAATTTTCAATAGTAAGAAAGTTTTTATTTTTAATTTGCTGTATGATACTATATTTTAGTAACATACCTTGCGTTACTAAAATGGTAATGATGCTTATATCTTTATATTAAAGAATCATTAACAATATTATTGCTTTAGTTGGGTAATCACAAAAATATTTTTAATTATCCTGATTAGTATCAGTAATTATAATAAAAAATATTATTGCTTTAGTTGGGTAATCACAAAAATATTTCTTCTTATAATCCTATTATCAAATATAAAAATGCTGTAAGATATAAATTTAAATGCTAATATCGGGTTTTATTAATCTCAAACAATATTATTAATTTTATGCTACAGTAGCGCAACTATATTATTAATTATATTGTAGCTTATTTAAAAGCCATACTGAAATTATATTTAATCATAAAAGATTTAATGCTGTCATGATATTAAGTTTGTGCTGACATCAAAATTTAAATTTTCTATAAATGAAAGTTTTTATTTTAATTTGCTGTGTGATGTCATTTGTATAGCTATTACTAGCTACACATATTATAATAGTTATTTGTCTTTAAGTTGTTTTACTTAACAAATAATAAATTAACCAAATGAACTTAAAGAAAATAAATTTATTCAATTTATTAAAGGATTATAATTATAAACATATTCTAAACCTAAATGTATTAAACCATGAACGCCAATTAGAAGTCCAATACACGCAATTACATGTATCAACTTTTCTGGTGTTAGTTTTTTTAATGATTTATAACTCTTATATACAATTATTAATATCCATAATGTTAAAATTCCTGTAATTAATAAAGAATAAAATGAAGGCTTATCTAACAAAAATAATGTTGACCAATTCATTAATATATATATGTATAATTTATATTAATAAATTTATTAATTTTTATAAGAATGATAAGCTAAATAAAACGCAATTAAAAAACCTGTTAATTCAGCAAAATAAACAAAATGTTTTTGTTGGTCTATCATTTCTCTAAAAATAAGCATACCACCTATACCATATAGTAAATAAAACATATAAGGCATTAAAGATTTTCTAGTTTTTAAAGTAATATATAAAGCATAAATAAATGCTAATGTAATAAATGTTATACCCAAATGATGGTCAATATCGTCTAATAAAGAATAAACCATTTATATTATATTATATTATTATATTTTATTTTTTTATAATTTGCTACGCTAAGCGATAGTCGGTTACTTTATAACCTTTAAGCAACCGAATGTTGCGACGGTCGATAATATAGTTATCTCAACATCTAAATGCAAATGCCATTAAACCTACTGCTACTAAACCTAACAACATTCCTGTATGATAAAACTTCTGCATTGTTTTATACATTGTTAACCATGCTTTTGTTTGCTCTGGCGAGTTTATATGTTCTAACATGTATGTTGTCTTAGGTGTTAACAAATAGTAAAAATAATGTGTTATAAATGTTATTACTACTGCTAAACATATCATACCTTTTGTATCAAATGCGGTTCCTTTTTTTAAGCTGACTGAATTATACACAATTACAATAAAAGATAATATAAACCCAAGACCATAACCGTAATAACTAATACTTTGACGTTCGTCTCTTATTTTTTTATAAAGTTGTTGTAAATTTGTTGGCAATTGTTTTTCATATTGAACTAACACTTGACTTCTATTTGTGGCATTATACATATAAATCATTGAAATTATAAAGACTACTGCTAAACTACAAGTTACTAAACAAGGCATTTTTATATATTATTGTTAGATTTTCTATTTGTTAGATTTTCTTCTTTTAGACTTAGTCTTTCTTTTTGATTTAATATTTCTTCTTTTAGATTTTCTTTTTTTAGATTTTCTTCTAGAACCACCATCAACTGACTCCCAAAATTTTTTATCTTCTTCTATTTCTTCTTCTGTATATTGTTTATTATCTTCTTTTAATCTTTTTACTTCTTCTTCTTGTTCATATTGTCTTTTATTTTTACCTAAAACTGATTGTCTTTGTTTTTTATAATATTCTAGTGTTTCTAATCTAACACTATCTGTAGTAAATGTTAATTCTCTTGAATATATTTGTAGCGACCCATTTAATAATATTTTATAAACCATTTTAAAAACAAATACTTCTTTTCCATTTAAATTTGTTTTTGTTGTATTATATTCACCTAAATATTGTTCTAAATTACCCTTAATTTTAATTATATATTGTTTCCCCTTAACCAATGGATTACCTTCTATATCCATTATTTATTTATATATTAATAGAATATTTTGTATTTTATAAAATATTATATTACTTTTTATTTAATAAGTCTTTTAATAAATAAAAAAAATTGATTAAAATAATAAAAATTATGTCATACTCAAAAAACAACTACATATTTATAAAAGGTGAAACCTTGACGGTTTATAAAATGAAGTCTGAAATTATTAACTATATATCTAATATTATTATAAACAATATTCAACCTAATATTTTACAAATTGCCAATTCAGAATTTGTAAAATATATTAATACTGGTGATAGAATAAAAGACAGTGCAATTGTATTAATATTAAATAGCATATTATTAATTATTATAAAGTTAATTTATAAATGTATTACATATATTTATTCAAAATTTAATACAATAAACACTGATGAAAACTATATAGATGTAGAAGAAGTTTGTAACAATATTGGAGTAGATATTGTAATAAAATATAAATATAAATTTGACCTTAATTCAGTACCTGATTATTCTTATAATAACACCTTATATCTATTCATTAATTGGTTAATGATAAAAAAAATTATACTTAATTCAAGTCAAACAGATACATGTAGTATTGTAAATAATTTTTATGATACAAATGGTAATATAAATTATAAACCAATAATTAGCTTAACAAAAACAGGTATTAATAATTGTTTTACTCCTGTTTATAAATATATATTTAATAATCGAACAGAATACATATTTTTAATTGGATCATGTTTATATTCAAATAATCTAGAACAATTAGACTATATGTTCAAATTATTTTTAAATGATACTTTCAAAAATAATCAAATTGAAAATGATAAAAACAAAACAATACAAATTTATGAATTAAATTTAGAGAAAAACATATTAATAAGTTTAGGTGATATTAATACTAATATAACATTTAATACTATTTATTTTGATAACAAAGAGCACATTTTAGAATGGATTAATAAATTTAAAAATAAACAAATGTATCCAAAAGGATTATCACTTGTAAATAAACTTGGCATATTGCTTTATGGACCACCTGGAACAGGTAAAACTGGATTTATTTGTGCATTAGCAAATTATTTAAATCGTGACATATTAATGATTAATGCATTAAATGTTACAAACAATGAACAAAATAAATTAAGAGAGACAATTAATAAAAATAAAAATACACATATTATTGTTTTTGATGAATTTGATTATATATTAAAATCATCAATTTCAGATACTAATGAATATGAAAAATACATTGATTTATTACCACAAACTACTGATTTTACAGAAAAAAAAAATATTTTACAACTCATACAAAAATCTAAAAATGAATTAAATGATACAACTTTAGATAATCGGTTTATTTTAAGTTTATTAGATGGAATTGGAAATGATGATAATCGAATTATTATTGCTACTACAAATAATCCAGAAAATATTAATCCCGCATTTCTTCGTCCTGGAAGATTTGATGTTGTTCAAAAATTAGGATTTTGTTCATTTTCAATGTTTAAAAATATTGTTCTTACAAAATATGATACATGTACAGATGATTTCTTTAAAACAAAATTAGATGAAATTAATAATATATTGTCTTTAAACATAACACCATTGGTATTAATAAACAATTTAGTTTCTTCTAATAGTATAGATGAATTATTAAATTTACTTAAAAAATTAAAACAACAAAATTACAATAAAATAGTTGAATAAAAACTTATTATTTATATATTATATTTTTTTTATATTTTTGTTAGATTTTATAAAATATAATATATTAAGTATTTATTATTTTATTAATGGATTTTAATTCAGCATTTAATATTAATCATGTTCAACCTGGTGTTTATGGTGGCACTATAGTTTACGACCAACGTTGTATATATTGTAGCTGGGGAGAAAGTAAAGGATTACTACAAGGAGATGGCGGTTCATTTAGACAATGTAATCGCTGTAAAAAACAATTTCGTGCTAATATTTTAGGTCCTGCTGTACCTAATTATATTAGTTCTACCGCACATCTTAACCCTAACAATAACTCTTTAATAGGCAATTATGGTTATCAAACTATTTTACCAAATGATAATAATTTTACTATTAAAACAACTAACAATTCTAACAAATTTAAATGTGGTATTTGCTCTACTATACAAGATATTGTACCTAGTTCTGACCCACATAGTAGTATTCAATTTTGTCGTGTATGTAATAAAAAAACCTTTAGACAACAAATGTAATATAAAATAATTATATTAATATAATATAATGAATATTGAAGATAATAATGGTTTTGTTAAATTAGAAGATATTATGGATTTTGATAAAGACCATAGATATTTAATTAAAGTGGAACCTTATAGTTCATTATTATATCAACAACAGAGAAAATCTATATTAGATTACTATTCTAACATAAATAATGAATTTGGTGAAAAAGAAATAGATTTATTTGACTTAGATATTATTCAAGATAGTCCTGAATTTGAAGCTAACATTTTTCAAATATATTATAGTAAAAAGCATCTTGATACTAATGGAAATAAACTACAATATGTTAAATTTATTAATATTGATAATACTAAAAATCTTCCTAATGATTTTTTAGTTTTAAATGTTGATGACCGAGAAATTGAAGCTCCTCTTAGTCAAGTTTGGATAAAAGACTTAACAGAAGAAGCAAATCAACTTGCTAGTGAGGTTGCACGTGGAACTACTATTGGTAATGAAGTAATATCTATGTTAGAAGAAAACATGTTTAAAGATGATGAAGTAGAAGAAGGAGATGAACAATATTATACAAATCTTAAAAAAGAACAAGAAGAAGAACGTAGGAGAAAAGCTACTATGCTACCTACATTAAGTCCTGGTGTTTTATCAGCATTTAGTTCTAGAAGTAGTGGTATTCTTAGTAAAAGAAATACTACTACTAGTAATAGACAAATTGTTGTAAAAAAATCAGATTTACCTACTACTTTTAAGAAATCTAAGGGTGGTAAAAAAGTTACTAGAAAGAAAGGTAGAAAGAAAGATAGAAAAATTAGTAGAAGAAAATCTAACAAAAGAATTACTAGAAAAAATAAATAAAAATATTATTATTATATAATATTATAATAATAATGGTTAATAATAAGATTGTTTCAAAGTTAGATATTTATATATATTTTATTATCTTTATTAAGCTAATATTTTCAATTACTTATTTTTTACATATCTATTTTAGCAAAGTAAACCCTAATTCAGAAAAGGGACAACAACTTGACCCTAAGATTGTCTTTTGGAAAGAACGCACTGAATTTATTTTTATTGCATCTATGTCTGCCCTTATGATTTATTTATTTAATCCTTGGAAAACTGAGCAACTAATTATTAATGAAGAAACTAAGGTATTATTTTATGTTTTAGGCTGGGTATTGTTAATTACTGCTAATTGGGCTATTTTCTTTAAAGAATCACCTATTATTATGGATGTGCAAAAAGCTTTACAATAATAATTTATAAATTAAATTAATTATAAGTTTTTATAGTTTCAATTAAAGGCTGTTTAAATTCATCTAATATGTTAGATTTATTAAATAACCATTTTGAAAATTCCTCTACATATTCAGGTAATAATATAATTATATTATTACTAGTATCAGGTTTAAAACTACTTGTTTCTATTTCTACTCCATCTATTGTTTTTACACCTATTAATATCATTTCTACTTTATAAAATGTTGATTCTTTTATACTAACACTATATTTTTTATGTGTTATTTTATCATACAAAATTAATATAAATTTTGCTACAAATCTATTACCTACTTCCATAAAATTAGGCCCAGGTAAATTATGTTCTAGTTCAAATATAAATTGAGGATATATTAAATATATTGGAGATAATGTTTTATTCCAATCTAATGATATGTTTGATAGCTGAATTGGTTTACCTATAATATTATATATATGTACAATACTTTGTCTAATTTTTTCAGCTGTTGCTCTTTTTTCAGCAGAAGCTAATGGGTGTTGATCTTGATAACATATTAAAGTTTGTTGGTCTGGGAAAATAATAGTAATTGATACTGTTTTTTTATCTACTGGTTTTAATTCAATTATAAAATCATTTTCTTTATCTTTATATTTAATATAACTCTCATTATTAACTACTATAAAATTATTATTTAACAGTGTTATTACTGTTTTTAAATTTTTTGATACTAAAATATTATGAGTAATTGGATATGACATTATTTTTTGCTTTTTATTTTTAAAAGCAATAAATAAACTAAAAAAATTTCAATTTTTTATGAATAAGCACCACCTTGTAAAAATCCCATTCTTTCTTTTAATTTTTCGCTACGACCTTCATACACTTGTGAAGGCATTTGATAGTTCATAATTGTTTTATGTTTATGACCAATAATACGTCTAGCAAAAGTAATTTGTAATGTTTCTCTAGGAGTTGTTGATTTATTTTCGCAACCTCTATGCCAAACATTTGAATTAATTAATACTGCTGTTCCTGCCTTACCACAAGCTGGTATACCATATTTATCAGCTTCGAAGTTATTTACTTGTCTTCCAAATCTATGAGAACCTGGAACTACATATGTAGGTCCTTTATCTGGTGTATCACAATCAGATAACCAAATCATATATGTACATACTAATACTGGTAATCTAATATTTGGAGGCAAACTATAATTATTAGGTATAATTACTTGTTGTAAAGGATCATCTACATGCCATGTAGGTGCTTGACCACGACCACCTGGAGGTACAATAAATGCATTATTATGAATAACATGTGCTGTTAATGAATTACTACCTTCTCTATTACCTGGTACATCACCAATAACATATTGAGCAAAATCAGTCAATTTACTATTTTCAATTACATCTATAGTAGTAGGGGAAGTTTCAAAAAAACATTTATGTACATGATGACGATTATTTTTTTCTAATTTTTTTAATTCTTTTGGATTTTGTGTTTGTTTAAAATTTTCTTCAGCTAAGACTAAATCATTTTTAAGCTTATCTACTATATCTTTACTTAATGCATTATCTAAAATAACATATCCATTAACATAAAAAAAATCTGCTATCTTATCAAAATTATCTTTTTGTAAGTCAAATCTATTCATTATTACTATTACTATTATTTATATCTTTAAATAGTTATTATAATTATTTATATTTTTTAGTATTATTAAATAATTTATATCTATTTAATTCATCGCCTTTAAGCTTACCTGACAAATAATCTTCTTTTAATTGATTTATTTTATTTAATTTATCTAATACTTGTTTTTCTTGTTTTTCTTGTTTTTCTATTTCTTTAATTAAATCTTGCAATTTTGGCTCTAATCTTTCAATAGGAATATTTCGTTCTTTAATAGCATTAAGTACTTCATCACTAGTATAACATTCTTCTCTAGGAGGTAAAATACTTGATAAAGGTATTATATTTGTATTTGTATTTATATCTACATTAATATTTAATTCACTTAATAAATTTGCTCTACAATAAGGACATTCACTTTTATTATATTTAACATTATTTATTAAACAACTTGTATGAAATTTATGTCCACATGATGTAGTAGTAATATTTGTTAATTTAAGTTCTTCATAGCAAATTGGACATTCACACATTTTTTATATTTATATTATAATTTTGTATAATATAAATAGTAATAATAATATAAATTCAATTTTTTTTAAATATTTAAATATATACTATAATTGTGGCTTTTATAATTTTTAATATCTTTTACAAATAATTCTAATTTTTCCATATCTTCTCTATATTCAATATCTTGATATTCTGCTTGGTCTTCTAATTCATATTTTGCTAACTTAATAAAATACTTTTTATCAATAAAAAATTCATAGCTTTTATTAGAACAATTATAAATTTTATATGCTTTATTTTCAACTGCTCTTTCAAATATACTTTTAAAATATTCTGGATTTAATTCAATACTTTTTATAATACTTTTATTTTTTACATTAAAAACCTCTATTACTAATTTATTTTTTAATAAATTAGTATCTGAAAATAAGGTTTTTTTTATTTCATTAATTGATAACATATTATTTTTTACATTGTTTATTATCTTATTATAGTTTTTTACTTTAATGTTTGATTCATCTTTTAATAAATAATATAAAGATTTAATTGTTATGTATGAACCAATATCAGCTGTAATATACGGCAATAAATTATATTTATTTAGTTCTTCTATCATTTAAATAAATATATTTACATCTGTTTAAGTAGTTATATTTATATTTATATTTTTAATTTAATATTTAATATTTCTTCTATTTTCAATCTAATAATGTTTTTAGTATCATATTCTAAGATTATTATGTTTTTCTCGACCCAAGAATTACCATCAAACATATTAGATTCAATTGTATATTTGTTTTTAAAATATCTATCATAAGCATTTAAAATTCGTTCTTTTTTTGATATACCTATATCTACAGTGTCTATATTTTCATTAATAATATCTGTATTTATTCTTTTTATACATAATTCAGCAATTACTTTATTAATATCATTATTTGGTACGTTATCTATATAATCTATATATGTAAAATATTTTGAAGTAAAAGAAATAATAGCTGGATTCATCATAGTTGTATTTATTTTATTATTAATTTGTATTTAATATTTATTTATTTATTATATATTATATTATATATTATATATTATATATTATATATTATATACGATAGTGTGATAAAATAAGTAAATTAATTTTTGTTAGATATGTAGTTTGATTTTCATAATCTATAGATGAATTTGTTAGATGTGTATATAATTGTTCTAGATTGGTTTTATTAATTGTTGCACTTTTAATACTATCAACATATTCTTGTGTTTCTTTTATATCTATTTGTTCTTTTTTTTGTTTATTTAGTAATTTATTATTAAGTTCTTTAACAACAAATTTTGTTAATACTCTTAAATCTCTACTACTTAAACTACTAACATCATTGCTAATATCAAAATTTATTATTTCCTCTTCTTCTTCTATAAAAGTAATATTCTTAGACATGGTTAATTAATAATTATATTTGTTTTTTCTAATTTTTAATGTATAAAAAGTATTTCAATTTTTTTATAAATATAATATTAAAAATAACATATTAAAAATAGCATAAGTAATATTAATAATGGAATATAAAATTAAAACTGCTTATAAATATTTTGATGAAACTACAAAGTTATGGAATTTATTTACATTTATTGAATATTGTACTATTACTTTTTGCATTCAAAGTATAAGAAAAGATTATACTGTATTGACTGAGCCAAAAACATTTCATAAAATTTTTGATGATAATGAAATAATTCTAGCAGAATATTATATGTTTGATTGTTGTAAAAAAGGTTTTGACATTGTATATACATTTGAATCAAATAATTACGTTAATAAAAGTATATATGAATTAAAACAATTTTTTGGAACAAAACTTAAAAAACAAAATATTACAAAAACGCTATATAAAAGTTCCAAATGTTTTAATTGTATGTGTTGTAACTGGTTTATTTATATGTTAGCTGAAACTTATAAAATAAATAAACAAAATATTATTGATAATGGAATATACGCAAAACAAGTTATTGAATTTGGTGAAAATAAAGTTTTGGAAAAATTAGAAGATGCTATTGATGAAGAACAATTTATTGTTAAAAAAGACAATAAATTAGTTAATATAATTAATAAATTTATTAATAGTAAATATAATAGAAATGTTTTTTATGATATAAATCATATAGAATATAGCGACCATATTCCAAATAATGTTTATTGTGATATTAAAGATTGTGAATGTAATAAACCAACAATGGTTGAGGGACAAAAAATGTATTATTGTTATGATTGTTACAAAAATGAATACATTAGAGATAATAAATATAATTATGATGAAATTTATGATCATTGTTATAATTTATGTCCAACTCATTTTACAGAAGAAAATATTTGTAATCATAAAGAAGGAACACATAAATTTGGTTTATGGTCGAATGAATTAAAAGATTTTGATGATTATTATAGACTTAAAAGGTGTAACTAAAATAATTAATAATGTGACATGATTAATAGTGTTTTCTTTTACTATTAAAAAAGTATTTTAATTTTTTTAATAATAAGTATTAATCTAATAATTTATTTTCTAAAAATAAAAAATCATAAATATTATCTAATATTTGTTTAGTTATAACTTTTTTAATCTCTATTAAAGTACCTTGACTAAAATATTGATATAGATAAGGTCTTTTATAATCAGGACATATAATAGATACTACATATGGGATAATTTGTTCTGTATTATTTTTATAACTTTATAAACATATATATTCTTCATTAATTTCATCATATAATTTATATTCTTCTAATTGAATATTAATTATATCAGTAATTTTATCTAATGTTTCTACTATAAAATTATTTTTATTTTTATAGAAGGTAATAATTACTTGTGTATTACGCACATCTATACTTAATTCTGTATCCATGTAAAAGTAGTTTTTTAAAGGTATTCCTGCTTCATCTCGAATTTGACGAGCAACTAATGCTTGATTTGTAATATCAAATATAATTGTTAGTTCATAATTATTTGTATTTGTATTAGTATTTGGTGTCATTTCACCATCTTCTTCATCTAATATGCTTTTAAGTGTAATACTACTTAAGTCTATTATTTGATTAGTCTCATTATTTATAATATTATATTGACCTCGTTTTATTCCAACTAAATTACAAATTGGATTCATATGAGAACGTATAGTTTCTAAGTCTAAATTGTTAAATTTATATTTGCATGTATTGTTAATATTATCAAAGGTAAATTCATAATTAGTTAAGATATAAGTATTTGCATCTACTTGAAATAATATAGTATCTAAGACTTCGCTAAATTTAGCAATTATAATATTACTTGATATTCCATTAGTAGGAAATTCAATACTATAAAACATTATTTAAATGTAGTAGTCGTGTAACAATTTAATAGGAGTTATAGTTATTATTATTATTATTATTATTATTATTATTATCCTAAGATAAAAAAACCTTTCAATTTTTTAATAATTAATAAGTAAATTTTTAATATTTAATAAACAAAATTATTTTTCTGATATTTGCATTTCAATATTACTATTACTATTACTATTACTATTACTATTACTATTACTATTACTATTACTATTACTATTACTATTACTATTACTATTAAAACCAATATTTTCTAACAAACTAAATCTGGTGTTAGTTTCAGTATCAACAATAATAGCATCAACTAATTCGTAATTTTCTAATGCATCACTAATTCTTGTAACAATATAAGTTATAAAATCAATATCAAACTTATTAAAACTAAATATTCCTAATCCTTCTTCTTCATTTATTTCATTATCAATAGTTAAATTAATAATATAATCATCACCATTATAAATTTTATTATCATGAAATTCTATAATTAACTCTCGTGAGATTTCTTGATATGAAGTTGAAGTAATAGGAAAAGTAATTATATAACGGTAGGACATTTTCTAAAAGATGTATTGTTAGTATTAGTTTATTAATATATTCTTATTATATTAAATATAATTCAATTTTTTTATTTGTATATTTGTTGGTACATCATCAACTATCATATATGCATACCATTTATTTTTTCTATATATAAAATCTGTTAAATAAATATAATTATCCTTAGAATATAATTCTTTCATATTATCATTTAATACATCTTCAACAGAACCTAATGATAAATTAACATATGTTTCATCAATTAAACATACTAATTTTGCTTCAATAGAGTTTGTTTTTGAATTATAACTAAATTGTTGGTTCTTTATATGTATAATACTACTAAATGTTCTACTAGCAATTTCATTTTTAGAGTTATTTGATGTAATTAGGTTTAAATTAGGGTCAAAACATATAAATCTTCTATTATTAATAATGTTAGAACTTAATTTTTTTAAATACTTAACAATTAGTTCATTTGACATAACTTGACTATATTTTATATCATAAAAAGTTTCTTGTGTTTTTTTAAATGATGCTTTAAATTCATATGTAATTTCGTAGCACTTAATGGCTGACATTGTAAATAATATATTTAATAATATATTATATATTATATAATATATTATTAAAATATAACCGCATATTAATAGGAAAAAGAATTATTTATTAAAAAAATGAAATTAATTATATATGATGATAAATATTATAATATAATATATTAATTTAATCAAATAAGATGGAAAAAAATAATATAACTATTAATAATTTAACAACTATAGTGTAAATTTAACAACTATAGTGTAAATAAGTATTTCATTTTTTTTCTTTTTGATATCTTTGCTACACTTAACAAGAAAAAAGGGTTTTAAGCCTCCCCTAGGCACCCCCTTTTTTTCTTAGATTTGATTTAAATTGATGTGTTTAGTGTATTCAAAGTATTTTTAATTTCAGCATCCGCATTATTTAATATAATATTAAAATCGTCAATCATTGAAACCCAATATTCCTTATCTGTATTAGCGAGGTCTCTCTTTAGTTCATCTGTCTTACTTATCATTCTATTCAATAAATTAGCTAGAACTTTCTTCTTCTTTTCATTTGGTTCTTCTAATATAACCTTAACATTTTCATAAATATAGGCATAATATTTCTTAGTATGTCTTGCCTTATGTAAAGGATTTGTATTACTAATTATATATAAATCCTTTGTTAACACTGCTATAAATTCAGATACATTTTCATTCCATCCACTCGAAATAAGTTTATTATACTTCTCTTGATATGCATTTTGTGCTTCTTCTAATATATTATCAAGAATTGGAGCTAATTGTAGCAACTCTTGTAGCAATTCTTCTTCGTCTTTTGATTTGCTAGATTCATCTTCTTGTTCACTAGTAACATATTCTTCATATTCAATATCACAATCTTCTATTTCATCTCTTACATCCCAATACCATTTATCATCACCTAATGCTTTTACAATTTTTGTCATAGTATCCTTAATAAATGTTCTATCTAACTCCTTAAAATAAACAAATCCTAAATTGTAGTCTAAACTTAATCTATATTTTTCGCAATTATATTCATCTGTATTATTTTTTAATTTGTAGCCAAGTGAGCGATTAAGAAGCTTGTAAGCATTCTCGCATTCAAAACCAAAAGAACTTTGATATCTATAGAAGTCAGACATTATTCTAGCAAAGCAGTAAGACGCAGTAGCAGTTGATAAACAAAAGTAAAACTAAGTTAACCTATAAATAAAGTAGACTTAGAGTCGAATAGGGTATTTATTCTTACTACTTTTATATATTTGTAAAAGTATTTCAATTTTATTTTGTTAGATTTGTTGTAAAGGTAACATTTACACTACTAAATTCATCCCAGTCATCATATATTTTTTTATTGTAATAATCAAAATATATATTTGGTATTCTAAAAAATTGATTATTTGTTAGATTATTTGCTTTCTTAACTAACAAATCTAACTTTGTTCTATTAGTATATTTAATTGTTAGTTTAAACTTTTTACATCTATTAGAAATATTAATTATTTTTTGAAGCATATTAGAATTAGATAAGTAGTTACAATGTATAACTAATGAATGTTTTTCATTTTCTAAAGCTGGTCTATTATATAAATCTTCTATTTGACTGCTTTGTTTTACGACTGTTTCGATAGTGTTTCCCATTGTTATAGTTATATTAATATGTTGTTATTATAATAACATAATTATTATAATATCTTTCATTTTTTTTATTTGCTGTAGTTAGTAGGTGATATTGTCTTTTATGTGTAGGCAATATTGTAGCCGAGTTGATATACTGTGTCGTCGACCCTGTAATACCGTGTATTTTGCCCATTGTCGCCTACATTGTGCCTACATGGCTACAATAGTAGCACTATGGCACCCTACAGCCTATGTAGGCGTAAAAAGGCAGAAATGAGTGCAGAAACGCGATTGTAGTAGCAAAATGGCTATATAAGGCTTATGCATAAGAGCATATATGGTAAGGCAGAAATGGGTGACAATTCGAGATTGTAGTAGCAAAATGGACACACAATATTTTAAGAATAAGAAGTAATAATAATAACTATAACAAATACAATACAAATTAAAATAATAAAACCAAGTGCCATTAATAATAAAGTAAAAAAACACTATCCCCTAGTGTCTTTTTTATATTTGTTAGATTTTATTCTATACAACATTATATGTTAATCCATCTAATCCTAACTCATGAGCAAGCATGTATGCGTCAGGTATATTATCATCCTTAATAAATAAATAAATAGAACACATATCATCAATAGCTAATTCATCTGACCTAAACACATTATTAACCTTTTCAATTAAAAGCTTTACATATGTAGTTTCATCATCTGAAAATAAAGCTTCTAAACGCATATAGTTTTTTTCAACACTTTCTTTGTTCAAAACTCCATCAATAATTTCACAAAAATCATTTGTAATGTCTCTAACTAAAACTTCATTTTTAATATCCAGGCATGGTTCGCGTATTAATTTCATAATTCTAATAAAATTATTAATATTTAATTGATTTAATAACTTATCAAGCTGAATGTAAATCTTTGACATTTTTCTAATAAAGTAAACTAAGAATACTCTAACAAAGTATAGTAGACTTAGAGTCGAAACAATAGTATTATTTCTTATTATTTAATCTAACAATAAAAAGTATTTCAATTTTTTCCCAAAAAGAAAAAAGGGTTTTTGCCTTCCTACAAATAGGCTTTTCCTTTTTTCTTTCTAGTATATATTCCTATTTTCCTTTAACAATCTCCTTCGTCTTCGAATTCATCTTCATCTTCATCATCATCTTCATCATCATTTTCAGCTTCATCATCATCTTCAGCTTCATCATCTACAAATGGTTCTTTTTCTTCAGGGCTATCAAAATAATAACGGACACCTAATTCATTATCTTCAATTTGACGATCATCTAATATGTCATATTCACTATTTCCCAATGCCTTACCTAATAAATATACAACACCACTAACATAAATTCTATCATCAATACTGTTAAAATTAATTAAACCGTAACCATCAGATATAACAATACTATACTTATCGCCATTATATACCGCCCTGTAGTCTTCATCATTATCTTCAAGCCAATCCATATTAATATTTAATTGCTTATTAATATTTGTAACTACTTCATTATGGTCACAAATATCAATATAAAACATAATACTATATCGATATTTAGTATATGGTTTATAGGTATTCTTAACATTAACATCAATCTTAGAGTCATCTAATGTATTTATTAAAGTCCAAACATTTTTTTGTCCTAATGCATATTGAACTATTTCTTTCATAGTGGCTTTAATAAAGTCCATATCTAATTCCTTAAAATAAACATAACCCTCAGTATTATTTAATCTAACAATATATTTCTTACATTCATATTTTCCAGTATTACTTTCTAGTTCATAACCTAGTTCAGCATTAAGAAACTCGTAAGCATTTTTCTTGTTAGTTTTAAAAGTAGCTTTATATGCATAAATAGGTTTAGGCATTTTTCTAGCGAAGCAGAATACGTAGTGATAAGCAGAAGACGTAGTGAGGAGCAGAGTAGTAGCAGTAATTAATAAACTTAAAGTCGAAACAATAGTATTGATTCTTATCATTCCGCTTTAATTAAAAAAGTATTTCAATTTTTTTAATTAAAAAAAAGAATTTCAATTTAATTAACGCGGAACTTTGCTACGCTAGAAAGAATCCAGAAATGACCCTTTTTTTGAGATACTAGTAGCAATATGATATTACAAGAAAAAAGGCGCCATCTGGCATAAACCTTTTTCTTTTTATATTTGTTAGATTTTAATTAATTCAAAAGTTATCTTAGTTTACTTTCTAATAAAACTTTTAATTTTGGTCTAGTTTTATTTTTAGGTAATCTAACAATATATTCATTTATATGTTGTAAACTATTTAATAATGTATTATTAGATATATTTTGATTATTTATTATTCTATTAAAAACTCTTATTACTATTTTATTATTAGATGCCAAGTTTATAACTTTGTCTAATAAACTTTTACCATTTTTATCAAGGTAATTAATATTAAAGTTTGGTTCATTATCCAATAATTCTTCTATTTTTTCAATACTATATGGCATTCCATGTAAATCTATTTTTTGATATACATTTAAATTAAGTATCTCTACTTCTAATTGTTGTCTTTGTTCTTCTACTCGAATTATTTTGTCTATTTCTTCTTTTATTCTAGAAATTTCTTGTATTTCTCTATTTGCCAAATGTACCCTAGTGGCACAAAGTAATGATGTGATAACAGGAAAAGGATTAAACATTATAGTAAATTATAAATTTAAAGTTCAAATAGTGTAATATTTATTATTATGCTTTCTATTCAAAAAGTATTTCAATTTCATTTTTTTTATTTAACAATCCGATTGCGTTTCTCCTTCGTCTTCGGATTCACTGTCAGGTTCAATCTTTCGTTGCCAACATTGAAATGCAACATCCCATACATCATAATGTCCTAGGGGTCGTCCTAACTTTTCTAAAATTCTATTAACAAATGGCATAATTTCATACAATGTCTTAAAATATATTTTCACCACAGTGTTCCCTACAAATGTAACACTCTTCATTCCCAATTCGCCTAAAATTATTTCATACTCTTTTTCCCCAGAGTAGTGGATATCAACTGAATAATTTGACATTGTTTATGAGTAAAAGTAAAACTAAGTTCTCTTGTGAAGCAGTAGAAGACTTAGAGTCGAAACAAGGGTATTATTTCTTATAGTTCCGCTTTAATTAAAAAAAAGTATTTCAATTTAATTAAAGTGGAACTTTGCTACGCTTAACATACGCCTACATAAGAATCCAGAAATGGCTCATTATCCGAGTTATCGCCTACAAAAAAAAAGGGTTTTTTTTCCACCTATTGGTGGGGGTTTTTCCCTTTTTTTTTTATTTGGTAGGTATATATTTATTTGTGTTTTCTATGTATTAGTGTAGTGTAGTATAGTGTTAGATTTAGATGGTCTCCTCCTCCTCTTCGGCCTCAATGAATACAATCTGAGTTCCATTCCACATACCAACCTCTTCCTTGGTCTCAGCATTGTAGACCTTGTTCTCATGGTCTCTGAGGTAGATGAAGCCCTCTTGGCCCTTCTTGCCGACTTCACCGGCGAGGTTAATTCTTTGTACCTTGACAGATTGAGGAGCAGGTGCAACAGCTACAGGTTGAGGAGCAGGAGCAGGTGCAGAAGCAATTGGCTTCACAGTTCCCTTCTTGGCGGCTTCCTTCTCTGCCTTCTTGGCCTCCTTCTCGGCTTCCTTCTCAGCCTTCTTGGCTTCCTTCTCAGCATCCTTTTCAGCCTTCTTGATGGCCTTCTCAGCCTCTCTCTTAGCAGTAAGCTCAGCCTTCTTGGCTAAAGTCTCATTATGCTTATCAATGGCAGCCTGAGCAATGCTAATAGGAATACCTTCGTCAACAAGTTGAATGAGAGAGCGACCGATAGCAGCCAAAGCCTTAGCATCATTCTCGTGCTTCTTCTTGGTGGCAGCCTCAGCAGCCTTTTGTTCCTTCTCAGCCTTGCGCTTCTCCTCACGAGCAAGTTTCTCCTCAGGCGACAACTTGCGTCCCTTTGAGCTAGTAGAGCCGTCAACTGAGCCAGCAACAACAGCGTCAAACACATTGCCACTAGCATCAACAGTCTTCACAGTCTTGCTCTTGCCAACAGGAGGCTCATAAATTCCCAAGTGTTGCTCGGGAATAACGATGCCCTTAGCCTCAGCAGAAGCAATTGCCTCTTCCAAGGTAAACTTCAACTTGTAAAGTACCTTGGCGTAGGGAATCGGCTGACGGTTCTTGCTGTCCTTGTAGTCAGCCCAGATAGGCTGAGCCAGACGCTCGGCAACAGTTCCGCAGGGAGGGTTGCCAGTTGAGGTCTCCTTACTTGCCTTCTCACAGGCAGCGCAGTAGAAAGTGCTGACCTTCTTCTTCTGGCACTGAGTAAACAGACCATAATTGTAGGCGATAGCTTGGCAACAGTCAGCAGAAACCATGCCCATCCAAGGGAGAGGAATGGTCTTCTTCTTGCTGTCAGTGGAGGAAGCGTCATCGGCCTTAGCCTTGCGAGCCATCTTCTTCTCCTCAAGACTGAGAGGAGCAACGATGTCGAGCCACTCAATGGCCTCTTCAGCGTCGAAGGAGTACTTGTCAGCCAGTAAGTGAATGTGCTGGCGAGAGACATCCTTGGCAGCGTTCTCCAACTGCTTGATCACCAAAGCGGTGACAGACATGATGGAGGAAGCGTCGGGTCCGCAAGCGAATTCGGTGGTAGAAGACATGGTTAAACGAAGTAGAGTAAAGTAAAGAGCGATAAGCGAGTAGCAATTGATAGTTGTGCGAGCACAGTAAAACTAAGTTATTATCAGCGATAGATAAAGACTTAGAGTCGAAACAATGGTTATATTTCTTACCACTTCTCTAAGGCAAAAAAAGTATTTCAATTTTTTTTTAATATATAGGAATTTTGTGTATACTAAAAATCTGCTCTATATATACGCTCACGGACAGGGGTGCCAGCGCACGTATACAGGTTCAATTTTTTTACTAATAGACTGATTTCTGCTTTTACTAAAAAACTACCCCTGTATTAGTATTTCAATTTTTTTAAATTTTGTGTATTTTGCGGTTACTAAAAATCTATGTACGTATAATTTTTAGTATTGCCAGATATCGCCTACAAATAAAATAATTGAAATTTATTAGGTAATATCTAACATTTTTAGTAACGCTAAAATACATATAAAATTAGAAAAAATTGAAATACTTTTTTGGCTTTAGAGAAGTGGTAAGAAATATAACCATTGTTTCGACTCTAAGTCTTTATCCGTCCGCCGATAATAACTTAGTTTTATTTTGCTTTGCTCCGCCAATTGCTACTACAATGTCCGCTTCTCTTCTCGCCAGAATCGTCTTCCCTGCTGTTAAGTTGGCTCCCATCGATTGGGTCGCCATTAGAGAGTTACAATACCAAATGAATGCTGATAAGGAACTTCGCACCAATCCCGCCGTCAAGGCCACCATTTCCAAGTTCGTCAATGACTGGGTTGCTCATCAAGAATACCTTGATTACATTCACGATAATCCAGAGTCAACTCTCACCATTCAAGAGTATATTAACCAGATATTCATCAATAATGACTACTATGAGATGGATTACTTTGATGGAACTTCGATGAATACTGTGGTTCAAATCTATAAATCCATTAACTAAACCATAAAAACATACAAAAACATACAAAACACATACAAAACATCCAAAAACATACAAAAACATCCAAAAACACATAAAAAAAGGTAAAAAGTGCTACAAAAACATACAAAACACATAAAAAAAGGTAAAAAGTGCTACAAAAACATACAAAACACATAAAAAAAGGTAAAAAGTGCTACAATGCGTAGCCAAAAACCTTTTTTATGTGTTTTTTTTTCGTTATATATGTAACATATAAATACACGTAAAAAATTGAAACTGATTTGTTAGTTTATGTTATTATTAATAAACATAATATATAACATATATAGGCAATTAGCTACAAATTAAATACAATTTGGCTACCAATTTGTGCCGACTTTTTATATACTTATTATAAGAACATAATCTAACAAACTTGGTGTTTACCATTTTACGTGTATTTTGACAAACTTTTACAAATTTGTTAGATTTATAAGTTTTAAAACTTATAAACTTATAAACTTTAAATAAAGTGTTAAAAGTTTTAAATATATTAAAAGCATTTATCGGTTTAAAAAATTGAAATACTTATTTACCATTAGAATTGTATTAAGAATCAATACCCTTGTTTCGACTCTAAGTCTTTATCCGTTATACCGATAATAACTTAGTTTACTTTGCTTCGCTTTGCTATCAATTGCTACCGACATGTCCGCTTCTCTTCTCACTAACTTCACCATCATTAAGCATGAGTTGCGTAATAATATTACACTTCAACTCAATATTCATAGTATTAACTCTAGTTGGAACTATCTTCAACCTATTATCGATTGGCTTAATGGTCATATTGATGACCAGAGTTTAGAAAATGAACTCTCCAATAATTCTGACATGTGTGAATTTATTTGTAATTGGGATGATTTACCTTTTATTATTAAAAGGTTTCGTTCATTAAAACCCCTCGCTAGACTTCTCACAAACTACTATAAAGAATATTATGATGACGATTGTACTGAAACTGAAACTATATTTGATATTATTAAAAGAATATATATTAAAGGTGTATAAGATATTATAAGAAAAAAAGGTAAAAAGTGCTTACTTCTCATAAAGAGGATAGCCAAAAACCTTTTTTTTTCGTTATATATGTAACATATAAATACACGTAAAAAATTGAAACTGATTTGTTAGTTTATGTTATTATTAATAAACATAATATAACAATGTGATATAATCACAGGCAAAAATAGCTACAATTTGGCTACCATATTGTGCCGACTTTTATACCACTATTTTACTACCTATATACTAACAAATTCGGTATTGACTATTTTACGTGTATTTTGACAAACTTTTAACAATTTGTTAGAGTATTTCATTTTAAAACTTATTAATTTTATTTTAAAGTTTTAAACTTTAAAATAAAATAGTTTTAAAGATTCAATTCTCAAAATAAAAAATTGAAATACTTATTTAATATTATAGTTGTATTAAGAATCAATACCCTTGTTTCGACTCTAAGTCTTTATCCGTCAGCCGATAATAACTTAGTTTTACTTTGCTTCGCCAAATCGCTATCAATTGCTACTTTGCTATCTCTTCGACTTCTTGCTTCTAATATGAACTCTAATTGGAATACACTTGTTACTCCTGTTGACGGCTACGATAATAGTCGTGACATTTACAATGATGAGACTTTTATCCATGGATTTCCTCTTCGTATGCCTGATGAAGGCTATGACACTGACCGTGATGTTTACAATGCTGAGACCTTTGGTCATATTACTAAACGCAAGAAACCTGATAGTTTCGATGCTCCTCCTGGCCTTGATGCTAACAAACGCTTTAAAAGTGTTAACGAGTTCAGACCATCATTACCTAATGGACGACCTCCTTTATATCCATATCAAGAGTCACGTATTCGCTCTATTGTGCGTGAAGAGATTTACAATGCTGCTAGGGCTGCTGTTGGGGCTGTTCGCCCTGTTGCTACACTTGCTGTACCTATAGACACAAATCCCTCTTACTTGACACCTAGAAGACCTACTTATCGACTCAATGAACCTTGGGTTAACGAAGATTACAATCGTAGAAAAACTACTTGGGCTCCTGCTAAATTTCAACGCTCTTATCATCCTAATGAAATCTATGGTTGCGGTAAAACTGGCTGGGAAATTATGTGTAATAACAATCCCGAACTCTTGATTCGTCAACAAGAAGACAATCACTTACCCAGATGCAACTTTGATGACCTACAAGATGACAATTAAACTTTTATATAAAAATACTATAAATATTAAATTAAAAAAAGGTAAAAAAAGCTACTACTTCGGTAGTGCCAAAAACCTTTTTTTATAAGTATAAAAATAAACCTAATTTGTTAGTTTAAACAAGTATAAAACAACTGAGTTAAACGTTATAGCAAAGCAAAAGACTTCTTAAAAGTCTATATACTAACAAAATTTATAATTTACCATTTACGTGTATTTTGGTTATTGTTTAATTATTTGTTAGTTTGTGTATCTTTAAAGATTAGAAAAATATTATAAAGTTTAAAGATTGTTAAGAATATTACTTTACAAATTCTGTTTCAAAAATAAAAAATTGAAATACTTATTTACCTATACAGTTATATTAAGAAACAACAACCACCGTTTCGACTCTAAGTCTTTATCTATATACCGATAATAACTTAGTTTTACTGTGTTTTACACCACTGCTATCAATTGCTTACTCTGCTTCTTCTCACTACGTGAAAAAATGTTCCGCTACACTATTGACTTCCCTCTTAACAACGTTCCCGCTTCTAAAATTTTGCGGAACCTTGGTGTTAAGAAGTTTAAATATGTTGGATTTGGCTATAGTAAAAAGTATATTAGTTTAGAGCATGATTATGAACTTTCATTTGATCACGATATGGGCTTTTTAAAGTTTAACATCGATTTGAAGGACAAAATTGGCGCAATTATGGACCAAATTACTGACATTGTTGGTGCTCAGCGAGGCGAATATACTATTATGGATAATGAAACTGATGAAGAAGTGTGTTTAGATGATTTGAATACTTCTATTAGTAGCGAACGTAGCTGTTTCCGTTATTCTGTGCGTTTGTATTCTAACACTGCTAAGTCATTTCAACAAGCTATTATGATTGCACATCATAACATTGTTCTTACTGATGATGATGAAGAATATGAATGTGAACAGTTTCTAATTGATATTGATGGAAATGAATCTGTTGGCTTCTATTTCAATCAGACTAAACTGGATATTAATTATATTAACTCGATTATTTATCCTGTAATGAAGGCTTTGAACTACAAGAAGTTTGATTATGTAGTTGATGATTATGTTACTGGTGAAGAAATTGAATGCGAAGCCGACCTAGTTCAAGAACAAGATGATGAATCAAGTTACTGTTCTAGTTTTGAATTTCATGAGGCGGCTGCTGCTGCTGCTCAAAAACAATATGCTAGCAAAGCAGATGATAAAGATAATAAATCAAACTGTTCTAGTTATGAATTTGGACAGCCTACTACTGAAGAAACCGAAGAATGGTTAGACGAATTAGTAGCTGAACAAGATGAATATATTGATAATGTTTA
>JACCEB011078984.1_pt1 | contig 36997 bp, 34 predicted proteins | sample 7454761 | NCBI WGS metagenome assembly JACCEB01 (sample SAMN15323454, study PRJNA562643) | freshwater metagenome | isolation source: river surface water | place: USA:Blue River Watershed | collected 2017-08-18
GAATAATTTACAAATTGAATAATTTACAAATTGAATAATTTACAAATTGAATAATTTACAAATTGAATAATTTACAAATTGAATAATTTACAAATCCAATAATTTCAAAAATTTCTGAGGGAGTTCCTTCTTCGAAAAAATAAACTTATTCTTGTATTCAATTAAATTATAAACAAAATTATTCTTCTCCAAAGAGATGGATTTATATAATAAAATATACTTCTCATATAAGCCAAATTGGGGTCCTATAACAAAAAATCCATCCGTATCTTTTTTAATTCGTTTATCTATTATGATTACATTAAAATTATAAATAATAGAAAAATAAAATATATCCAATAAACAGCCCTCGTATCCATCAGATAATAATTCATTGACTAATCCCGAATTTGATCCGACCAGTTTAAAATCATTCTCCGATTCATATTTATATAACTGTACAATAGATGATTCATCACTATTTTTATTTAAAATAGATTTATAATTACCAACATCCAATATTTTCTCAAATAAATCTTTATTAGATGAATATTTTAAAACAAATTCACTAATTCTCTTTTTAATCATGAATATGTTCACCTTTTCATTATTTTTACTCTTTTCCAAATTTAATATAAATGCCAGGCTAATAAAGAGAGACCGTTTTTTACCATCATTCAATTTCACTTTAAACTTATTTCCCAAAAATTTCTCCCAATAAATCGATAAATCCTCTAATAATGTATTACTCAATATTTTAGTATCAACTTTTAAATATTTATCTTTTTGGAATGAATATTCTTTCGTTGTTGTCTCCTCAAATAATTTTCGAGTATCCAAATTAAATCCCTTTGTATCTTCATATATTTTTTCAAAGATATGATAAACATCATCTTGATTCATATTATGAATAATAATGTATTTATTCGGATTATCCACAATTAACTCTTTATCAATTACAGACGGTATATTATCATTTAATATTTCCAACCTTTTTAATCTATATCGCAACAATTCATCAATTATCATATATAAATAAAAATCATAATTGTCAATATTACTATGCATATTTAGCAGATTTTTCCTATTTACAAATAATTTACATTCATCTTTATCAATCACGCAATGAGGGTCATCATTACATGAAAATTTTATTTCATTCTTATTCTCGTCTCTTTTTTTATTCTTCTCTTTTTTTTTATCATCCATCTTCCGTGTAAAACATGGAACTCTATTATTCGGAGTCTGATAATAATCATAATTTATATTACTCGATTTGAAACTTATCAATTCCATAAATATTTCATTCAAAAGTGTATACATGAGTTTCCGCATTTTATTAATATCTTTATCAGGTCGCTCAATAATTTCATTTATCTTTGAAATATATATTTTATTCAATTGCAAATACCGCGATAACTCAAACCGCATTCTTTGATAAGTCTCATCCTCGAATTTCTTTTTATTTATCTGTTCAATTCTTTTATCAACCATTATAATATCATCTTTTATCGCAACATTTGAATCGGTATAATAGTGCAAATTAGATATCTTTAATTTATTATCATTATTTTTAATGGATATAACCGGAATAATTTTATTTAATTCAGTCGCAACTGCAATTATATTCTTACCAGAAGATAAATCCAATATTTTATTCGTGACACCGCATTTTAGTCCCGTTTTACTATTTATCTCGTTTAGGTACTTTACTGTTTTATCAAAATCCAATCTTTTAATATCATTATAATCATATACATTTTTAATATCCATATGAATATTTATTTTAGTTGGGCTAATCGGGAAAAATAGACCATTTGCCAAAACAAGCGCATAAACCTTATTATAACTATCAACATACTGTATTTTCGGTATAAATCCATCCCCCAGTTTTTTATTTTTAATCGCCCCCAATAATTCATTGAGAACAGTTTGTAAATCTGGTCCCATGCTAACAACAGATGGATTCTGAATTTTTAAATCGTATTTTTGAATATTTCGTTTCAAAACCTCCTCCCAATTAATAACAGTATCTACACTTGAACCACAACCCTCCTTGCTAATCTCAATTATCTTCTGAATCTCTTTTCGACTGCTGCTCGAAAATTTACATTTTATCTTCGCACTCTTTGCATCACCCTCTAAATAATAGATAGGTTCATAAAAGTTTTTATGTTTAATGAGCAAAATAGAATCTCTCTTATCATTGTAAAAATATTCCACATTCTCCCCCATCGGACATAATAGATTATTATTTTCGAATATAAAGATATTTATTCCATCATCATCATCAAATAATATTCCAGGTCTTTGCAAATAATCCCATAAATATTTGTGATCCACTAATATCTCAGGATTCATTATATAATTCTTAAAATTATCAATAGGTCGAATATTCTTTGTTCTATCATTAAATACAATCTCCAAATTACCCCCATATAAACTTAAAAACATCTTCTCATCCAGCTTTTCTAGCAGCGCCTTTTTCAACCCAATAATATCAATTGGTTGTTCCTCAATACTACACGATAATATATTTGCAATTGCCGATAAAAATGAGTTATTAGACTCCTGTTTAATCCCTTTTCGTAAATATCCGGAACGATTTCCCAAATATCCTGTATCCAAATCAGTATTTAATAGTATTCCCATTTCAGGTGATAATTTTCCGTATCTACCCTTATCGAGAGGGATGGATTTGCCCAAAATATAAATCTGCTGGTTTTTAATATTTGTATTTTCAACTTCATCCCCAATACATTTTTTGTATATTTTATACGCTTTATATTTTGGGTTCAATTGATTTTTTACAAAACAGCAGGGCATACAATATCCTTTTGGATGACTCCCCTCTTCCTGAAATCCTGGAAAATAATTTCCACTCTCTCGAATAAAAACCTGATGATTACCGCGCGGACATTTTGCCGTTTTACATATGCCCCTCTTATCCTCAATTAGTTTCACTTTTATAGTACTTTTATCAATTTCGCTCTCTAAAATAGGTATTTCACAAATTGGACACCATATTTTAGGACAAATATACCATCTCGATTCATCAGGGTCAGTAAAAGAGCCGTATTTAATAGAGTATGTAAAAGATTCTCTATTAATACTCTTATCCGCCTCCGGTTCATAAGGTAATATAACAGGTTGAAAAATCCTTTGACATTTTTTAGAGTATTGCTTCTTCTCATTAACTTTACTAACATTATACCGAAATAATTTATTATCATACCTTTGTAATCTACGCAAAAAATATTTGGCATCATTACATAAATCAACACATGTATCCTTCTCTATAATTTTATCCTCACATGTTAACTTTACTTCAGGAACAATCTGGTCATCGGTTGCCAACCCTTTCACTTTATGATAGCTATCAATTTCAGAATTACTTCCCTCAGACGATAATGATGATGACTCCTTTTTATATGAATCATCTAGCTTCAATATATTTTGATCCAATAATATTTCGTCAAAATTACTGTTCTTCAAATTTAAATCAATGTTATTATATTCCTCCATCTCTTCCTCATAGTTCACATTCTGTTTATTTAATGACTTCTCTTTGAAATAATTTATATTCATTCCGCTATTCGTCAAAAACATCTTTTTAAAATTCTTCTGCTTCATAAATTCGTCATAATTCAAAAATAATGTCATAAATGTTGTCATAAAATTATATATGAGTGGAATTTGATAAACTTTTGTTATACCGTCTAATTTTATATTATCATTCGTAATAGTCACTAGGATACCCTTCTTAAATCGCGGGTCAATTTTCATATTTTTCAGAGAAGAATATTTCTTCTTCCATTCTAATAAATAGGATTTAGCATCTTCCGCCGATTTTTGATATTTCTTTTCAATAATCTTCACAATCAAGAAATCTTTCACATTCTCCTGTTTTAAAATATCAATAGATGTCATTATTTCATTCATATTCGCAAAACCACTCACTCTATTATATTTCAATTTCAAACTATTTTTTGCAATAATACCATCCCCGTCCCCGTTCCCTTTTCCATTTTTATCTTTTTTAAAATATTCTTTGGGAAGTTCAGATAAAAAATTGGGAAAATTTTTAGAGAACTCAAGTAATTTATTAAAGTCAATACTACTGTCTTTATTTCCACCTTTATTTTTATTCTTATTCAAATAATTAATCTCTATATTCATATAAATAATTTTTGTGTTATATTTCAATTGAATTCGATGGTCAATGAAATCAATATCAGGAACATTAATCTTTTTCTTTTCATCAAATCGAGTAGTTAATCTATTCTTATTAATATCCTCTACTAACTTTTTACAATTTTTAATGCTCTCTACAACATCACAAAATGTCGCCTTATACTCTCTTAAAAATGCAGTATGAATAGCAATCTTTCCACTTTTATTTAAAAAGATGGAGCTATAGCCAGGTTCATTTGGAAAACTCTTATATTTCCGTTTAATAATAAGACCGTTCACTTTTCTTAACTCCTCTCTATTCAGATGAAGCCAGTTTTTCAATGTTTGTTTTTTCAACTCTTTGGATTCAATTGCATCTTTTGAAATAAGTGTAAAGGGTGATTTAAAAAGAGGGTCTCCATATTTTATAAAAGGGGTATCTAATCCAATCTTCTTCTCTCTTAGATACTCAAATATTTGATATAAATCGATATAATCAAAATTATCATCGCTCTCGTCAAAACTATTATTTTCATCTAAATACTTATAATTCTCATTGTTCACATTAAGCTGAATTGTTATAATATTATATGAATCAAATATTGATTTATTAATTGATGTATTATCAATCAGAGATAAGACATAATTCTCCTTCTGATAATATCTTTTCATTAACAAATATTTACTCTTCTCCTCATCATATTTAAATGATAAATTAACAAATGGCCAAAATTTTTTAAAATAACCATCAATAACTTCAGTATTAATTATTATTCCCTTTGTTTTTAAAGAGTCCTCTTCATCTTTTGCATCATTTAAATAAAGAACATGTGTATGTATATCAAAATCATTCATAATATCAATTAATACAGTGTTGTTATATATAGTATTAATTTTCAAACCACTATTCTTTTTATTTATACTGAGCAGCTGTGCGTCCAATTGATATTTTTCATAAATAGATGGTAATTTATTAATCCTCTCATTATTATTTATATTTTCATAATATGCCCCTAAAATATAATACTCTTTATCCTTTTGAATCCATAATTCTTGATTCTCAGGTATAATATATTTTTTATTTTCCACATCACTTAGATAAATATAAATCTTCTTTTTAATCTCTTCAATTGTATCATCAATCTCTATTTTACATTTCACAAAAACAATTTTTATATTTTTTTTAACAACATTAATCCAAGAACCATAATATTTTTTATAATTCGCCTGGAGAATATCTACATCCTTCTGTTTTAAATTTTGTCTATTTTCCAGCTTTTTCAAAACTTTCTCTATATCAGGGCTAACATCTCCAACAAATACATAATGTATAAATTTTTTGATACCTAATCTAGAAACTTTTTCAACAGAAAATATGTATTTTTCAATAGAAATATTACAAGACATATATTATATAAATATATTTTTTGGAAAGAAAAAATATATAATACTAAAAAACGAAAATCTTCATCCCCATCCCTTCAACAAAGCAAAAAAATCATCATTATTATTCCAATGGGCTATCACTAACTTTAATCCCACAATAATCCTTAGGATTTGCCGAATAATTCTCCTTTCTATACAAATCTAATTCAACAGCAATTTTTAGAAGACGTTTAAAATTACTCCAGAATTCTTGAGTATGACCGACCGATTTGGTCATAATATGTGCCAATTCATGAATAGACACAAATGTAATTGTATTTTCATCAACTAAGCTTTCACTATCGTCCTTTTGACGGATGCAAAAGACAATCTTTTCACCTTTATTCACAGAATATGAGGTATATTGGTTATTCTTACCGGCCTCCGTAATATTATCTGGATTAAATCGCTCATTCATTCGAATTACACTCTCGTCATCCGGAAACTTCTCTTTCATAGTAATACATATTTTTTCCAATTTCATTCTAATTTTTGATAACATATTTGCCGCCTCCTGTTTGTCCTCCATATTTCGAACTAGATACTCTTTATCATCAATATTTGATTTACAATATGTTACCTCTTGTGTCAAATGTTCCATTTGAGTATATCCCAATAAACAGAATGCAACAACAATTAACATTCCAATTAAATAATTAATATCCATATTATAATTACTATATTTATTTTTTTCATTTTAATTCCATAATTTTCTTTTTAATTTCCATAACAATATTTTCAGAAAATGGTTTGAAATTATTTATCAAAACATCCCTCACTCTATGATATGATTTATATCCTAATAATTTTTTCAAATATTTTTTATAATTTTTTATCATTAAAGGCACATATTTATTATAATATAAATCAACATACCCCTTCTTTTTCAAAAACAGATATAATTTATGATAATTTTCAAAATCAGATAATGAAATATTATATTTTCTCTTTAATTCATCCTGAATTTTAGGGTCTTTTACATAAACATTATAAAAAATGCTTATAAAAATATCTTTACTCTCTTTTTTATAAGATAATCGTGTTATTAGATAACTTCTTATCAATCTTTTCTCCAAAGTTCCAGTAAAGAATTGTTTAGCAGTTCGACTCACATCTGTTATATATCTCATAAACAATCTATAAATAACATACTCTTTGTGTTCATCCAAAAAGAATATTTTTTTACCATCATCAAATTCATAGTATAACATTTTTTTCCCACCCTTTGCAATATATTCACTTACCAATATTAAATTATCAAAATTTTCTTCAGATTCGGATAAAAATACAGGTGGTATATAGATATCATTCCAATATTTATATTCAAATAGAACAGATAACAAATCTAAATAATCAGCATGAAATAGATTATTTTTATATTTTCCATTCTTTTCCAAATAAAAAGCAAAACTCTCTTTAATCTTCTTTTTATCAAATAGAGTTTTTATATTCGTCATAATATTACTCATAATATATATATATTACTATTCAAAAAGAAAATTATTTTTTCAATTTCATTATTTTTGTTTTTGAATTATATACATATATTTTTATAATATCCTTTTTTAAAAACGGCTTTTTAAAAAAACATAGTTCACCCCCAACTTTTTTCATTATTATAATATTATATTATAATATTATAAAAGAATAAATATAAAATCACAATAAAAAAATATCATTTCTTTAAAATCCGTAATTTTCATAAGTTTTATTAAATCCACGAGAAGCACCCAAATATGTTCTTTGAGTACTACCTGTACATACCTGTCCTCTATCAGTAGAGAATGAAGATGAACAATAAGGAGAACTTGGATTATTTGCAAAAATAAACATTGAGTCAGTTGGAAGTTCAGAATATATCATCTCGTTCTTTAATGGAAGAGGGGTACCTTGTGGTAAAAACATCAAATTACTTTTTAAAGGTGGATTGCAAGGGGGTGCTTTCCAGTCATCAGTACATTGTGTCTTAAGTCTAATATTATCATATGAACCCAATACACCCGTTCCCATACTAAAATTTACAGGGGATGAATAACTATATACTTTATTATTATGCTGTCCTTGAACTTTATTAAAATTACTATTGTTAGCACTCATTTATATAATTATGTGATAGAAAAATATTCCATAAATTATAAAATATTCCATAAATTATAAAATATTCCATAAATTATAAAATATTCCATAAATTATAAAAATATTAAAATATTATCTTCACTCTTATTTCTTGAATTCATATAATTTTTCATAATATCTGATAAAACATAATCGTTTACACTCTCTTTACAAATAACATGGTCATTCATAACAAGGTCGTAATCATCTTCATTTAAATAAAAATTCGAGTACTTAATATATAATTTGGCGAAACCATCCACCTCAATATTATTATCATTACATAACCATGATATTTTCACAGGCACGTGATATATTAACCCATTATCATTAAATGGTGTCTGAATCTTTGATATATAATCCCGCACATCTATTTTATCCCCACTAACTGTTAAAACATATGCTTCATCAATATCTTTGCAATCAATTGTGAAAAAATTATAAAATCGGTATCTTTTATTATTCTCCTCATAATTGGGAATAACAATATTATTCCGGTAATCATTTACAATCTCGTTTGTATAAGGTGGATATTTCATATATATATCTTTATCTTCAATCGTTTTAATACTTTTTTTATCCACGCCATCTAACTTATATTTATGGACTTTATAGACATAAGGTACATACAATATATAACAAATGTTGTTATATGTAAATTCCAATTTAATTCTAATATCGGTCATATATTCAGCTGTCATATGAATACCCTCCTTCTCTAAAATCATGTCAAAAAAATCATTATCCAGTCTATCAATATTATTATTCCTAAAATATTCTGTAATATCAATACTATCCTTTAAATTAGTATAAAACAGAGCTCTATCTAAATAATACTCTGGATACCCCTTATTTGCCCAAGAGTTTACATAGTATTTTGTGTGAGCGTATAAATTAACCAAATCATTTAAAATATCGTTTTTTAATTGATAAAGATTCATTACATATAAAATATTAATAAATCTCAATCTTTCATAATTATTACTAAATATATTTAAATAGATAATAGGAATTCCAAATCCATATAATACCTTTTTAAAAAAATCCATTTTCGCTTAAATTATTATTATTATATTATGAAAAATTCTTTAAGCCAAAAAAATTGATTATTATTTTGCCTTAAAAAATCATTATTTCACATAATCATACTAAAAAACATTTTACTAAAATGAGTGCAAAAATACCGACGTTCCCACCTCTTTACAAAATTACTTCAACGAATAAGTTATACGAATGGACAATTGAAATAAAAAAAAATGGTTCATTTTATGACATTATTACGACAAATGGAGAAAAAGACGGGAAAAAAGTTATTCACATCAAAACCGTAGAAGAGGGGAAGGCAAAACGCTCTGTTTTAGAACAGGCCATTTTGGAATCCCAGAGTAAATGGAAAAACAAACATGAGAAAGAATTATATTCTGAAGATGTAAATACAAAAAAGAGTGTTATTGTTCGACCAATGTTGGCAAATAAATTCTCTTTTGAATCATACGATTCTAAAAAATCGAGTCGTTCTTTTAAAATAAGTTTCCCAGCATATGTTCAAAGAAAATATGATGGAATACGTTGTTTATCATATTTAAATGATGATGGAGAGGTAATTATAGAATCAAGAAGCGGTGTTCCATTTCAAAATTTTAAACTTTTAAAAGAGCAATTATCCGATATTTTAAATAAATATGGAAAAGGATTTTATTTAGATGGTGAATTATACACCGATGAAATAGATTTCGAAGTTATTGCTGGAATCATTCATTTACATGAAGAATATACAACAGAAGAGGATTTAAAAAATATAAATTTAATAAAATATTATGTTTATGATGTATTTGATATTTCAAATCCTGAAATGCCATATAGTGAACGCCTTGATTTAATAAAGACAATCTTTTCAAAAGTCAAAAAAGACCAATTTATCGTTGAAGTCCCAACATATATTGCAAAAGAACCATCAGATGTTAAAACATATCATGATAAATTTGTAGAGGAGGGATTTGAAGGTGTTATGGTCCGAGATAAATCGGGTCCATATGAACCGGACAAAAGATCCAAGTATTTACAAAAATATAAGGAGATGATGGAGGAGGAGTTTAAAATTGTAGGATATCACGATGGTGTTGGCAAATTTAAAGGTACTGTTGTATGGACATGTGAGATAGAACCGGGTAAAACAGTAGATGTTACACCAAAAGGAACACTCGAATACAGAAAAAAATTATTTGATTCTGCTAATAAATATATCGGAAAGAAGTTAACAGTTATATTTTTTGGTTATACCGCAGATGGGAGTTTAAGATTTCCAATTGGAAAAGCCATTCGCGAAAATTACTAAAAAACAAAACTAAATCTAAATCTAAATCTAAATCTAAAACTAAAAATAAAAAATATTATTCTATATTATAATGAAAAAATCGATTATTTATTTTATAATCATCGTATTAATTATATTTTTAGCCTACATTATTTATAAATACAAGCAATCTATGATTGAATCATTTGATGCAGGAAAACTTATACCAATCGATGTTAATAAGTATATTCAAACAAATGACCGATTTACAAAGGATAAATGTTGTACAGAAAAAGAGATATATGATTGTGGAACGTACGGGAAAACAGGTGTATGCGATTATTATAAGAGTAATTCAAAATCGTGCATTTGTGAAGATACTTATTAAACAAAAAAACATAAAAATAAAAAACAAAAACATAAAAAAATAAAAACATAAAAAATAAAAACATAAAAAACGTAAAAACAAAGATATTTAAAAAAATATGTTATAATATAAGATATACAATAAATAATGACTTTATATAATAGAACAGTGTACGCAACATTGAACTTATTAAGAAATAAAAATTCAATAAAACTTTTCAATTTTATGTTAAATAATGAAAATAGCAATTTAATATTACCAAAACTATATTTAGGTAATATTATAGATGCACATAATCCAGATATAATGAAAAAATATAATGTTGAAGCAATTCTTAATTGCACAGAATCAGAGCCATTTCACAAATATTTTGACGATAAAACAACCCTGCGTATTGATATTAAAGACAGTTTAGATGATACGAATGTAGAAAAATTCATTGATAAGATAGATGAAGGTGTCGATTTTATAGATTATAATATTAATACAATGAACAAAACAGTATATGTTCACTGTTATTGGGGATTAATGCGAAGTGCAACAGTTGTTGCCGCATATTTAATCAAAAAACATAAATTCACAATAAATGAATCTATATCTATGGTAAGAGAGAAGAGGCCATATTCTATATCAGAATATTATAATTTCAATGAAGTTTTAACAGAATATTCTCGAAGAATATATTTCCGTAATTACCGACACAATAAAAACAACAACCTTATCAAATAAATTGTTTAATAAACAGTTTCATTTGAACATCATTTTTTACATTTACACCGAGTGGGAAATAGAATTGTGCCGATAATTTATTATTAATACGCACCATTGCCAGGCGTAAGCTAACTAAATAATTATTTATAGTATTTACCAAATAACCGAAATTAGAAATGATGGTTCCGTTGGGTAAGAATGTTTGAACAATATATTGATATAATTCTGTCTGTTCGATAGGATATAATAATATATTTTCGTCATTCACATTTTGCCAAACAACTCTATATGGAGTTACCACTTTACTATTCTTTTTATAAACAAATGCTTCCATTAAAACAAGATTATAAAATTTAATGACAGCAGTTGATAGCCATGGATTATATTTAATCTTTTCAATTAATCCTATCTTATTTCTATGAATAACATCCTCATAAAATATTTTAGGTATAACCAGACGGTCATTTATTTTATTTGGAAATATTTCCATTCTCTTTTTTAAAGCACCGATTGTTAGAACACCATTTGTTATATAAAGAATATAATTAGGGTCAGGTCCAATGGTCGCTTCAATGATATATTTTCCAGGTGCTGAAAAAGTTGTAGCATCTGTATAAATATGAGGATATTCTGAAATAGTGTTGTTATCTACTAATCCTGATACTGAATAAGTGAATGTTGGTATAGATTCACCATATGTTATAGTCAGATTGTTAATAATTACATATGCACTCTTCTTTTCAACTGTTAACACTCCATTCAAATAGGTTATATCATAGTTTTTTAATCCAGTGCCACTTGCATTTAATGGTATGATTGAATATGTACCTGCACCATTTATTTTTGGCGAAATTGCATAATTTACGTTTGTTATAGTATCTCCATTTGTTAATCCCTGAGAAGTATAACTTAAATCTGAATTATGAAGAGAATCGCCATAAGTAATTGTTAAATTATTCGCAGTTATTATCAATGATTTTTTATTTACGACTAAGTTAACAGATTTTTCATAAATTCCTTGGGTATATGTTGGGTCCGCTGCATCAACAACATAAGTTACTATTAATGTTTTCGTTCCAGCATTTAGAATATCTCCATACGTTGGTGTATAAGTTACAGTATATACAGTTGCATTTATTGATGAATTTAATTGAGTAGAAGATAAAGATGTTCCATAAGTAATGGGACTGGGTGTGGCCCAAGTTATTGTTGGAGTAATTTTAACCATTCTTATATATTCTTTAGATTATTTATTTTTATTTCATCTTTAAATTTTGGTAGATAAGACATTATTTGATTTTTATTAATTTTTTAACTATCTAATAATTAAAAAAAATTCACTATCTAATAATTAAAAAAAATTCATTATAATATAAATTTAGATAATATGAATTTAATATAAAATAAAAAAATATAATTATAATTAATGAGTTTACATTCAAGAAAACGGTCGAATAGTGATTTGATTGAAACCAAAAAAAAGATAAAATTATTAGATAATAGAATAAATGAACGGTCCATTTATGATAAATATTTTTTTCAGCTAGATAAAAACAAGCAGATAGAAATTCTGGAGAAGGAAGATGAAATATATAATTTTTATAATGATAAAGTACCATTAAGGTACAGAATTTTATATTCAGATTTATCAAATTCCATAAAATTCTTTATTCTCCAAAAGATTGATTTTTTCGATTCTTTATCAACGAATGATTCGGAATATCACAAGCTAAGTAAATGGATTTATGGAGTTTCATTAATACCATTTAATGTATATATAGATTTGCCAATATCAATTAGCGATAAGTCTCATAAAATTAAAGACTTCCTCCTATCAACATACGAAAAATTAGAGAAAACAATATATGGCCAATATCAAGCAAAAAATAAAATAATAGAGATAATGGCACAGTGGATTAGTAATCCAAAATCAAAAAGTCAAATTATTGCCCTTGAAGGACCCCCTGGTGTCGGGAAAACGAGTCTTATCAAAGATGGTGTTTCAGTCGCCTTAAATAGACCATTCTCCTTTTATGCATTAGGAGGAGCATCTGATATAACTAGTTTAGAGGGACACTCATATACGTATGAGGGAGCCGCATGGGGCCGAATTGTAGAAATGCTTATGGAGAGTAAAGTAATGAATCCAATTATCTTTTTCGACGAATTAGATAAGATAAGTTCCACATCAAGAGGAAATGAAATTAACGGCCTGCTTATTCATCTAACAGACCCTACCCAAAACAATATATTTCAAGATAAATACTTTTCAGGAATAAATTTAGACTTATCTCGTGTTCTATTCTTCTTTTCATTTAATGATATAAATAAAATAAATCCAATATTAAAAGACAGACTTACAATAATAAAATTCAATAGCTATAAATTATCGGAGAAGATAGAGATTACAAAAAAATTTCTTGTACCCGATATACTTAAAAATATAGGAATTCAACAAGAGGATATTATTATTTCAGAAAAGATAATAGAATATATTATCAAAAAAATAGACAACGAGGAGCCCGGAATGAGAAAAATAAAAAAATATTTTGAAGATATTTTTCTAAAGATAAATTTAATAAGATTTATGGAGAATTCCGAGATAAAAATAGAATTCCCATTTGAAATAACAGAGAGCATTATAAATAAACTCACTTAGGATAATTGAAGATATCAAAATCGATTTGATACATCTGATAAATTTTCTCCTTCTGCTCTTCTGTTAAAATCAATTCCTCTCTACCCCCCTTATTAAGATGTGGCAAATTACCATTTAGTTTGAACTTCGATTTTATAAACCCCACCGCATTTTCGAAATCTTCAAATTTAAATATATAATCAATTATTTGCCTATTATTATCATCAAATAAAAAATAATATTGTGGAATAAAATGGTCATGATATATATTGGAGAAATAATTATTACTCTTTATAATGCCGTTAACATATTTCAAAAAATCATCAAATCCCACGTTTTTCCGCTTCCCGAATGGACACCAAAAATACTCGGAAACAATTCTGTCATACGGATTTCGCACAAATGAAAATTTCCGATACAAGTCAAATATTCTACCCAATTCAGATTTTAATTCTTTAGCCATATAATGATGCATTGATCTTTTATTTCGAACTCCTAAATAATAGAGCTGATATTTACCACCCTCTCGCATCATCTGTTCAATACTTGTTCCACCCGTTTTCGGGATATGGATAAATACGATTTTACGAATATGACAAACAACCATTATTTAGATATTATAAAAAAATTATAATGTAAAAACGTAAATTATTTGTTTGGGATTTTACATTACTTATTCAAAATCTTTTGAGAATAAGCATGATTTATTATTGTACCGTGAAATTATAAAAATAATAGAGTATAAATTTTATTTGAATATTCAATCATTTAATATTTTTTGAAAAAAGGTATTTGCTTTTTGGGAAATATCGTTTATATTATCAATATCATTATGATACAAACATCTTATATTCTCTTCAAATTTGTTAACTGAAGAGTTAAACATCATAGTAATCATTTCAATAAGTTCGTTATTCATTCCAATTGCAATTTCATAGATATCATCTGCCGATCTATCTGTCAAAAAATAGTCATATAATGACCTTTTGTAAAAATCATAAACATTATATGTAATAATTCTTTCAATGTATTCATCTGAACTACCTAATATATTTGGTATATTTATTAAATCAAGTATTAGATTACCGGAAGTTTCATATATGTATGAAATAATAATATTGTTTTCTTTATATACACATATTTTTTCAAAAAATAGATTGCATTTTTTACAAATATCTTCTGGAATTTTACTTAAATCAAAATATACATCTTTTATCATTTGCATAAAAATATTTTTTTCCATAAAAAACTTTTCAAAATATTTAATAAAAATATGTATAATCTCAATATCCATATTCATAAGTTTTTCATAGACACCATCTTCATCATTTGAAACAAGATATTTGAAAATATTTTTTAAATAATAATTTGTTAATTCTAATTGAATATTATCAATAATTGCTGGATATATATGTCTTTTAATATAATTATCATGTTCTGGTGAATAAATATCTTCATTATATATATCATTTATATAATGATAATGAATTGAAAAGAGATGAATAACACATGAAGTATCCATTTTTATGATTTATCCATATTTCATGTATAATACATATGTAATACATATATAAATATGATAATAACAAAAAATATCTATCATTTTTTTCTATTTTTTCTATTTTTTCTATTTTTTCAGATTGTTTCAGATTTTTTTTCAGTTTTTTCATTTTTAACAAATTTCTTCTTTTTAACACTCACAATTTTTTTGCAATCCTCCTCTGTTAGCTCCACAGGATTATACTCTTTACCTATGCTGAAAAATTTCTTGTCATATAAGATATATGGTCCAAATTTTCCATTCCGAATCTGATATTTTCCAATCGATTTTATAGATGTATTTACAACACTCATTTCACTACCCTCCCCATCTTCACCTGTTTTCACACCTCCACCAATAATTTCAACCGCATCTTCCAGGCTCAAATATTCATTCTGTCCTTCCGGTATCTTATAATTCTTACCGTCATACGTCATGTAAAAACCGTACATACCATTTTTGACCACAATATCAAGCCCATTATGCTGCCCAAGTGTTTTCGGAAATTGTATAATTTTTTCCACATCTTTCATTGAAACCGTATTAATAGAGTACTGCTCATCCAGTTTTACATATCGTTTCCCTTTATCAGTATCATCACCGATTTGTAAAACAGGGCCGTATTTTGCCAAGTACGCATATACAGGGATGTCCTCCGAATTATTACCTACAAGTCGTTTTCCACTTGTTTCTCCCTTCATTGAACTAGTCTTTCTCAGGACCTCAACTTGAGGATGAAAAGAGGAATAGAATTCGCCAACTGCAACAACCCATCCCAGTCCCCCAGATGCAACCTCGTCCAATTTCAATTCCATATTACTCGTAAATTGATAGTTCACAATGTTCTCAAAATTTTTCTCCAAAAAGCCCAAAGTTACTTTACCTATTTCAGTGGGAATTAATTTCTTCTTCTCTGCACCAATACTAATTTTGATGACACTCTTTTTAACATCACCCTTCTCTAATACAAAGGATTCTCCGTCAATTTTACGACCCTCAATATCCTTTTTTTGAACATAATTCTTATTCAGAATTGTTTCAATTATATTTGCATAGGTAGATGGACGACCAATTCCTAACAGTTCCATCTTTTTGATTAAAGAGGCCTCTGTATATCGGGGAGGTGGATTGAGATACTTTTCCACCGAAACAACTTTATCTGCTATCATAGTATCACCCACTTTGATGTTCCCGAAGATTGGTGATATAACATCCTCGTCTCCGTCGCCATCCTTCTTCTCAAAATCTTGATAAATCTTTTTATATCCTTCGAAAATCATCTTTTCCGCTTTGGCAATATACTTCTCATCACGTCCAGAGATTCCGATAGTCATAGTATATATTTCATAAATATATGGACTCATTTGGGAGGCAACGGTTCTTTTCCAAATCAAAGCATATACCTTTTTATCCATCTCTGAGAAGTCATCCCCCTCTAATTCCATTTTGGAAAAGTAGGTGGGTCGAATCGCCTCGTGCGCCTCCTGTGCAGATTTCGATTTTGTTTTATAAATACGTGGATGAAAATACTCTTTTCCAAGAGTTTCAATGATATACTTTTTCGCCTCCCCTTGAGCAAAATCGCTTAAATTTGTACTATCAGTTCGGTGATAGGTGATTAAACCACCCTCATACAAATTTTGCAAAATACTCATAATCTTTTTGGCAGGTATTCCGAAACGACTTCCAAGGTCCTGTTGGATACTCGATGTGACATAGGGTGGAGGGGGTCTCTTCTCGTTCTTCTTGGAATCCATATTCTCTACCGTATATACCACCCCCTTTTTATTACAATCATCCAAAAAAGTGCTTACATCGGCGCTATTTTCAAAGTTCTTGTTAAGATTTCCCAAAATCTTTTTGAAATGACCAATTGTTTTAAAATATTTTTTATCCATAAATGCATCAAACTCCTTCTCTTTATCAACGATAATTTTAAGAGAAACTGATTGAACTCGACCGGCAGATAATTCCGGCTTCACATGTTTCCAAAGAATGGGTGATAATTCAAAGCCCACCAGACGGTCAAGAATGCGACGGGCCTGCTGACTGAAAACCATACCCATATCAATTTTTCGCGGATTTGCCACTGATTCTTCCAGCGCTTTTTTGGTAATTTCATGGAAACAGATTCTATTAGCATCCTCTATGTTTAATTTAAAAACAACGGCACAATGCCAAGCGATAGCTTCCCCTTCGCGGTCCTCATCTGCTGCCAAAAGAACTCTGTCCACCTTTTTAATAGTATCGTTAATATCACTAATCTGTTTTGTACGAGTAGTCATAATTTTGTATTTTGGACGGAAACCGTTCTCAATATCAATACCAAAATCATTTTTATCTTTTACTAAATCTCGAATATGACCGAATGATGATTTTACAACATAATTTGGACCCAATAACTTTTCAATAGTCTTTGCTTTAGCTGGTGATTCGACAATTAATAATGTTTTCATTTTATAAATTAATAGATAATTAATAAACTATTTTAAATTAACATATTACAGAGATAATAAATATCAATTTTTATTATCTTTTTAAAAAAATGATTTTATTCAAAAAAAATAATTTTTCCAAAAATGATTTTCAAAAAATAATTTTCAAAAAAATAATTTTTCTAAAAATGATTTTCAAAAAAATAGTTTTTCCAAAAATGATTTTCAAAAAAATAGTTTTTCCAAAAATAAAATATAATATTATAGTAAATGGATATTATTAAGAGCAGTAAGGCAAAATTAATAGAATTCGGTCCAAAATTAATAACGTCTATTATTATCATAATTGTTTCATTCATTATTGCAAAAATAATTTATCAAGTAATTATTTCAAGAGCAGTTGATACAGCAAACACAGAAAAAGCAAAAAAAAACATGATAAATAATAGAATTATTTTAGAAACATTTGCAAGTATTATTTATTATTTAGTTGTTGTCATCGGCTTTTTAATTGCACTGGTAAATTTAGGTATTCAATTAAATAGTATTTTTGTTATATTGGGTAGTGTCGGTTTAGCAATTGCACTCTCCATTCAAGGAACCATTAGTAATATTTCAGCAGGTCTCATGATATTATTACTCAATTATTATGATATAGGGGACCTTGTGCAAGTGAATGGTATTATGGGCGGTGTTGACAAATTCGATTTATTCACAACCACTTTCCGAGATTCAAATAATGTCATTTTGAAAGTTCCAAATAATATGATTATAAGTTCTGTTTTAACAAATTATACTAAGAATGAAGATGTTCTCGTTGTTTTTAGTGTTAAAGTCTCAAATAATAATGAAGTAAATTACGATACATTAATTGATGCATTAAAAGATGCAATTGCAAAATATTGTACTTATTTAACAAATAAAGATAATATAAAGATTATCATTTCTGATATGTCAGAAACAGGAACAAAATTTGACATTAAGATACCAATTAAGAGTGTTAATTATTTATCAGCACGTAATTTATCACAACAGATAGTAAGAGATGTGTTTGTAAATAATAATTTATTATTACTAGACAATTATTATTTCCCACAACATAGTGGTGCTTCAAGTAGTATGTACTCTTAAATGAGCACAATATAGTGGTGCTTCAAGTAGTATGTACTCTTAAATTATTTATTCAAGTAGAAAAACGAAATAATTTATCTTTTCCATAGTATAATGACGAATATATTATCTTTTATTCGTGAAAATAAATTTTTTACATATCAATTATTTTTTAACTTTTTTGTTCTTATTTATCTTATTATAATTACAATTGTAATGAGAAAAATATTTAATTATCAAGAGGAAAAATTCGAACATTACAAAAATCTTATGAAAATAAGTAAAAAAAAGAAAAAGAAAATAAAGACATAAATTATTATGGAAAAATCCACAGAAAACAAAAAAACAACTAAAAACAAAAAAATAAAAAAAGTTAAAAATAATATTGTCCGTTTTTTCATAAATGACATTATAAATGATACAATAAATAAAATAATTGGAAAAGATTTAAAGCACCGAATTCTCGGTCTCTATTATGGTCATATTCATACTGCAATTATGTTTTTAGGAATATCTATTATCCTTTTTTGCAATAATATATTTTATTTAACAGCTCTTTTAATAATTATATCACTCGACGCTTTTACAATAGTAATCTTACATGATTGTCCGCTAACAATGTTAGAAAAGAAACATTTGGGAACAAGTATCGTTGAATTAAAGAAAAAATTTTTTAAAAGTATTGGAATTCTTTATGATTGCAATCATGCCTATGAGTATCAATTGGAACTTGTTATAAATGTGGCGAGTGCAACAATTTTTAAAATATTGGTTTTGATTTTTATAAAAATATTTAGCATAAGTTTATCTAAATAAAAAATAATTATAATATTCAGTATGCAAAGATTTATTTATTTTATAAAATCACTTAAAATGAATTATAAATCTTGGATTGTACTTTATATTTCAGTATTGATAGTATATCCAAAAAATGCTATATTAGCAATATTTTTAATGTATTTATATTTTTATATATTCCATTATGTAAGTCATTGTGATTATTTTTATCCATTAAATTGTATTCATACGTATCATCATAATGAAAAATCGATTCTATCGGATATTTTGGAGGTGGGTCTGGAATTTTATTCCATTGCTGGGCTAATAATCTTAAAAATACTTTCAGATATTTATTTCAATTATAAGATAGATGCTTTGAGTAATTATCATATTCTGTTTTTTACTTTCTCTTATATATTTGTTCACAATATTAATTATTCTATCTTTCACGTAAACAATGTTCATGAATATCATCATATTGATACGAAAATGAATCTTGGTCCCGATTTTTTTGATATACTCTTTAAAACGAAACATGACCCAGAGAATAACTTAGAGAATACAGACCATTATATTTATTCAATATTACTATCCCTCTTTTTAATGATTATTCTAAAATATATTGAATCAAAAATTTCAGACCAGGATTCTTTGACAAATATATTATTAATATCATATTTTCTATTATCATTATTCTTGCTTATTTCAACGCTTCATATATTTTTAAAGGATATAAGTTATTTTTTGGAAAAAAAATTATGTAAATTTATAAAATGATGGATGAACAAATAATTCATTATATTAAGCATAATGATAAGAGAAATATATTACAATTATTTAGTATCAATCATAATTTTGTCAGCTATAAAAATGTGAACGGAGATACTCTTCTTCATATGGCTGCGGTAGAGGGGAATAAAACAATGGCACAACTATTTATTCGTAAAGGAATACAAATTAACGCAGAAAATAATGAAACACAAACAGCTCTTCATGTAGCATGTGAGCATGGAAGCCACAATGTTGTTCGGATGCTTGTGGAAAAATTCGCTGACATGGATGTAGAGGATAATTTAGGATATACCCCATTACATTATGCTTCTTTATATGGATATCATAAAATAGCAAAAATTCTTATGAATAAATATTGTGATATAGAGATTGAGGATGATGAAGGGAATACACCTCTACATATTGCTTGTAAGCACGGACAGACAGAAATTGTTAAATTATTATTAAAATATGGTGCACTTGTGAACTCTGAAAATAATTATTCAGATACTCCGCTTCATTTAGCCGCTATTCATTATAATGGAGTATCTATTATAAAATTATTATTGAAGTATGGAGCGAATATTCATAGAAAGAATTGGAAAGGTGAAACACCGCTTCATAAAGCGTCTAGTAAAAAGATGATTACCACATGTTTCTATTTAATAAATAACGGTGCGGAAATATTTGATATAAATAATTTTCATAAAACACCTTTAGATATTTATGGAGATGATATTATGTTCGATTTTAACCTAAGTTTGATAGAAAAAATGCTGAGAAAGACGGAGATGATAGAGAAGTATATTCGATATAAAAAATGGCTCTCCAGAAAGAATTTCGTACTATTTTTATCATTTTTGAATAAGAATTATGAACATATAGACTGCAGTCCAAAAGTGAAGACCGTTTTTGGATGTATTGATTATTATAAAGAGATCGCTAAATATTTATAAAAAAAATATATAATATAAGAGTAGTATTATCTGATATGAATTATTTGAATATATTTTTTATTGGGTCGCTTATTTTGATATTTTTCCTTTACGGTGCGGTATTATCCAAAATAGTAGATGAAATTTTTCCACATCATCGAGGAGATATACCTGATTATCAAGTAGTAATTGAAACATTGTGTGAATTACTATTTGCCTATTTAATTTATATTATTTTTAGCAAATATTATTTAATTCTTATAAAAAAAATGTTCAAAATTATTGACCAAAAAGTCCCATTTTATATGGAGCAGATATTGTTAATCGCTTTTTCCACTGGATTATATAAATATTTAATAAAATCGAATATGAAGACCGACCATTTAAAACAAAAATATATAACTATCTTTTGATAGATTTTTATAAAAGTATAAAATGATGTGCTAAAAATGCGGTTAAACCAAATAATACATCGACCAATAGATAAATCCAAGCATTTTTATTTCCAGTAATTGCATTATATGAAAATAATAAATACAATAATCCATGAATAGGTCTTAAATTATTCCACCATATTTTATCACCAAAAACTTCAGGACCTGTTTTTCTTGAATTCGTAAAAAATATATAAAAAAATCCAAAGGCCGGTAATAATAATAAATATCCCATATATTTTAGTAGAGTCATATTTACATTTTTAGCAATATATACAAGAAGTAATCGTGTTCCAATACATCCAATTAAAAATAATAGAAATCTTTTAGTTATATTGTTCATATTATACTATATTATAACATATTTTTTATGAAATATCTATCTTTTGATAGATATTTTTATTCTATTTGTAATTGGCATATGTAATTCGTGTTTTATCTCATCGATCGAAAACGTCATTTTATATCGTTCTGAAAGTGCCCATTGGACTGTTTCCAGAAATCGACCAATATCATTTTTAACAACCATTTTTATTTCTCTATTTTTGGCATCATATTCTGATTCCAAATTTTTAGCTAACATCTCGCGAATTTCATCTTCGTTCTTTCCAGAAACGCTCTCATATTCATATGAAATCTTATCTGGTGTCGGAACTCGGATATTAATCTTGTATCTCTTTCTTAAGGCTATTAAATCGGCTGTGGCCCGGGGTCTATTTCTCGCAATTCTTCGTTGAATATCACAGTCAAGTGATATTATTTTTACACCGAGAAAATAGAAGTGATATTTAGGATTTCCCAAAATCTCTTCGAAATATTTCGCCCCGCACTTTTCAGCCCATTCATCGAGCCATCCGTCCCAATAATGGGGCCAATTATCTGTTCCTTTGACGCGGAATTCCATGAATTCGTATTCCGAATTTGTGTGAAATTCTTCCAACTTTCCTTGTATATCTTCATCTACGTGATGAACATATAAATCGAGGTCATTCATCCCACGGTTTCCAATAAGATAAAGGACAACAGAGCTGAACAACATAAAAGAGGCTTGTTTCTCAAGGGGAACATTATTAACTAACCAGGCGCGATATTTTAAAAACATATCTTTTGATTTTTCATTCTCTTTTGTTAAAAAGAAGTCGAAATTTTGCAATTCAATGAATTCTGCCGTTTTATTTGAATAAAATAGTGTTCCAGTAATCCATTTTTCTTCAGAGCATTTGGGAACAAAGATATAATAATCTTTTTCCGATATGCTCTGAGGAAATGGTTTTCCAGCATCTTTTTTACATACAAATAAAACATTTACACTAATCTCAGAATCTTCTTCCATCTTAGATATAAATGGGTAATAGTATTTAATATAATCTAAAAAGTGTGATTTACTTTTGATAACAATGTTTAAAAAAACAAGCTGATATAATAATTTAATAATACTCTTCTTGGAAAGAATAAATTCCTTTATTCCCCATAAGATGTAGTCATTTTTATATACATTCGTATATATTTGAAATGATTCGGTCTTTGTTTTTCCAAAAAGAATGAATACATTTAAATTTTCATATTTACCCAATGAATGTAATAACATTTCATTGATATTATCATTGTATTCAACTATAACTTTTTTATTTGCGAGTGATAAATTCATACCAGATTTGGCAATTGTATCATTATATTTCATTCCCTTCCATTTTTCGATGACTGGGTTCAATAATTCTTCAAATTTTCGTAAAATCATTTTTATATACTAGCTATGACAATCTTAGTTATTTTTAGATTTTTAAGAGAAAAAAAATCATTTTTTTATTTTTACACTACTTAGAGAGATAATTATATATATATGTAAAAGAATGTCTGGAAAGGTTGATATAGTTATTTATGTTGATGAAGTTGAGAAGAGTTATGTTTTTGATATTAGTGATAAGATAATTGATATGAAGAATCGGGTTTTAAAAGAGAATCCGAAAGATGGTTTCAATTATATTGATTTAGAGTATGTTTCGCCGAATATTAGTAAAAATTATGGTAAATTGTATTTTGATAGGGGAAATGTTTTAAGAACGATGGATGAGTATAGATTAGCCAGTTTTACAGATGGTGGGAATACATATCATTTTAAGGTTCATTATGACACGATTAGCCAAGAGGAGGTTATCCATCAAAGGCCAAAGAAATTAAATTTAGGTTTTTTAAATAGAAATGATGGTAGACAGGAGAAGAGGGTTAAAAAGGATGAGGGATTTGTATTCAATATCGATGAATTTCCGCCATTATAAAAATCTAAATTATAAATAAGTTATGTCTGAAGATATAAATTATACATCTGTAGATACATCTGTAGATACATCTGTAGATACATCTGTAGATACATCTGTAGATACATCTATAGATTATACATCTGTAGATTATACATCTGTAGATTATACATCTGTAGATTATACATCTGTGTATTTAAGAAAAATTCAAAAAAATATTAAATTTATTGAAGATGAAAAAAACATTTCTTTAAAGAGTAAGCCTAATATTATATTAAATAAGGATGTTAAGATAGAAAAAAAGAGTTATAAAGAGTCTGATTTAAACAAGTTATTATCTATTTTACTTGCAAAAGACCAAAAAGATTTTAGAATAGTTTGTCATAGCAAAATAATGCGAAAATTTTTGAAAGATACTTTAACTAACGTTCCAGATAAAATAACAAAACTATCTGAAGAACAAAATTTATGGACATTATTTTTAAAACACAAAGATTATAATATAAGTGCTTCAAGACATGCTTATAGTTATGCAAATACAATAAAGAGTAAAGGGGGTAAACTGGGTAAACTACAACAGTTTTTTGAAAAGGATCCCGGATTAACAATTTATGGTATTTTAAGTTCATTATATCACGGTAGCGCGTTGGTAAAAAATGAATTTGATTCTGGATTAACATCAACTCCATCTACAATATATGTATCTATTTTAATTAGAACATGGATGACAGCAATATGTTTATATTTACCTCATGTGAAAGATGATGATTTTACATTAATTATTTCTCCTTTTATCAAAGAGGAAGGCATGGGAGATGATAATTATCCTAACAAAATTGATGAACAAATAATAGAGATAAATAAATTTTTAAAATTTTTAACGAATATTGATATAAATATTATAAAAAATGAGGTTATTAAAGAGAACATAAAGAAAATAAAAACATTTTTTAATGACGGGCATACAGTGAATATTTTTTATTTTAATGATGTATTAACAACAAATAATTCAATGATAACTCGTAATAATACTAAAAATAAATCAGATAAAAATAACGAAATTATAATTTTTCCAGGGGTTAAAAAACCGAACGAAGAAATTTTAAAAAAAACGAGTAGATGGTGTGAACCATTTTCTAGTAAAAATGCTTGGACAATGAATCGTTCATTAAAGAAACCAACTTGTAAAGATAAAATTAATAAAGGGAAAGATACTTTATCAGATTTATATATTTTATATAATAAATATCATAAAAAAGAAAAAGAAATAAAAAGAAAAATAAGAAATAAGAATAAATCTAAGCCATAATTAATGAAATTAATTGATTTCAATTATACTCCTCAAAAAATAATGAGAATAAAAAAAAAAATTAAAGATACACATAATAAATGGCTAACAGGTATAAAATTATTATATAAAAAATCAGAACTATCCCCCGAATATCTTCTCGATTCGTATCTTTATTATTTAGCAGACTTTAATTATATTTATGGTCCAATCAGTTTTTTACAGAATGTATCAGATAGCAAAGATATAAGAGACGCATCTATAAATTTCGGTGAAGATTTATCACGCTTCTTCTCCAAATTTTATATGAGTTCGGAAAATTATGAAATTTTTCTATTATTAAAGAGTCTGCCATCCTCAAAAATGATTGATGTTATTTTAAAATCATTTGAATACAATGGTATCATGCTCCCTCCTGCAAAAAAGAAACTTTTTAAATCGAACCAAAACGCTCTAAATAAATTGGACATTTCATTTGACAAAAATATTTCCAATGATAATCGAAAATTACTTTTGACCGAAGATGAGATAAAAGGAATATCGCCAGAATTTTTACAAAACAAAAAGAATAATAACAAGTATATTATCGGAACATCAAAGCCAGAGATGAATGATGTGCTGAAGAACTGCGAGGTAGAGGAGACGCGACGCAAAATGTACTACCTATATAATAATATCGCTTATCCAAAAAACATGGATGTTCTTGAAAAAATATTAGAATACAGGCAAAAAAATGCTGTACTCCTCGGTTATAAAAATACAGTTGATTTAATGTTGTCGTATGATAGAATTGCAACATTACCTGGTATAAATGATTTATTAATGAAGCTAATACCGATTCTAAAAAAGAGAGTGATAAAAAGATACAAAGACACATATGATTATAATATGGCTTATCTGCTAGAAAAGTATAGAAAAGAGCATTTCGATTTAGACCAGAATAAAATAAAACTTTTCTTTCCGACGAATATTGTTATAAAACGAGTATTTTCAGTATATGAGAAACTCTTTTCAATTACAATAAAACGAGCAAAAACAACTCCTAAACAGGTTTGGCACAAAGATGTATTAGTATATATAATATACGACACATCTGATAAAAAGACACCTCTCGGTTATTTATACTTAGATTTATTTCCCAGAGACAATAAATTTGTTCACGCGGCAACTTATGATTTACAGGCACAGTACATAAACAAGGATAACATCAGAATAATCCCGGCAACGGCAATAGTTTGTAATTTTACATTATTACATTTAACGCACGGAGAGGTAATAACATTTTGTCATGAGATGGGCCATGCTCTTCACAACATTTTTAGCAATGGACGATTCGAATCACTGGCAGGAACATCAGTTGAACGCGATTTTGTGGAGACAGTATCACAGCTCTTTGAGAATTGGTGTTGGGAGCCCAAATTTTTGAGATACATATCTGAACCGAAGATTCCCATCCCAATTATAAAAAAAATTATCAAAATACGATATTTTAATCATCATATGCATCTTTTGACCCAAGTATTATATTTAAAATATGATTTGGCAATTAATAATGGTGTCCCATATAATAAAGCACAACTTCAGGACAAATGGTTTTCCATTGCACATAACCTTCTCCCATTTAAATTAAGTTCACCTTACATTCATCCAATGTGCAGTTTCGGCCATTTAGTGGGTGGATATGAGGCCGGATATTATTCATACTTGTGGTCAAATATTTATGCATATGATATTTATTCAGAGTTTAAGAAAAATGGAATATTGAATCCAAAAATGGGGAAACGCCTAAGAGAAAAAATAATGGAGAGGGGCGGACATGTTTCAGGAATTCAGTTGCTAAGAGATTTCTTAGGGAGACAAGAATCTTTTACACCATTTTTGAAAATATTATAAGTGATTTATTTTTTTTATTTTTTCCAATGATTTATTTTTTTTACAAAAATCTTTTTTACAAAAAAATCTTTTTTACAAAAATCTTTTTTACAAAAAAATCTTTTTTACAAAAAAATTTTTTTACAATGATTTATTTTTCTAGAAATATTTATTTTTTTATAAAAATAAATATAATGAACACTGATAAAAAACTTGAAGACAAAAAAAAAGAGATTCCAGAAAACAAAATTTGGAACGATTCCGAGGTTGATATTTTAAAAAAGTGGGGCGAAATTGCCTCATCATATCGATTTTTACACGACCGCGCGTTTAGAATTTTTCAAGTTAAAAATTACCTTTTTACAATTCCTGTTATTATTCTTTCAACCATTAGTGGAACAGCAAGTTTTACTATTCAATCTTTCCCAGTATCACTTCAAACTTATGTTCCGATGGCAATTGGTGGTGTAAATCTTTTCGTAGGAATATTACAAACAATTGCCCAATTTTTACGTGTTTCCGAATTAGCTGAATCTCATCGTGTTGCTTCTATATCTTATGGTAAATTTGCGAGAAATGTAACAACTGAATTATCCCTTCCGCCTAATAATCGTTCATATAATGGAATCGATTTCGTTCAGATTTGTAGAACTGAAATGGATAGATTAGTTGAACAGAGTCCTATTATTCCACTTAATATATTATATCAATTTGATCAGGACAAGCGATTTGATGAGATAACGAAACCGGATGTATTAAAAATAAGTGGTATCAAAGAGTACACTCCCAGCCATGATGAGCGAATGCAAAAGATACTGCTAAATGCAGCTGAGGAGTATGATAATCTTCACAAAAATGATAAGCGTTCTAAAGTGATGGCGTTAACAAGTGAATTTGAAAAGAATGTTAAATTGGATCCAGTAAAAGAGTTCGGTTTAAAAATCTTGGCGACGGAGGATGCTGAGAAGAATGTTGAGAATAGAAATATAGAATTAAAAGAGGTTCAACATAATAAGATTGTTTCAAAAATATTAAATAATAAAAACATTGATTTTAGAAAAGTCCTGGAATCAAAAATAAATCCGAAAACTGACCATAATATAGATTTGGAAGATCCGTCAATTATAAAAGAATTAAATAAATCGTAATTGTCTTATAAAATCTAATTTTATGAAATCCAATTTTATAAAATTCAATTTTCCAAAATAAAAATATTATAGAATTATATGAGTGAATTAATTATTGTAAGAAGGGTTGATCCCAAAAATAATAAAAAATTTTTATATTACAAAAACAATAATTTATTAACTGATAAAAATATATTAAACAAAATATCAAAAATATATATTGCACCTGCATATACAAATGTGAAAATATACCCAAATAGTAATAAATTACTGGCGACAGGTTATGATGTAGCTGGAAGAAAGCAGTATATTTATAGTGCGAATTTTAAACAGAGGCGCGAAGAGAAAAAGTATTGTCAGCTTATTAAAATTAGTAAAATGATTCAGCGATTAAAGGCCCAGATTGATAAGGATATATTAGCACCTTATTTTACTAGAAATAAATTAACAGCAATCATTCTCAGAATTATGGAAGTTTGTAATTTCCGAAGTGGAACTCGAAAGATGGAAAAGCTTCACGGCTCACATGGTATAACAACTGTACATAAAAAACACATAAATATAAAAAATGATAAAATAGAGATTGGTTTTATCGGTAAGAAGCAGGTAAATAATCATTGTATTATAAAAAATAAAAAGCTATACGACATTATAAAAACTATTTATAAATTATCGAATAAAAATGACCCCTATTTATTTTCAATCATGAATGAGAAGGGTGAAAAGATATCCATAACAATGAAAGATTTAAATGATTATTTAAAACCTTATGAAATAACAACAAAAGATTTACGAACATGGAATGCAAATGTTATTTTTTTAAAAAATCTTAAGAAAAACATTGATGCAACATTCAATGAATATAAGATTTTAAATGAAAAGAAGAAAGACCGCTTCCGCAAAAAAATAGTGCAAGAAGCAATAAAAACAACTGCTGAATCGCTGCATCATACACCAACTATATGTAAGAGTAGTTATTTATACAAAAAAATAATGGAAGAATTTTTAGCAAATGATAAAATAATTCATAAGTTAAATAATAATTCAAATATGAATTATGAGGATGAATTATTTAAATTATTAAAAGAGTATGGTAAAATCGACCGATGTAGGTAATGATTTTTAAAAAAAAAACTTTTTTATTATTTCAGAAATTCTAAAATAATATATACGTATATATTATAAAACAAAAATGCCATCAATATTTATTGGTCCTTCAAACATATTCGCATATTATCAATATAATCAAGTTATTTCAGCCCTAGGAGAAGCCTTATTTATTGTATCTGGTCCAAAAGGAAAATTTGACCCAGTTGTGGGTTCGCAATTGCAATTACTTACTGTTAGTTTAGCAGACATTGATTTTCCACAACTTAAAGGAAAATTAAGTGGAATTGCAGCATACTATGCTGCTCAATGTAGCAATGGAGAAAAAGTTGACTTTAAACAAGTTATTCAATATATTGATGATTTAAAAGATTATCAAGATGCATTAAAATTAAGTTATGAAGAAGAAGCATTAGATGAAAAAGTTATTTTTGGAAGAGACCAACTTGATTTTATTTTTGATGTCCAACCACCTGTACGTAAATAAATATTTATCGTTCTAAATAACGACGCAAATCCATTATAAAGAGCTGATGCTCTTCATCCCAAGTGTCAAAAAAATTTGCCACCTCTCCACTATCTGTAAATTTCAATACAGAATCATTTCCGTCTCTTAATTCATTTGTAAAATTATTTCGATGATTCATCGCAATAATTATAAAACTATATGGCAAATCAATTATCTTATTTAATCGCTGTTCAGTGAAAAACTTGTGTTCGCCTCTCAAACATTTTTCATCAAATGGTCTATCCTCCCAGAATTTCCGAGTATATGCCATTGATGCCTCTGATAAACTAATAGGTCCATCAGAACTCATTGAACTAATATTCGTCATAATATTATATGTTCCAATCAGAGTAGACCCCACACATTCAATACCTTCATCCTGATATTTCAATAAAATTTTAATTCTCGCCAAAATACTCTCTGGTGGATAATAGTCATCATCATCCATATGAACAATATATTTATTGCTCGAATTTGAAACAGCCATATTACGTTTCATTGCAATTGTAAATGGCTCATCTCCATTATCCATATGAATATATTTAATCCGTTTATCACCTCGTGGCAACATATCCCTCACACATTCATCCTCCGGTGAATCATCGACAATAATCCACTCTAATTTGTTCCGAGGATAAATAAAATTGGCAAAATTTCGGAGAGCCATATCGAACAATTTGCGTCTTTTATACGTAGGTGTGATAATGGATACTGCCGGTAATTTATCATTGTCTATCGCCGGTAGCTTCAAGACATAATTTCCATCACCGTCAACACTACTCTCCGGAACTCTCAACCCCATCAATGTTTGTTGCATAAAATCATAATTAACCATTTTGTCTTCAATATCGGAGAATCCCTCCCTTTGCAAACATATCATTGGGTCGCACATATAACATTTGAATTTCGGATGAATCTTCTCTAAATAATATCGATCAATTTCTCCATCATAATTTGCCGCTTTCATTATTTCAGCCACCAACTCTTTTTTCTCCAAGTTAATCATATAAGCGTGCGTTGTCCAAGTTTGAACTCTCGCATATCCGGGATGCTTCCTATCCATAACACGATGAACAGTTCCACCTAGGTAAATCATATCCCAATCAGAAGGAGGGTCAGCTAAACCTTTCATCGACGCAATGAACTTCGCATCATCCTCCATTATTAAAACTTTTTTTACACCACTCTTTACTGATTTTTCAATAACTGCTAAGTGTGATTCTAAACAACCTCTCTTCGGATTCTTGTGTTTTGATACAGTCATAAAATCGAATTTTATCCCCTGTGAAATCAAATGTTCCTGAATATATTCACGCTTCTCTTTTCTCTCTTTTAAATTAATAACAACCGCTTTCATTTTTTATTATTCTATTTCTTTTTATAAATATCTTTTTATATTCTATCCATCCTCTCTATAAATTTATTTTCGCCAATATTTATAATTGATGTTCTAATATTTTTAATAATTTTTATTGCATATATATCATGATTTTCTAGGTCATTTTCCAGTATAAAATTGATAATATCATCATAATTCCATTTGAGTTTATCCTGGAGTCTAAACATACTATTTAATGCATTTTTAATATTTATATTATATTTTTTACCAGTATGAACAAGATAATTAATTATAGCATGCTGCATTAAATATGTTTCTTTATTATTATAACCAATTGTTTGTGTTAAATTTATACCAGATGGTATTAAAATCTCTTTTTTATATTCTACGAATCCCATTTCAAAACTTTTATTAAATTCTGTATATAAATCATTGATAAATTGACTATTTTTAGGAGCCATTATAAACCAATTCTCTAAATATGGATTACTCTTATCAATTGTTCTTGACGGAAATTCATATAGAAATACATCATATTTTTTATCAATCATTTCATTGCGATAAGTATCTAAAAAATCTCCTTTTATTATTAAAGTTGATATATCCATCCAAACTCCACCATTCTTTTTTAAAAGATCTAATCTTAGAAAATCGGCAAATCGGAAAGCTTCTAAGTTTCCGTATTTTTCCATAAATTCACTGCTAACATAATCTCTGACAGAATTTTTATCTATAATAATAATTTCCCACGAGTCTGGAATTTTTTTATGCCAATTCTCTGTAAATTTTTGTATTAATTTATTTTCATCTAGATTATCCCAATATGCATATATTTTTTTAGGTAATATATAATTATCATTATCAAAATTTTCTTTTATAGATTTTTCTATTCCCAAAAAAATATTTAAAAGATAAAAAATAATACATAAAATAATTATGATTAATAATAATATGAATATCTTTTTCATTATATAATTATTAAATATTTATTTTTGGTCGGTGTAATAAAATATCGCTAATAAAAAATCATTAATAACATATTCCCCCACATATTTTTATAAATTTGAAAATTCTCATATTTAGAATAATTAATAATTGGCGAAACATTTAAATTAATCGGTCCCTTTAAAACAACATATTTATAGCTCTTATCAAAAAGAATATTAATAATATTATATATTGGTATTTTCCCCAATTTTAAATTAAAATATTTAAATTTTTTATAACTTTTTCCACCCCAAGGTGGGTCCAAAAAGAATATTTCACTCTTCAATTTATTATTTTCAATAAATGTTAAAAAATTATCATGAAATAATTTCACATTTTCTAACCCCAAACAATGAATATTATTTTTTAAAACATCATAGTGAACCGAATTAATTTCAATTGCATTAACAGAGAAAAAACGACGTGCAAAACTTATTGTATTACCACCAATTCCAGCAGTAGCATCTGTAATTGTAAATAATTTCGTGTCATAATTTGTATGAAACATAATAAAGTTGCAAATTATATTTGTTATCCACTCTGCATCATCCGGTTTTGATATACTATACACCCCCTTATTCGTTATTTTCAATTTATTATTGCTTCGCTGAATGTCACTTTGTGAAAAATAGGAATTCAAATTAATATTTTCCAAAATCTTTGGTTCTATATATTTTTTAAGAGAACTTGTTGTTTCATCATCATCGTCATCTTCACTGTTACTACTAAATTCATTATTTAGTAAATTATAATCCATTCTAAATATTATTATTAATAATTTTTTAAATATAAAATAATATAAAATAGATTATTATAAAATATAGTAATATGGGTATCCCTGGATTATTTGCAGATATTATTAAAAATAAGTTTTATAAAAATATACATTCTGGTGTAAAGAATGGTAAAGTGAATTGTGAATATTTTTTTATGGATTATAACGGTATTGTTTATAGTGCATATGAAAGAATTAAAGATAAGATTGAAGGTGCGGAAAATACAAAAGAGAAGATAGAGGAATTATTAATCACTGAGGTTCTCCGATATACAAAGTATTTAATTTGTGATGTTATAAAACCGTCCAAGTTAACTTATATTTCGTTAGATGGCCCTGCACCACGTGCAAAGATGGTGCAACAACGTTCTCGTCGTTATAAGGGTTATAAAGATAAATTATTCAATCAAGAGATGAAGAGAAAATATAATATTTCGGCGGACAAATATGAGTGGGATAGAAGTGCGAACATATCTCCCGGAACAGAGTTTATGGAGAAGTTGAGTTCAAGATTAGTTAGCTCGATGAAAACGAAATTTTTCAGCACTCATAATCCAAAGATGGAATTTATTTTAAGTAATTCGAATGTTCCCGGAGAAGGTGAGCACAAATTTTTGAACACCATCCGAAGTATGATAAAATTAAAGTCAAAGGAGAATTCTCCCGTATATATTTATGGTAAAGACGCGGATTTAATTGTTTTGGCAATATCAACACATAAAAACAATTTGCACATCATTCGTGAAGTTGGGTCAGAATCAGACGAGATGTTAAAAACAATGTATCAGGATTATGAATTTCTGAATTTGGATATTGATAATTTGAGAATCGGATTTAACAAAGAATTAACGCGAACATTTCCTCGGGATACAAAGTTTGATGAAACCAGAATATTAAATGATTATATTTTTCTTACCTTTTTGGTGGGAAATGATTTTGTCATGTCAATGCCCTTTTTAAAAGTGCGGAAGGGTGGATTGAAATCATTAATCGCGATTTATCATAATATTAAAAATAATCATGCGGATTATTTGGTATTACCAGGTGAAACATTGAATATCCCCTTTTTAACGGAATTATTTTTGGAGATTTCGAAAACGGAGGATACATTGATGAAGGCTCAATATAAGGAGGTGAATAAATATTTGAATGGATTTAAGGACAATTATGAGACGGATGCGGAGGCTAAGTTAACCCCTTATCAAATAACAACAACAAGATATGTTCACGGAAAAGTATGTTCTCAAGACCATCCGTTATTTCAAACTTATCACAATGATTTTAAGGCGATTGATTATAATAAAGAGCCAGCGGAGTGGAAGAGGGAATATTATAATTACTATTTGGGTGGCCAGGAATTAATTCCTGCTCTTTGCCAAAATTATTTTGAGAGCCTTGTCTACACATTGAAATATTATTTTACGGAATGTCCCTCTTGGACATGGCATTATCATTTCCGGGTATCTCCTCTCCCCTCTGATTTATATGAGATGTTGCGAAGTAAACGGATAGATATTAATAAGATTGAATTGGAGAAGGGAGCACCTTATAGTCCGTTTGAACAATTAATGCTAATTCTTCCGCCACAAATGGCCACTTTACTTCCTAAGGCGATACAGCCGATTATGACAGATGAGAAACATTTATGTATTCAATATTATCCCGTCGATTTTAGAATCGATGCATCGGTAGGTATTAAAACGCAGTATAGTGAGGCGATTTTGCCCGAGATTGAGGATGATGTTCTATTACCAGTTATTCGTAAATTATCTGAAGGGTTAACGGACAAAGAGAAGGAACGAAATAAGATTAGCACTGCGTTAATTATGGTGAAATGATTGAAAAATTTTATGTTAAAAAATAATAATATAAAAATATAATCTATATATTTATATTATAAATATAATTTATTATGATAAAACATTTATATTTAGATGTTGGCGTTAATTATTTTACAAAAAATCAAACAAGAATATTTCCACATTATTATTATAATAAATTTATAAAAAAAGGTAGTGCTAAGTCATCTCAAATATATAAATATAAAAATTATGATTTTGATATAAAAATGGATTTTAATGATGACGATAATAAGATTGTTATATTTATAGGTAAAAAAACAAGATGCTTACAAGCTACGATAGATGTTGATAAAGATACTAAAATTATGAGTAAAACAATAATTATTCAATCATTTGGATATTATAATAATTGTTCAATAGGTAAAAAAATGGAAAGAGGTATAGGAACAAATGGAATAATGTTTAGTTTTATAGAATATATAAAAGAGAATTTTACAAATATAAAAAAAGTTATTTTAACAGATAATGCTCAATTTCAATGCGATAGATTTGTTAAAATAAACATGAGTTTGTTATATTTTTTCAAATATGGATCTATGTACTATTCAAAGAAATATGGATTTAAATTATATGATAAAAATATTAGAAAATTATTTATTAAAGAGAGAAATAAATATTGGAATAATAGATTTATAAATAACCATTTTTTGGAAAAATTTAATATATTTTTATTTTCAGAAAATGATAAAAAATCTTTTGATGAAATATTATTTATAAAAAAAAATTTGATAAAATATAAATCAATATCTAATTTTTTACGGAAATATAAATTTAAATCGTGTGTTAATTTTAATGAATTTATAAATTTTTTAGTCAGTTATTTTAAAATAAAACAACAAATATTTTATCATGAATTTATCCTAAGAATATAATTTTATTTATCTAAAAACATGTTAGATATCATTTATAATTTCTTTAATTTATTTTTTATAATTTATTAAATATAAAGACTATCATACATTAAATTATATAATATATCATGAAAATTAAAAGAAGTGAAATATATATTATTGAAAGAAATGAAATTTGTAATAAAATTATTTCTATTTTAGATTTGGACCATAATGATTGTTTTTTTTTACATAATTTAGAAAATGATGAAAATAAAATAAATCAAATTATGGAATTAAAAAATGATATTAAAAAATATTTTGAAGTAAGTACATTATCATCTTTTAAACCGAATGTTGAATGCAAAAGACCCCATTTAAGTATTATAAAAAATATATTAAAAAAATGTGGGTATTCATTAAAAAAATATGGAACAATTAAAAGAGATAAAAATAATGTATTAATAAATACTATGAAATATAAATTAATTAATAATACTGTTAAATAATCGATTTAAAGAATACTTATTAATATAATATAAAAATGAATTATATTAATAAAATAAATTATAAAAAATTTGAAGAATATTGTTGTATTTTACATCAAAAAGAATATAATCAAATTACCTATCATTGGCTTAAAATACCTGATAAAATTTTAATTGATAGTGGATTAGTTTTAGATGAAACTGAAATACGTAAAAAAAGAATGAAAAATAAAAATAATGATGATAATATAAATATTATTCGAGAATATGGTCTAGATGGAATATCTATTGAAATGATAGATAATGAAATTATTTATCATGGATTACAAATGAAATTATGGGATGAAAATTCTATATTAGATTCAACCCATCTAGGGACTTTTTATGATATTTTTATAAATATTTTATCATCCCCTAAATCTAAAGGCTATCTTTATCACACTTGTAAATTAGGTAAAACAATGGAAAAAAATAATAAAAAGGGAAATCGAATTTTTCCAATATATCTTAAAAATCCATATTTACAAATTGAAAAAGAAGATAATAACTTAAAATTGAGATATTATCAAATTGATGCTATTGAAGAATTAAAGAAAGAATGGTTTGGAAATAAATTATTGATATTACCATGTGGTACAGGAAAAACAGCTGTATCTTCATATTATTGTAAAACACAAAATTTTTCAAATATCTTTATATTAAGCCCAACAATTATTTTAACAGAACAAAATATGAATAGATTTTCAGAAGTATTACCAGATTATAATAATTTAACAATTGATACATATGGATGTCGTGATATAAATATTATAAAAAAAAATATAAATAATAAATGTATTTTTTCATCAACATA
>JACCEB010774573.1_pt1 | contig 36823 bp, 31 predicted proteins | sample 7454761 | NCBI WGS metagenome assembly JACCEB01 (sample SAMN15323454, study PRJNA562643) | freshwater metagenome | isolation source: river surface water | place: USA:Blue River Watershed | collected 2017-08-18
ATGGCGTATGCATACCTCCCTCTTTTACCGATTTGAAAATATTGCTGTATACTTCTATTACACTTGTTCCCTTCACCCATAAACACATACTATATATTACAAACAAACATACACTCATCTTTATACTACATCTTTGTAGTGTTTAATTCACATATTACATTGCAATATTTTCATACATTATATATATTTTATTACACGGTTATACAATTGAGTCACGATTACAAATAAAGTTCCACCCCATAATACGTCTTGAATTGCTATTAATTTATTCCATTTCTCAAATAATGCATAATTTGTGCTATCATATACAGTATAAGTTGTCGCACCCAACAACCATACTTCCCACCACTTACGGTCTAATCCAAACATACCAATCATTATTACAATTGCCAAATAACAAAATACCGCTCCCATTATTTTGATTTTACTACCTTTACCTTGAATTACATTTATCATTTCCATAAATGGACCCGAAGTCAACCATAAATACACAAAATCTATTATCACCACTAATAATAGTAAAATCACCCACTTTTTCAATAAAAATTCCATATTTATATATTTAGTATTTATATTTATACACATGGAACAAAATACAACTCAACCAACAAATGATAATGAACCAAAAAATGTGAATGAACCAAAAAATGATAATGACGGAAATGAAAACTTAAAAGATAATCAAGTCGATGTCCAAATACAACCAGCGACACATGATAATATTGTAAATATACATATATGCTCTATAAACATAACCACCGGTTGTCTCATATTATAATGTATATCAGTCCAACAATCATATTATTTGACACATACATATGTGTCATAAAATTGAAATATTTTTTATAATAATAGTAATATGTAAAAACTCTCTCTTAAACAACTCTTTTAAACCTCTCTTAAAACTCTCTTAAAGCTCTCTCTTAAAAATAATGTTGAACAGAATTAACAACAAATTTCACAGTTCTAATCCATATGCGCATACTTGTTATGCCAAGGAAATGAAATGCATTGTGAATGACTGTTATTATTGTGTCATTTCAAAGTATTCCAACCATATACCACAATTGTGTAATGTATGCTCGGAAACATATGTAAATGGCATGCAACGCAATAAAACAATCTGTGCAAAATTCTTGCATAGCGGCAATGTATGTGAAACACAATTTTGTAATTGTCTTCCGCATACGATGTATAAACATTGTGTTGGTTGCACTAAGATTACAAATCGTATCATGCAAATTGATAAGATACAATCTGAACACTCATCTAAATATACTATGGAGCAACATATGGAAATGGACGCGGAATTAACACAATTAAGAGCTGCATTGCACACATATCGCCCGAAGAAATACATTACATTGTATGGTATTCGCCCCGGTATAACTGTCGACGATGAAAAGCTCAATGCTTATAACGGGCCATTTACATTTGAAGGATGTAGCCATAAATCTATTATTGGCTCACTTCTAATTGAGGTCGATATTGATTATAACCCAGCCAATCTGGCTGAGTTGTGTAAAACGAATGAAACTGCACGTAATTATTATAATTATATTTCTGCAGTTACTAAACCATTATAATAATAATTATATATATCAAATAAAAGAGTTATTCTTTTTTTTACGTATTCATTATTTTATTGTGTCAAACCATATTCTCATATAAATACAACATGAATATCATATTAGATTTAGACAATACACTTATTGAAGGTGTTGAAGTTCCTGCATTCATGAAAAACAAAGATGGAAACAATTATATAATTCGACCTCGACCAGGATTGCCAGTATTTCTTCAATATATATTTGACACATTTAATCATGTAAGTATTTGGACACATTCAACCACCAATTGGTATAATACATGCTACACACAAGTATTACAACATTGTATACCTCCCGGCAAATATTTTTTCACAATAATTACACGAGATAATGGAATTATACAAATGCGTCCCGATTTAATCAAAAGTCTAAATGAATTTTATAGGTTATTTCCAAACCATAACTCAAGCAACACGGTTATTATAGACGATAGCCCACATACCTATTCTCTAAATATAGACAATGCTATTCCTATAAAACCATTCATTGCATCTTATCCTGAAAATGACACAGAGTTATATAAACTGGTTCAATTTATGGAACAGGCTTTGAAATAAAAAATAATGTGTCAATTTATCCTTCACCAATAGATAATGATTATCTTTTATCGGTCTGATATATATTAGTTCTTGACAACAGACATACACTCCACCATGGCTTCTGCCGCCAGTTTCTCTTCAGCCGTATAATTACGGGACATTAGCACATTTACTGTGATTCCGTGAGTGGATGGCATAAAGTCGGCACGTTTGTGTAGTTTGAAATATCTTTCAATAATTAATGCGCGAATTTGATTTCGGCATTTAATTGACATGACATTGAAATTGTTGTTGGAAATAATATTGTATATTTCAATCATAATAGAATAATTACTGGAATCATTATTATTAGTTGGAATTGGACAAATTTTTTTCAGTTGAATTTGCAATGGAGTGTTGGAAATATCAATGTGTATATTTTTCCATTCATTTTCTGTTTTTGGAACTACAAGTAATCCCGAATTATTCGCAAAAACTCGTCTAAGTGTATGCGGTAACTTAGGAATATATGCAAGTTGAGAACAACCTACAATATTTAACATCTGTAAATTATCCGATAATTTCGGTAATTTTTTGATAGAAGTGCAACGGTTAATTTCAATGGAAATCAATGAATTTGGGAAATTAGGAAGTGTTGTCAATACTTTTGATTGACGGATTGCCAACGACGTTAATGTATTAGGTAAGTCCGTAATATGTGTCAATCCAGTTGCATAAATAGTAAGATGTGTGCAATTTGGGGGCAAATCGTATATATACTGCAGGTGCATATCAGCAATGATAGTAAGTTCAGTTACCCCTTTCCAATCGCTAATAAATGGTGTGAATGGTTGGTCCTTCACATTGAATTCAATGCTGGTAGGAGAAATGAAATGTGTTAAGATAGGCATTTTGCGAGAATTGTATTAAAGTATGTGTATAACAATAAGTTCAATAATATAAATATTTTAGGCAATCCAAATATAAAAATAAATATTTCAATTTTATTGTAAAATTTGTGTCGATAAATTAGATATAAATATATTGTGTGTAATTCAAAATACAATGGAATCCAAACACAAATATACGGTTGTTCAATGTTTGAATGAAATTGAAAGAACCAAATTACAAAATATATTTAGACTTCGCAATATTAACACACAATTTATGTCAAAACAAACAGATAAATTATTGGTATACTTCAAATCAAAAGAAGAACTATCCAGAATTCGAAACATACTGGCACACTACAGCTTCAATGGAGAAGACGCAGATAATATAACACATCTATCTCTCAGACAACGTGATATGCTTATTCGGACTCTGTAATATTTTTATGTTATACGTATATGTAGAACATAAAACACAATAAAAATAATAAAATAACATGACAGTAGAGGATTTATAGAACCGGATAGCTGGGCTGGCTTAAAATACCGCATTGACCGTATCCGTTGTTATAGTCCCCTCGACCCAATAGAATATATCCATTATCTCCCCAAGTCGTTGACCAACTATTTTTAACTTTATAGTAATCAACACCATTGATACTTCCATATCCAACGGCCAATACACCATGGTCAATATTTGTTCCGCAACTTCCGGTAAATACTCCAGATTTATAGAGTTGGAAATCTTTTTGGTCAGCTTCAATTGCAATAGAAACCGGTTGTTTTGCCAATGCTTCCATTAATGCGGTATCAGAACGAGGTGTAACATCTACATGTTTCTGAATATCACTTCCCGACACAATAGAACAACTTTTCATGCATTTCCCGGAAGACATGGTGTTTCCAGATACATAAGGATAGTCCGATTCAGTGCATAATCCGTCGTTTTTACTAATCCATTCAAACGCATTATCCATCAATCCACCATTACATCCACGGTCTTTTCCACCATCGATAAAATTATCGCAATCTACCAACTGTTGCTCAGAAAAACTCACTAAAGTTCCATATTTGATAGCATATGCGCCCTCCAATGCACCCGTAGTAGAAAAACTCCAACAACTACCACATTGTCCCTGGTCCTTCACTTGGGTAACTGCCCCCGCATTTACCCAGTCAACTGAGGTAGGTAAAGTAAGAATAGCATTGTTTGAAATACGAATATTGGGGGTAGATGCACAACGTGGAAACCAGCGGTTAATAAACTGGGAGAATTCTTCGGTATTTAATCCGGAAAATTGGTTATGACCGAGTTTGTAAGTTAAATTACGGTTATTAATTGTGTCAATATATTTGTGGTTTTCTACCCAATTCACAAATACATGTTCGCGGTGCATATCACTACCGAACTTAATGTTGAAATATCTTACCCAATCGTCAAACATATCGGGCATGGTTAATGCACAATATTGTTGAAAAATGCCAAATAATACAATAATGTTAATTAGTCTCATTTCTAATATTATAAATAGATATTATAAGTTTCTTTTTATATGTATTCAATAATACATTTGTATTATTTGGTTATCAAATATATAACTGATTATTTGGGACAGAGGGGGACTGAATAAGGATAGTGTGAAATGGGTTTTATAAAATTGAAATATTTTTATTCAATGTGTCATAATTATATAAAACCTTTCTGTAAAGTTAATTCTTTTACTCAACTCTCTCTCTCTCTCTCTAAAACTCTTTTACTAAACTTCTCTTTTGAAAAATGGACTGTTCTATTTGTGCTTCAACTTATAACAAAAGTAACTGCAAGCCAGTGAAATGTGAATTTTGCGAGTTTTGCGCATGTGTCACTTGTGTGAAAACATATCTGTTGTCAGAAATGACACCACACTGTATGAATACAGAATGTGGTAAAGAATGGACCCGCTATTTTATTCGACGTAATCTACCGGTTACGTTTGTTAAAAACGAGCTACGTAATCATGACAAGGATGTTCTGTTTGACCGCTCACGCGCGCGCTTACCTGAAACTCAAATTATAGTTGAGGACATTATACATATGAATGAACTTCAAACTCAAATCAAAGAATTACAAGAATTAATTAACGAGAGTCAGACACAGCATAGACGACTTAAACAAGAATATTACGACCTTAGATATTCGATTGACGAACGTAAAGCTGGCAGAACACCACCAGAACCAACAAGAACAGGCGGTGACTCAACCGGCACAACACGTGCAGCGTTTATCCGCGAATGTCCTTCAAATGACTGTCGCGGGTTTCTAAGCAGCCAATGGAAATGTGGCATATGTAATCTATATACATGTAACCAATGGCATGAAATCTAATGATCTTCGCGTGAAAGTGAACATGTTTGTGACCCAAATATATTGCTTTCGGTAAGTTCATTGAAATCTGACACACGGAAATGCCCGAGTTGTTCAGCCAATATATTTAAGATTGAAGGTTGCCATCAAATGTGGTGTACGAATTGTAATACTGCATTCTGTTGGTCTACTGGTAAAGTTCTTAACAATACCACAATACATAATCCCCATTATTTCGAATACTTACGTAAAAATAATGGAACAAATACACCCGACTATACGCAACATATGAATAATAATAATAATTGCGGTAATCAATATAATCGCACATATGACAATGTTATGCGTGTGTTTAATCATTGTAAAACTCTTCATAAATCATATCACAGAAAAAATTTTATTAGTAAAGACCTTCTACCTTATGTAAGCAATGCTAATATATCTGTAGAGTATTATGAGGTATTTAAGTTGATTAGCACCCAGTATGAAAATTTTGTAATATATGTCGAAAGAATGGTTCAACGTAATCGTGATTGTCGTTATCGTGTATTGGAAACATTAGATTACAGTGATACTGCATTGGAAGAATACCGCATTGATTATTTACTTAAAAAATATGATGAGCAACACTTCAAAGATTTGACAGTTCGTGGTTCATATCGTATACAATTTAAGTTTGAAATTTCACAAATTCTTGAAATGGCAATAAATGTTGAAGTCGACGTTCTTTATTCTGTTCTAAATACATTTCATACACATATGGTAAATAATACTACTTTACCATTCTTTGATATGTATACCGAACTCAATAATTTGGAAAAATATGTTATTAATCAAATAGAAGAAACGATGTATACTTATGGATACAAAAGTTGTTTTGTTAAATATACAAATTTATCCGATACATTTTGTCAAGAAGCAAATGAGAATAAGATTAAATATGAATCTCTAATCAGTAAACTAAATGATATCAAGAATGGAATTTCACCATCACGACCTGCGATACCTGCAACGAAAGAAGATACCAACACCAAAATGCCCAGAACTGCCGATATCCATTAATCTTTGTCAGACCAAAGCAATAGTTGGTATTGATAATTCACTATTTATACAGTATTATTACCGTATAAATATTTTGATTTATTCCTATTCCTAATGGAAGGTTATTTATTTTAGATATATACATAAAAATAAAAATAAAAATAAAAACAAAAATAAAAATAAAAACAAAAACACCCATAAAAATGTTACATCATCTTCCTCCTATATTTTAGTAGAGGTAGATATGCCATTTTTATATGTATTGTTATATACTATATATTACCTTCGTTGTCGGTAATCCAATTACCGTAAATGCTTTTTTTCCCGGTAACAATGTATTTGCTTAAACATTTATGTATGGTTTTTTCGAAATATTGTTTACTTACTACCATGGCGCCCCTATATGCAGTAGTATACCATAAATATATTTCATAAAATGAAATGGTTTCGGGTATAGTATCTCTTTCAATGTTTCTAAATGTTTCTAATGCGACACATACCCCCATTTCTTTATTCCATAAAGTGGAACTATACATTTGAACTCGTTTTGAATCGATACATATAGCGGAAGGAAAATAATATTGTATTAAATCCAACATCTTTTTCTCGCTTATGTGTCCATCTTTCATTGTTGTATTTGGATTACTTTTCCAGACCCATTGAGAAAACAATGCGCATAATTCATCTAATTCATATTCCGAACTCAAATCAGTATCATATGACATAGTGTCATTCCAAAATGTTAAAAATCTTTCAATTAAAGGTAAATATTTGCTACTGACACATTCAAATATATCCAAATCGGTATTATATCCAATTTTATTAGACAATATGTTAGTGAATTCAGATTTAAACATAATATTGGGCAATCCGTTTCCATCCAAATATAACTTCCACAAATATTGCATATTTTTCATGGAAATACAATTTAATTTATTTGTTGTTATAGTCTTGTTATCATCAATTATCAAATATTTATCACAAAAATCGGACACAATATCTTCGGTAGTTCTATGTTTTAAATAAAACACATTATCATACAACATATAGTCATTACTGTGGATAGATAAATATTTATCAGATGATTCATAACGGCGTGAACAATATACGGCGACACATAATACATCCAATTCCGAACAATTATTCATGTTTGTCCATTCAATTTCGCGGTCAGTATTTATTCCACTTACAATTCGGCATAAACGATATTCATGTTCATAATATTTGTATTTGAAAGATGAAATGGAATTTACACCGAAATAATGTTGTGAAAATTGAGATAATGATGTCAAGAAATTTTTGATTTTAGGAGAAATTAAATGTATTAATTGGTTTAAATTCTTTTTCAAAATATTGTCGCCTAATATTGTTAAAAAATATTTGGCTCGCTCTCGACTTGAAAATACACTTGGATACAATAAATCAATTACTCGTTGAATTGTAACAGACTCAGGGACACATTGAAATATAGGATTATCGCGAATTCTTTTAATCACATATTTCTTAGTGCTTAATTTCCATTCTGACAAATCATCGTCGTTATGTATTGATTTCCAAATTTCATGTAAAATAAAATCTTCGGGACACAATGAATATGTATTAAAATCATAACTAAAAAACATATTCGTTGTTGAACAATAAAAATACGTGTTTAATTCCAAAAAATCACGAATAAACTTCTGTTGTGTATCAGTCAATTTCTGTATTCTCTCTAAATTATAATCCCGGGATTTCTTCATATTAGACATAATTGTTGGCAATTGAATACATATATAATTACTCAATCTCGTTCGCATATACTCATCATTCTCATACGCTGAAAATAATTTACGGACTACTTCAATAGAATTATCCATTTTGCAAGATACTTTAACCTACATAATTAGCTTTATATTTGTTTCATATGTTTTCATTATATGAATGATATATGTGTCAACGCTCTGATAAAAAAATTGAAATAAATAATGCGGTATGGTTGTAATACAATAAATAAACCAACACTTGCTATTGATATCCATAAAACAATACCTGATATTTGAAAAAATGTTATTCAATAGACCTGTTGACCCCAATATATATTTTAATCATATGTCGGATAGTATCACCGAATTAAATTTATCAAAATACAATTTGATAAATATTCCTGATTTATCCAGATTTACTAAATTAAAAAAACTAAACTGTTCATTTAATTTATTGAAAAAATTGCCCGCATTACCTCCAACACTGGAGGTATTGTATTGCAATAATAACTATTTGGAACAATTACCTGAATTACCAGCTAATTTATCTATATTAGTTTGCTCAAACAATAAACTAAGTGAATTGCCAAAATTGGGTGTAAAATTATGCGAGCTTAACTGTAGCAATAATATGCTAAAGAAACTGCCCGCATTATCACCCGAATTGTATTCGATTAATTGTAGTGACAATCAAATAGAAGGATTATTATTTGAGAAATTCCCCAAAAAGATGATTTCTTTAAATTGTTCACACAATTATATAACGGAATTACCACAACTAAATGATTTACTAATTAATTTAGCGTGTGAATATAATAAATTGTCTACTCTTCCTACTGCATCTACGGCATCTAAGTTAGAACATATTTCATGTATCTTCAATCACATAACACGTATTAGCAAGATACCTCGAAATTTAAAGACATTAAATTGTTCATATAACAAGTTGCAAAGACTACCTAAATTACCTCAAAAATTGTCTGTTCTTCATTGTAAATGCAATGAAATCACTGAACTTCCACAATTACCTGATTATATTACGCAGTTTGATTGCTCACACAATCGCATTACTATTTTACCTACATTTAATGCAGGTGATTTAGTAATGTTAGATTGTTCAGACAATCAACTAACTGAGCTACCTAAGTTATCTGATATGAAATCATTAATTACATTGAACTGTAATCAAAATTTCATAACAGTTATTCCTAAACTTCCTCGCAAATTAGGTTCTCTTTATTGTGAAAACAATTTGTTGACGAATTATCCTGAGTTGGAGAATTTGAAGTTTATATATTGTTGTAATAACAATCTTCCTCCATTATTGAATGGTATAGTTGACCATGATGACAGAAAATTAATTATTAAGTTTCGTAAATGCAAATACAACATTATGTGTATGAAATATCGTTCACATTTTCGACGTATTCTATGGGAGAATATCCGTAGACCAAAGATTGAAAAATTGTATAGTCCGGATAAATTGTTTGTATTGCTAAATGAACACGAAGAGAACGAATTTGAATGGGAATAAAAATAATCAAATAATAATAATAATAATAATAATAATAGCTACATATTCAAATACATTTTTTATTTGCATATATGATGTATGATGTATATACTATGAAATGGACACATCAGATATTGCAAGTGTGTCATATCAAAAATATATAGAAATATATAGATACATACTATAACAACATCTCACTTACTCCACCTATCAAAAATATGGAGACTTCAGACATAAAAAATATGACACAAAATGATATCCATAATTTTATCACAAACAAACTCACCATCAATTTAGATAACAAAAATACACGCGGTGAAGTTTTCACACCCGACAATTTAATACTCGAAATATTAAATAAATTTCCTACATCAGTGTGGTCCAATCCCAAGTTAACATGGTTAGACCCCGCATGTGGAATGGGATTTTTTCCGGCGATGATATTTTTGAAGTTGGATATAGGATTGGCTAAATGGCAGCCGAATAAGAAACGCCGGCATCATCATATTTTGTCTAAAATGTTATTTATGGTAGAATTGGATAATACGAATGTGTCAGTATGTCGCAAGTTATTTGGTAACAAAGCAAATATTGTTTGTGCCAATTTCTTGACAGAAGAATCGAAGTGGTCGAATGAATTTATACCTAAACAATTTGATATCATTATTGGAAATCCTCCTTTCAATTCTCCTAAATCTGAGAGTTTAAAAGGAGGGAATGAATCTTTATGGCCATTATTTGTGTCAAAATCTTTGGATTTACTTGCACCATCCGGCTATTTATCGTTCATACATCCTCCTGGATGGCGTAAACCGGACCATCCACTTTTTCCTAAATTGACACATGAAAGACAAATGTTACATTTAGATATTCACGGAGAATCCGACGGAAAAAAAACATTTGGATTACAATTGAGGTATGATTGGTATATAGTTTGTAATCGTCGGACACATAAGTTGTCTACTGTTGTAGACCAACACCGACAAATACAGGAAATGGATTTGACACAATGGGAGTTTTTACCGAATCATAGTTATTCTTTCATTCATTCTATTTTAGCTAAATCAAACAAATCTGAACATCCACCATTAGAAGTAATCTATAGTCGGAATCAATATCGAACTGAGAGTGAATGGACACATGAAACTAAAACGGCTAAATATAAATATCCATTAATTCACTCAACACCCGATTCAGGAATCCGTTACTATTGGTCATCTACTAAAACACCAATTACTCGGTCCGCATATGTTCCCATGTTTGGTGTGTCTAAAGTTATTTTCGGAGATGGTCGACACATACGAAATGTAATAACAGATAATGACGGAAAATATGGAATGACACATCATTCTATTGGAATCAAAACTGAATCTAAAATAGAAAATGAGAGACTCAAATGTGCATTAGAAAGTGAAGAATTTGCGAATATATTAGATGCTATGTCATTTAGTCATTATCAAATTGATTGGCGAATTTTTCCTCTATTTCGTAAAGATTTCTACGATGTTTTACATATTCCAGTCAAACGTTCACAATGTAAGTTAAATAAGACTGCTAAACTTAAAGAGAGACGAAATAAAACCAGAAAAATAGAAACACATAATATAGAATGAAATACGATATTCAAAGTTATACATTTATATTTGGAATTTTACTTATATCGATTCTCATTGTGTCACTATGGATAAATGTAATGCCTAAATATAAATCAATCGATGGGTTTTTATCACGTAATGATGACACAAAAGATACATATTTTGAAGGTATTGATGCAGTATATTGGATTAATTTAGATAGGTCAACTGATAGACGTAAACGAATGGAAGAAATGTTAACTGACCCGGTTTTTCACACAATTAAAGATATTCAACGTGTAACTGCATCAGATGGAAAAGACTTATCTATGTATGAATTATTAGAAAATGCAATTGAAAAAGAAGAAAACGGAGGATTATATGGATGCACTACATCACATATACGATGTATTCAACATGTTGCCGAATCTGACCATGATATTGTATTAATCTTAGAAGATGATGCTACACTTGAATATAAACCATTTTGGCGTGAATCCATTAAAGATGCACTCAAAAATGCACCTGACGATTGGGAAATTATACAATTAGGTATTATTCCGGATTGTTCTAAATTTCCCTTAGAAACACGATTTAAAAGAAGTGTTGAACATGAAATATGGTCAACACTTGCTTATATTATTAATAAATCAGCAGCAGTTAAATATATGAATTCCAATTATAAAAATGGTAAATTTATCTTACCAGAAATACAAAAGGATGTTATTGAACATGCAGCAGACCATTATTTATTCAACACATTTATCACATACCATTATGCATATCCATATTTCACATATCCATTAGTCAATGATAGCGAAATAAACCAACAAGCTGCAAATAATCATATAAATCCTAAATTGTGTATTGACTACATTATGAAGGAAGGATAAAAAATAAATACATTACAAGTAAGTAACGTATTTATTTTTACATTTTTACAACATACACGATTTTTATTTTGTTTTTATTTTGTTTATGTTTGAGGTGATATATTTAAAACTACACTACACTATACTATACTACACATATGAAGATATATAAAATATTTATTCGGTAATTAGACGAGGCACAACATTGATAGTTTGTAATTCTTGTGAGAGGAGTTTGTATGAATAAGGTATTGCGACTCTGGCAAATTCGGTTTTGTTGTCGCATGTGTTGCATTTGTGGATAGTAAACTTTTCGGATTCACTAAACGCGGCAATCATGCCACACATTTTACATACATATGCACTGTATTTATCCGACACATCGAATAATCGGTCTTTGCAGAAATTCGACATTCCATGGGCAATCAATACATCACGTTCCATTTCACCCACACGAAAGCCGCCATCACGCGACCTTCCTTCAGCAGGTTGTCTGGTTAAATTAACCATGGGACCAATAGAACGACTATGTTGTTTATCATTCACCATGTGTTTTAATCGTTGATAAAACACTGGTCCAATAAACACACTCATTTCCATCTGTTCGCCAGTTAAACCGTTATACATTATCTCATTGCCGTAACTTTCAAATCCAACATTCTGCAATTTCTCGGCTATACATCGTATATCCAAATTACCAAAACTCGTGCCATCACCAAACATTCCCAATTGAACCAACACCTTTCCTAATAACGTCTCTTTCAATTGAGCTATCGTCATTCGCGATGGAATTGCATGCGGATTTATTATAATATCCGGACGCAATCCTCCAGCAGTATAAGGCATGTCACATTCAGGAATAATGTTACCGTTCGTTCCTTTCTGCCCATGGCGGGACGAATTGCCAATGATTAATGAAGAACTATGCGTTGATTCTCTCATGTAATAAACATGAGAAGTTGGCATTTCGATACAATACACTTTTCCTTTATAGTTGATTGTTCCTTCTGTATTAGATTCATTTTTCTTTTTATTAATCCATGGTTGGTTTTGTTCACGAATAATACTTACTTTATAATAAGTATGCTGTTGTGTAATTGATACTTCTTGCCCAGCACGGGACCCAAGTTTACGAACACCAACTCTGGCAATACCTGTAGGTTCTTCAGCAATTTTTATATTTCCAGACCAACCACAATGAACACAAAGTCTCGAAATATCATTTGCAAGTCGAATACTTATTGTTCCATAACGGCTAAATTCATCTTCACCTTTATATTTCATAGTATGTCCATCACCTTGTAATAATGATTCTAATAATATGATTGATTGACGTTTAGATAAATTCCATACTATTTCTGGAAGAAATTTATGTAATGCTCCATTTGAAAATGGTTCAAACCACTTAAATATTTCTGAATATTTGGCACCAGATATTCTAAAACTGTCACATGTATATGTTGGTGAAATATTAAGTTTTTCATATATACTTTTATTAAACTCAATTTTTCTTTCTTTCACTGCTGTAATATAGATTGCATTTGCTGCATGGTCACAACATCCATCGCTAATAAACATACCAATTAATTGTAACCAGGCATCCATATTATACTCAATACCGCCAATATTAATGGTTTCAATATCTGGATACACATTTTCAAGTGATTTTTGAAAACGGACCATTTTACCCATTACTTTTTTGGCTTCAATTAGTTCATATGGACCACCTTTATTATATGACCCACGTGTTTGAACATACAGCTTATGATTTTGTGTGCATGTTATTTCGACTTGCTTATTCTTAACAAAATACAGTGGCTCATCAGTTCCATCAATCGAATCGTGGTCATACTCAAATTTGGCACTTGGATGTTCATATAACATATTCCCGCTTGCATCTAATGTGCATACTTTATGTATTTCGGGGTTAATATCTTTAATTTCGAGCCATCCTTGGTCAGTCAATACTTGTTGTGTCGGTAAAGCACAAAACTTGTCACCCAACACTGGTTTGCGGAAAGTGCGAACACGAACTTTAGCAAAGTTGTATCCGTCTCCATTTCGGCCAGTATAATTCTTATCAATGTATGTTTCCTCTGTAGTTCTGAATGTCTTACTTTGGTCTTCATACTTGATAGTTTTAGTGGGGTCATTTCGGTTTTCCTTGATAGGAATGATTTTAGCAATAATAACATCGCGGTTTTCAACCAATTTGTTTTCAGGAATAAATCCATGTGAATTCAATTTGTCGTAATTACCATATTTAATTCCCTTGGTTTTAGCCTTGTTAGGATTACAACGGATAATTTCATCGCGAATAATGTTTTTGTCTTCATCCTTCTCAGTATGATATATCGTAGCGGAAAACAAACCGCGGTCAATAGACCCTTTATTTATCAACACACTATCTTCTTGATTATAACCAGTATGTGTCATAATAGCAACATGTATCTGACAACCAGACGGGATTTTATTAAGATGAATAAAATTCATCAAACGTGTGTCAACTAATGGACGACTTGGATAGGATAATACATACGCAGTTTTGTCCATACGTTGGTCAAAATTCGTCGCATATACACCAATCGCCTGTTTACCCATCGCAGTTTGATATGTATTTCGGGGTGCTTGGTTATGTTCAGGGAATGGAATACAAGATGCCAAAACACCAAATATGGTGCTGGGGTGTATTTCACAATGTGTATAATTTACATATGTCCCGGGTGTATGCACATAGCCGCGCTTACTTTTCATCGCAATCATGGCATAGTTTTGTTCTTCCGGGTCAATGTATTCAATCACAGAATCTGACAAACGTGCATTGGTCAATAAATCATTCCAAGTCAATTCCTCAGATGCAATTTTATCCACAATATCATTTGTCAAAATAGCGCGATTATTTTTAACACGCAAAACTGGACGAGCCAAACGGCCACCATCCGTGCAAACACGAATCTCCATCATTTTGTAATCGAATACTACAGAACTATAAATGTTAATTATACCACTATATTTCTTCTGTTTCAAATCCGCATACAACTCCCGAGGATTCTTTGCAACACCAACCCATGCACCATTTATAAACACCTTCACTTTATCGTGTAACTCCTTAGGAGAAACCGCATCGTCAACGCGAATAATATAAGGTTCCACATATTCCGGAAGGAATGACGAGTTGGTAGGAATAGTAATATGTGTCATATAACTGATATTTTTTACTACACCAATCGACTGGCCTTCTGGAGTTTCGGCGGGACAAAGAAATCCCCACGTAGAGTTGTGTAATTTACGCGGTTCAATCAGTTCACCGCTCTTTTCGAGAGGGGTATTGATTCGGCGTAAATGGCTTAAACTGGCAGTGTAAGTAAGACGATTTAGCACTTGTGCTACACCGACTTTACTGCTATTAGCTTGTTTGATACTAAAATCGCCAGTTGACAACGCACGATTAATGCCGTTTTCGATAGTGGTTGATTTCATAATCTTGTATATGTTGGTCATGTTGATTATGTTTTCATAATCTTCATTTGTTTTTTCCACTCGGTCAGCAGATGGTTGAATAGTTCCGGTTCCATCCGATACAGGTTTCCAAATGGAACGCCATGAGCCAGTATTAATAACACGCACAACTTGTTTTTTCACTTCTTTCACTAATTTGTTGAAATAGTTTCGAAACAAATTATTTAGCGAAGTTCCGGTCAATTCAATACGTTTATTAATATACGAATCTCTATCATCCGGTGGCAACCATCCAAGGCTAACCTGCAACAATTTGCGAGCCATAATACCCAACAAATAAATCTTCTGTGGCATAGTTCGACAATGAGGGAACAAATCATTGTTTAACACCTCGTTGGCAAACTCACGTTTTTTATTTGCACCACGTTCTTTATCCAAATTGATAGGCGTATATGCAACCGCGGATGTAATGTGTCTCATAGCATCCTCTTGTGTCATATATTTATTAGCATCAATAATTGACGCCTGTAAACATTGCAATAGTTCACTATTTTTATCATCATCCACATCCAATAATATGGTTTCACAAATCCGCTTATCACTGGTAATTCCCAACGCACGAAACAACACAAATAATTCAATCGGCTGTTTCACACGTGGAATATTCACATAGATAGGATGTCCAAATCCATTGTTTTTAGATGCAACCATCATATCCACTTGTTTAGGTGAAATACACTTGTAGTCCGGCACAGATTTAATCTCCGCATACCATGACCATTTCGTCGTATTCTTTCCATCAAAACAATAGATGCGGTTTTCCGCAGCACGCTCTTGTCCCAAAACGGTTTTTTCAGAACCTTTAATAATAAAGTATCCTCCACAATCCATGGGACATTCGCCGGTATAAACCGGGTCAATATGGCGATTTTGTGTGATAACACAGATGGAAGATTTCAACATAATGGGTAATTTACAGATATTGATTTTAGGCAATACTTTGTCAATTACACGGACTTGGTCGATAGTTCCTTGGTCGCGAATACGGTATTGAACATGAACATCCACTGTCACATTAGAAGCATACGTGAAATTACGCAATTTGGCTTCTTGGGGCAACATCAATTTAGTCGCACCGTTATTCTCGTGAATTTGTGGTGGATAAATCTTGAGATTTTCGAAGGACATTACCACTTCGAGATAATACAATCCGGTTTCTTCATCGATATCATTATCGGAATGAATCGATACCGGATTGAACATCTGAATCGTTTTATGGATTTGAGTGTTAATGAAATGGTCATATGACTCAATCTGATGACGAACCAGACGACGCAAATATTGCTGATTGAAATAGGATTCAATCAGTGTAAAGGGTGCTTCGTCAAAATCGCCTAAATGATTCAATACACCTTCACCTTCTTTATCAATACCATACTCGGCATTGATGTCTTCCATGGTTTTAGACAATTTAGCTTCAGTAATCAATTCCTCAATCAATTTCATGTGGTGCGGTTCGTCCGCTTTAGCCACGATTTTTTTTGGGAAGTTAATACTGGTTTTCATACCCGGAATAGATGAAACATTTACAATAGGTATTTTGTCAGTTGCAGCAGCCATGTTTGAAACAGGGGTTGTTTTGTCGGCGAGGGGGTTTAAGCGTTTTAGTTACTTGATGTTTAAATATTAATTATAGGTTTCATTTCATATTCTTTTTCTAAATCAATTTTTTCCAATTCATCCGTTTTATTTGTTGTGGTGTTTGTGTTCTCGTCCACTTTATTTTTGTGATAATATACGATATTATATAAAACCCCAATCATGAGTAACGAAAAAACTATAAATGTAGACCCATCTTTATTTACTCTATCTAAATCATCATCCCGTCGAAACAAAACAGAAAAGATACCTAAACTCAAATTTCGGACACATAATGCGAATAACCGCATTAATCAAACTCTCAAATCACAAGCTCTGAAATACATGCGCAACTTCCAACAAAAAAAATACGATGAACGGACACATCATATTGATTCCAATACCAATTCAACCACCAGCAATAATACTATCCCTAAAAATGTCATCGACTTTAATAATGACTTCAATGCATCCGTCGAATATCTCAATTCTGTGTCACAAAAATCGAAAATACAACCTACAACCAACAGCATGCCACGACCAAATCATACATTACGTGCGCCCCCTCCCATGACTCCAGCACCGCAGGTGTTTCCGGAGTATAAACCGGCGCCTATTGTGATACAACCGGCGTCGCCAGTGATGCCGGTAACTGGTTCACCACCGCCGCCTATGGCGGCGGTATTACCCCCCGTTATTGCGACACAACCTATTGTGTCTATGGAGTTGGATGAATCCCAAATTCAAGTAACTGAGCCCGATGATATATTTAGTGGTAGCACTCCATTATCTGACTTTATATCACCATCTCCGGGACCAGTTCTAACAAGTTCGACACAAGAACCAATGTATGGATGTTTAAAAAATGGTAAGTTGCCTACATATCGAACGTTAAATCGGACATTGCGTGCACAATTACCAGGGAATGTGTCAAATGCGCCGGCATTAGAATCAGATAAGCCCAGTTTTCGAGATTGGATGAAGACACATGTAGAATCGCAGAAGTTGAAAGATAAACGTATTTCCGAGGTGCGAAATGCGGTTGAAAATAAAAAAGATTTTCGAAAAATCAAACGACGTAAAACCATTCGTCGGACACATTATGTTGGAATGGGAGGTAATAAAGATAAGGTAGGTGTATTAATTCCGGGGAAAACCTTGCGAAATAATACAGCAATCAAATGCAATTCACTCAAACAAGCTCCGATTGAAGATGTTAAACGTAAACTTATGGGGGATGGACTCATCAAAATTTCTACAGCAGCACCAACCGATGTATTGCGAAAAATGTATGAAACAGTGTCTACACTTTGTGGTGAAATCAAAAATCATAATTCCGATAATTTAGTATATAATTATTTCAATGCTCCACATGGGGATAAAATATAAAATACGTTTTATACGTTATTTACTTATATGATACACGACTATAACACATATATAAATGCGAATAACGGATATTATAATTAAAACATTCTCTTCCGATTTCGATAAATTAGAACTTTGTGTCAAAAGTATATCCCAAAATCTATCTGGTTATCGAAACTTGGTTATCATATGTGATGCGACCGATATACTACCTGAACATATAACATCTATCTTGCCTATACAAATTCATTATGTGGACACAACAACTGTATTATCTGACACATATAATAAAACTACTATTGGATATGCGATGCAACAAATATTAAAATTAAGTTGGACACATTATACCGATGCTGATGTGGCATTTATGATAGATTCAGATTGTATATTCAAAAGTCCAGTCCATATGCGCGATTTCTTTTCAGATGGTGGTGAAAAATTAATATGGTTTTATCGACAATGGGAGAAAGCGGAATGGGCGATTCAGTGGAAACCGATAACTGAATATATATTAGGATATCCTCCGAAATATGAAACAATGGTGTGTCAAGGATTTATGTTTGACCGTAAGTTAACATTTGAATTTGCATATAACATTTATCATCGATTTACTAAATCACCTATTCAACCATTTTATATTGACACATATGCCATAAGAAATAATAGTTTATGGAAATGTGTTGAATTAAACCCCAAGTTATTAGAATTGAGTGAATACAATGCATTCGGTAATTATATTATCGACCACGATGTCGATAATGTATATGAAAAAGTAGAATTATATTCAGACAATCCGACACATAAACAATATGCACATTTCACAATTTATCAACATGTAACATAAAAAATAGGTGAATACCATGCTGTGAATACCATACACTGATATCACATATGATACAAATATTCTGTATTGAATGAAATGATGAATACGGTAATGTGTAGTTCATCTGTAAGGATTGAACACAATTTCGCGGAGAAATGCTAATAGAATCATGGACACATAGATGACATATAAATAATATAGGCTTTCGTGGTCGAAATATTTAGAGTATTCTTGTTTTGTTTGTCCACGATACCGAATAAGTATTTTAGGATTATCATATCCAGCTTCAAGGTCACAAAAGAATCCGTAATCATCTTGTGAGTTTGCTTGATGTGTGTTACATACTGACATCATAAAATCCATTAGAATAATTCGAATATTTAGTAAAAACTTTGTTTGTTTTTATGGTTTTTGTATTTGTATGAAACAAATACACAAACTTTCAATTCAATTTTTCAAAATAATCTATATCTATTAATCCAACGATTGTTTGTCAGACCAAATAATTACTCTTCACCAATAAAATACATAGTTTGACACACATAAAATTAGATAGATGAAATACTGGACACTTCATGTGACACATTTAGCGAATATTCATCAGTCGCATCCACCAATGCAGCCTTCAAATACTTCACAATAACCGGCGTCGTCTCCAATAATTCGTTTTCACCAACCACAGCAAACCATTCATATTTCGTCCGGTTCAATATTTCATCTTCAGGAATGTAGATAGCAATACATGCCGCAGACAAATCCAAATATGCTTCACCCATGAGTTGGTCGACACTAATAGGTCGCCCCCTGGATGTTTTGATGCCTACAATTTCGCCGCCAACAATATTCATGTCACTGCCGCGGATTCGGTCTAAACACCATTGTCCAATATCCCCTAAAAATTCATGTTCGGATGAGAAATGGGCAATGTTGTTAATATGTTTCAAATATTGGATGAGTTCGCCTACAACCGTGTTGTGTGCTTCGGCGCCAAAAATATAAGTGCTGGGAATAAAAGCAGAAGTATGTTTCATTTTGGCAAGATTCATTGTTCGGTTAACGGCTTCACAAACAAATGGTCGGCCACTCTCAATTCCAGCATAATACATATCTTTAAGGGATTTGCGACACACAATACTATTGGGTAAAATCATACCTCCATATCGGTGGACAAGTTCCACCATTCCAATTTGGCGATATCGGGATTTGAGCGGGTCAGCAATTTGTTCGAGTTTGATATCCCATTCGGGTAATAATTTGCTAAATGTTTTATCATCAATTAGACACACATGAAAATCTTTGCCGCAATGGTCGATAATACTTTTAATAGTGAGATGAATATAGGGTTGGTTGAGTTCCATGCTGGAGCGAGATTGAAAGCTTTTCCATTTGCGTGCATTGTATTCGAATTTGCTGTGAATCCAGATTTTGGGTTTATGTGCACCGAGTAAAGATGTGTCATTTAGTAAGTATTGTTTTATGGAATCATAATCATCGGTATTATCTATATGTTTTCCGTGATGGTGGTGATGGTGTTGATTAATGAATTTAGACCCAATATAAAAACTCGCAAGTAAAATAGTTGAAATTGCGATGGCATATGTAAATTCATTATTTGCCATGTTATGGATTAAAATATATCATAACATGGCAAATTATATGTAAGAAAAATAAACAAAATAATCAATATTATAATCGGATTCAATGTATTTAATTTTAGAGCTGAACATTACATTATTTACTTTACATATTTGTCTAACTATATTTGTAAATGAATTATATGTCATATCTCTCGTCACATAAAATTGTTTAGATGAATGGTAATATTCCAATATATCTTTTATGAATTTCTTACACCGTTCTTCATTATATATTAATTTTCTATATGCATTAATATCTACTAAATAGTATTTATCTGTTCGCAAACAGATTTCTTCAAGAAGCGATGTAAGAATATTCATAGGAACAGGACGACGAAAAATTTGTTTTGACATAAAAATAAATTCACAAAAAATAAATAGGTATTTAAATTATGCGTATATTTTTTGAAATTCAAATTCCACTATTATATCCAGATTATCCAGATTATCCATATTTGGTCATCTCTTGTTGACACGATATATTTTCCCCATTTTCGTTACAAAACACTTTCTGATAAACATTATTTGTAAACAATGCCAATTCTAAACAATCTTCATGTATCTTGTGGAAAACTGTAATATATTTACACATTATCGGAACAATCGCATACTTCTCATCCTCACTCAATAATTGTGTTGTTTTTATCACTGAAAAAAAGTATTCTAAAATATCAATGACTGAATAACCATAATCATTCAATTCATTTAATATATAAATACCCGTCTTGTAATCTCCCGCACGCATTACTCGCACATATTCATCGAATTGTTGAAATGAAATAGTTGAACATAACCGTGAACATATTTCATATGTTACTGGTTTTCCATAAATATAAATTTTTTCTAAATTATTAATTACATTGCGAATTGACATATTTGAACGTTCCAATAAATATGCGCGGGATTCGTCATCAATTACAATATATTCATTCTCAATTATACGATTCATTACTTTAATAATTGATTCCGCACTCGGAATCGCAATATTTACTATATGTAATCGCGATTGTAAACTCTCTATCACCTTTTGCATATTCGTGCAGGTTGACACAAAATGAATGTTGTGTCGGTATTTATCAATATAATTCCGAAATACTTGCTGGCTCTGCTCATTTATCATATCCAAATCATCAATCACTATACACTTCTTTTTCCCTCGTATAGAACAATGCGATTGACTAAATGTCTTCATCTCATTTCGGAAATAATTAATACCCTGTTCCTTTAAGTTATTAATAAACATAATATTTGTTTCGGGTATATTGTCATCGCGTTTGAGGCCGTAATAATCGCGCAAAATGGAATACACAATTGTTGTTTTGCCCGAACTGGGCGCTCCAATAAATAACATATTCAAATTATCTAATTCCATCATTGTTTTCACTACACTAACCAACTGTGGGTCAGTATGGAATTCATCGATGCTATACGGTTTATATTTGGTAATAAATGTTGTAGTAATCATTATATTGAGTTACTAATCAATATAATCCCTAAATGATTTTTTAGATATATTCATCTACTTTATTCGACCCTTCTATTTTATTCGATAATCGTGATGTTTTCCATAAAAACATCTCCTCCGCATTTTTGTCTTTTTTCCCCATTAATGTGTCATATTGTATTTTCATACAATCATATACTTCCTGAAATTTAGGCGTTTTGACACACTCAATTGCAAAATCCACATATGAATTCAACTCTTTTTCCCTGCCAAACTGCAAATACTTATCTCCACCATTATGTGTCATACACCATTCTAAAAAACTATTCACATTCAACATTATACACGGCCGCATCACATGATAAGACAATAAAAACACTCGCTCTTTATACTTCCCCGGCGCATGCAACAACTCCGCAAAATCCACCTTCTGATGTCCATGATTCAACATTTTGACACATTGAAATATCATAAATGCACGATGACGGTTTATTTCTCGCTCAATTATTGGCATGAATTTATTTATATTTTCACCGGACATTCGACCTACATGCGAATTATTTTTTCGGGTCGAGGTTCGAGAATTTAGGCGTTTATTTGTTTGAAATAGGGATATTTGGACTATTGTTGCGGCAATGGTTGCCCAAATATCGGTGTATGTTTCATACAATCGAATATTACTATGTGTCGGATTTACCCCGTGAAAGACATTAGATAGTAATTGTTTTGACACATCTTCATTTTGTTGTGTCAAATTACTGAAATCTAAACCGAATGAATGGAATGTCTCGTGAACAAATGCCTTAAACCAATCGTCTTGTCTATACACGTATATTTGGTTTCGAGGAATACATGTATGTGTAAATGCCGAAAATACATAATCCGGGTGCAATTCTATATTCGGGTGTGGCATCACCCTACGCTGTGGTGTCATAAAAATATATATGTCAATATGCTCCGAACATTTCGGGTCGGAAAATGGTATCACCGTCTTTAACCATATTGCAATATTTCGTAAATGTGCATATATATTGCTACATGAATCTCGGCCATATTGAGTGATATATACTGTAAATGTTTTGCCGTGGATGTTCATGTCGGTTTTTTGTGTCATAGTTTCTTTTTTATTGTTGCGTAGAGTAGCGCCGACTTCGCCAGTTATGTGTCGGAGGTTTTGGTCAGGAGGGAGTTTGATATTTTGTGTTGGATGAACAGATGATTCCCAAGCGTGATGTGATAAGAGTATTTGGTTGAGTAGATGTTTAATACAGGATTTTGACACATGAGATAGTTTTAAAGGAGGCAGGCATTTTACTAATGCATCCATTTTATATTATATAATAATATAATGATATAACGGCCAGTCTGGCAATTTTTTGTCACACTGATAAAGAATAAATAATAAAAATATGTATTCTATAGAATTTCAACCTCGCTATATTCTGTGGCTAATAATTCCTTTGTTTTTTTAGAAGTAGAACTTTTATACATACTAAATTTTCGTAAATATTTTTTGAGTGAAATGTCTTTTCTAACCAGTATTTCATTACTCATAGATGGGTCGATTAGAATTGTTTTTCTTACTTTATTTATATCTCTACGATATTTAGTAACTTTTTTATAAAAATCTTGTAAAATTTCGTCTAATTGTTCATGTGTCAAATCTCGACCATTATATTTTACACTACTTTTATCTATTCCTGCGTGCCATCCTATATTGAGATAGAATACACAATTTAAAAGTAAATCGGTGTCTAAATATAAATGTCCAACATCACCCGGAGTTTGAAGACGTAAATATATATATGGTGTTTCATCTCCGAACATTGCATAATTATGTGTTTTTTTGGAGGATTTCAAATATCCTTCACGAAGGATATTATCAACTTTCTCAGGTGTATGTCCAAAAATTGTGTGTAATAGATACATTCTTATATAATATACAATGTATTATGTATAATCTATCCTTTACACCTTTATCGGTCCAATATAAATTGCTCGGTCCAATATAAATTGCTGACTTTTCGGTATAGATTATAAAAAATAACTACTACATCAGGTGTAGTAGGTGGACAGACAAATGTTAAACATTGACAATTGATTTATATTATATCTCATCTTCAACATCACACAATTCTTCATCTTCTGAGTTATAATTGTTATGGTCTGAATATGTGACATTTAGTGCAACAATATTTGATTTAGTATTTTCATTTACTACGCCCAATACTTGTTTAGTTGCAGAAATCTTTGAATCGACAGCTTCAACTGCGGCAGCTTTTGCGGCGGCTTTTGCGGCTTCTTTTGCAATGCTTTTTAATTGTTTATCTTCTTTAATGCGTCGGTCTTTGTTAGCTTTGATAATTGATTTAGCGAATTTTGTTTTTTGAGCAAGTTTAGATTTTTCAGATTTAAAAGTATCTTTAATATCATTTGCTTCTTTACGAATTCCAGCTAAAATTTCTTTCAAAGCCTCTTTAATACGTGTTTGTTCTGCGACGAGCTTGTCAAGCATTGTCTTCGTGGCAGATTTACAAGAATCTGCTTTGTCAGCCAGTTGTTCTAAAGCTTCATTCATTTCTTCAGTAAGTTTAGCCAAAAGCTCAGCATTTTCTTCAATCATTTGGTTTGCCTCTTCTAATTCAATAGAATTAACAGATTCTTCAGTGATTTCCGTAACAACGGAGGTTTCAGCCTCAATAGCTTCTTCAGTTTGCATGGTTTCTGTCTCGCAGAGTGAACGGTTTACGTCGCGTTTTAAAGTAGGTTTGTTTTGGTTTAATAATTTTTATATGGTATTTGACACATACATAAAAAATATTTCAATTTTTTAATGGGTATCGGTCCGGCACATAAAAATCAAAGTGACATATCTTTCATAAGAGAAGAGAGTGTGACACATTGTTTAGGTGGTCGTTTAACCATTTGTTGCACCATATCATAAATATCAGTATATTCCGTATGATAATCGAACAAATTAATAGTAAATTCAGCAAATGATATCACAAAATATTCACCGATTTGTTCGATTTTCTTAAATTCTTGTTTGGTAATATCACATACTCTATCATAAGATATACGCATATCTTCGGTATAATATTGTTTATCCACACAATTAATACTATGAACGCCCAAACGAATATATTGTCTGGATGTAATCACAGGAATATTTCGCATTGTGTCAACCAACTCAATTGAATATCCCATTGTTTCAAACTCATTAAATGTATCATCATTCGGTTCAAACAAATACACCAAACTACACATAGTAGGATTCCATAAAATCGGTGGATTCAATCCATTATCATTGAAATAATCCAATAGAATAACACGTGGTAATAATACACTCGACATATGTAGGTTGTTTAATATACGCAGACAAATAGTAAAAGTAATTATATGCTTCGGCGGTTTTGTCTGAAAAATATTTCAATTTTTTATTTGTATATGTTAGAACTGTGTGTCCATTATAATATTTGTGTGTCAAATATAATGAACGACCCCGTAGCTACATCATTTAATTGGGCATTTGACCGACAATCACATATAATAATCCCATCATTAATCTTTGAAGAAAACCAACCATTTACAATTGAATGGTTCCAATATCGAACAGATGTAAATAACTATATGCGTATTTTCCAATGTGGATTTTCAGAACAAACAACTTTTGCATTTATTACTGACATAAACGGCACACACTTAATACTTCCCGATGGTTCCATCAATACATTTTTGGATATACCTGACACATATTTAATATGGACACATATTGCAATTGTTCGTGATGAATACGGACTAATTAATCTATATTACAATGGTGTTCCAAATATTGTATCTCCATATTATCCCGACAAGATTGAATTAACCAATCTATATATTGGAAATACAGAACAGCTGAACGACTACACTGCATTCGAAGGTGATATGTTATATTTCGTCATATATAATGGTGCTAAATACACGGAAGCATTCAATACACCAACTGTATATCCGCGTGTGAAACGGGAGCCGACGATATTGTTTTTATCTACATTCGGCAATTTTGGGCCATTAAGCGAAAGTGTAATAATGAATGGCATTAATACAGGTTTTATTTATCCCAATGGTTTTGACATAACATCACCATATTATATTCTTCCAGTAATTCCCCCACCGGAAAAACCGAATTATAAACTCCCTAAACAACTGTATTCAAATAATGCATTAGTATATTATAAACGAGGTAGTCTCTCCGTCGGGGCAGATACTGTGCGAAATTATCGACACAAAGCTAAACATACATAACCATTGATGTTAGTATATATCATGAATGTAGACATATAGAATAAAATAATCATTATTTGGTGGTAGACATATGTATTTGTTTCCGGATTCGCATAAGTGCCAGGTCGGGTTCACCTGGTTTGCCATTTTCATTTTTGTGGACTAACATAGCATTATCAGTCTTTAGCAATACATCTCGGAAATCTAAATTGTCCATGAATTTAGATTTTAATGCAAGTGCGCGTTCATCTTCATCTCTCCCAAGTGCATAATCGGTATCTACACGTAATCCTGGGCGTAAACCTTTGTGTGATTTCGTGGCGAGTTTGATATCTTTAGATAAATCACTATTTGAATCTAATGAGAATTGTAAATATACATCAGGAAATCCTTTTTTATATTTAGCACCTTGCATATAGTGTTCAACAGATAACCATTTATGCCCATCAATTGTAATTGCACCATCACACCACATATCATCTAATATTCTTCGCCAGTTTGCAATTTTAGATAATGACACAAAGTCTACTATTTTTTTAGTAGGGATTCGTTCGCCATCCCCCTTTCCCGGTTTAGGATATTTAGCTGAACGATTATAAAAATAAAATACAACACTGGGGTCATATAAATCGCCTACTCCGTCTCCGTCAGCATAATCATCAGGTCTGCCAATATCAGCATTTAATCCCATGCGAGTTTTCAAATTCCGGAAATCTTGTATGAGATAGAATACACCGGCATTATGTTCAAGACATTTATTTAGCACCATCATTTTTACATCATACGGGATTTCAGAGAATCGGAGAATACGTTTTTGTTTATATGTAATTAATTGATAATGCGAACCATTATATGAAGTCATTATGTAATATTCTGGGGAAAATACACCGCGTTCTTGTGTCAAACGGTTAATTTCGCCACAATTTAATACACCGTGCATATCATCCGTATTATATGCTTCTTCCGAAAAAATAATGAGTTTCATATTTAAAATTCGTTCCAATGTAGATATAGCCCATGTGTCAGCCCAATAGTCTGATGTTCGGATATATTCGCGCATTTCATCTAATGTAGTAATATTACCCATACGTCCGGTATAATCCCGTTGCATACGTGCAGTTTCTTCGCGTTCATGTTTGAGCGATTTGTATGTGTCATTCATTTTGGAGGAATGTGTCAAAATATTACGTAATTCTTCCGGATTTTCGCGAGATTCTTTGGCCCGAGTTTTCATTTTACCAACATCCTTTTTGATTTTATCAATTTCAAATGTTTTTTCTTTAATTCTGGCATCAAATTCCAAATACAATTTACGTAGTTCTTGGAAGGTCTCATCATCAATTTCCGCCGCCAATAATTCCCGCAACTTGTCTACCGTCGTCATACGGCCTATCTGCGCGTAGGCATCACGAATCACTGCAAATAAACAATCTCCCCCACCTTCATTTTCAACGATTGAATAGTTCAAATTCCGCATTCGTTTTTCTATCCACGTATTCCGCGAAGATTCTTTGTATTCATTCTTTCGTATATCCATCGCGATTTTCTCATTTTCCTCCGGCAACATATCCGGCGGCACAATCGACTTATTTATCACAAATAATTCCGTGCCCGTGTTGGTAGTCGATTTTGACACATTGCCAGATGATGCCGGCAGTTTGATATTAAATTCGTCGTCGAACTCGTCAGATTCTTCCGGCTCAATATTATGTGCAATAGTTGGATTGGGTCGCTCATTCGATGCAATAGATAAGTATAATTCTGGGTCGGAATGTAGGTCAGTTAAATCTTGGTCACTGGTATATTTGGAGAATAGTAGGGGGTCGGGGAGATTTTCTATATCAACATCACCGTTGTTATATAGTTGAATGAGTTTAGGAGTGGGTAATTCAAATAGTCCGATTTTGGCAACAATTTCATTGCGCGATAGGACATAGATAGGTAAATATACGACATTTTGAGTGGAATATGTGTATTTCGGTTTTCCTAATACAACAGCTTGGGTTTTTCCTAAAATATCCAGTTCATAAATATCGGATGAATGGCCGACATCTTCGGGGTCAATATCTGGTTTTTCAGAATAAACAATACGTGGATTAATAATCGATGCAACCATATTTCTTTTGTTGTTTTGTGTAAAATATATACTTTATGTCTATTTATGTCTATCTATCATATTTTTTTATTACATATCAAAAATACATAATAAAATTCACATGTATCAAATCACATCATCATGAGAATTACATACTATATCACAAATTAACCCCGTCGCTTTATCCCGAATAATCGAATACGACGAATCAATTGTGCAATATCCATCTGGCGCCAATTTAAAAAGCACATCAAATATTTTATGTGTTCCAAAGAATGGATGTGTGGCTACTGGGTCATTTTGAATTCCATGTCCAAGTGTAATGACTTCGATGTCATTAATACGTATAGACACATCCGCGGAATCAATAGCAATGGAATATATGTATTCTCCATCAGTTATATTTGTTGCAATAAACTCCGGAATTTGCGAAGGAAATTGCCATTTACCTTTCCATAAAATAGGATGATATCCAGTAAGAGTAAGACCATTATATGTCCATAATTGAAAACTCGGGTCATCTGCCACAATTTTTTGTCGTAATATACACCATACTCGGGCAATATTCATATTCCCAGTGATTACTTGGTCGCCAATTTCAAGTTCACTCACATATTTAGATTCTCCATATGGAAGTTGAACAATTCCCGACGACGCTATACATGTAGGTAAATAATTACTATAACCAATATATTTTATATTATGTAGCGTGCGTTGTATAGATGGAATATAAATGCTATCGCCGACGTTGACTTCATAAGCACATACTTCGGATTTTTTATTTTTATTTTGAATAAATACTATTTCATTGGTACAAATAGATATTACAGTAGAATATTTATCTATTTCCGAGAATAATACATACTTATAATTTGACATTTTATATACTCTATATATGTTTATTGTTATCCAGTTTCCATTTTGTTTTCTATAATTGTGATATTACTAATATAAAGACTATTTTTATTCAGCCGACTATCTCCCCGAAAGAGTAGTTGGTATTGGCAATTTGAGGGGGGAGGGGGTAAAAATAAGAAATCGGATGATTATTTGGACACATGTTCTTTGCACCATGTTGTGTCTTTAATACGTCTATAACCATTGGGGCATCGTTTTCCGATTGGATGTTTTTTCCGAGTATTTGACACATGTGTCAAATTATTTATTTGTCGTATAGTTGTATTTGTGGATATGGTTTTGGTAGAAGGGTTAATTTTATCATATCCAAAATAAGTAAAATCAGATGAATATATTTCATTAATAAGTCTAATATTTTTATGTGTCAAATCTTTGTCTGAGAATAGTTTATCCGATGAGCTTTCATTTTGTCTATGTATTTTACTAATATCAATGGGTATACCATAATTATGCATTAATGTGTTGAATTCATTTGTCATATTTTCCATATGAATAATTCGCGTATTTGGTATAATAATCTTATTCTTTTTATCCAAAATATATAAATATTGTGGTGTCCAATGACCATTCATAACTATATTTTTATCCATAAGTTTACGTTTTACTTGCATTAATTTCGCATAAATCCAATCATTAAATTCATCTACAGTTTTCGCCTTATTTTTAGGACCACTAAATTTATAATAATATTCGCTTATTACGCGAGTATATGGATTACGAACTGCTGCAAATAAATCATATTTTTCGACAATTTCATTTAACATTTTTGTGTCAAAAAACTGAGGTGGAATATGCCAAAATGCAGAAAACTCGGCATCAATATGTTGAGTTGCTATTTGTATATCTGTGTCATATTTCCCCCAATTTAAATGGTATTTTTCGCCGGATTCTTCAATAGTAGACCCACCTGTCTTAGTAATATGAATATATTTTAATGGTCGATGGTTTTGTTCGAGTGTAGGAATATGTGTTATACTGATTGGATTATTATAAATATATACAGATGCATCACGTATTTTATGCATAAGATAATTTGGTGTGTCAAAATTAGAAATGGACACATTGAGTTTATGTGATTTTGTTTCAAGTGTGTTCGACAAAATATTAGATGTTAACAGGTATGTTTCTTCAATAAAAAATACGGTAGAATATATTTGGAAATCTTTAAACATTTTAGTGAAGATGAGTATATTTTTTTTCACTGTTGACCAATGTAAAAAATACATTTTGACACATAATTGGATTAATTCCGAATGAACATATTTATATTCAATTAATGACAATATAATTATATCAATACCTTCAAAATCTTTGGTTTTTAATGTAGTTAATAATCGAGATTGATTTGTTTTGGTTCCTACAAATAATACTATAACACGATTCGATGGAAAATATGTAGTTGTGTCAAATGTAGGCGAAGTCTTCCGTATAAATAAAGAGTCTGACATATTTAATACATCTGTATATGACAACTTATTGAATAATGTTGGATGTTGTGTATCATTTACCCATTCTGTATATATAAATTTCGAATTAACATAACGATAATTTGGCACATAATGCTTCAATAATGATAAAAAAAACACTTCATCTGGTGCAGCATTAATTTTAGAAGAATTGAATTTAGGCTTAAATAACAAAGTATTAAATATTAAATAATGTTTCAAAATAATTGACACATCTTCACGTGTAAGACACCACCATTGCGATGTTTTATATAGGGTAATATTATCGGTTGTTGTGTCATCTTTTGATATCATAGTATTTGGTGATTGGTTTGTGACAGAATTATCCAAAGTTTCGACATATGTAAATACTGATTTCTCATTTAGTAAATTTAGGTAAATGAGGAGTTGTTCTATACTATATAATGGGCATGTATCTTGTGACAATAGAATGAAATACTTGTTATTTTTATTAGCGAATGCAGTTTTTAATAATATAACAGTTGCTTGAACAATGGATATTTTACTCCATTCTGTTTCAATAATATTATCAATAATAAATTGCTTATTTTTAGGTATGATTTTGTCGGTCTCTTTAGGATGAATATATACATTACATTGTTCAAAATACTTATCATATTTGTTTTGAAAATAGATATTATTATAGGTCAAAAACATAAGTGCTACATATTTCGTTGAAATATTGGACACATATGAATCAACAATCGTTTTATATGTGTCAAATACTTGGGTTTTAAAATGCATAACTGGTTTTGTTTTCTCACGTAACTCCGTCAAATTCTTCCAGTTATCCTTCACTATTCTCAAATGATTATATCGGGTATTGTCAAATCTTACCGCCTTTATATCGTTCAAATTTATATTATAATCGTGAATATGTTTGAGTAATGAATGTGAAAAGTTATATTTTATGGGTAAGTTATAGAATCCGGAGGTTGATTCTGTTTTAATAAATAGTAAATCACGCGGAGTAGTTGTGTCGGTATTAAAGAATTCTCTATGTAAATATGCAGCACATTTTTTAAATTTGTTAATATTTGGCGATAATAATATGATACCACTATTTGTGTCAACTGAGGAAGATATTTTATGATTACTATTTATTTTTGAAGTGGATGTAATAGATAGAATAGATGGTGTATTGAGATTGAATATATCATTAAAATTCTCATTCATGATTATTATATCTGGTTCAATGACACATATTTTTGCATAATCGGTGAGAGAATATGCATGTATATAGTTGCATGTTCTGAATGCGGAATAATTGTCATATTTTTTATTCTGTCTAAATTGTGTATTTGGGTCAACTATATCTACATAACTAATCGCTTTCGTTACTAATGGTGTTATTATATTGATGGTGTCGGTAGTTGTATCATTTGATGAATAAAGATATAGAATATCATAAGTAGTAATTTTTTTAAGATATAATAAAAAATATAGTTCAAGTTCAATATGATGAATAGAATTTCCAAAATGAAATAACGCATACGCATATTTCGGAGATTCTTGTGTCGGCATTATTTGTAACAGAATCAGATTATATATTCATATGTGGTATTTATATTATAGAAATCTATAACATAAATTATTATTACATATCCTTATTGTTTATCGAAATATCCGGCAATTGTATCAGCGAACCAATATAGATGATGTGTAAATAATTAAAATTGTGCAGAAAAATCAAATACGTTTTCATGAACTGTTTTATTAGCTAATGCATATTCCGAATTGGTGCGTTCAAAGAAATTTACTTTGGTTTCTACACTAATCAATTCCATGAAATCAAATGGGTTAGCAGTCTTGTAAATTTTATCATAACCTAACTGTAAAGATAATCTATCAGCTACAAATTCAATATATTGAGACATTAATGTCGAATTCATACCAATTAATCGACAGGGCAACGATTCCAATATAAATTCCTTTTCTATTTCTACTGCCTCTTGGATAATTTCCATTACTCGCTTTTTAGACAACTTCTTTACTAAGCGTGAATATAATAAAATTGCAAATTCCGTATGCAATGCCTCATCTCGCGATATAAACTCATTCGATAATGTCAACCCCGGCATTAAACCACGCTTCTTTATCCAATAAATACTACAAAATGCGCCACTAAAGAAAATACCCTCTACACACGCAAAGGCAACTAATCGAGACGCAAATGAACTACGATTATCTCCAATCCACTTTCGCGCCCAATTGGCTTTTTTAGCAATACATGGGTAATTTTGTATAGCTTGGAATAGCCGGGTTTTTTCGTCTTTGTGTTGAATATATGTCTCAATTAGCAAACTATACATTTCACTATGGATATTTTCCATAGCAATTTGGAATCCATAGAAAGCACGGGCTTCGGAAAGTTGAACATCATTCATGAAACGCATAGCGAGATTTTCCATAACAATTCCATCAGAAGCTGCAAAAAATGCTAAAATCATAGATATAAACCTCTGTTCCTCTTCAGTCAACTTTGCCCAATCGCCCAAGTCACGTGACAAATCGATTTCTTCGGCCCGCCAGAATGAGTCGACTTGTTTTTTATACATTGTCCAAATTGCATTGTCGCGAATTGGAAACATTACATAGCGTGATTCGTCTTCTTTTAATAATGGTTCTTCAGGTAATTGGGCATGATGAGTAGAAACAGGTAACATATCAAATTTAAAGGAGAGTGATATACTTTTTCTAAATATTTTAGAATATTGAATAATCTATTTTTTATGTTCTTTTCTTCTTATTTTTTTCTTATACCTTGTCATTTATCAGTTCCACGATAAAATCAATTGTTCTATATTGGTCCAGCAATAATATCACATGACTGACCATTATAGTTTATGTGTCAAAAAAACATGTGAATATATTATAATGCCATCGAAGTATTCCGCCCGATTTGTCACAATTGCAGTAGTATTATTATGTATTATAGTCGCCTGCATTTGGTTTTCTTATCGGCAAAATCGACAGTTGACACATGTGTCCGAATCATTTGACACAAATACTGGAATGGAAGGAGTTGACCAAATATATTGGATAAATTTAGATGATTCTACTAAACGTAGAAAAACTATGGAAGACATGCTATCTGACCCAGTTTTTACTAATGTAGATGTAATACGTGTGTCCGCAGTAAACGGAAAAGAACCAAACGCATTAGAAATATTAAATAAACAATATGGAAATATAGACACAACCGGACGTTACTATAGCCCAACTGAATACGGATGCACTCTATCACATCTCAATTGTATTGACGCGTTTTTAAAATCGGGAAAAGAAACAGCTATTATTATGGAGGACGATATGACATTGGAATATAAAGATAAATGGCAAACTAATATAAAGGATGTGATAGATAATGCACCGGAAGATTGGCAGATTATTATGTTATGTTATATTATTCCGGAACATATGCGCTATGCGCCACCCGATGATTATACAAAATATGCCAGGAATATATGGTCAACTGGTGCATATTTAATAAATAAATCAGGTGCAAAATCTATTATGGGACATTCAACTGACCCAACCGGAAAAATCACGTTAAATCCTGGGTCGGAACATTATGCGGATAGATATATATTTAATTTGGCAAATACGTATATTTATAGATATCCATTTTTCATATATTCATATAATGAACAATCTGATATTCACCAAGAACATGTAAAGGTTCATGACCGTTCGCGTATAATAATTGAATCCGATGTTTGGAAATAAAATACTTCGATAGTTTATATTTGTATTATTTAAACTATGGTAAATAAACTGATAGAATCACGAATATGGAATAAAATATTATTTATATTTGTGATTTTAGGTATATTTTTATTAATAGGAAGTATACAGTTTACATCATCATATAATTATTATGAATTATTTGACACACGAAATAAATACACAATGACACAAAATAAAATCATTTATTTATGTAATAAAACTATCGATGAAAATATGAAAAACATACAAAATAAATTGACACAAATGAATCCTGAATATACTACAGAAGCATACGATAATAAAATGTGCGAAAAATATTTGGATAAAACATATGGTAAAAAATACGTCGATATGTTCCACTTTTTAAAAGATGGACCTATAAAAGCCGACTTTTGGAGATTATGTATTCTATATGAACGTGGAGGTATATATTCAGATATTGACAATAATTTTAAAATACCATTTTCTCAATTTATTGACCCATCCGCTGAATTAGTAACATGTAGTTCCTATTGGGACAAATATTTGTTTAATCCAAATTTTATTGTAGTAACAAAGCCGAAACATCCCGTATTAAAACGATGCATTGATTGGTATTTTGCCAAATTAGAGAAGGGTGAAGAATATGACTATTGGAAATGGAGTATTATGGATGCTTTTTCCAAATCACTAAATATACCAAATTACAAAAAAGAAGATGGAATATATAAAACTAAAAATGACGGAATCATTCAAATTATTAAAGAAATCCAGGGAGATAAAAAAGAAAATGACTATAACACGTATAAAGGTGTTAGAGTATTTAATAATCGAGTAGATAATTGGGACCACATTAACCACAAATTCATCGATTAGACATTCTGTTTAGATAAATACATTAGGACGATTACATCTTCCAATGCTTACCACAATCCAAACAAGTAATAAACACAGTTGCCGGTTCATCCGCACTACGCGTCTGTAGCTCATAATATGTGCAACGTTTCGATTTACATTTACGACAAGTAAACATATCAGTTGACGCCGCCACATTAGAATGCAACTTAGATTCCTCACGTTTAATCTTACGGTCAATTTGTTCTTTCCATCTGTCATGGTTAATTTCTTGGTGAGTCATGAAAGCGACTTGTTCTGGTCCCAATTCACCTGACCGGATTTGTTGGCAAAAATTTTCGTTTTTAAGATTCATATAGATACTTCTTAATCTGTCGCAATAAATATGGACAAATTCTTGATTTTCCCATTTTTTGACAATACTATGAAAAGTAGCTTCGCGAATTGTATAATTAAGAACACCTTTTTCAATATTAATTGCGATTTTGTCGTTATCTCCACCAATAACGGTATGAAGACGCGCACAGATTTTTTCTCTAAATTCAGTAGGGTTTCTCACTTGCATGTTGGAATAAATAACAATATACAAATGGTTATGGTTATTTATTTATATTTATTGTTTTAGTAATACATATACTACATATTCTATTCAATTTTTCATCATATATATGCCTCCTCTTCCAATTCATCTGTGCAATTCAAAAACACAGATTGGGTATATTCCGATACAGCAACCGGCGCCACATGTTGCTGCGCGGATGCGCGTTTTCTCTTGGTAACTGGAATTGGCGGATTATTAGAAATGGTCGTGGATTTGGTATTGACATCTTCTTCATCACTAACAATAAAACCATCTTTGACATATCCTTCTTTAGTTAGTTTGGAGAGTGGAATTGATGTGTCATCATTATCGGATTCTTCATCATTACTATCTTCAATATTTTCAAAACCTCCATATAAAGTTTCGTATATTTGTTCAAATTCCTGGACAGATAATTCTTGAACAATACCAGTTGTATTTGAAATTTTTATCATAGCACAA
>JACCEB011369487.1_pt1 | contig 36813 bp, 35 predicted proteins | sample 7454761 | NCBI WGS metagenome assembly JACCEB01 (sample SAMN15323454, study PRJNA562643) | freshwater metagenome | isolation source: river surface water | place: USA:Blue River Watershed | collected 2017-08-18
CCTGTCCGACCGTCAAGCGAGATTCGTGCCGCTGAAAAAAACGCTCGATGAAGAGGTCGTTTTCGAGCAGGCCGCGCCGGCAACGCCAGCGCAATTTGCTCAGGGCGCGCTCCCCCAAGGGCTGATTGGCATCGAGTCCTTCGAGAAGCGGGTCGCCCAAGTCTCCCATTTTGGTGTGTCGTTGACGTGTCGTGCGCTGTGCTGGTGCATCAGACGGCGCGACGCACCATCAGTTCCTTGATCTTGCCAATCGCCTTGGTCGGGTTGAGACCCTTGGGGCAGACATCGACGCAGTTCATGATGGTGTGGCAGCGGAAGAGTCGGTAAGGGTCTTCCAGGTTGTCCAGGCGCTCGCCGGTGGCCTGATCGCGGCTGTCGGCAATGAATCGATAGGCCTGCAGCAGGCCGGCAGGACCGACGAATTTGTCGGGGTTCCACCAAAACGAGGGGCAGCTGGTCGAGCAGCTGGCGCACAAGATGCATTCGTACAGGCCGTTGAGTTCTTCACGCTCTTCGGGGGACTGCAAGCGCTCTTTTTCGGGCGGCAAAGTGTCGTTGACCAAATAGGGCTTGATCGAGTGGTATTGCTTGAAGAACTGGGTCATGTCGACGATCAGGTCGCGGATGACCGGCAGTCCGGGCAGGGGCTTCAAGACGATGGTGTCGGGCAGGCTGCGCATGTTGGTCAGGCAAGCCAGGCCGTTTTTGCCGTTGATGTTCATGGCGTCCGAGCCACAGACGCCTTCGCGGCACGAGCGACGGAACGACAGCGTCGGATCCTGAGCCTTGAGTTTGATCAGGGCGTCGAGCAACATGCGCTCGTGGCCATCGAGTTCGATGGTGACCGTTTGCATGTAAGGCTTGGCGTCCTTTTCGGGGTCGTAGCGATAAATCTTGAAAGTGCGTTGCATGGTCTAACTCCGGCTCAGAATGTGCGGACCTTGAGCTCGACGCTCTCGACGGTCAGGGGTTTGAGGTTGACGGGTTTGTAGGTCAGGCTGTTGTCCGCGCTGTGCCACAAGGTGTGCTTGAGCCAGTCGCGGTCGTTGCGTCCGTTCGGGTTTTCGGGGGTGTCGCCGTAGTCATCGACGGTGTGGGCACCACGGCTTTCCCTGCGCGCGGCAGCGGATTCCATGGTGGCCTGGGCGCACTCGATCAGGTTTTCGACTTCGAGCGCCTCGATGCGGGCGGTGTTGAAGACCTTGGAGTTGTCCTTCAGACCGATGGATTTGACGCGCTCGCGAATCTCGGCGATTTTGGCCACGCCCTCGTCCATGCTGGCCTGGGTGCGGAACACACCGGCGTGGCGTTGCATGGTGGCACGGATGTCGTGGGCGACATCCTGGGCGTACTCACCGTTTTTGGCCGACTCCAGACGCGCCAGACGCGCCAGGGTGCGGTCGGCGGCGTCGGCCGGGATGGGCTTGTGGTTTTTGGTCTTGAGGTTGTAGTCGACGATGTGGTTGCCGGCCGCGCGGCCAAACACCAGCAGGTCGAGCAGCGAGTTGGTGCCCAGGCGGTTGGCACCGTGCACCGACACGCAAGAGCATTCACCGACCGCATACAAGCCGTTGATCGGTTCGGCATGGTTGGTGGCGGTTTGCGCCACGACCTGACCATGGATGTTGGTCGGGATGCCGCCCATCTGATAGTGGATGGTGGGCACGACGGGGATCGGTTCTTTGGTGATGTCGACGTTGGCGAAGTTGTGCCCGATCTCGTAGACCGAGGGCAGGCGTTTCATGATGGTCTCGGCACCGAGGTGGTCGAGTTTGAGCAGCACATAGTCTTTGTTGGGGCCGCAGCCTCGGCCCTCTTTGATTTCCTGATCCATGGAGCGCGACACAAAGTCACGCGGAGCCAGGTCTTTGAGGGTGGGCGCGTAGCGCTCCATGAAGCGCTCGCCTTCGCTGTTGAGCAAAATCGCGCCTTCACCCCGGCAGCCCTCGGTCAGCAAGACGCCCGCGCCGGCCACGCCGGTGGGGTGAAACTGCCAGAACTCCATGTCTTCGAGCGGAATGCCTGCGCGTGCCGCCATGCCCAGTCCGTCACCGGTGTTGATGAAGGCGTTGGTGGAGGCGGCGAAGATGCGACCTGCGCCGCCGGTGGCCAGCATCACGGTTTTGGCTTCCAGGATGTACAGGTCACCGGTTTCCATCTCCATGGCGGTGACGCCCACCACGTCGCCATCGGCATCGCGGATCAGGTCAAGCGCCATCCACTCGACGAAGAAGCTGGTCTTGGCCTTGACGTTTTGCTGGTACAGGGTGTGCAGCATGGCGTGGCCGGTGCGGTCGGCGGCGGCGCAGGCGCGTTGCACGGGTTTTTCGCCGTAGTTGGCGGTGTGACCACCAAAGGGACGCTGGTAGATCGTGCCGTCGGGGTTGCGGTCAAACGGCATGCCCATGTGTTCAAGGTCGTAGACGACCTTGGGGGCTTCGCGGCACATGAACTCGATGGCGTCCTGGTCGCCCAGCCAGTCCGAGCCCTTGACGGTGTCGTAGAAGTGGTAGTGCCAGTTGTCCTCGGACATGTTGCCCAGGCTGGCACCGATGCCGCCCTGGGCGGCCACGGTGTGCGAGCGGGTCGGGAACACTTTGGACAGCACGGCGACATTCAGACCTGCTCGGGCCAGTTGCAACGAGGCACGCATGCCCGAGCCACCTGCGCCGACGATGACCACGTCAAATTTGCGACGGGCGATATTGCTTGCGGAAAACATGAATCAAAGCCTCCAGAGAACTTGGATGGCCCAGCCGCCACAGGCGACCAGCCAGACGATGGTGAAAACCTGCAGAGCCAGGCGGATGCCGACCGGCTTGATGTAGTCCATCCAGATGTCGCGCACACCGATCCACACGTGGTAGATCAGGGCCACGATGACGGCGAAGGTGAGGGCCTTCATCCATTGCGAGGCGAAGATGCCGGCCCATTTGTCATAGCCGATCTCGCCTGAACCCAGCAGCACATGTAACAGCACGACCAGGGTAAAAAGGGCAATCAGCACGGCGGTCACGCGCTGGGCCAGCCAGTCGCGCAATCCATAGTGGGCACCGACGACGATGCGTTTGGCTCCGTAATTCACAGACATGTTGTCTCTCCCTTGATCTTCAATACAGACCGAACAATTTGGCGCCGAGCACCACGGTCAGGCCGATGCTCAGCACCAGCGTGACGACCGCAGAAGACTTGCCAAACTCTTTGCTGACCGCATGGCGACTGTCCATGTAAAGGTGGCGCAGGCCGGCGATCAGGTGATGCAGGTAGGCCCAAATCAGGGCCAGGACGACCAGTTTCAAAAACCAGCCCGGTGCGAAACCCAGGCCGACATTGAAGGCCGCCTTGAAGCGGGCAAATGAATATTCGCTGGACACCGAGGTGTCGAACAGCCAGATGATGAAGGGCAACAGCAAAAACATGATGGCACCGCTGATGCGGTGCAAGATGGAGACGATGCCAGCTGCCGGCAAGCGGTAGGTGGTCAGGTCGGTGAAGGCGTTGATGTTGCGAAATTCAGGTCGCTTCGGGGTCGCTTCGGACATGGGTAGGTGCTTTCTTGGGCTAAATCACTGATCAGGGCTTTTGGCCGTTCAGGGCGAAGAAATTCTATTTCAACGCCATAAACTGACATCAAGGTTTCAAGGGGTCTGAGCGATGAGTCACAAAGGTTTAAGAGTCCTCAATTCAAAGTGTTGAAATAGTGATGACGATCGGTCCGATAGAGGCCGCGGCGAACCTCGATCGGCGCATCGTTGTAGGTGTAGGCCAGGCGCTCCACGCTGAGCACAGGGCCGGGCGCTGCCAAACCCAGCAATTGGCTTTGGGCACTGTCGGGCAGTACCGCGCGCACTTGTTCCTGGGCTCGCACCATGCGCACGCCAAACTCTGACTCGAACATGGCGTACATGGGGCCGCGCCACTGTTGCAAGCGTTCGAGGCTGAGTCCCTTGAAGGGTGCGCCGGGCAACCAGATGTCTTCCAAAATGGCCGGCACCTGGGCAAACATGAGCACCCGCTTGACCAGCACCACGGCGTCGCCGGCCCGCAAGCCCAGCAGTCGGGCGATGTCGGCGCTGGCGCGGATGCGCTTGCAGTCGATGATGCGGCGCGCGGCCTGGGCCGGCAGGCCTTCGTGACCCGGGTCGGGCATGAGGCGCAAAAACCGATACTGAACTTGCTGTTCGGCATGGGTGGCGACGAAAGTGCCTTTACCCTGACGGCGCACCAGCAGGTTTTCGGCGGCCAGCTCATCAATGGCCTTGCGCACCGTGCCCTGGCTGACCCGGTAGCGGGCAGCCAGATCCATTTCGCTCAGAATCGCCTCGCCGGGCTTCCACTCGCCGCTTTGCAGGCTTTGCAGGATCAGACCCTTGATTTGCTGGTACAAGGGACTGAATGCGGGCACGGCCAAAGGGCTTGTGTGCTCGCCGGCAATCGCGGCGGGCAAGGGGTCGGCGGAGGTGGGCGTGGCGGGCATGGCAGGGTGGAACGGATCGGTTTGACCCGACGCCTGTCAGGTCACCGTCAAGCCCGTATCATATCTTCTATAAGACATAAGAGGGTCGGCGTCAGGGTTTTCGAGGGTAAACTTCGGGACAAGCCGACCTTTTTCGGCATTTCACCCTTTTTTACCCTTTGGAGATCTCACATGAAAAAGCCCGTCCGCGTCGCAGTCACCGGTGCCGCAGGTCAAATCGGTTACGCCCTGTTGTTCCGCATCGCCTCCGGCGAGATGCTGGGCAAGGACCAGCCCGTGATCCTGCAATTGCTCGAGATCCCCGACGAAAAAGCCCAAAAGGCCCTCAAAGGCGTGATGATGGAGCTTGAAGATTGCGCTTTCCCGCTGCTGGCCGGCATGGAAGCCCACTCTGACGCCAACACCGCTTTCAAGGACACCGATTACGCCCTGTTGGTCGGTGCCCGTCCCCGTGGCCCCGGCATGGAGCGTGCCGATCTGCTGGCCGCCAACGCCCAGATCTTCACGGCCCAGGGCAAGGCCCTGAACGCCGTGGCCAGCCGCAACGTCAAGGTGCTGGTGGTCGGCAACCCCGCCAACACCAACGCCTACATCGCCATGAAGTCGGCCCCCGACCTGAACCCCAAAAACTTCACCGCCATGCTGCGCCTGGACCACAACCGTGCCGCCAGCCAGATCGCCGCCAAGACCGGCAAGGCCGTGGCCGACATCGAAAAACTGTGCGTGTGGGGCAACCCCTCGCCCACCATGTACGCCGATTACCGCTTTGCCACCATCGGCGGCCAATCGGTCAAGGACATGATCAACGACCAGGTCTGGAACGAAACCGTGTTCCTGCCCACCGTTGGCAAGCGCGGTGCCGCCATCATTGACGCCCGTGGCTTGTCCTCGGCCGCATCGGCGGCCAACGCGGCCATCGACCACATGCGCGATTGGGCCTTGGGCACCAACGGCAAGTGGGTCACCATGGGCATCCCCTCGCAGGGCTGGTATGGCATCCCCAAGGATGTCATGTTTGGCTTCCCCGTCACCTGCGCCAACGGCGAGTACAGCGTCATCGAGGGTCTGCCCATCGATGAGTTCAGCCAGGCCTGCATCAACAAGACCCTCAAAGAGCTCACCGACGAGCAAGCCGGCGTGGCCCACCTGCTCTGATTCGGCCCATGACCGATCGTTTGACATCCGGCAAAAAGCACCCCCGCGAGGTGCTGCTCGATGCGCAGGCCGGTGGCATTCACCTGCCGGTCTGTGACCACTACAGCGGGGTCGAGGTGCGCATGCGCAAAAGCCTGCAATTGCAGGCCGAGATGACCGAGGAGTTTGGCGCTTGCGTCTTTGACGTGACGCTCGATTGCGAAGACGGCGCCCCTGTGGGCGGCGAGGCAGACCATGCCGAGTTGGTGGTTGAACTGGCCCTGGCGGCCAGTCCCAAAGCCCGGGTGGGCGTGCGCGTCCATCCGGTGGATCACCCGAGTTTTCAGGCCGACATCGCCACCATTGCGGGTCGGGCTGGTCAGCGGCTGAGCCACATCATGATCCCCAAGGTCGAGACGCCTGCCGACGTCGATCTGGCGGTGCGTGCCATCGATGCCGCCGGCGCCCCGAATCTGCCGGTGCAGGTGTTGCTTGAGTCGCCGGGGGCGGTGCACCGTGCGTTTGACATTGCCGCGCATCCGCGCTTGCAGTCAATCAGTTTTGGCCTGATGGACTTTGTTTCGGCCCACGGCGGTGCCATCCCGTCCGAGGGGCTGGGCGTGCAGGGTCAGTTCACGCACCCGTTGGTGGTGCGAGCCAAACTCGAGATCGCCAGCGCTTGCCATGCCCATGGCAAAGTGCCCTCGCACAGCGTGATCACCGAATTTTCGGATACCGAAGCCATGCGCCTGGCGGCGCGTCGCGCTTCGCGCGAGTTCGGCTTTACGCGCATGTGGAGCATTCACCCGGCCCAAATCCGGCCCATTCTGGATGCGCTGGCACCTGAGGCCCGCGAGATCGAAACCGCCAGCGCCATCATTTTGGCCGCTGAGGCGGTCGATTGGGCCCCGATCAGCCACGCCGGGCAGTTGCACGATCGGGCCAGTTACCGATTCTTTTGGCAATTGCTCGAAAGGGCGCACGACACGGGTCGACCGCTGCCCGCCGAAGTGAGAAAATACTTTCAGCATTCCTGAGGAGACCTGATATGCGCCCGATCCGACCTGTCTTGCTGCTGACCTTGGGCCTGATGTGTGCATGGGGGGCGCAGGCTCAGACTGCCCCCGCCACGGCAACCGCGAAGTCGAAAAAGGTTGCCAAGTCCCCAGCCCAGTCCAAACCGGCCAAAGCGGCTTTGGCAGCGGGTGCTGTCGGCGTTGCTGCCGGTGCAGCAGGTGCGGCGGCGTTGTCGGTGTCCAATCTGCCGCCCGAATTGCAGGCCGTGGCCGATCAAATCCACACCGGCAAATTGCCCTGTGAATTGGGCCAAACGGTGACCTTGTTGCGCGATGCCCGTGAACCGGGCCACTTCAACCTGTTTCTCAAGCAACACGTCTACCACATGGTGCCCGTGCAGTCGGCCACGGGCGCCTTGCGGCTGGAAGACCCGGCCAAAGGCGCAGTCTGGATCCAGTTGTCCGACAAGTCCATGCTGATGAACAACCAACTTGGCCAACGCATGGCCGACATGTGCCAAAGCACATCCCAAATGCAGGTCGCTGAAGCGAACAAATTGGCCCCGCCTGCCAGCCTTCTCGATCCTTTGCCCGGCACCGGCCTGGCGCAGAAATAAACCCGTCATATCCCTCAGGAGCCCATCATGTTGCAAGCCTATCGTGACCATGTCGCCGAACGCGCCGCGCTCGGCATCCCGCCACTGCCGCTGGACGCCAAGCAGGTCGCCGAGTTGATCGAGTTGATCAAAAACCCGCCCCAAGGCGAAGAGGCTTTTTTGATCGATTTGTTGACCCACCGCGTGCCCCCGGGCGTGGACGATGCGGCCAAGGTCAAGGCTTCTTTTCTGGCCGCTGTGGCCCATGGTGACCTGAGCGTTGCATTGCTCAGCAAAGCCAAAGCCACCGAACTGCTGGGCACCATGGTGGGCGGCTACAACGTCAAACCCCTGATCGACTTGCTCGACGACAAAGACGTGGCCGCTGTCGCCGCCGAGGGCCTGAAGAAAACCCTGCTCATGTTCGACGCCTTCCATGACGTGTCTGAAAAAGCCAAGGCCGGCAACGCCAAAGCCCAGGAAGTGATCCAGAGCTGGGCCGACGCCGAGTGGTTCACCAGCCGCCCCGAAGTGCCCAAGAGCATCACCGTCACCGTCTTCAAGGTGCCCGGCGAAACCAACACCGACGACCTGTCGCCGGCCCCCGACGCCTGGAGCCGCCCCGACATCCCCATGCACTATCTGGCCATGCTGAAGAACACCCGTCCCGATGCGGCCTTCAAGCCCGAGCAAGACGGCGTGCGCGGCCCGATCCAGTTCATCGAAGACCTGAAGAAAAAAGGCCATCTGGTCGCCTACGTGGGCGATGTGGTCGGTACCGGTTCTTCGCGCAAGTCGGCCACCAACAGCGTGATCTGGGCCACCGGCCAGGACATTCCCTTCGTGCCCAACAAGCGCTTTGGCGGCGTGACGCTGGGCGGCAAGATCGCCCCGATCTTTTTCAACACCCAGGAAGATTCGGGTTCGCTGCCGATTGAAGTCGACGTCAACAAGCTCGAGATGGGCGACGTCATCGAAGTGCTGCCCTACGACGGCAAGTTGACCAAGAACGGCGCCACCGTGGCCGAGTTCCAACTCAAAAGCGACGTGCTGCTCGATGAAGTGCGCGCCGGCGGCCGCATCAACCTGATCATCGGCCGTTCTCTCACCGGCAAGGCCCGCGAATTCCTGGGCTTGCCCGCGTCCACCGTGTTCCGCCTGCCCCAGGCCCCCAAAGACAGCGGCAAAGGCTACACCCTGGCGCAAAAGATGGTCGGTCGTGCCTGCGGCATGCCCGAAGGCAAGGGCATCCGCCCGGGCACTTATTGCGAACCCAGGATGACCACCGTGGGCAGCCAGGACACCACCGGCCCCATGACCCGCGACGAACTCAAAGACCTGGCTTGTCTGGGCTTTTCTGCCGACCTGGTCATGCAGTCGTTCTGCCACACCGCTGCTTACCCCAAGGCGGTGGACGTCAAGATGCACCGCGAACTGCCCGCCTTCATCAGCAACCGTGGCGGTGTGGCCCTGCGCCCCGGTGATGGCGTGATCCACTCTTGGCTCAACCGCCTGCTGCTGCCCGACACGGTGGGCACCGGTGGCGACAGCCACACCCGCTTCCCCATTGGCATTTCTTTCCCTGCCGGCTCCGGTCTGGTGGCTTTCGGTGCCGCCACCGGCGTGATGCCGCTGGACATGCCCGAGTCGGTGCTGGTGCGCTTCAAGGGCCAGATGCAGCCCGGCGTGACCCTGCGCGATCTGGTGCATGCCATTCCGCTGTATGCCATCAAGGCCGGTTTGCTGACGGTCGAGAAAAAGGGCAAGAAAAACGTTTTCTCCGGCCGCATCCTGGAAATCGAAGGCCTGCCCGACCTGAAAGTCGAGCAAGCGTTTGAGTTGTCCGACGCCAGCGCCGAGCGCTCGGCCGCGGGTTGCACGATCAAGCTCAACAAAGAGCCCATCACCGAGTACCTGCGCTCCAACGTGGTGCTGATGAAAAACATGATCGCCGATGGTTACGCCGACAAGCGCACCCTGGAGCGCCGCATCAAGGCTGTTGAAGCCTGGCTGGCCAAGCCCGAACTGCTTGAAGCCGACAAGGATGCCGAGTACGCCGCCGTGATCGAGATCGATCTGGCCGAGATCAAGGAACCCATCGTGTGCTGCCCCAACGACCCCGACGACGCCAAGTTCATGTCGGAAGTGGCCGGCACCAAGATCGACGAAGCCTTCATCGGTTCGTGCATGACCAACATCGGCCACTTCCGTGCCGCCTCCAAAGTGTTGGGTGGCGCGCGCGACATCCCGGTCAAGCTGTGGGTCGCACCGCCGACCAAAATGGACGAGAGCGAACTGATCAAGGAAGGCCACTACGCCACCTTTGGCGCTGCCGGTGCCCGCACCGAAATGCCCGGCTGCTCGCTGTGCATGGGCAACCAGGCTCAGGTGCGCGAAGGTGCCACTGTGGTGTCGACCAGCACCCGCAACTTCCCCAACCGCTTGGGCAAGAACACCAATGTGTTCCTGACCTCGGCCGAGTTGGCGGCGGTCTGCTCCAAGCTGGGTCGCATCCCGACCGTGGCCGAGTACCAGGAGGCGGTGGGCATCATCAACAAGGATGCCGCCAACGTCTACAAGTACATGAACTTCGACCAAATCGCCGAGTACGCCGACACGGCCAAAGGTGTTTCGGTTTGATGCGCTGAGTGCAAACCAAGCAAAACGGCACCTTCGGGTGCCGTTTTGCTTGGGTGCTTGCAAGGATCGGGCGTCATGGGCCAGCGCCGTCTTGATCTTTTTCATCGCCGCGGCTGCGCCCATCTTCGACGAACCGGGTCAATGCCTCCCAGCTGCACCATCCACAGTAGACAGCGTCTTGCGCTGTCTCAATGCGAGCCACAACCGGTATGCGCATGCATGGAACACCCGATGTCGATGACCGACCCGAATGGGTATGGGTCGTTTTTCAAAGGTTGGAGCCATTTCGCTGCCAAGCGGTCCATTCAAGAGGTCGTATGCCAAATCGCACCGCATTACCGGCGTGCAACGATTGGAACTCGGTCAGCACCAATTGAACGAAACGACCGTGATCTTCGGCGGGCACCGAAGCAGGCACATGGCGCAAGATCTCAGTGGCCGTGGCGGTTTGGGCGTTTTTGACGATGGCGGCCACCGCCTGGCCCAGCGCCTGGCGGTGTCGCAACCGAAACAGATCGGGTGGGATGAGTTGGGGGTAAACCGCCACGTAATACTGGCAAGAGCGCGCATAAGCCCAAACAAACAGATCGCGCAGCAATTCGATCCGGTTGAGCTCGTACACACCCAACATGGCTTCGATGTAGGTCTGCTGTGGCACATCGATGAACGACAAGGGACACAGGTTGTGCTGGATGAAAGGGATGTTGGCCGCCAACCTGGAGACGCGTTTGTTCACATCTTCAAACGGTTGCAGATAGGGCAGGTGTACCAGCAGAAAAAAGGCTTGTTCGAATGGGTCAACGATCTCTGCCGCCATGTCCACCACAAGGCCCAGCAACTCTTCAAGCTGTTGCGGCACAGCCGGAGGCTGATAGACGCTGCCCCCGATGCCCACCGGTCGGCGACGGATGCGACCCACGGTGTTGGGGTCTGCCATCAGCCCGTCGGACAAGAAAGCATGCAAGGCAATCAGGGTTTCGGTGTTGACGGCGGTGCCGTGCGGGTTAAGCGTCAAATACTCGATGGCCTGTTTGTGGTTCAGGATCATCTGCGTTTCCATCGCGTTTTTGCCTTCGGCGGCTTGGCCATGCTCGATCAGTCGCGCTGTATCCAGCCGGCTGTAGGTATTGCCTTCGAGGCGTGACGATGCCCAAGACAGGTCGATCAGCAAGCGCCCCATCATTTGTTGAGCGAAGGTGCCTGCGGCCATGTGTTGCGCAGGCGATCGGCCCATTTCATGCAATTGCGCCCGCAACGATGCCGGCAGGTAGGCGCTGTGGTTGGGGTGATATTGCGTCAGAAATTCTGGCCGATAACCGATGGGTCGGCGCAGGTGGATGGGCTGGCTGACATGGGCTCGTATGCTGGCCCCGGCCTCAGACATCGTGATCTCGTCGGGTGGTGGTTCTTGGATGGCCCACGGTGCCGACGACTCAGGGGCAACCTCCGGCGCTGACACACGCCGGTAATGGGTGGCTCGCCCCGCACCCAAGACGTCAATGCGTTTTTGTGCCACCAGTTGGGCCAAGCGGCGTTGCAAGGTGCGGCGTTGCGGGTCGTTGCCCAGTTGACGGACGATGGCATCCATGCCCATGCCATCAGGCTGGGATCCAATCAACTCGACCAAGCGGTCCAGTTCTGCGGGCGGGATGATGCGTGGCATGGAAGTTGGGCGCGTGTCGAGCTTTGCCGACATAAAATGCGACAAATAAAGTGTCGTTTTTCATGTTAAGCGACAAATAAAGTGTCGTCAAGTGGAGCCGGATCCAGGGCGCCCCAGCGATCGACAAAAGCTCAGCGATCCCGAGGCCTATTTGTTGCTGCATCGGCAACGATGGGTGATTCTGGACGAAGTGCAACACATGCCCGAGTTGTTTCCTGTGTTGCGCAGCCTGATCGACGAAGGTCGTCAAAACGGGCTGAGCACGGCCCGTTTTCTGCTGCTGGGTTCGGCCACAGGCGAACAGTTGCGCCAGTCGGGTGAAAGCCTGGCTGGACGCGTGGCCTACCTGGAGTTGCCTCCGCTGCAAGCGCTGGAGTTGGGTGCAGAGCAGCAAAACCTGCTGTGGCTTCGCGGTGGCTTTCCCAACAGCCTGTTGGCCGCAAGCGAATCCAAAAGCATGGACTGGCGCCACCAACTCATCAGCACTTATCTGGAACGCGAATTGCCCAGTTACGGCTCGCGCTTGCCCGCGCAAACCCTGCGCCGCCTGTGGACCATGTTGGCGCACTGGCAAGGCGGCCTGCTCGATGTGTCTCAAATGGCCAAAGGCGTGATGATCGATGCCAAATCCGTGCATCGTTATTTGGACCTGCTCGGTGATCTGATGTTGGTGCGCAAATTACCGCCATGGCACAGCCACTTGGGCAAACGCCTGATCAAGTCGCCCAAAGTCTATGTGCGCGACAGCGGCCTGTTGCATGCTCTGCTGGGCCTGAGCACGCACGATGCCCTGCTGGCGCATCCGGTGGTGGGCAACAGCTGGGAAGGCTTTGTGATCGAAGCTTTGATCCATGCCGCGCCCAAGGGCGCACAAGTCGGTTTCTACCGCACCAGCAATGGTGCCGAGATCGATTTGGTGCTGGATGCGCCTGGTCTGGGGCTGATCGCCATCGAAGTGAAAAAAAGTGCCCATGCCAAGTCACGCAGAGGTTTTTACAGCGCCTGTGAAGACTTGCAGCCCGCTCACCGGTATCTGGTCCATGGTGGCATGGACGAAGAGGCCTATCCGCTCGGTGATGGCGTGATGGCCATCAGCTTGCGAAGCTTGGCGAAGCGGTTGGCTCAGCCCGCTTGAAAAGATCAGGCGTAGGTTGCCAGCGCCGTCTTCATCTTTTTCATCGCCGCGACTTCGATCTGGCGCACACGCTCGGCGCTGATGCCGTATTCGGCGGCCAGTTCGTGCAGGGTCATGCCGCCTGAGCCGTCGTCGTTGACCTTGAGCCAACGCTCTTCGACGATGCGACGGCTGCGCTCGTCCAGCGCTTCGAGTGCGCTGGCCAGACCGTCGGTCACCATGACGTCGCGCTGGCGCGATTCCAGCATGGCGGTGGGTTCGTGGTCGGCATCGGCCAAATAGGCGATGGGGCCAAAGGCTTCTTCGCCGTCCTCGCGCGGTGCCGGGTCCAGCATGACATCGCCGCCGGCCATGCGGGCTTCCATCTCCATCACTTCTTCGCGCTTGACATCGAGTTCGCGGGCGACCACATCGATTTGCGCTTGGGTCAGGGTGTCGCGGCCGCTGCCTTCTTGGGCACGCAGGCTTTGTTTGAGTGAGCGCAGATTGAAGAACAACTTGCGTTGGGCCTTGGTGGTGGCCACTTTGACCATGCGCCAGTTGCGCACGATGTATTCGTGGATCTCGGCCTTGATCCAGTGCATGGCGTAGCTGACCAGTCGCACGCCCTGATCGGGGTCGAAGCGGCGCACGGCCTTCATCAGGCCGACATTGCCTTCCTGGATCAGGTCGGCATGGGGCAAGCCGTAGCCCAGGTACTGGCGCGACACCGACACCACCAGGCGCAGGTGCGACATCACCAGCTTACCGGCGGCTTGCAGGTCGTTGTCGTCTTTCAGGGCGCGGGCGCAAGCCTGCTCTTCTTCCAGGGTGAGCAAGGGCATGCGGTTCACCGCAGAGATGTATGCATCGAGGTGGCCCAGAGGGGGAATCAGGGACCACGGATTGGCCACCAATGCGTTGGGGGCAGCAGTCAAAACCGTCATGAGGGTCTCCTTTCGAATACCAATGGGTGAATATTAGCACTCAAATGGCCTGAGTGCCAAATCCGACACATCATCAGGGTAATCCCTGATTTTGATGGGTCAGCCCAAGAGGGCTTGGGCGAATTCGGCAGCGTCAAAACGCTCCAGGTCCTGGAGTTGTTCACCCACTCCGATGAAGTAGACCGCGAGTCCTCGACCGCGAGTGAGTGCACGCTCGCGGCTCCAAAGTGCGATGGCGGCCAGGACACCGCCTTTGGCGGTGCCGTCGAGCTTGGTCACGACCAGTCCGGTCAGGTCCAGGGCCTCGTCAAAGGCTTTGACTTGGGCGAGGGCGTTTTGACCGGTGTTGCCGTCGATCACCAGCAGCACCTCGTGCGGGGCGCTGGGGTCGGCTTTTTGCACCACCCGTTTGATTTTTTTCAGTTCGTCCATCAGGTGCAACTGGGTGGGCAAGCGGCCGGCGGTGTCGACCAGCACCACATCGCGGCCCCGGGCACGCCCTGCGCTGACGGCGTCAAAGCTGACGGCAGCGGGGTCGCCGCCTTCCTGGCTGACGATGTCGACTTGGGTGCGGTCGGCCCAGACGCCCAGTTGTTCGCGGGCGGCGGCACGGAAGGTGTCGGCGGCGGCCAGCAACACGCTGGCGCCTTGGTCGCAGAGGTGGCGGGTGAGTTTGCCAATGGAGGTGGTTTTGCCGGCGCCGTTGACGCCGGCGACCATGATGACCGTGGGGCTGTGCTGTCCGATCACCAAGGGGGCTTGCAGGGGGTGCAGCAACTCGGCAATGGCATCGGCCAACAGGGCTTTGACGGCCTGGGGTTCCTGGGTGCCGGTCTCTTTGACGCGGCGCTTCAGGTCGGTCAGCAGGTGCTGGGTGGCTTGCACACCCGTGTCGGCCATCAGCAGGGCGGTTTCGAGTTCTTCATAGAGCTCGTCGTCGATGCGGGTGCCCGTGAAGACCTGGGCGATCTGGCTGCCGGTGCGTTTGAGACCGGCGCGCAAACGACCCAGCCAACCCACACGCTCGGTATCGGCGGCCGGTTGAGGTGCCTCGGCAGGGGCTGTCGCGGCGGGCGCCGGGGTTGTGGGCGCCGAGCTGGCAGGGGCCGATACCGGGGTCGGGGGTGGGTTTTTTTTCTTGAAGAAGCTGAACATGCGGTGGTGGGTTCCTAGAATGAAGATCCACGCAACCATCCGGCTGCGATCCTTCATGCAAAACCACATTCTATGAAACGCCTGCGTCTGTTTGTCCTGGCCCTGTTCGGGTCTTGGTTGTTGGGGGCCATGGCCACCGAAACCACACCCATCGTCCAGCACACTTTGCCCAACGGGATGCAAGTGATCGTCAAGGTCGACGGGCGTGCGCCCACGGCAGTGCACATGGTCTGGTTGCGGGTGGGCTCCATGGACGAGGTGGACGGCAAGTCGGGCATCGCCCACGTGCTCGAACACATGCTGTTCAAAGGCACCGATACCCTCGCACCGGGTGAGTTCTCAAGACGGGTGGCGGCCCTGGGTGGACGCGAAAATGCCTTCACCAGCAAGGATTACACCGGCTACTTTCAAATGATTCCGTCGAGCCGCGTGCCCGATGTGATGCGATTGGAAGCCAATCGTTTCGCACAAAACCGCTGGAGCGACGAAGAGTTCGCCAAAGAGATCGAGGTCATCAAGGAAGAGCGCCGCATGCGCACCGATGATGTGCCGCGTGCCGCCCTGTACGAGCAATTGGCGGCGGTGCAGTTCAGCGCCTCGCCTTACCGGCGACCGATCATCGGCTGGATGAACGACCTCGATCATTTGCGACCTGATGAGGTGCGTGCCTTTTACAAGCAATGGTATGTGCCGGCCAATGCCACCGTGGTGGTGGTGGGCGACGTCGACCCCCAGCAGGTGCTGAAGTGGGCCAACGAGTTCTATGGCCCGATACCGGCTGGGGCGGTGCCCGAGCGCAAGCCCCGAGCCGAGCCGCCACAGGTCGGTCAACGCCGGTTGCAATTCAAGGCGCCGGCGGAACAAAGCTACCTGATGATGTCGTGGAAAGTGCCCGGTTTGGAGGCGCTGGCGCCGAGTGCCAACACCACCGACGCCTTGGCCCTGACGGTGCTCTCGGCCTTGCTGGATGGCTACAGCGGTGCACGGTTGCATCGGCAGCTGACTCAGGGGCCGGATCGGGTGGCCGACAGCGCCGGGGCGTACCACGACCTGAGTGGTCGGGGGCCCAAGGTGTTCATGCTGGAGGGTGTGCCAGCCCCGGGCAAAACCGTGGAACAACTGGAGCAGGCCTTGCGCGCCGAGATCGCCCGTGTCGCACGCGAAGGCGTGAACGAGGCTGAATTGCGCCGGGTCAAGATTCAATGGACGGCCTCCCAAGTCTATGGGCGTGACTCTTTGTTCAATCAGGCGCGCCAGATCGGCACCTGGTGGGTCACCGGCTTGCCGCTGGACACGTCCGATCGCCTGATCGAGATGCTCAATGCCGTCACTGCCGCCCAGGTGCAGGCCGTGGCGCAAAAATACTTCGGCGACGACGCATTGACCGTCGCACACCTCATCCCGCAACCCATGGCCAACGCACCGCGTCGTCCCGCCGTCCCCCTCAGGCACTGATCCTCCCATGCTGAATTCATTTCGCTCTTTTTTGTTGGCCTGTGCCTGGGGCATGGCGGCATGCGCTCATGCTGCGCTGCCCATCCAAACGTTCACCACCGCATCAGGGACTCGGGTCTATTTGGTGCAAAGCCCGACCTTGCCCATGGTCGATGTGCAAATCGATTTTGACGCCGGTGATCGTCGCGATCCGCCGGGCAAGGCGGGTGTGGCTTCGAATGTGGCGGGTTTGACCGCCAAAGGTGTGTTGGCGCTCGGTCAACAACCGGCGCTCGACGAAAACCAGTTGGGCGAAGCCTGGGCCGATTTGGGGGCATCGTTTGGCGGCAGCGCATCGGACGACCGCATGAGTTTCAGGTTGCGCAGCCTGACTCGGCCCGAGACCCTGCGCCAGGCCGCCGAGTTGGCGGCACGCCAGCTGGGGCAACCGGCTTACCGCCCCGAGCATTGGGATGAAGAGCGCGAGCGCGACATCGCCGCTTTGCGCGAAGCTCGCACCCGACCCTCGACGGTGGCGCAAGAGCGCTTCATGGCGGCGATCTATCCGCAACACCCCTACGGCATCGCCATGACGGAAGAGAGTCTGCGCGCCATCCGGGTGGAAGACTTGCAAGCGTTTCACCGCCAGCACTTGCTGGCCTGTCGGGCCAAGGTCAGCATCGTGGGGGCATTGAACACCGCGCAGGCGCGCGAGTTGGTCGATCGCCTGATGGCGCATTTGCCCCGACCCGCCGCTTGTCCGGCTTTGCCTGCCGTGGCCTCGGTGCAGCCCCTGAGCCAGGCGCAAAACATCCGCATCCCTTTTCAGGCCACGCAGGCCCAGGTGCTGATCGGTCAACCCGGCTTCAAGCGCAACGACCCCGATTTCTTCCCTTTGTTTGTCGGCAATCACATTTTGGGCGGGGGTGGCTTTGTCTCGCGCCTGACGCATCAGGTGCGTGAACAGCGGGGTCTGAGCTACAGCGTGTACAGCTATTTCGCCCCCGGTTTGCACGAAGGGCCTTTTGTGGCCGGTTTGCAGACCCGACCTGATCAGGCCGAGCAGGCGCTGGCACTGACCCAGGAGGTCATCCGCGAGTTCGTGCGTTCAGGCCCGACGGCGGACGAACTGAAAGCCGCACAAGACAACCTGATCGGCGGTTTTGCGCTGCGCCTGGACAGCAACAAGAAGTTGCTCGACAACTTGGCCAACATCGCCTGGAATGATCTCCCGCTCGATTACCTGGACCGCTGGACCGATCGGGTGGCGGCTCTGACGGTCGATGCCATCCGGGCGGCGTTTCAACGCAAGCTCCAGCCCGAGCGCATGGTCAGCGTGGTTTTGGGGCCGCCATGACGCCAGGGACGACCCACCGTGGGTGAAGTGCGCATCATCGGCGGCCTGTGGCGGCGCAGCAAACTCAGTGTGCCCGACAAGCCGGGGTTGCGACCGACCCCGGATCGCGTGCGCGAGACCTTGTTCAACTGGCTGGGTCAGGACCTGACGGGTTGGCATGTGCTCGATGCCTTTGCCGGCACCGGGGCGCTGGGTCTGGAAGCGGCCTCGCGCGGGGCCGAGCGCGTGCAGATGACCGAGCTCGATCCGGCACTGGCCCGAAGCATTCAGGCGGCAGCCCAACGCTTGCAGGCGCAAGCGGTGGCGGTCACGCGCGCCGACGGCATCGCCCAATTGCGCCAGCAGCCCCCCGCTTCGCTGGACCTGGTGCTGCTCGATCCGCCTTTTGCGTCCGATCTGTTTGCACCTGCCTTGCAAGCCGCCAGGGCTGCCGTCAAGCCCGGCGGTTTCGTGTATCTGGAAGCCCCGAGGGCCTGGACCGAGGTCGAGTTGGCGGGTCTGGGCTACGCCCTCTGGCGACAGCAGCGGGCCGGTCAGGTCCGGGCCCACCTGTTGACCATTGCATAATGCCAACGATCACCCACTGAGGCCCTCATGAGTTCATCTGTCATCGCGGTCTACCCCGGCACCTTTGACCCCATCACTTTGGGGCACGAAGACATCGTGCGGCGTGCCGCCCGCATGTTCGGTACCGTGGTGGTGGGCGTGGCCATCGCCCACCACAAAAAAACCATGTTCTCGCTCGACGAGCGCATGGCCATGGTGCAAGAGGCGCTGGCCGATTGCCCCAATGTGCGGGTCGCTTCGTTTCAGGGCCTGGTGCGCGACTTCGCCCGTGCGCAGGGCGCCACGGCGATGGTGCGTGGCCTGCGGTCGGTGACCGACTACGATTACGAATTTCAACTCGCGGGCATGAACCGTCACCTCGCCCCCGAGGTTGAGACGGTGTTCCTGAACGCCCTGGACATCCACCAGTGCGTCTCGAGCACCCTGGTGCGCGAGATCACGCTGCTGGGTGGCGAAATCGAGCGCTTTGTTTCGCCCGGTGTGTTGCGGCGCCTTCAGGCCCACCGGCCTGCAGCCAAGTGACCGAGTTTTTACTGATTCGGCACGGCGAAACCGACTGGAACCGTGCCCTGCGTTTTCAGGGGCACATCGATGTGCCCCTGAACGACATCGGCATGGCTCAGGCCGAACGCCTCAGCCGCCACCTGCAAGCGGGCGAGTGGGCCGATGCCGTGCATCTGCACAGCAGTGACCTGACCCGGGCCCTGCAAACAGCCCGGCCCCTGGCGCATGCGGGTCGGGTGTTGCAGCCCCAGACCGGCTTGCGCGAGCAAGGGTTTGGCATCTTCGAGGGCAAGAGCGTCGACGAACTCAAGACCGGGATGCCCGATTTGTGGGAGCAATGGCGTCGCTTTGAAGCCGATTTCGAGCTGCCCGGGGGCGAGAGCACGCGCCGCTTTCACGCCCGCATCATGCAGACGCTGACCGATTTGGCCGAGAGCCATCGGCGCGAGCGTTTGGTCATCGTCACCCATGGCGGGGTGCTGGACATGCTTTGGCGCAGCGTGCAGGGCCACTCGCTCGACGGCTATCGCCAGTGCGTCATTCCCAACGCAGGCATCAACCATGTGGCGTGGGAGGATGGGCGCTGGCGCATCATCGATTGGGCCCGTGTCGATCATTTGGCGGGCTTGCCGCCCCAGCCGGTGTACCAAACCACCTCGGCCTGAAAACCGCGCCAGCGCCATGGCGTTGCGCTCAAGCTATGATTTCGGCATGGCACTCATGATCACCGAGCAGTGCATCAACTGCGATGTCTGCGAGCCCGAATGTCCAAACCAGGCCATTTTCATGGGCGAAGAGATTTATCAGATCGATCCCGACCGCTGCACCGAGTGCGTCGGTCACTTCGACGAGCCCCAGTGCGTCCAGGTCTGCCCTGTATCTTGCATCCCCATCAACCCGCAACGGGTTGAGAGCAAAGACGCCCTGCAAGCCAAATACCGCTTGCTCATGAAACTGGATTAATTGGGGTCAGACCCCAATTTCTGCACTGTGGCGCAAAAGCAACCATTAATTGGGGTCAGACCCCAATTTCCGTGGCGGTTTGGGTCGGGGCGGTTTGGAGGTGTGTATTTTTTGGGTGGCGCGGGTGGTGTCGCCGGCAAGCAGGTCGGGCCAGGCGGCGAGTGTGCGGCTGACGCAGGCTTCAATCTGTTCGCGTTGTTCGGCCGGGGGCTTGCGCAAGACCCAGCCTGATACTTCATCTTTGTGACCCGGGTGGCCGATGCCCAGGCGGAGGCGCCAGTAGTCGGCGGTGCCGAGTTGGGCGTGGATGTCGCGCAGTCCGTTGTGCCCGGCATGGCCGCCGCTGAATTTGAGTTTGGCTTCGCCGGGAGGCAAGTCAAGCTCGTCGTGCACGACCAGGATGCGGGCCGGTTCGATTTTGAAAAAGCGCGCCAGGGCACCGACCGATTTGCCCGACAGATTCATGAAGGTTTGCGGCTCAAGCAGCCACAAGGTTTGGCCTTTGATTTGGGTGCGAGCCACACGGCCAAAATAGCTGCGCTCATCCACCCACTGAGCCTTGAGCTCGCGCGCCAAAGCTTCGACCCACCAAAATCCGACATTGTGTCGGGTGTCTTCGTATTCGGGGCCGGGATTGCCCAGCCCCACAAACAGTTGAATCATGCGCTCGATTATCCGGCAAAGGCGATAAAAAACCCCGTGGCGACTGGCGCGACGGGGTGGTCAAAGCGCGCAGCCCGCAGGCCGCGCGGGATCACTTTTTGGCTTCGGCGGCCGGTGCGGCTGCCGGGGCCTCTTCGGCCGCCGGGGTCACGACCGACACCAGCACCGGGTTGGCTTTGCCGTGGGTGACAGCGGTCACGCCTTTGGGCAAGGTGATGTCGTTGAGGTGCAACGAGGTGCCTTTCTTCAAGCCGGACAAGTCGACGGCGATGAATTCGGGCAGATCGGCCGGCAAGCAAGAAATGTCGAGCTCGGTGATGACGTGGTTGACCAGGCAAGCGTCGGTTTTGACGGCAGGCGAGTTCTCTTCACCGCTGTAGTGCAGGGGCACTTTCTTGTGCATTTTGGTGTTGGCATCCACACGCTGGAAGTCGATGTGCAGCACCAGTTGCTTGAACGGGTGGTATTGCACGTCGCGCAACAGCACCTGGCTGGATTGGCCGTTGACTTCCATCTCGAGAATGGACGAGTGGAACACCTCTTTTTTCAGGGCGTGCCACAGGGCATTGTGGTCGAGTTCGATGAGCTGGGGCTCACCCTTGCCACCGTAAACGATACCGGGCGTGCGACCGGTGTTGCGCAGACGGCGGCTCGCACCCGTTCCCTGCTTGGCGCGCTCAAAAGCGACGAATTTCATGACTGACTCCTGTATTGAGCCCACCGCGACCAGTGTGGCTCAGGTTAAAAAAGCCGAACCCGCAGGCTCGGCCCGAAAAAAGCCGCTCGCGCGATCAGAACAGTTGGTCTTGATCCGAGAACAGGCTCATCACCGACTCGCCTTTGGCAATGCGCGAGATCGTCTCTGCGATCAGCGGTGCCACGGAGAGTTGGCGAATCTTGTTGCATTGCGACGCAGTGTCGCTCAGCGGGATGGTGTTGGTGATGACCACTTCATCCAGGGCGCTGCCCTGGGTGATGCGCTCGATCGCCGGACCCGAAAAGATCGGATGGGTGCAATAGGCGTAGACTTTTTTGGCGCCGCGCTCTTTGAGCACTTCAGCGGCTTTGACCAGGGTGCCGGCAGTGTCGATCATGTCGTCCATGATCACGCAGTTGCGACCCTCGATCTCGCCGATGACGTGCATGACCTCGGAGACGTTGGCCTTGGGGCGACGTTTGTCGATGATGGCCAGGTCGCAACCCAGTTGCTTGGCCAGCGCGCGGGCGCGCACCACACCACCGACGTCGGGCGAGACCACGATCAGGTCTTCGTAATTTTTTTGCCGCAAATCGCCCAGCAGCACGGGGGATGCATAGATGTTGTCGACCGGGATGTCAAAGAAGCCCTGGATCTGGTCGGCGTGCAAGTCCATGGTCAGCACGCGTGCCACACCCACGGTTTGCAGCAGGTTGGCCACCACTTTGGCTGAAATGGGCACCCGAGTGGAGCGCGGGCGGCGGTCTTGGCGGGCGTACCCGAAGTAGGGGATGACGGCGCTGATGCGTTCGGCCGAGGCGCGCTTGAGGGCGTCGACCATGATCAGCAGTTCCATCAGGTTTTCGTTGGTGGGCGCGCAGGTGGACTGGATGACAAACACGTCGCGGGCACGCACGTTTTGCATCAGTTCGACAGTGACTTCGCCATCAGAGAATCGACCCACATGGGCCTGACCCAATTCGGTACCCAGGTGGGTCGCAATTTCTTGCGCCAGAACCGGGTTGGCGTTACCGGTAAACAACATGAAGTCGGAGGCGCTGGACATGGGGCAATGCAAGAGTTAGGTTTCAGTTCTTACCAGGCCCCACCGGCTGGTTGTGCGGTACGGGTACCGCGCTGATCCAGCTTCTGCGTTGGGCATTTGGCAGGGGAGGAAGGACTCGAACCCTCGCATGCCGGAATCAAAATCCGGTGCCTTAACCAACTTGGCGACTCCCCTACACAGGCTGCTGGCACAAAACCAACCGCCTTTATTCGTCACTGGCCGCCCAACCCTCCAGAGGATGAACAGCCAAATTGTGACACACCCTGCAGGTGAGGTCGGATGAAACAGGCGGGAGCTGGAAGGACTCGGGAACGGGCGCAAAGACAGCGCTGCCTGAACCGGTCATTCTGGGACTGAGACCCCATGAACGCAACACGTCGAGTGCTGCCAGGACATCGGGACTGAGTCGCTCGGCCACCTGTTGCAAGTCGTTTTGACCAAAACCATACGGCTGTGCAACAAAGTCTGAAATTGTAACACTTTTATGAGCCCGTTCCAAGCCCGGATCGCCAAAAATGTCAGCAGTGGACAAGCCTTTCCGGGGTTTGACGATCACAAATCGTTGGCGAGGCAATTCGATCGGGGTCAGGATCTCGCCCACGCCTTCGGCCCAGGCGTGCCGGCCAAAGATGAAAAATGGCACATCGGCGCCGAGGCTCAGGGCCAATGGAGCCAGCTGTTGGCGCGTCCAATTCAGGCCCCAAAGGCGGTTGAGCGCCAGCAAAGTGCTGGCCGCATCCGATGACCCACCCCCCAAACCGGCCATGGCGGGCAGTCGCTTGTCGATGGCGATGTGCGCCCCCAGTCGGGTGCCGCTGGCACTTTGCAGCAAGCGGGCGGCGCGCACGATCAAGTCATCCGCAGGCAGGGGGGTGCTCAGATCGGTGCGCTCTATGCGCCCGGAGTCGAGCAGGTCAAAATGCAGCACATCGCCCCAATCGAGCAACATGAAAGCCGATTGCATCAAGTGGTAGCCGTCAGCCCGTCGGCCTGTGATGTGCAAAAAAAGGTTCAGCTTGGCCGGGGCCGGGACATCGTGCAGGGTGTTCATGGCGCAACTGCCGGCTTCAAGGCCAAAATCAGTTCGATGCGCGGCAACGGCTGCAGCCGGGTGGCGCGCAAAGGGGCCTGGGGGTTGGTCCGGGGCTCAACCGACCAGTCGTCGTTGCGCACGGGGCGCCCGGCCAGCCAGTCGAAAATCAGTGCCACGGGCAACGGCGCACCGGTGACGCGCTCGATCAGCCAATCGATGTTTTTCACCGTTCGGCGGCGTTCGCCTTCGATCAGCACCGCGCGCTCGGGTTGCCACTGCAAAATCGCCAGCAGACTGCCGAAGGGCCCGTAGACTTTGAGTTCGCCTTGAGTGGCGTCACCCGTTAACTCGACTTCGGCGTTCAGGTGTTGCTGGGGCTCGCTTTGGATGGTGACCGAGATGCGCCCCGCATACTGAGCACCTTGCAAAGGCAAGCGCGCCAACGGCGTCAGGGCCGCTGGCGAGGGGGTGGCAGAGGGATTTGGCAGCGGCGCGCTTGGCGCGACAGGTGGGGTGGACGCCGGGTTGGTAAGGGGTGCGTTGGCGACATCCGGTGCGCCAGGCGTGTTGGTTTGAGCAGGGGCAGCGGCCTCGGAGCCCGGTCTGGAGGCGGGTGGCCCGGAGAGGTTGGCGCAACCGGTCAGCACCAGCACCAGGGCCGGCAGGATCCTCAGCCCTCGCATCATGGCCTGACACCCAGTCTCTTCAGGGTTTCCTGCAAAGTTTCGTTATCGGCATTGAGTTTCAGGCCTTGGCGCCAGATCTCCAGCGCTTGGTCTTTTTGACCCAGGGCCCAAAGCACTTCGCCGAGGTGTGCGGCGATTTCTGCGTCGGGCTTGGTGTCGTAAGCTTTGCGCAAAATGGCTTGGGCTTCGGGCAGGCGACCCAGGCGGAATTCAACCCATCCCAGGCTGTCGGTGATGTAGGCGTCGTCTGGAGCGAACTCGAGGGCTTTGGTGATGAGCTGTTTGGCTTCTTGCAAACGCACATTGCGATCAGCCAGTGAATAGCCCAGGGCATTGTAGGCATGGTGAAATTTGGGGTTGCGCTCGATGATTTCGCGCAAGATCGATTCCATTTCGGTGAATTTGCCGATTTTGTCGGCCGCCATGGCCCATTCGTAGTGCAGTTCGTCGTCGTCGTCATCGTCGAGTCTGGCGACCGCAGCCGACAACACCTCGTAGGCGGTTTGCCATTGTTTGAACTGACGCAGGTACTGGACTTCGGACAGGGTGCGGTCACGTTCTTGTTTTTGGGTGCGCACAGGCTGGCTGGCGATGATCATGCGCCCCTTTTCAATCTGGCCTTGGCGGCCGGCGATCGTGGCCCTGAGCGTGCGGGCGCGCAGCTGGTTATCGGTGCCCCGGACCCGGTTGAGCCAGGTTTCGGCCTGAGCGTCTTGTTTTTGATCCAGGCTGATTTGGGCCAAGCCCAGCAAAGCCTGATCGCGCTCGCGCACCAGGGTTTTGGCGCTCGGTTCGGTGGCTTGCAAATAGCGCTCCCAAGCTTCCCGCGCACCATCGATCTGTTTCATGTCAAGGCGGATGGCACCCAGCAACAACCAGGGGCTGGGGTCTTGCGCCTGCAAGCGCAAGCGCTCAAGCAAGACCTGTTCGGCTTGGGTCAGTCGACCCAGACCCACCAACGCCCGAGCCCAGCCTTGTTGCAAAGCATTGTCCTGGATGCTGGCGATCTTGCCTTCGACCCATTTCAGCGCCGGTTCATGACGCTGCACCAGATCCAGACCCAGCCAAAAGGGCTCGGTTCGAGTGGGGGCCATGTCATGGCCGGTTTGAGCGGCTTTCAAGGCGCCATCCAGGTCTGAGGCTTGCAGGCGCATTTGCCCAATGACGGTCCAGGCCAGGGGGCCTTGCTTGGGTTTGTTTTGCCAGTCCGACAAGGCTTCTTCGACCACCCGAGCCGCCAGCGCCTTGTCGGCGGCACGGTTGTAAAAGCCCGGGATCGACAAGATCAGGCGCTCGAGTTCGGCCTCCGGGGCCAGGCTCAGTTCCTGGCGCAGGGCGTAGAGCGAGTCGCCGAGTTTTTGCAAAGCCACCTGAATTTGCAAAACCCGCAAATTGGCTTTGCGGGATTGGGGCGCCGCCTGACGCCAAGCCACGGCGGCGCGCAAGGCTGCATCGCCGGCCCGGGAACGCAAGGCCACTTCGACGGCACGCTCGTACAAGGCTTCGTCGCCCGTTTTTCGGGCGGCGTCGAGGAGCAAGGAATAACCAGCCCCGGATTCACCCTGCAAAATTTGCATTTCGCCGACCAGAATTTCAAACAACAATTCGGCAGTCAGGGCCGAATTGCGAGGAGCGTCAGGGGGCTGGACGGGTTGTGCCCCGGCCCAGGGCAAGCCCAGAGCCAAAGTGACACAAAGCAGGCGTTGAATGAAGGTCATGGCATTCGCATCATAATCCCTGAGATTGTCCGCGCACACCCTTTGACATAAAACCATGACGCCATGCCAGAGCTGCCTGAAGTTGAAGTCACCCGTTTGAGTTTTGCAGATCGCATTCAGGGCGCTATCGTGCACGAACTGCGGCTGGGCAAGCCGCTGCGATGGCCTCTGGGCGTGGCGCCGCAGGCGTTGATCGGTCGTCGGGTTTTGAGGGTCGATCGACGCGGCAAGTATTTGCTCATGCACCTGGATCAGGGTTGCCTGTTGTGGCATCTGGGCATGTCCGGTGCCTTGCATTTTTCACCCCAGCAGCCCCCACCGGGCCCCCACGATCACGCCGATTTGGTCACCGATCGCGGGGTCTTGCGCCTGCATGACCCGCGCCGTTTCGGGGCCTTGGTTCATGTGGCGGACTTGCGCGATCCGCGCGCGGTCAAGTTGCTGGGTGGATTGGGGGTTGAACCTCTCGCTGGCCAGTTTGATCCGCTGACTTTTCATGCGGCTTTGAAATCACGCCGGGCCCCGATCAAACAAGTGCTGTTGGCGGGCGATATCGTGGTCGGTGTGGGCAACATCTACGCCAGCGAAGCCTTGTTCCTGGCCGGTATCCGGCCGACCGTGGCCGCTTGTCGCATCAGCAAGCCCCGTGCTTTGCGATTGCACCAGGCGATCATCAGGGTGCTGAGTCGTGCGTTAGAGGTGGGTGGCAGCACCCTGCGCGATTTTTCCAACGCGCGGGGAGAAAGCGGCTATTTCCAGTTGGAGATGTCGGTTTATGACCGGGCCGGGCAACCGTGCAAAGCATGTGGCACGGCAGTGCGCCAGATCCGCCAAGGCCAGCGTTCGACGTTTTTTTGTCCGGCATGTCAAAAGCCCTGAAATCACAACCACAGCCCCGGACAGATTTTGCCCAGCGTCTGGTGCGCTGGCAAAAGACCCATGGCCGCCACGGTTTGCCCTGGCAGGGGACTCGCGACCCCTACCGGGTCTGGCTGTCCGAGATCATGCTGCAGCAAACCCAGGTGGTGACCGTCATCCCGTATTACCGGCGTTTTTTGGAGCGATTTCCAACTGTTGCCGATTTGGCCACGGCCAGCGTCGACGAGGTGCTGGCCCTTTGGACGGGCTTGGGTTATTACAGCAGGGCCCGGAATTTGCACCGATGCGCCCAACAGGTCATGCAGTTGTGGCATGGGGAGTTTCCGCGCCACAGTGAGGATTTGGCGCAACTCAGCGGTATTGGACCTTCGTCGGCGGCGGCCATCGCGTCCATTTGTCAGGCCGAGCGGGTGGCCATTTTCGACGGCAATGTGCAAAGGGTGTTGGCCCGACACACCGCCTTTGAGCAGGACCTGTCGCAATCGGGTGCTTTGCGCGAACTCAGGGCACTCGCTCAGGCGGTGTTGCCTGCGGCCAAAGACATGCCCACCTACACCCAGGCGATCATGGATTTGGGGGCGACGGTGTGCACCCCTCGGCAGCCCGGTTGCCCGAGTTGTCCGGTGGCACAAGACTGCGGCGCTTTGGCGCAAGGCCGGGTGACGGGTTTGCCGGTCAAGACCCGCAAGGTCAAGCGCATGGCTCAGAGCTGGTGGTTGTTGTGGTTGCGTCATCCGGCCATGGGGACCTGGTTGCAGCAGCGGCCTGAAAAGGGCATCTGGGCCGGCTTGTATTGCATGCCCGTCTTTGACAGCCGTGAAGCCTTGCTGCACAGCGTGCCGGCGAGTTGGCGGGGCGGGCTCGTCGAGCATGCGAGCGAGTTGCATGTGCTGACCCACCGCGATTTGCACTTGCATTGGTGCGAAGTACCGTGTTCCGGTGCCGCGTCATGGGACGGGCCGGGCGCCTGGGTGGCTGAAAATGACTGGGATCGGCTGGGTTTGCCTAAGCCGGTGCGTGACCGTTTGCGGGCTGTTCCCGGTGGCGTTTGAGGGTGACCCAGTCACCCGTGAATCTTTGCGCCAATTGTTCAACCAGGTACACCGAGCGGTGTTGGCCGCCGGTGCATCCGATGGCCACGGTGACGTAGCTGCGGTGATCGCGCTCCATGTCGGGCAACCAGCGGCGCAAAAATTGTTCGATGCCAAGGGCGAATTCATTCACTTCGGGGTGTTGGCCCAACCATCGGGCCACAGGGGCATCGATGCCGGTCAGGGGTTTGAGTTCGCTCACGTAGTGGGGGTTGGGCAGCAAGCGGGCATCGAACACAAAATCCGCGTGCACGGGGATGCCGCGCTTGAAGGCAAATGACTCAAACATCAGCGTCAATTGAGCCGATTCGGCGTGGACCAGAGATTTGACGTAGGTCTGCAGTTGGCTTGCGCGCAAGACGCTGGTGTCGATGATGTGTGAATCTTCGCGCAGTTGCGCGAGCATCTCCCGTTCTTGTTCGATCGCCTGACTCAGATCCGGCGTGTCGCTGGGTGCAGGCTGGTCATGGGTCGACAGGGGGTGGCGGCGTCGGGTTTCGGAAAAGCGTTGCACCAGCACTGTTGTGTTGGCATCGAGAAACAGCAGGCGAAGATGCACGCCAAGGGTGCTTGCGTGTTTCAGGATCGGGGGCAGCAGGTGCAGCGACTGGGCGCTGCGGACATCGATGGCAATGGCTTGGCGCGCCTCTTGTTGATGCAGGGCCAACTGGATGAAGGGCAACAGCAACTCGGGCGGCAGGTTGTCGACGCAATTGAAGCCGGCGTCTTCCAGGGCATGCAAGGCCACCGACTTGCCCGAGCCCGACATGCCGGTGATCAGAACCAGCTCGAAGCTCATCCTTTGGCCTTTCGGGCGGAGGGGGTCAGGCGCAGCATTTCTTTGGCGTGCGCCAGAGTGGTCTCGGACAGGCGCTCGCCACCGAGCATGCGGGCGATTTCACGCACCCTGTCTTCACCGGCGACCGGGCTCACGGTGCTCAGGGTTTGCTGACCGGTCAGTGTTTTGGAAACCACCAGGTGGTGGTCGGCGCAAGCCGCAACCTGGGGCAAATGCGTCACCGCCAGAACCTGGCGATCCGACCCCAATTGTTTGAGCAGCCGACCCACGGTTTCGGCCACCGCCCCACCCACACCCGAGTCGACCTCGTCGAAGATCAGGGTGCCGGCCTGACCCAGTTGGCTGGTGGTGACGGCGATGGCCAGCGAAATGCGCGAAAGCTCTCCGCCCGATGCCACCTTGCCCAAGGGCTTGGGGGTGGCGCCGGGGTGACCGGCGACCAGAAAGGAGACCTCGTCCAGACCCTGGCTTTGCGCTTGGGCCAGTTCGCCCAGTTGGGCTTCAAACACCCCGCCGGACATGCCCAGTCCCTGCATGGCCGCGGTGACAGTGGCCGAGAGTTTGGGCGCCGCCTTGCGCCGCAGCTGTCGCAGGCGCAGGGCTTCGGTGCGGTAGGCTTCTTCGGCTTGTTGGCAGTGCGAGCGAAGTTGTTCCAGGTCGGCGGCTTCATCCAGGGCAACCAACTCGTGTTGCCACTGTTGCCAGACTTCGGGCAGGTCTTCGGGGCTGCGTTTGTAACGGCGCGCCAGCGACAGCCACAGACCCATGCGCTCGTCGAGCTCGGCCAGGCGTTGGGGGTCGAGGTCGGCGCGGCGCAACCAGGTTTGGACCGAGTGCGCCACATCTTGCGCCTGGTCCAGGCAAGACTGCAAGACCTGAGCCATGGCCTCGAACTCAGGCTCGTGGCGTGCCTGGGCCTGTAAGGCCTGCATGGCCCGGTGCAAGGCCGCCAATGCACCCGATTCATCTTCTTCCAGGCCCGAGGTGGCAGCCTGGGCGGCTTCGATCAGGCCTTGCATGTTGGCCAGCCTTTGGTGCTGGCTTTGCAAGTCTTCCCACTCGTGGGCCACGGGACGCAACTTTTCCATTTCGCCGATTTGCCAACTGAGTCGCTCACGTTCGCGCTGCAGGTCTGCCTGAGCCTTTTCGGCCTGTGCCCATTTTCTTTGCCATTCACGCCATTGGTGCCACAAGGCGGTCAATTCGTCGGTGCGCACCCCGGCATAGGCGTCCAGCAGGCCCAGCACCGAAGCCGATCGGGTGAGGCTTTGCCAGGCGTGTTGACCGTGAATGTCCAGCAACACCTCGCCGATTTCCCGCAATTGGCTGGCGGTGGCCGCGCTGCCGTTGATCCAGGCCCGGCTTTTGCCTTGTCGGTCCAGCGTGCGGCGCAGCAACAGGCTGTCGTCGGCTTCAAAGCCGGCGGCTTCGAGCCAGGCGCGCAAGTCCGGGTTGAGGTCGAATTCGGCGCTGACCTCGGCCCTTTGCGCCCCTTCACGCACGCTGCCGGCGTCGGCGCGCTCACCCAGGGCCAGTTGCAGGGCGTCGATCAGAATCGATTTGCCGGCCCCGGTTTCGCCGGTCAGCACCGTGAAACCGCCTTGCAAGTCCAACTCCAGGCTGGACACAATCACGAAGTCGCGCAGGCTGATGCGTCGCAGGCTCATGCAGTCCCCTCGTTCCAGTGCAGTTTTTCGCGCAAGGTGTCGAAATAACTCCATCCCACCGGATGCAAAAAGCGGGCGTGGTGCTCGGAGCGACGCACGGTGATGCGATCGCCCACCAGCAAAGAGGCCAGCGATTGCATGTCAAAGTTGGCGCTGGCGTCGCCAGCCACCAACTGGATCACGATTTCGCCCGGGTCGGCCAGCACCAAGGGGCGATTGGACAGGGTGTGCGGGGCGATGGGCACCATCACCCACCCCGGCAGGTTGGGGTAGAGCAGGGGGCCACCCGCCGAAAGGGCATAGGCGGTCGAGCCAGTGGGGGTGGCGATGATCAGGCCGTCGGCGCGCTGGCGCCCTACAAAATGGCCGTCGACTTCGACCCGCAACTCGACCATGCCGGCGGTGGAGCCACGGTTGACCACCACGTCGTTCATGGCCAGTGCCTCGAACACGCAGTGCCCGTCGCGCCAGACCTTGCCGTGCATCAGGGCCCGGTCGTCGATCTCGAATTGGCCACGCAGCATGGGGCGCAGCACTTGCTCGATCTGGTCCAGCGCAATGTCGGTGATGAAACCCAGACGCCCCTGGTTGATGCCGATCAGCGGCACACCGAACGGGGCCAGCTTGCGGCCAAAGCCCAGCATGGTGCCGTCGCCGCCGACCACGATGGCCAAGTCACAGTCGCGGCCGATTTGGGGCACATCGAGGGCCGCATAGCCTTGCAAGCCGGCGTTGGCGGCGGTCTCGCGCTCAAACACCACTTCGCAACCCATGGTGTGCAAAAAATTGGCGAGTTTGTCCAGCACCTGGCGCGAAGACGGTTGCATGCCGCCGGCCACCGGGACTTGGTGCTTGCCGATCAGGGCGATGTGTCGGAATTGGCTCTTCATGGTCATTTGCTTCCAAAAGCGATTAAATCATTAAAATGCCTCTCCATCATGAATTCCCTCGACGAACGCGCCCGCTTGCTGCTCAAGACCCTGGTCGAGCGCTATATCGACGATGGCCAGCCGGTCGGTTCGCGCACGCTGTCCAAAGCTTCCGGGCTGGACCTGTCGCCGGCCACCATCCGCAATGTCATGTCCGATCTGGAAGAGTTGGGCCTGATCGCCAGTCCGCATACTTCTGCGGGCCGCATCCCCACGGCCCGGGGCTACCGTGTCTTCGTCGATACCATGTTGACGGTCAAGCGCGATCAACTGGCCACCCCCAGTCTCGCGCCCGATCAGCCCCAGAAGGTCATCGCCAATGCGGCGTCCTTGCTGTCCAACTTGTCCCATTTTGTCGGTGTGGTCATGGCCCCGAGACGCGGCACGGTGTTCAGGCACATTGAATTTTTGCGTTTGTCCGACCGGCGTTTGCTCGTCATCATCGTCTCTCCCGATGGCGATGTCCAAAACCGCATTCTGTTCACTGATGTGAATTACACCCAAACGCAGTTGATCGAGACGGCCAATTACCTCAACGCCCATTTTTCGGGCATGGCCATCGAGCAAGTGCGCGAGCGCTTGCAGGCCGAGGTCGACCGCTTGCGCGGAGAAATCGCCAGCCTCATGCAGGCGGCGGTGCAGGTCAGCTCGGAGGCTCTCTCGCAAGCCCAGGACGAAGTGATCATCAGCGGTGAGCGCAACCTCTTGTCGGTGTCCGACTTCAATCAGGACATGGGTCAATTGCGCCGTGCTTTTGACCTTTTTGAGCAAAAAGCCCAATTGATTCGTTTGCTCGACACCTCGGCCCAAGCCGAGGGGGTGCGCATTTTCATCGGTGGCGAGAGCCAGGTCGTACCGGTTGAAGAGCTGTCGGTGGTGAGCGCCTCATACGAGGTGGATGGCCAGGTGGTCGGGACTTTGGGGGTGATTGGGCCCACCCGCATGCACTACGACCGCATGATCCAGATTGTGGATCTGACCTCCAAGCTGGTCAGCAACGCCCTCAGTCAAAAGTAAAACGCCATGCTTTTTTTGTTGTCACCCGCCAAATCGCTGGACTATGAGACCCCTTGGGAGGGCGTCCCCCACTCCCAACCCCGGTTCATAGACCGTTCGGCCCAACTGATCGATTTGCTGCGCACCCGAAGCCCGGCCGACTTGTCCGGTTTGATGGGGATCAGCGATGCACTGGCCAGCCTGAATGCGAGCCGTTACCAGACCTGGTCGCGAAAATTCACCCCCCAAAATGCCAAGCCGGCGGTTTTGGCGTTCAATGGCGATGTCTACGAAGGGCTGGACGCGTCCAGCCTCAAGCCGGCTCAATTGGCATGGGCGCAAGACCACGTGGCCATCCTGAGCGGTCTGTACGGGGTCCTGAGGCCACTGGATCTGATGCAGCCCTACCGGCTTGAGATGGGCACCGCCCTGGCCAACCCCAAGGGCGCCAACTTGTACAAGTTCTGGGGCCCGGACATCGCCCATCACCTCAATGAACGGCTGGCCGAGCAAGCGCACCCGGTGATCGTGAATTTGGCCAGTCAGGAGTATTTCAAATCGGTGGATCGCAAGGCTTTGCGCGCCCGGGTGATCGAGTGCGTGTTTGAAGAGGGGCGCGCCGGCAAGTACAAGATCATCAGTTTCCTGGCCAAGCGGGCACGAGGTTTGATGGCTCGCTATGCCATCACCCACAAGGTCAAGACGCCGGCGGCGCTGGAAAAGTTCAATCTCGAAGGCTATGCCTTCCATCCCGAGTCGTCCACCCCCGATCGACTGGTGTTTCGGCGCGACCCGGCGAACTGAGCATGCAAGTCAGCGCCAACGGCTTGCAACTCGAAGTCGAGGACAGCGGGCCGGCGCACGCGCCGGTGGTGTTGCTCATCATGGGGCTGGGCATGCAACTGACGGCTTGGCCCGATCTCTGGGTTGCAGCATTTCGGCAGGCCGGGTTCAGGGTGGTTCGTTTTGATAACCGGGATGCCGGTTTATCCACCCAGTTCGACGCCCTGGGGGTGCCCAACACCTTGTGGGTTGGTCTGAAGCACAAACTGGGCTGGCGTCAGCGGCCTCCTTACACCCTCCGTGACATGGCGCAAGATGCCTTGGGCGTGCTAAATGCCCTGAGCGTCCGGCAAGCGCATGTGGTGGGGGTGAGCATGGGTGGCATGATCGCCCAGCGCCTGGCCCTGGCCGCGCCTGAGCGTGTGCTGAGTCTGACCAGCATCATGAGCAGCAGCGGCGCCCCCGGTTTGCCCGACCCCGATCCCGAAGTGTTGCGTCAACTCTACACGCCGCCTGCCAACCCGGGGGTCGAGGGCCTGGTCGAGCAAAGCCTGAAGTTTTTGCGCATGGTGGCCAGCCCGGCGTGGCCCCAGTCCGATGCCGTGTTGCGCGAGCAAGTGATGCGTGCCATGCGCCGTGGCCATCGGCCTGCGGGTGTGCTGCGCCAGACGGTGGCGGTCATGGCCGACACCGAGCGTGCCCATGAGCTGGCCAGCTTGCGGGTGCCGACCCTCGTGATGCATGGCGACGCCGATCGCATGATGCCCCTGGCCTGCGGTCAGGATACGGCCCGGCGCATCCCCGGTGCGCAATGGCGTGTGATCGCCGGCATGGGGCACGACCTGCCACCGGGCGCTTGTCAAAGCATGCTGGCGCATCTGCTTCCTTTTTTGTTGCAACACAACCCCCCAACATGACCGATCCCAACCTTTCTCCCCTGGGGCAAGCGGTGAGCTATGCCGATCAATACGACCCGGACTTGCTGTTTCCGGTTCAGCGCCAGACCCAGCGCGACCGGTTGGGGATTCAGGCGCAGCGGCTGCCTTTCATGGGGGCCGACCTCTGGACCGCCTATGAATTGGGCTGGCTCAATCTGCGCGGCAAGCCTCAGGTCGCCATGGCCCGCTTTGTGGTGCCTTGCGAAAGCAGCCACATCGTGGAGAGCAAGTCGCTCAAGCTCTATCTCAACAGCTACAACAACACCCGCTTTGAAGGGGTCGATCAGGTGCGAGAGTGCTTGCGTGCCGATCTGAGCGCCGCTGTCTGGCACGCAGGCCCCATGCGTGCCAGCGTTGGGGTGCAATTGCTTTTGCCCGAGCAGTTTGAGTCAGAATCGGTGTGCGAACTCGATGGCTTGCTCCTGGATCGGCTGGACATCGAGTGCGATCGGTATCAGCCCGATCCCGGATTGTTGAGTGCACGTTTCGACGAGCAGCCGGTGACCGAGACCCTGACCAGTCATTTGCTCAAAAGCAATTGTCTGGTCACGGGACAGCCCGACTGGGGCAGCGTGCGCATCAGTTACCACGGGCCGCAGATCGATCAGGAAGGCCTGCTGAAATACATCGTCAGTTTTCGCAACCACAACGAGTTTCACGAGCATTGCGTCGAGCGCATGTATGTTGACCTGATGCAGCGCTGCAAACCCACCCAGCTCAGTGTGTATGCCCGCTACACCCGCCGGGGTGGGCTGGACATCAATCCCTGGCGCACCAGTCACCCGCAAGCCGCTCCTGTGAGCATCCGCACCGCGCGCCAATGAACCCGATTTACTGAATGCTTTCCATTGACCCGAGAAACCCATCATGAGCACCCACACCCCACCACAACGCCCTGACTTCGGCCTCATCATCGTCGGCGATGAAATCCTGTCGGGCAAGCGCGCCGACAAGCACATGGCCAAGATCATTGAATTGCTGTCAGCCCGCGGATTGGCGCTGAGCTATGCCGACTATGTCGGTGACAGCCCCGAGCGCATCACCGCGGCTCTCAAGCGTGCTTTTGCCAGCGGTGATGTGGTTTTCTCCACGGGGGGGATCGGAGCCACTCCGGACGATCACACCCGGCAGTGTGCGGCGAAAGCGCTGGGTCAGCCCTTGCGTCTGCATCCGCAGGCCGAAATCCTGATCCGAGAGCGCATGCAAGACGTGGCGCGTGAGCAGGGCGTGCCTTACGAGCCCGATCGCCCCGATAACGTGCACCGACTCAACAGGGGCGTGTTTGCCGAGTCGGCTCAGTTGATCCCCAATCCCTACAACAAGATTCCCGGGTTCAGCTGTGTTTCTCCTGAACGGACCTTGCAGACCGGCGCGGTCCATTTCGTGCCGGGTTTTCCGGTCATGGCCTGGCCCATGGTCGAGTGGGTGCTCGACACCCATTACAGCCACCTGTTTCAAAAAGCGGCTTACCTGGAAAAGTCCATCGTCATCTACGGGGCGATGGAGGCGGCCCTCACCCCCATCATGGAACGGCTCGAAGCGGCTCACCCCGGCATCAAGGTGTTCAGCCTGCCCAGTGTGGATCATCCGGTGCATGGCCGACACATCGAGTTGGGGGTGAAAGGCACGCCGGAGGCGGTCAATCAGGCTTACCCGGCGATGCTCCATGAGTTGCACGTATTTGGTGCAAAATTAGGCCCCGAATTGGTGCGTTCTTAATATTGCACCATTTTGGTGCTATCATGGAATGACCGAATGAAACCATTTTGGGGTCTGACACAAGGCACAATGGGGTCTTGTGGCCCAAGACAGAGATTGAGCGACTTGGCACAAATTCTGCTGGTATACCCGCATCCTTTTTCAACCTACTGACACATTCAGGAGAATCTGATGGCCAAGACCGTCGCAGACGTGATGAAGATGGTGAAAGACAACGAAGTCAAATTCGTCGACTTCCGTTTCACCGATACCCGTGGCAAAGAACAGCACGTCAGCGTGCCGATGTCCCACTTCAACGAAGACAAATTCAGCGAAGGCCATGCCTTTGACGGTTCTTCGATCGCCGGCTGGAAGGGCATTGAAGCCTCGGACATGTTGCTGATGCCTGACGCCAGCACCGCATTTGTGGACCCGTTCTTCCAGGAATCCACCCTGGTGCTGTCGTGCGACGTGCTCGAACCCGGTGACGGCAAGGCCTACGACCGCGACCCCCGTTCGATCGCCAAGCGCGCTGAAGCCTATCTCAAGGCCTCCGGCCTGGGCGATACCGCCTACTTTGGACCCGAGCCCGAATTCTTCATTTTTGACCAAGTCACCTACGCCAACGAAATGGGCGGTGCCTTCTTCAAGATCGAAGAGTACGAAGCCCCCTGGAACAGCGGTGCCAAGCTCGAAGGCGGCAACCGTGGCCACCGCCCCACCGTCAAGGGCGGTTACTTCCCCGTGCCCCCGGTCGACAGCACGCAAGACATGCGTGCCGAGATGGTCATGATCCTCGAAGAGATGGGTATCCCGGTCGAAGTGTTTCACCACGAAGTGGCGGGCGCCGGTCAAAACGAAATCGGCACCAAGTTCAGCACCCTGGTTGAGCGCGCCGACTGGACGCAGAAGCTGAAGTATGTGGTCTGGAACGTGGCCAACGCCTACGGCAAAACCGCCACCTTCATGCCCAAGCCCCTGGTGGGCGACAACGGTTCTGGCATGCACGTGCACCAGTCGATCTGGAAGGGCGGCAAAAACCTGTTCGCAGGCAACGGTTACGCCGGCCTGAGCGACTTCGCCCTGTACTACATCGGCGGCATCATCAAGCACGCCCGTGCCCTGAACGCCATCACCAACCCCACCACCAACAGCTACAAGCGCCTGGTGCCCGGCTTTGAAGCCCCGGTCAAGCTGGCCTATTCCAGCCGCAACCGCTCGGCCTCGATCCGCATCCCGCACGTGGCGTCCGACAAGGCCCGCCGCATCGAAGCTCGCTTCCCTGACCCCATGGCCAACCCCTATCTGGCCTTCTCGGCCCTGATGATGGCTGGCCTCGACGGCGTCGAGAACAAGATCCATCCGGGCGAGGCTGCCACCAAGGACTTGTACCACCTGCCCCCTGAAGAGGACGCATTGGTCCCGACCGTGTGCCACAGCCTGGATCAGGCGCTGGAGTATTTGGACAAGGACCGCGCCTTCCTGACCAAGGGCGGCGTGTTCACCGACAGCATGATCGACGCTTACATCGAGCTCAAGATGGGCGAAGTGACCCGCTTCCGTCAAGCGGTGCACCCCATCGAGTACGAGATGTACTACTCGC